>Ga0214471_10003850_pt1 | contig 11608 bp, 16 predicted proteins | sample RVTome_5_FD_207665 | JGI IMG/M metagenome (GOLD analysis project Ga0214471, IMG submission 207665) | Soil microbial communities from uranium-contaminated site in the Upper Colorado River Basin, Wyoming, United States - RVT142D155 | ecosystem: Environmental > Terrestrial > Soil > Contaminated >... | reverse complement strand
TTAACATCAATTGTTGTTTGATTAATTGATTCCCCTAAATTTTTAACATACTCATTGAGGTTTTGAATATTGTTGTTTAATGTGACAAGCTGATAATAAATTTCAGCATCACTAATCGCTAAAATAAGCGTTGGTAAAACAAATAAAAGGACAACGGTTTTAAGGCCACCCATTTTAATAATATAAATAATATTAGGAGTATTCAGAATGTTTATAATTCAAATTTTATGATATTTTTTTTATTAATATATACTATAAATAAATGAATCAAATTAATAAAGAAGTTATCTTAATAATTTTAGTAGTCATATTGTTAGTATGGTTAGTATTTCCTATGGTTTTCCCAGGTTCCGAATTATTTGATGTAACAACTTCAGAATTTGTTCCTGTAGGCTATCCAAGATATGGTTTAAGAGGTGAACCTTTAAGAAGAAGTTCAATCCTAAAATATTTTATTAGACCTGATAGAAATGTGAGATTAAGTCATTCAACAGGTGAAATGTGGGTTAGTAATAAATCACCGACTGATGAAGGTATTAAAGATTGCCGCCAAGTTCCTTGTCCCTTATACCATGATGGATATGATAAATTAGACACATGTTGGAAATGTGGCAGCGAATGTCGCCAAAAAATGAAGATACCTGATATATGGCCACATGTTAAATCATAAATTTATTTCTTTCGTAATATTATAAAATGTATAAAATTATAATATGCGGTTTAATTTTAATTTTGTTGGTTATCATTATTAAAAACACAACTGAAACATTTGATGAAACTGGAACTGAATTTTTACCTGTAGGCTATAAAAGATATGGTTTACGTGGAGAACCTGTAATGAATAATACTTTAGATGATTGTTATTTTGATCAATATAAATGTTATACAAGTGGTTTTTATCCTTATACAAAAGAATATCATAAAAAAATGAATGAGCTCACTCAAGTTTAAGGTACTAATTCTTCTAATGAGCAAATAAATTTACAATTTGGCATAAATTTTTCTAAGAATTCCCCGTAATGATCTTTTGTTAAAACATAAGATTTTTTGTCTATCATTGAATCCATCATACTTAATTTACCGGCTATAAATGTCAAATAATGGTCGGCCGCATCTTTACCAACACTTTCTGATATAAATACATAACAATTATTATATTTAGCTTGCTGTTGAAAAACTATATTTTTGGTTGTGTTTTTAGCAACAAATATTAAGACAAGTATATTATCACTAAGTTTATCAAAACTAATGTCACAATTTTCACCATCAACAAGTATTATAGTATTATATTTTTTGATTTGAATTTCGGTAATATCATTTATTTTTTGTTGTCTTATTATGTTATTTTTTGGTAAATTAATATTATCAGGTTTAGCCTCCTTTAATATAAAATCATACATTAATTTGGCAACTTTTAATTCAGCCTCTGTTTTCGTTTTTCCTTGTGCACAAAAAATCTGTTCATTTTCATCACATATAATACGCGCCTCCCAAACCGGATCATTATCTTTACAGCCTTGACATCTGGATGTTTGATATTTTGGTAAAGGTAGTTTATTTTTTTGAAAGTATTCTTGTAATATATTTTTACTAGAAATCATTTATCGATAATATATATAATAAATATTTATGTATATTGTTTTATTATCAATATTTCTCATCTTAATAGTTAGTTTATATCATGTCAATAATAAAGAATCTTTTGTTGATTTAAAATTATATGCCGTAAGACTTTTAGGAGCACCAAAATATGTTCGATTAAATAAATTTAATAAAGTTGAAAGTATTCATCTTTCTCCTCCATTACCACAAGTTGGTGAATCAAGATGTGATACTTTACTATGTCCGCTTTTTATACCTGATTTCGTAACATGCTATAAATGTTTATAATTTTCTATTGATAATATATAAATGAATATAAATATAAATATCTTATGGTTTATTGGTATTGTAATTATTTTATTAGCCTGTTGGTTTATTTTAGTACCAAATAATAGGGAACATTTTGGTTTTGAGGGTATACGACCGAGATTACATGCAAAAATAGATAAATGGGATAATGTTGATTATTATAGTTGGCAATCTCCTCGTGCTAATGGTGAGTTAGGTTGTGCGGTAATTCAATGTCCCCCTCATATTGATGACAATATAACTTGTTGGGGTTGTTATAATTATGATTAAATAATATATATATATATATATTATGAACATAAATTGGCTGAGCAATAAAAAAATTAATAGAGAGAAAGTAAATGTATACTTAAGTGAATGTGAAAAATGTAATAAATACACAAATATTGGTCCAATTATATCGGTTTTAGAAAATTTTATTAGAAATAAATTAAAAATAGATGATAATAAGGCCGTCATTATGACGAGTAATGGTACAACCGCCCTCCATGCATTAATCGGTGGATTAAATACATTTTATAACAGAGAATTGGTATTTATAACACAATCATTTACATTTCCAAGTTCAAATCAAGGTCCATTGAAAAATTCAATCATTGTTGATATAGATCAGGAAGGTGGATTGGATATTATGAAATTAGGGGAAATAAATATAGATTATGATGGTATAATTATAACAAATGTTCTTGGCAATGTCACAAACATAGATAAATATGTTGAATTTTGTCAAAAAAATAATAAAATACTAATTTTTGATAATGCAGCAACATCATATACTTTTTATAAAGGATCGAACAGTTGTAATTATGGGCTGGCATCAATAGTATCGTTTCATCATACAAAACCTTTTGGCTTTGGAGAAGGCGGATGTATTATAGTAAACGGTGAATTAGAAAAAGTAATTAGGAATACATTAAATTTTGGTATTGACAATAGTATTGAAGGTTCAATGTATTCTAATCAGGCATCCAATTATAGAATGTGTGATATCAATGCATCTTTTATTTTATCTTATCTTGATGATAATTTTGATCAAATAGTCAATCGACATAAAGAAATATATGAGTTTTATAAAAATAATTTACCCAGAGATTGTAGACTATTCCCTAATTTTTCGGATGATGCGCCAATATGTAGTTCTATTTGTCTATTATATAAAAATAAGATTAATCTTAACAATTTTCCTTTTATAGCTAGAAAATATTATAAACCATTAAATGCTTTATGTGAAACATCAAATCAATTTTACGATACAATCATTTGTTTACCTTGTAATAAAGATTTGACTAACCAAGATTTAAATTATATTATTAATTTCTTGAACAATTTATAATGTGGAAAAAACAAGGATTGATTTATCAGTCTAAAAAGAATTATTATTGGAATCAAAGTGGTCATGTACAGTGTCCAGTTGTTGATATGTTGAACGATGAAGTTTGGAGAATCTATTATTCAACACGCGATAGTGAGAATAAGAGTCGAATATCATACATTGAAGTTGAAGCCGGTAATCCACATAATATAATATACGAACATGATAAACCTATCGTTGATTTAGGGGGAATTGGAACATTTGATCATGACGGTATGATGTTATCATCAATTGTCAATATTGATAATGTTAAATATTTATATTATTTCGGCATTAAAAAAACATTTGATATATCAAATCAAAACATGATAGGATTAATTATTTATGATGGTAATACTTATACAAAATATTCAGATGGTCCAATTTTAGGAATAAGTTATAATGATCCTTATTACGTCGCAACTCCTTATGTTATATTAGATAATGGGATATTCAAATGTTGGTATATGTCTGTTAAAGAATGGAAAATTATAAATGACAAACCTGAATTTTTTTATGATATTAAATATGCCTTTTCTTATAATGGAATTGATTGGATAACCAATAAAATTTCGTGTATTCAATTAAAAGAAAACGAAGGTGGAATATCATCCCCATGTATTATTAAAGTTAATAATTATTATGAAATGTATTATTCTTATCGTTCTTGTCTAAATTATAAAACCGATAAAAATCATGCATATAAAATAGGTTATGCAAAATCATTAGATGGTTTAAAGTGGCAAAGAGAAGACAATTTGAAATTCATATCCGAATTTTCAGACTTAACCACTTTTGATAGTATTATGATGTGTTATCCAAATGTTATTATTTATAATGATGCTAAATATATGTTTTATTGTGGTAATGGATTTGGAACAGGTGGTATAGGATATGCCATATCTTTATAAATATAAATCGTATATTCATATAAACCATAATCATGTCTAATGATAACATGCCTTGATAAGTTTCTACAAACATATTCTAAAATTTGATCTATGGATAAGTAAAATAAATTATCATTATACCAATCAACGACCGGTGACATAACATTAAAAGCCATGCCAATATTAGTATATGAAAAAACTTTACTGATTAATTGACATAAAAATGCGAACATTTCTTTATTAGTTAAATCTCTTTTTTCAGTAAATATACCATTCATTATAATATAATCGAATTGTGGTAAATCTACATTGTTTTCTAATAAATCCTTATTATAATACATAATATTGGGAAATTTTAATCGACTTGCTTCAATAAATTTTTCAGAAATATCTAATCCTGAATAATTAATATTTTGAATATTATTACTTATAATAAATTCATAAAGATGTGAAAGCCCGCATCCGAAATCTAATAATGTCACATTGTTATTTTTATTTTGTATAACATCAAGCATAATATTATATCTTTTATCAACATCTTCGATTTTAGGCCAATCGACTCCTTGAGGGCAATCGCCGAATCGATCATAACATAATTCATAAAATTTGAAAATTGTTTTATAAGACATTTTATATATTATAGATTATATATAAAATGAGTATAACAAACATTGTAATTTTTGGATTTATGGATTTTGCACAATTAGCTAAATTTTATTTTGAAAATGATCCAGCTTATCGAAATATATATAAAGTTGTTGCATTCACTGTTAATGAAAAATATATTCCAAAAAATAAAACATTTGAGGGATTACCAATTGTACCATTCGAATCTATAAATCAATCACATCCACCTAATTTTTATAAGATGTTTGTTCCAATGACTGGAAAATCAATGAATACCATAAGAGAAAAAATTTATAATGAATGTAAATTTAAAGGTTATCAACTTGTTTCTTATATAAGTAGCTGGGCAACAATTTTAACAAAAGATATAGGAGAAAATTGTTTTATTCTCGAAGATAATACAATACAACCATTTGTTAAAATTGGCAACAACTGTGTTTTTTGGAGTGGAAATCATATTGGTCATCATAGTGTTATAAATGATCATAATTTTTTCACATCACATGTTGTGTTATCTGGTCATTGTGTTGTTCATTCACATTGTTGGTTTGGTGTTAATTCTACAATTCGGAATGGCGCCATAATAGCAAAAGGAACACTTGTTGCAATGTCCGCATCATTAACAAAGAATACAGAAGAAGGGGGTGTTTATATGGGAGTACCAGCCAAAAAAGGGGAATTGGAAAGTTGGAATGAAAAAATATCTGCTAAATTGTAATAAGAATATCCGCATAATTTAAATAAATAGGTATATTATTATGTATAATATCTATTAATTTATTATTCTTCAAAGATACATATATATTAATATTTTTATCTATCTTTTTTTCTTCTTTCAATTCGTTTGTTATTTCTTCGTTTTCACTATCCATGGTTTTTGTATTGATGTCATTTTCATTGATATGGCTCGATGAAGATAATAGTGTTTTTCCACCATTTGCATTAAATACTGTAATGATATAAGAATCATATTTAATATTTAAAATATGTAACTGTTCAAATATATTATTTTGTATTGTCGGTATTTCCTTCTCATGTTCAAAAACAAATCTCCTAAATATAATAAAATGATATTTTTCAAAAAATTTATGTAGTAATTTTATAGTCATATTTTTCATGACAGTTGTTGGATGAATCATTTGATTAGTATATTTTCTCCATTTTATTTTAGGATCAAACTTTTTATTATCATGATAATGTGTCGTGAAATTTTTGGTCAAAAATTCTTTTAATGATTTTGTTGTATAATGATAATATATTAATCCGTCATTGCCAGGCCCCTTTAAAGAAATATTTTTTTGCATATATGATTTCTTTTTTATATTTGCTGTATGAGCATTAGGAAAGCTTTTAACAGCATTTGGACGACAAATTATTTTAAACTGTGTCATATCTTTTATATATTTATGATAGTTTAATGTCACATATCCTTTTCTTGGATTAATGTTTTTGTCGCCGATAAGGATTCCTGGAATTTGAATTGAACCAATGTTTTTATCTATCTGTGAAAAAAATGTCGGTAAATCATGACAATATAAAAATTCGTCAACATCGATAAAAATTAGGAAATCAAATTTATGTCCATGTGTTTGTACACAATCCATTCTATGTGGATTACATTCCAATATGGGATGATTCAATGGATTATATATAACTTTTCCTAATCTTATATAAGGTTCTAAATATTTAAAAGTTAAATCAGTACTCATATTATCATAAAATAATATAGTATCAATTCCTAACATCAAATGATACATAATCCATTCGTCTATATATAAAGCCTCATTATGACAAACGACCATAATCGCAGTTTTCATAATAACAGTTATATTATTATGAAACATTATAAAATCAATCTAAATTGTAATATATTTTTTTATAGCATTTTTTGTATCAAAATCAGGATGAATAATGTCATCAATAGGTTTATAAATATATGCATGCGGATATCCCCTTTCAATAAAACTATTATCATTTAAATCATTGTATCTAAAATGACAAGACCATCTAATATTATTTGATATATTATCTCCTGACTTATGAATTAAGAATGAAGAAAATACAACAATGTCGCCTGATTTTAATCCATCTACGGAAACAAATTTATCGTATTCAAGATTATCAATAATACCAAATGAATTTTCTTTTTTATTTGTTAATAAACCATTTTTATGTGAGCCATGTATGATGTCAATTGGTCCAATCTCTTTATACATATCCATTAATGGTACCCAAACAATGACTGAATTAATAGATCCTTGCATACTTGACCAATCTTGATGTGGTGGAACAGTATGATTAACACTATTTTTAGCAATCTGTCGAGAATTTGTAAATAATACTGGTCTTGTTGAAATGATTGGTTTCTCTAATCCTAATGATTTTATTAATTCAATTAATTTTTCATCTAATGATAATCGATGTAAAGATATTAAGTGCTGGCATTGTTTACCACATGATAGAAATGTATTATAGTCATAATCAAATAAGTTTTTAATTGCTTGTTCAAATATATTATCATCTAAAATATCATCTTTATTATTTATTAAATGTAATTTAAACATTTGTTCGGAAAATATATATTTTGCTTCAATTCTAATTGATTCAATTAATTTTGGATCAAAAAAATTTTTAACTATCTTATACCCATTATTCCAAAATTCTTCCATATATTATAATTGATAGAAAAAAATTATCCTTTAAAATAATTAGGATAATATTTTAAAACCATTTCATATCCCATCTTTCCACAATAATGTATATGGCTAACATTATTTCGTCCGATTGTATTTGGATCACAAATAGTGGTTATAAAATTACATCCAATAGGTAATGGTCTCCAATTTTGTGTTAATGTTATCAAAACTATCCCAACTAATAATTGAATTGAATGATGTTTTATTTTAGTAATATTATTAAACTCTTTCCAAAAATTATTATCATAGATTATAAATAATTTATCTATCATTGCATCATATACTTTTTTGGCAAATTGTTCTTTTACTAATATAATCCCATTATTGAAATGTGGAAACAATAATTTATAATTAGTTTTTTTTACATTATATTCTTCAAATAATTTGATTCGTTTATATTTTTCATTCGATATTGTAATTAAATTAAATTCTTTAATGAATTTATCAATTACTTTTTTTTGATAAGGTTGTATTGAACCAGCAAAACCGGCCTGAAAATTAACATTGTAGTCAAATTGTGGATTTGTAATTGCTAATTGATCACATTCACAAATTAATCGATGTGTTCCTTTTATTTTTGTTTTGACGATATATCTTTGCCATGCATTATGCCAACGAAAATCTGGATGATCGAAGTCAGGTTTTGTTTTAATAATATCAATATCTAATTGAGATAAAAAATCAAAGTCATCTTTAGTAAAGTCAGTTGAATGTATAAGTGTAATTCTATTTGGGAAAGTCCAATTTTTTTTAATAGATTTATAAAAATAATAAAATTGTTTTACGAGAGATAGTTTTTTATTAACCACACCTATAGTTGTTTCGTTATTATACATTGGTGATAAAAATATGACTATATTCACAAAAATATATGTCATTGTTTATAATCTATAAGGAGGGAAATAATTACTGTCTTTTTGATCTATATTTTTGATCAAGTGTTCATAAATGTCTTTATTAATAATATTTTTACCATGCCAGAATTCATATATTTCCTTTCCTATACTATATTTAAAATTATAAAGACTATCATTATCTTTCAATCCACCACCTAAATGTAACAATTCTAAATTATTTTCGATACCAACTTTAATCGCCTTGTCATGGAGTAAGTTATTAATTCCATTATTTATATGATTTGTATCAGACCCGCCTAAATGATAATGAAAATAATTATTCCATTTAATATATAAACATGATGCTACAATAATATTATCTTTATCTTTGACGTGTATTAAATAAATACAATCTTGCAAGTTATTATAAAGTTCCATAAAATATTGATCGTTAAAATAATAATATGGCGATGATTGCACTTTATTCATTGTTTGATTATATAATCTTCTAAAATCTCCATGAACTAATTCAGTCACATTCGGACGAATGACTTCAGTTTGATATCCTAATTTTAATGCTTTATTAATACTTCTTCTATGTCTTTTATCGGATTTATTCCAATAATATGTATATCCTTTCCTTAGATCAATACCAATTGTTTTAGATTTCAGCCATATATTAATATTTTCTTGAATCAATTCTTTTATTTGATTAATATTAAATGGTGAAAATCTAAAATATTCTGTTAAATAATTATTTTCATTAGCTTTTTTTAAAAATTCTTTTCTAAAAGCTAAAAAGTCATCTTTAGTAACCATATCGCAAATATCAAAACCACTATAGCCATACGGACTAATTAAATCAAAATAAATAACATTATTGTATTTGTAAGGTCTTTTTAAATAAGGATATATAATGCGACCATTGTCCCAAACGGCAATTTCCCATTGGGCGTGATCAGATTGTTCCATACAAAACCCATATTGATGACTCAAATATAAATCAAAATAATTGATATTAATATTGTCTTTATCTTTTAGATTATAAAACTCTAATGTCATCCTTATATATATTAAAGACAATATCCATATATTTTTAAGAAATTATGTATTTTATTATTTTTTAATATCATTGCATTTTGTTCTTTATTGAAAAAACTTTCATATTTCTTGCTTTTTCCACCAGACGTATTATGATTTTGCGTTATTAATGTTTTTTTATATTGGAGATTTTTATAGGTAAAATCATCTTTTATTACTATATCTTTTGATATATGTAATTGATCTACATATTCGATAACTTGTATTATCAGATTGGAAGCTATTTGAATTTCTAAATAATTTAATAAAGATTTTATATATTCATGCGGATTCATTTTATAAGTTTCATAAATGAATTCGAAGAATTGAATATTATTATTATGTAAATGGGTTGTCCACATATTGAAAATATTAATATTCTCTTCCATTTTCTTTATACAGTAGTTCATATCTAATGGTTTTTTTTCCATAAATCTGACAAACGCGGATATCGCGGCATCTCTCACATCTCGGATAGGTAATATAATTTTATGAATCTTTGTTATCATTCTATTATCAAATTCATGTGCCTTAATGACTAAAATATCACATTCATGATTAAAATCATTTTTATAGTAATCATGGATCCAACAAGAATCAACTTTTAATCCAATATTTTTATAAAGTTGTTGAATTAGATTAAAGGTCAATGTAGATCCTGATTGTTTCATTCCGGCAATAAGAATTATTTTCATTATTATTATTATATATAATTATCTTGCTTAATTTAACATGTTGTATATTTTACTTATAATCATTCTTGTTATCGTTAGTCTGTTAATTTTTATTAACTGCAATAAATTACGTGAATCATTTAATTTGTCTTCCTCAAAACCAAAATTATGGGTTTATTGGGAAACTAAGCCAGGTTACAAAATGCCGGATTATATTCGATTATGTATATTTAGTATGTATAAACATTGCTTTCGGTCATTTGATATCATTCAGTTAAATGAAAAAAATATATATGATTATTTACCGGAACTCGTTTCAAAACCATTTGATTTATCAAAATTACTCATTGCTCAAAAAGTAGATTATTATCGAGTTTTACTACTAAAGAAATATGGAGGTTTATATCTCGATGCGGATACTTTAGTTATGAAAGATCCTATAGAAATTATAGAAAAATTAAAAGATTATGATTATGTTGGATTTGGCTGTACAGGCATGAAGTGTAATTATGGTTATGGAAAACCATCGAACGGTATTATGGCATCAAGACCAAATGGCCGATTAATATCAAGAGTATTGGATAATTTAGAAAATAAATTAACAAATAATAAAAATAAAAAGTTTGGTTATTTTGATTTAGGTAAATATATTATCTGGAACGAATTAGATTATTTAATCAAAAATGAAAATTATAAATATTATCACTATTCAAATGATTATGATGGTACAAGAGATATGAATGGTGAATGGGTAACAGCTAAAAGATTATTTTCTAATGAACATATTGAATATAGATATCCAAACAAATTATTATTTATTGTTTTGTATAATAGTAATATGAATGATGTTCGTAGTTTAACTGAAAGAGAATTAATGGTTATGAAAATGAATATATCCAATTTTTTTAGAAAAAGCCTATTAGAAAAAATTATATAATATATATATAGAGTATGTCTGGTTTATTGTTTGGTTTACTTTATCGATTTTTTGATTGTTGATGTTGTCTTAAAATTGTTGGGGTAATTGACGACAGAACTCTTATGTGTCTTTGACTTCAGAAGATTTGTCCGAGTTGACTACACAGCGGGTCTTCTGAATATTCGGTCTACTAAATATGGGTGGCCTTTTGCCAGTTTGTATTAATTCATTTACGATATATTCCATATTTAGTATACTATTTAAGTCTCGATTGATACAACCAGATTTTGTTTTCATTACACCCCATTCTTGTCTTTCAAATTTGTATGATAGAACAGAGTGTAATTTAACTTTCTTTATCTCGTATTGATCAGGCGAGTCTTTTTTAGCTACTTTCATATCAACGTACTTATTAGTACATATGACATGCGTTTTATAATGTATTTTACTTGTATTATATTCATCTAAATTATATACTTCAAATCTTTCGGCTAACTTTCTTTTCAGCCCTAAATTTGGTGTAGATATAAACCGTAGGCGGCCTTTATTGCTCCAGTCACCTATAACTATTATTAAATCCTTACCAAATTCAGCTTCTATTTCATTTACTACTTTATCTTAATG
>Ga0214471_10003849_pt1 | contig 11609 bp, 8 predicted proteins | sample RVTome_5_FD_207665 | JGI IMG/M metagenome (GOLD analysis project Ga0214471, IMG submission 207665) | Soil microbial communities from uranium-contaminated site in the Upper Colorado River Basin, Wyoming, United States - RVT142D155 | ecosystem: Environmental > Terrestrial > Soil > Contaminated >... | reverse complement strand
GAAAGCTCGATCTGGGGACTCTTCGTCGAGCACATGTTCGCCTGGCGCGACCGGGTCTTTGTGACCGGCGCGTTGCGGACCGACCGGAACAACGCCTTCGGCCAGAACTTCAACCGGGTGTACTACCCCAAGGCCTCGGTCAGCTGGGTCTTGAGCGACGAGGAGTTCTTCGGCTCGCCCGGTTGGCTAAACAACCTGCGCCTCCGCGCCGCCTATGGCGCCAGTGGCCGGCAGCCGGGCGCCAACGACGCCCTCTCGTTCTTCACGCCCTCGACCTCAGCGGTCGACGGAGCCGACACGCCCTCCCTGATCTTCTCGGCCCAGGGCAATCCCGACCTCAAGCCGGAGCGGACCTCGGAGCTGGAGCTCGGGTTCGACGCTTCCTTCGCCAACAGCCGGCTCAATCTCGAGTTCACCTGGTATAACAAGAACAGCTTGGACGCGCTGCTCTTCCGGCAACTGCCGCCCTCGCTCGGTACCGCGCCAGGTCGGTGGGAAAACATCGGAAAGGTGAAGAACACGGGCGTCGAGGCCGTTCTGAATGCCGTCGTCATCGATAAGCCGAGCATCGGCTGGGACATGACCATCGGTGGCAACTATGGCTCCAACGAGGTCAGGGACATGGGCGGCGTCGCCGACATCGTCGGCGCCACCACCATTACCGCCGTAGGCTTCCCCATTCAGGGGTGGTACCTCCCCGAAATCACCTTCGAGGATGCCAACGGCGACGGCCTGATCGCCCAGAGCGAAATCACCGCGGGTCCCCGCAAGTTCATCGGCTACTCCCAGCCCCGCGGCGAGGTCGCGCTCTTCACCGGTTTGGAGTTGTTCAACCGGCGGCTGCGGCTGCAGGCCAACCTGGACTCGAAGTTCGGCTCCTATCAGCTCAACGGCAACGACCGGATCCGGTGCGAGTCGCGGCGCAACTGCCGCGAAGCGGTGGACCCCACCGCCCCGCTCTGGATGCAGGCGCGGGCTACCGCCATCCGGACGAACAGCACCTATCAGACCGGCTTCGTGGAAAAGATCGACTTCATCCGGTTCCGCGAGGTTTCGGCCAGCTACACGGTTCCGGAGTCCTGGCCCCGTCTGGTGGGCGCGCAGCGCGCCACCGTCACTCTCGGCGCTCGGAACCTCGGACTGATCACCGACTATTCCGGCATGGATCCGGAGACCGGGTACTTCAGCGGCACTACCGGCCTCCAGAGCGACTTCCAGAGCGGCCCTCCGCCCCGGTTCTTCACGTTCCGGCTGAACGTGACCTTCTGAGGACGGGAGACTCTCACATGAGGACCTATACGTTGACCAGCGCACGTGCTTTCCGGTTCCGCCTGGGCACCGCCGCCATCATGGCGGCGGTCCTGCCCCTCTCGGGCTGCGAGGATGACTTCCTTGAATACACAGACCCGGATATCATCACCGATGCCAACTCCGCCTCCGGGGCGATCGCGCTCCGCAACGGCGTAGTCCAGCGGTTCACCCAAATGGTGAACGGCATGCAGGGTCCCGACGCCCTCTTCATTTACAGCGGGCTGGTGGCGGATGAATGGCGCTCGGGGGACACCTTCGAACAGCGGAACCAGGCGGACATCCGCTCCATCCCTGAGGAGAACACATTCCTCGATGACGTGCTTCTCAGGCTTAACCAGGTCAGGACCCAGGGTCGGTCCGCCATCAATTCGCTGCGGCAGTTCGTGCCGACCCCGACATCCAACGTTGGGTTGATGTTCGCGTTGACCGGCTTTGTGGAGAATTTGGCGGGTGAGGCGTACTGCAACGGCATTCCGTTCAGTGAGCTGGCTGACGACGGAACCCCGGTCTTCGCGGACCCGTTCACGGTGGACAGCGCATTCAGACGAGCCGTGGCTTCGGCCGACTCGGCTCTCAAGTACGTGACCGGGACCGACGGTCCCAAAGTGGCCGATCTTGCCCGCATCGTGAAAGGCCGGGCGCTGCTCAATCTCAACCAGCCGGCCGACGCGGCGGCCGCCGTTACCACCGTGGCGACCAGCTTCGAGTATCAGGTATTCCACAGCAGCATTACCACGACCAACCAGACTTGGGCGCTGAATGCGGGCGCCCGACGCTACGTGGTAGCCGACAACGAGGGGGGCAACGGATTGCCCTTCGTCAGTGCGGCCGATCCCCGAGTCGTGACCGCCACCCCCACCCCGCTGTCGTTCGACTCGCAGACCCCATTCGTCGCATTGACCAACTTTGGTCAGTTTGACCCGATGACCGTGGCCGGCGGTATCGAGGCGCGTCTCATCGAAGCGGAGGCTGCCCTTCGTGCCGGCGATGCGGCCGGCTGGCTGGCCAAACTCAATGAGGCCCGTGCCACTCGCACCGACCTTCCGGCGCTGGCTGACCCAGGGAGTGAGGCCGCCAGGGTGGATCTCACGTTCTACGAAAGGGCCTTCTGGATGTTTGCGACCGGGCACCGTCTGGGAGACCTGCGCCGGTTGGTTCGGCAATACGGCCGTGGGGCGGAAACGGTGTTCCCGACGGGGGCGTTCCACAAGGGCGGGAGCTACGGGTCAGACCTGAATATCCCGATCTCGTTCGATGAGCGGAACAATCCTAACTTCACTGGCTGTCTGGACAGGAATCCATAACGGCATTCGTGCGGACAGGCGGGCAGGGCGGTTGGTGGCTCCGGCCATCAGCCGCCCTTCGGTTTTCCTAACCGCCCTAACCGGCTTCAAACGTCCCCTCAACGTGCGCTCGACAATGAGCGTAAATTGGGTCAAAGACCCAAGGGCCAGCCATGCCAGCCAAACTCATCCGCCGCTCCGGGCGGACTCTCCTCGCGTTCCTCCTCATTGCCGCCCCGGTCGCCGCGCAGAACGGCGGCCTGACCACGCCCCAGAAAGCCCTCGGCTTCACCATCGGCGATGACTACATGCTCGCCACCTACACCCAGCTGACCGACTGGTGGAAGAAGCTCGACATCGAGTCGGACCGAATGAAGCTGGTCTCGATCGGCAAGACCGCCGAAGGCCGGGAACAATGGATGGCCATCGTCACCAGCCCGGCCAACCACGCCAAGCTCGACCGCTATCGGGAGATCGCCGCCCGGCTGGCCCGGGCCGAGGGCCTGACCGATGAACAGGCTCGCGCGCTGGCTCGGGAAGGCAAGGCGGTGGTCTGGATCGACGGCGGGCTGCACGCCACGGAGGTCCTGGGCGCCCACCAGCTCATGGAGCACGTCTGGCAGATGGTCAGCCGCAGCGACGAGGAAACCATGCGGCTGCTCGAGGACGTGATTCAGCTGGTGACGCACGCCAACCCCGACGGGATGGAGCTGGTCTCCTCATGGTACATGCGGCACCCGGACCAGACCCGTCGGTCCACGCAGGGCCTGCCCCGGCTCTACCAGAAGTACATCGGGCACGACAACAATCGCGATTTCTATCTCATCGCACAGCCCGAATCGGAGAACATGAGCCGGGTGATGTACCGCGAGTGGTACCCCCAGGTCATGTACAACCACCACCAGACCGGCCCGGCCGGCACCGTGATGTTCGCCCCGCCGTTCCGCGATCCCCACAATCACAACATCGATCCGCTGCTGATCAACGGCCTGAGCCTGGTGGGGGCCGCCATGCACACCCGGTTCGCCGCGGAAGGAAAGCCGGGGGTGGTGATGCGCAATGGCGCCAATTACCAGACCTGGTGGAACGGCGGGCTGCGGACTACGGCGTACTTTCACAACATCATCGGCATTCTCACCGAAACCGTCGGCAACCCGACGCCCATCGAGATCCCGTTCGTCCCGCAGCGCCAGATCTCCACCGGCGACATCCCTTATCCGATTCCACCCCAGCGCTGGCATTTCCGGCAGTCGATCGATTACTCCATCACCGCCAACCGCGCCATCCTGGATCTGGCGTCCCGCTACCGCGAGACGTTCCTCTATCAGATCTACCTGATGGGAAAGACCGCCCTTCAGAAGGGAAACCAGGATGGCTGGACCACCTTTCCCAGCCGGGTCGCGGAGGTTGAAGCAGCGGTGGCACGGGACCGGAAAGGACAGCCGCCAGGCCAGGGCCAGGGAGGCTTTGGAGGAGGCGGGGTCGACAAGAAGTACTACGACCAGTACCTCCGCGATCCGGCCAGGCGCGACCCGCGCGGGTACATCATCCCGGCCGATCAGCCCGACTTCCCCACCGCGACCCGGTTCATCAACGCGCTGCTCAAGTCGGGGGTCGACATTCACCGCGCCACGGCCCAGTTCACGGTGGCGGGCAAGACCTATCCGTCCGGATCGTGGGTCATCAAGAGCGCCCAGGCGTTCCGGGCCCACGTCCTCGACCTGATGGAGCCTCAGGATTATCCCAACGACATTCCCTACCCCGGCGGTCCGCCCCGCGCGCCCTACGACAACGCCGGCTACACGCTGGCCTTGCAGATGGGGGTGCAATACGACCGCGTCCGGGAAGGCTTCGACGGCCCCTTCGCCAAGGTGACCGAGCCGCTGATCTCCAAGACACCCGGCGGCATGGTAGCGAGCGGCGGCGCCGGATGGATGCTTTCGGCCCGGTACAACGACGCAATCACCGTGGTGAACCGGCTGGTGAAGGCGGGTGCACCGGTCTACCGGCTGACCCCGTCGGCCGGGGGCAAGCCGGCCGGGACCTTCTACATCCCCTCGGGTGGCTCGGCTCGCGGGATCGTGGAGGGGATGGCCGCGGAGCGGGGACTCAAGTTCGAAGCCGCCACATCGGCCCCGGCCTCCGCCAGCATGACCCGGCTCAAGGCCGCCCGCGTCGGGCTGGCCGACACTTACGGCGGCTCGATGCCCTCGGGCTGGATCCGCTGGCTGCTGGAACAGATGGAGGTGCCGTTCGAAGTGGTCTTCGTCTCCCGGCTCGACCAGGGGAACCTGGCTCAGCAGTTCGATGTGCTGGTTTTCGCGGACGGGGCCATTCCGGCCACCGATTCGGTCCCGGCCGGCGGTCCCGGGGGCGGATTCGGACGTCAGCCACCACCGGAGGACATCCCGGCGGAGTTCCGCGGCTGGCTCGGCAGGATCAGCGTGTCCAAGACCGTCCCCCAGCTCAGGGCGTTCCTTGAAGCCGGTGGACGGGTGATCACCATCGGCAGCTCCACCAACCTGGCCCAGCATCTGAGCCTGCCGGTGGCCAGCCACCTGGTGGAACGCCAGCCGGACGGCACGGTGAAGCCGCTGCCGCGCGAGAAATTCTACGTGCCCGCCTCCCTGCTCGAGGTGACGGTCGACACCACAGCGCCGGTCGCCTGGGGAACCAGCACCAAAACCGTGGTTCTGTTCGACGAGAGTCCGGTGTTCCGGCTGGACCCCGGTGCGGTGACAGCGGGGAGCGTCCGGCCGGTAGCCTGGTTCGCAACCGCCTCCCCCCTCCGAAGCGGGTGGGCCTGGGGTCAGACCTATCTGGAAGGCGGCGTAGCGGTGGCCGCAGCCAAGGTGGGTAAGGGCACGCTGTACTTGTTCGGACCCGAGATAACGTTCCGGGCGCAACCACATGGGACCTTCAAATTCTTGTTCAATGCCATTCTGAACTAGTCGAAGGAGTCGAAGGGGTCGAAGGGGTCGAAGATGTTCCCTCGACCCCACCGGCTTCGACCGTCTTCGACTGCTTCGACTGCTTCGACCCCTTCGACTTGGTAGGACCGCTTCGACTGTCAGTTGATGCGGCGCGGCTGCCGATCTCCCGCCGTCCGGCAGGCTGCTCACCGGCTGTGCCGCCGTTGGAGGCCCCCAACACATTGCGGAATTCGTCCACCTTGGCGGTGATGTTACCGGAGGCCGTGAAGACCGTCGCCTGGGGTCCCTCGGGCTGGGGCGTGGGATCGGTGTAGCTGTCGTCACAGGCCGCGAAGGCCAGCACACCCATCACTGCGAACCGGGTCGACACTCTCATGCTCTCTCCCGGGTCAAGGATCATGAGCGGGCCCCAGTGGCCCGCTTGTCCTTGGTTGCGTAGCCAGGCAGTCGAAGACGACGAACGACCGCCTCCCGCCTCACCACGGTTTCCGATTAGTGATATGGATCACACGTCGTTGCAACGGGACGATGCGAAATGACACGGTAGATTGACACAACGCGCAGCAAGCGGAGAAGGTCAACAGACCGACTTAGGCCGTCGCGATCGAGAAAAAATCGGGGCCAGGCAAGTGCCTGGCCCCGTTCACCCATCGAAGTCCAGAGGCGTGTCAGGCGGTTGCCAGCTCGGCCTCGGGCTGCGTGTCCTCGTCGTCGTCTTCACCGGCGGCCCCCAGCAACCGCGCCGCGAGCAGCGGCAGGGCTGCGGGAATGGCCAGGTCCGGATCGAGCCGCGACAGCTGGTGGAACAGCTCCGCTGTAGGCCGAGCTGTGGTCCAGTGGTGAAGGAGGATCGGGTCGATCATTGCCTACCTCCAGCCGGCTCGCGGCACCCCAACGGTGCCAATGGCCGGCGCTCCCTGCACAAACTCCCTTGTGCAAGAAAGGTTCCACCAGGCCGTCCAAGTCCTGACTACGATCCCTCCCAACTGGCGGGGTGGGCCGGACCGGCCCAGATTTGGCCCTTCGCGCTGAGAGGCCCTATGGATTTCCGCACCCGCCTGTCCCTGTTCCTGCTAACTACCGCCCTGGCACAGGGCTGTAAGACTTGGCGGGTGGAGACCGGCCCGGCTCCGGCGGAGTTCGTCCAAACCGAACACCCCGAGCGGGTACAGGTGAGGAGGACAGACAACACTACGTTGGAGCTGTACAACCCCAGCGTGGCGGGGGACAGCCTGAAGGGCTTCCCGACCGAGCTGGCCATCCGCCCTCTCGTGATCCCGTTGACCGAAATCCGTGCCGTGGCCACCCGGCACTTCAGCCTGGGCCGGACCCTCCTGATGGTGGCGGCGGTTGGCGGCGGACTGTTTGTCTATGACTGGCTGATGTCACTCAACGAGGGGATCTGAACTACGGGTCGACGAAGACGGTCGAAGATGGTCGAAGAGGGTCGAAGAGGGTCGAAGGCGAACCCCTTCGACTATCGTCGGTCCCGCTCGCGGCGACCGGGACGGGCTAGGTCTCGCAACAGTGCATCAGGCCGGATCGGAGCCCCGAGGACATCGCGCGCCACCTCGCCGGCCGGGCGTTCCTGGCCATAGCGGAACAGCGCCTCCCGGACCCAGCCGTACCATCCCAGATCTCCTTCAAACCAGCTGCCCCGCTCGGCGGCGATCCGTTCTCGTAACTGGGCGGTTAGCAAGGCACCCAGAGCGTAATTCAGCATATACCCCGGACCGCTGATGAGCTGTCCCCGCATAGCCCACCAGGAAAGCTCCGGATGGGGCCGGATCTGCAGAAACCGGGAAGTGATGTCCGACCAGACCTGGTTGGGGTCCTGGTCCGGGCCGGCGAACATCCGCATCTCGAACCAGGCCCAGGCCACATCCAGCACCACCCCGCCGTACTTGCTCCGGATCGACTCGGACAAGCGAACCGAATCACCCAGGATCCGCACCTGCCAGCGCGGTTCGTAAGCGTCGAGGCTCGCCAGGTCGGCCACGGCCTCGGTGAAGGTGTCGCTGTCGGGCCAGTCGGCGAACGCCGGCCGGGTCCGGATGCCCCCGATGTGGATCCCGTGTCCGGTCTCGTGCAATAGCTCGACCAGATTCCCCAATCCGCCTACCCGGTAGGTCGCGAACACGGTGGGCTCACCCGGCCACCAGCCGTCCGTGGTGCGGTAGGGCCGGTCGCCGAAGGTGGTGTACGCGACGGGATACTTCCCGGCGCGCGGATCAAGGTCGTAACGGATCCGCAGGGAATCCGGGTCTGCCCCCAACGAACGGTACCAGGCCCGGTTGATCGGCAGCAGCCGATCCCTGGGAATCCGGGGCGACAGCCGGCGATCCGCGGCTCCGGTGTAGTGGTACCAATCCCACGGCTCCAGCAGGGTGTCGGGCTGGGCGGCTCGCCAGGCGGAGAGCACGCCCTCCAGCCACAAGGCCACCGAGTCGGGATCGACCCCCAACGCGCGGGCCCGCTCGACATGTGGAAGGGTGGAGGGACGCCATTCCCGGGCACGTCGAGTCAGGAGCTGGCGCCATGGGCTCCCAGCGGATCCATCTCCGTTGACCGAGCGCCAGACCGGTTGCAGCGCGCGGAACAACCTCTCCCGTTCTCCCCGCTCCCCGGTTTCCCCCAGCCGGGCGAAGATGGTCAGGCGGTCGAGCTCGCTGCCGGCGAACGGGATACGACCGGCCGCGCGGCCGTAGCAGGCCATGATCCGCCGCTCCAGGGCCTCCGCTCCACTGGGTTGTCGCAGCAGCTGAGCGGGGTCGTACTCACAGGTCACCTCGCCGGTTTCCCGATCGCCGATCGCGGGGGCGGGATCGGGACCGAGCTGGGAGGAGGTGACCTCACGAATGGTCCGAAGGGCACGGCGGTCTTCCGGACCCAAGCCGGCTGAATCGACCGAACCAAGCTGGCGGATCAGATCATTTCGGGATTCGCGATACCAGTTCTCGAATCCACCGGTCTGCAGCCCCTTGGCCCGGGTGATGTCGATTTTGTCGGCCAGCGATCGGGTTTCACTGAAGGACTTTTCCAGCGAGCCCAGCGGACCCGGAATGAGCGGCGGCGCCGGCTTCCCGCAGGAAACCAGCGCCGCGATTGCTGTTATGGCTGTCATCCTGAGCAAAGCGAAGCATCTCGCAGGTGGCATCATCCGATCGACCAGGTGTTCGCTCCCAGAATCGCCTCCTTGAGGCCCCCCTTCGCGGTCTGCTTCTCCAGGGCGATCTGGCCATGCACTTCGTCCTCGTAACTGGGGGCGGGGTCGTCGTACAGTACGCCCAGGGCCATGGGGAGGGCCGGCGGCTGCATGCCCGCCAGCATCATGGCGAGCGGACGGTTGGTCTGATCGTGCACCAGCAGGTCCGCCTCCGATACGCCGTTCTCGCCCAGGGTCACCACCTCCAGGGTGAATGTCCCGGGACGAAGCCGGATCCCCTTGTCGTGGTTGGCGCCGAACACCAGCGGCTTTCCGTGGGTCAGGTGCAGCTGGGCATCAGGCGCCACTTCCCTGGCGGTGAAATCGTCGAACACCCCGTCGTTGTAGACCACGCAGTTCTGAAAGATCTCCACGAACGACGCGCCGCGATGGGCGTGGGCCCGCTTGAGCACTTCCACCAGGTGGGTCTGCAACGTGTCGATGGAACGAGCCACGAAGCGGGCCCCCGCGCCCAGCGCGAACGAGCACGGCACCAGGGCGGGGTCGATGGACCCGCGCGGCGTGGACGGTGAGCGGGTACCGCGGCGCGAGGTAGGCGACGCCTGGCCCTTGGTCAGTCCGTAAATCTCGTTGTTGAAGAGCAGGATCTGGAGGTTCACGTTGCGGCGCAGCACATGCAGCATGTGGTTGCCACCGATGCTCAGGCCGTCGCCGTCACCGGTCACCAGCCAGACATCCAGCTCCGGGTTGGTGAGCTTGACCCCGGTGGCGATGGCGGGGGCGCGACCGTGAATGGTGTGGAACCCATAAGTGCCGACGTAGTAAGGGAAACGCGAGGAGCACCCGATGCCCGACACGAACACGGTGCGATCCCTGGGTGCCTGCAGGTCGGACAGGGTCTTCTGCACCGCCTTGAGGATGGCGTAATCCCCGCACCCGGGGCACCAGCGGACTTCCTGATCGGTGGCGTAGTCCTTGGGCGCCAGGTTGGGCGTCGGGAGCGTGGCGGTCATGGTCATACCTCCAGCGCGGCGCGAATCGCGTCCGCAATTTCACTCACTTTGAACGGCTTGCCGGTGACCTTGGACAGACCTTCCGCCGGCAGCAGGTACGTACTCCGCAGGATGGTCACCAGCTGCCCGTTGTTCATCTCGGGTACCAGCACCCGTTCGAAGCCCCGCAGCAGGTCGCCCAGATTGCGCGGGAACGGGTTGAGATACCGCACATGAATGTGCGAGACCTCCATCCCCTGGTCCCGGGAGAGCTGTACCGCTTTGCGGATGGTTCCGTAGGTTGAACCCCAGCCGACCACGGCTACGCGCCCGGTGGCCTCGCCCAAGGCGACCTCCTGAGCCGGAATATCGTCCGCGATGCGCGCCACCTTTTCCGATCGAGCCCAGGTCATCCGCTGGTGGTTGTCAGGATCGTACGAGATGTGCCCCGAGGTGTAGCTCTTCTCGATCCCTCCGATCCGATGCTCCAGCCCCGGCGTGCCCGGCACGGCCCAGACCCGCGCCAGGGTCTCCGGATCGCGCAGGAAGGGGTGGAAATCGGCCGTCTCGGTGCGCTGGCGGACGGGGAACTCGGGAATGGCGTCGAGATCGGGCACCTGCCACGGTTCTGCTGCGTTGGCCAGATAGCCGTCGGTCAGCAGGATGACCGGCGTCATGTGGCGCAGCGCGATCCGCACCGCCTCCACCGCCACATCGAAGCAGTCGGACGGCGTGGACGACGCGATCACCGCGAGCGGGCTGTCGGCGTTGCGGCCGTAGACCGCCTGGAACAGATCAGACTGCTCGGTCTTGGTGGGCATTCCGGTCGAGGGTCCGGCCCGCTGGCTGTTCACCACCACCAGCGGCAGCTCGGTGGTGATCGCCAACCCCAGCGCTTCGGTCTTGAGCGCGAGACCCGGGCCCGAGCTCGAGGTTACCCCCAGCGCGCCGGTATACGAAGCGCCGATCGCCGCGCAGATGGCCGCGATCTCGTCTTCCGCCTGGAACGTCACGATGCCCAGGTGCCGCAGCGTGGTCAGCAGGTGCAGCAGCGACGAAGCGGGAGTAATCGGATAGGAGCCGAAGAAGAGCGTCCTGAGCCCGGCTTTGTGTACCCCGGTAATCAGTCCGTACGCCAGCGCCTCCGCGCCACTCACCGCGCGATAGGTTCCCACGGGGAGTTCCGCCGGCCGCACGGTGTAGCTCTGGATGTCGCCCGACAGTTCGGTGGTCTCGCCGTAGGCGTGGCCCGCGTTGAGCGCCGCGATATTCGCCTCGGCGATCGGGGGGGCCTTGGCGAATTTCTGCCTGAGCCAGGTCACGGTCGCCTCGTGATCCCGGCCGTACATCCAGAGCATCAGCCCGAGGCACCACATGTTCCGGCACCGAAGCGCCTCCTTGGACGAGACGCCGAACGGCTTGACTGCGGCCTGGGTCAGTTTGGTGATGTCGAGCGCCAGGGTACGGTACGGCGCCAGCACCGCGGTCCCGATCGGGTTCTCGCCGTAGCCGGCCTTCTCCAGGTTGCGCGGGGTGAATGCGCCAGTATCCAGCACCACCAGCCCGCTCACCATCAGGTCCTTGAGATTGACCGTGAGCGCCGCGGGATTCATCGCCACCAGCACGTCGAGCGCATCGCCGGGAGTGAGAATGTCTTCCGAGCCGAAATGGATCTGAAAGGACGAAACTCCGAACGTGGTTCCGGCCGGTGCCCGGATCTCGGCCGGATAGTCCGGAAACGTCGCCAGGTCGCTGCCCGCCAGGGCCGTCTCCATCGTGAATTGGGTGCCGGTGAGCTGCATCCCGTCTCCGGAATCCCCGGAGAAGCGGATGACGACAGACTCCCGGTGCTGGCGTGCGGTTGCCGGGTTGGCGGGGGCGGTGGTGGTCATGCACTAAATCTAAGCTTTCAACAAACCAGGGA
>Ga0214471_10003848_pt1 | contig 11609 bp, 10 predicted proteins | sample RVTome_5_FD_207665 | JGI IMG/M metagenome (GOLD analysis project Ga0214471, IMG submission 207665) | Soil microbial communities from uranium-contaminated site in the Upper Colorado River Basin, Wyoming, United States - RVT142D155 | ecosystem: Environmental > Terrestrial > Soil > Contaminated >... | reverse complement strand
TCAGCTCGCCGAGCCGAGACAGCACATTCACAGGTTTCTGTAGTCGCACGGCGTTCTCGATACCTTGCGCTCCAAGCGAGAAAGCCATGGCCTGATTGCGCAGCTCGTGCATCAGAAGTCCTGTGAGCTCCACGCGGGTCGCTACCAACTCGACCTGACTGGCCGCGGCCTGAAAGCGCTGCCGTTCGATGCGGCCTAGAGCTGCGTCGGCAGCCTGTGTCAGGCGGCGGAGGAAGGCGAGCCAGGGAGAGTCGAACCGAAGCTCACGACCGAATCTGGGCGACGCGACGGCCGCCCAAAGATGGCCTCGTGAGTCGGGAAACTCGATGTGGACGATGCGGGGCGCGCCGGCAGACGAGCCCCTCCCCGGTACCAGAAGCGTGAGACTCTCGCTTCCCGCGACTGGGTTCACTTGCCAGTTCTCTGATTGCCGGACAAGGTCCCACTCTTCCGACTCCCCAAGAAGCTCCTCGCCGACCTCGGTTGGGATGCGAGCTGCAAGCCAGGAGAGGCCGACCTCCTTCGCACAGCTCCGCAGCGCCTTATACCACGCGCTTAAGCTATGGCCATCACCAGAGCTCACGGCAGTCTGGAAGAGATCAATGCTGGTGTTGAGGTGATGCCTCACTATATCGACGAGTGTCGCAGTGACCATCGAGGCGACTACCTTGCGGTGGGGGCTGTCGCTGACCTGTTCCAGACGGTTGCCTTGACCGTCCTCCTCAATGGCCGTCGCTAAGATACCCAGGGTCTTTCTCTCCGTCCGCAAGTTGAACCTATTGAGGATGGGCTTGGCCACGCTTATGTTCCGGCTGGCGAACTCGCGCTTGACTTCCAGCGGGCTCGGTACTCCCTCCCAGATCTTGGAGCTCTTGTCGGAGAAGGTAGCCAGCACATAGCGGCGGAAGCCCATGGCCAACCATATGCCGACCGCCGGTGGTGCTAACACGTTTTGCAGAACCTTTAAGATTTCGGCGAGGGTTTCGCTGTCAAGCGCATATCTCGTTAATTTGATCTGATGAAGTTTACGATTCAACAGATCGAGAGCAGTTAGCTGCCGTCGCGCATGAACAGCCGGAGCGAGCAGGTCTGCCATCATCCGAATCCGCTGGATCGCTGTAGCTGTAAAGGAGCGTGGATTCTTCCATTCAAAACTTAGACATGCCACGGTGGCACCGTGATTAACTATGGGAACCGTCACAAAGGCCCGCATACCGGGGACAAATTCCCAGTAGCGAGCGTTCATTGCCGGATCCTTCAAGCGATCGGTACAACTTCTCTCTTTGCCGTCACTAAGAACCCAGGCAATGATGGAATTGTCGGGCCAGGGGGTCTCAATAATATCGGAATTCTGGACTTGCCGTTCAGGATCCCGCAGCCACCGCCACCAGGCTAGTTTCTTCTCCTCTTCGCCGGGAAGACGAATGCAAAGCACCGATAGATCAGCGGCGACGCTTTTTCCCAGGGCGCGTACGATGCCCTGGTCGCTCAAGTACTCAACGCGACCCTGCTTTACCAGCTCAAGAGCTCTCCCGGCCTCTCGCGGTGAGAGTGCGGTGAGGCACTTCATAACGAGCAGCAACGCGCTGAGAAAGAGGAGGATCTTCAGTGGGAATGCGACCGCGAAGACCAGAGCATCGAGAGCATCCAACGGAGTGAGCCTGTGAGTCACCGGGAGTTCTTGCAGGTAGCCTTCCAGCATCTGCCGAAGCCTGCGCCAGCCGGCTCCACGGGCGATCAGAATGTTGAAAGCGTAGAGGATGTTGAGCAGCCCATAGTAAAAACCGCCCATCGCGTTGAGCAAAGCCCAGGCCTTTCGACGGTGTGGGCTGAAGTTGACGTACAATGCCCAGCCAAGAGTCGTTAGGCAGACAGCGGAAAGGATGGCGCCGGGCATGCGGTGCCAGATCCCTTCGGGGAAAAGGGAAGAAACGAGAGCAGTCAAAGAGAGACCCCAGGCCCAGAGGGGGAAGAGCTTCTTGCGCTCCTTGTGACCGAGCAGAGCCATGCCGCAGGCCAGGAAGAGGAGATCGCTCGCCACCGAACCGATCGCATCAGCGGTCTGCTTGACTAGAGGCAAGGCGGTAAACCAAGAAGACCCCTCCGTTGGGGCCCACCAATGAGCGATCCAGTTGGCGATGGCCTGAGGGCCGTATTGTAGGAAGGAAAATGCGAGAAATGCCCAGGCAAAGTAGCTGACCCAAGACTCTTCGGCGAGAACCTCGCGGCGCAAAAGAAGTATGAGAATTCCAATTCCGGCACACACAATTGCGGTAATGAGCTGAATGGTGGGTAATGTGAACGCGCACCAGGCAGCCGCCTTAGCAATCAAATCGAGAAGGACGATGGCCAGATCGTGGACAGACATGGCGTAAGTCTCCTGAAGAGCTAAGTTCTGCGTCGGGTTTCTCGATCGTCGTTTTCACACTGCATTGGCAATGTCTTCGTTGGTACGCATGTAAGGAGACACGTCGCGAGACCTATGCTCTGCGTATGCTCTCTGGATGGATCGATTACTACTATTCGCTGAGGTTACCGAAGTATAGGGAGAGCGGGTGGTTCCCTGGGAAGGGGAGCTTTCGCTTTCGTCCTCCCACGACATGCCAGCGATGCTTGAGGGACGTCGGCGCTGTTTGTGGGTGACCGCTCGCGGACGGCTGCGAGGGCACAGAATCCACAGACGGTTTCGAAGAGTAGGAGTAGCGCTTGGAGCCATGTTGTCCTCCTTTCGACCTTTTCTCCATCCGTCGCCTCGTGTCTGGCAGTGAGAGCAAGTACCGTGCCAGGGAAGGAAGAGCCACAAGAGCGCGTTCTTGCAGGTTCCCGGTCATCAGATGGGGGCTTGCCTGTCCGACCTTCCGGAGGGAGATTCCGGAAAGCCGGACGCTCGGTGTTGGTACCGGCAGTTCGACTTCCCGCGGTGCTGGCCTCGGCACCTCCTCGGCCGCCATCGTTCGACCCTCCCAGGTCATCCGCAGGAAATCGTGCTCATGGCACGTCCACGGCTGGCCAACACCGTCGTGCCGCGGCGGATCATCCTGTCCCACAGCTCCAGCGGCTCTTCGTCGAACACCGCCGCGCCGTCGGCGGGCACGACGTGCCAGCTTCGGCGCTTCACCTCCCACTCGAGCTGTCCCGGAGCCCAGCCCGCATGACCGGCGTAGACGCGAAAGAGCTCGCCGCCATCGCCGCGGCCGATCAGCTCCGCGAGGAGCTCCCGGCTGCCGCTGTAGTGGACCCCATCGAGCGCCTGCAGAGAGTCCGCGGGCGCGCTGTCGGAGCGCACCAGCATCAACATGGCGCCCGGCAGCACCGGTCCTCCGACGTAGACCGTGTCGTCCCGTTCCGCGAGCCCTTCCATTTCCGGCAGCAGCTCGGCGAGCTTCCTCGTCGTCGGCCGGTTGACGATCAGCCCCAAGGTGCCTTCGGGGCCGTGCTCGAACAACAGGACGACGGTCCGCGAGAATCTCGGGTCCCGGAGGTCGCGGGTGGCGATCAGGAAGTCGCCTATTCCGAAATGGGACCGCACCGCGGCCAGGCCCGGAGCCGGTGAGCTGCCCGTGGACGTGAGCGGCCAGCCAGCGAGCCCGATCGCGGCGACTGCCGCCGCGGCCACGGTCAGCGAGGTCCGGTACTTCCTCTGCGGGTGTGAAGGCACCGCCGGATCGTATCACCCGGGCGCGTCGCGGCGGCGCTTACCCCGAGACCCGCCGGCGGCCCCCCTCGAAAGGGTGGCCGCGAACCACCTTTCCGAGTGTTCTGGCGCGCTGGCCGATTCCCCAGAATAGACGCAGGCGAAAGGAGCCCATCGTGTGTCTCGCGATCCCCGGCAAAGTCACGGAGCTGAACTTCGACGACGGACCCGTGGCCCTCGTCGACGTCTCCGGCGTGCGGCGGCGGGTCAACGTCGACCTCCTGCGCGACGAGGGGCTCGAGGTGGGCGATTGGGCCAATCTCGAGCTCGTACACGGGCCGGGCTGTCCGGTGTGCGTGCTGCCGATGGCGCGCATCGACGAGGGGCTGGCGCTCGCCGAGGACCCGGCGGTGATCCTCGCCGCCTTCGGCGACATGATGCGGGTGCCGGGCAGGCGCGGCAGCCCGCTCGAGCACCAGGCGCGCGGCGCCGACGTGCGCATGGTCTACTCGCCGCTCGACGCCCTGAAGCTGGCGCGCCGGAATCCCGACCGCCAGGTCGTCTTCTTCGCCATCGGCTTCGAGACCACGGCGCCGGCGACCGCCCTCACCCTGGTGCGGGCGCGCGAGCTCGGCGCCCGAAACTTCACCGTTTTCTGCAACCACGTCACCGTCGTCCCCGCCATCCGGTCGATCCTCGAGTCGCCCGGCATGCGCCTCGACGCCTTCATCGGCCCCGGCCACGTGTCGACGGTGATCGGCTGCCGCGCCTACGAGCTGGTGGCCCGCGACCACGGCCGCCCCCCTGGTGGTCTCCGGCTTCGAGCCGCTCGACCTGTTGCAGAGCATGGCCATGGTGCTGCGCCAGCTCCGGGACGGCCGCGCCGAGATCGAGTGCCAGTACGCCCGCGCCGTCCCCTGGGAGGGCAACCCGGCGGCGCTCGAAGCGATGGACGAGGTCTTCGAGCTGCGGCCCACTTTCGAGTGGCGCGGCCTCGGATTCATCCCCGATTCGGCCCTGCGGATCCGCCCCCGCTACGCCGCCTGGGACGCCGAGGTCCGCTTCGGGATGCCCGAGATTCGGGCCGCCGAAGCCGGAGCAGATGCGAGTTGCGAGATGCCGTTTTGCGAGTCGTGTGGCGACCTGCCGTATGGCGACGTCCAGTGCGGCGAGGTCTTGAAAGGCGCCCTCCATCCCCACCAGTGCAAGCTCTTCGGCGGCGAGTGTACGCCGGAGCGCCCGATCGGCGCGTTGATGGTGTCGTCCGAGGGCGCCTGTGCCGCCTACTACAACTACGTCCACCGGCGCGCCGGCGCGGCCGCCCAGGCCGGATATGCCTGACGCGTCGCGGATCCGTTTCAAGGACGCCGGGATCGAGATGGCCCACGGCGCCGGCGGCAAGGCGAGCCGCCGCCTCGTGGAGGGGCTCTTCGTGCCCATCCTCGGCGGACCCCTGAAGGACGGCCTGGGCGATTCCGCCGTCGTCGACGTGGACGGCTTGCGCCTCGCGCTGACCATCGACAGCTTCGTGGTGCGTCCGCTCACCTTCCCCGGCGGCTCGATCGGAGCGCTCGCCGTCCACGGCACCGTCAACGACCTGGCAGTGGCCGGGGCGCGCCCGCGGGCCCTGCTGGTGAGCCTGGTGCTCGAGGCCGGCCTGGCGGCCGGCGTGCTCGAAGCCGAGGTGCGGGCCATCGCCGCCGCCGCTGAAGGCGCCGGCGTCGCCGTGGTGGGCGGCGACACCAAAGTCGTCGAGCACGGCAAGGCCGACGGCATGTACGTCACCACCGCCGGCCTCGGCACGCTGCTGCCCGAGCTCGACCTGTCGCCCCGGCGCGTGCGTCCGGGCGACCAGGTGCTGCTCTCGGGGCCGATCGGCGACCACGGCGTCACCATCCTGCTGGCGCGCGGCGATCTCGACCTCGAGGCCGACCTCGGCTCGGATACCCGCTCGGTCTTCCCCCTGGTCGAGCATCTCGCCGCGGCTGTAGGCCCTGCGGTGCGCTGGATGCGCGACCCGACCCGCGGCGGCGTGGCCACGGCATTGAACGAGCTGGCGCGCGACTGCCGCCTGGGCATCGTGCTCGCCGAGGACGCCATCCCGCTGCGGGCGCCGGTGCGCGGCTCCTGCGAGCTCCTGGGTCTCGATCCCCTGCACATCGCCAACGAGGGTCAGTTCCTGGCGGTGGTCGCGGGCGAGCGCGCGGCGCACGCCCTCGCCGCCCTGCGCGCGACGCCGGGCGGCGAGGAGGCGGTGGTGATCGGCGAGGTCCGCGACGAGCCCGCCGGCACCGTGCTGGCTGCCGCCAGCTACGGCGGCAGCCGAGTGATCGACATGCTCGTCGGCGACCCGCTGCCGAGGATCTGCTGACGGAGAACGCCGGGAGCGCATCGTCGTGCCAGGCTCCGGGACATGGGCCAGGCACTGCTCGAGACCGCCGTTGCCGAGAAGCTGACGCTCGACGTGTGGGGTGCCATGCCCGAGGACGAGCCCGGCGAGCTGGTGAACGGGCTCCTGGTGGAGGAAGAGGTGCCCAGTTACGTCCACGAGCTCCTGGTCGCCCTGCTGGTTCGCGCTCTTGGGAATTGGATCATCCCGCTCGGCGGCCTGGTCGCGGGCTCCGACGCGGTCGACCGGCTCCAAGCGGCGGCGGATGGCGACGCTGGCGCCTGAGACGTAGGGTGCGCGCTGCGCACCATCAGGCCGCCAGACGCTCCTCGAGCTCGCGTGCCCGCTCGCGGAAAGGGCGCAACGGATCGCGCGTGCCAGCTCGCGGTGAAGGCGCGTTCGCCAGGTTCGAAGGCATTCGGGGATCAGGCGGCGAAAGATCCGGTCGCAGAGAGCCGCCGAACGGCTGAACGCTCACGCCCACATGGCGTCCTGCGGATCACCATCTCCGCGAGGCCCACAGAATAGAATTCCAAAAGAGCCTTTCAAGATGATCATTGTTCTCGAAGGGACTCGGCATGATACCCATTCTCAAGCAGTTATGGGAACAGCTATTAATGTAAACCACCCGTGCCCCTGTGGATTCACTTACGACGATTGCTGGATTAAGGTCAGAGTCCTCCGCAATTACGCATGCACCCTCCTTCGCCGCCAAAAATTCGCGAGTTGTCCTGAAGCTGAAGGGCTCAATGTCTGTGAGGACAGGATGTTCCATAAGAGGCAACCACTTGAGATGAACGTCCTCTTCATGATGCTCGAAGTGCTCGGAATCCATCTTTGTTACGTTGACAGGAACGATATCAGCAAGCCACGAGTTCTTTCCTGCATTCACCGTCCACGCCGCCCATGGGCTCAATATTAGACCGCGTTTTCTTCTTACATGATTTCTAATCAATACTTGAACCTCGGGCCCGATTGGGAAGTTGAAGAGTTCAGAACGGAAGAGAATAGCAAGATCGTACTCCTTTTCAGAGACCTGGGGCAGTGACAATAGCCTGACAAGGTCCGAGGCATGGTCGGAGAACACGGTCACTTTCAAACCATATTCATAGAGACGTCTAATCACCTGATACGACATGATAGACATGTCCGGAAACGCGAGTACCTCTATTCCCTCAATTAGACCTCGACCAGGCCAAAGTCTGAGACCGGATGGGATTCGGTTGAAATACTTTGACAATAGGTGGCGCGCCACAGATTGTAGACGGCTCTCCAGCTCGTATCGGTTCCAGTAACGCGCTCGATACGGATGCCGTTTAGACGAATTGAACTCACGGAGCTTCTTGGCCGCTGTGCCGCTCAGATCGGTATCAGTGATGATGAAAAGTCCATCGGCATCATGGGTGTCGAGGTAGCCGATGAGATCGCCGATCTCACTGTGGGAGACGCTGCGGTTGGACTTTGCATAGTGCTTGCATTGGACAAGCCAACGGATGGTCTCAGAGTAACCACTATGCGTCACGAGATCTTCCTCGGCATAAATGTCGCAGCCAAGATCTTGGCCTTTACCTCCGAGGGAGATATTTTTGAAGCCTGAGATCGACTTGAGAACGTCGGCGCACAGCTCGACGAAGATCTGCGGCGACAATTGGTCGAAATCTATCTGAGTATCGCTCGTCATGTCTGTTTAGACAGGTTCTTCACCTATTATAGAGGATGCTGGGTAGTCGCGCACCCGAAGACCAACCGAGGCGGCGCCGCCGGAGAGAAAGAAGTCTTGCTCGCGGGCGAAGAATGCCCGGAGAGGGTCCTCCCGGAGCGGATGAGCTTGTCGCAGAGGAGGCCATCGTGGCGCCACCCCTCAATGAGGAATTCCCAGAAGCGGCGCCGACTTCCCAGACGACTGGCGATCGAGGGCAGCGCCGCAGCCACTTGCCGGGGAGTGACGAACTTCCAGACGTCGATGTCCCGGGCCTCACGCAGCAGCTTCGCGAGCAGGCGCGTCCGTTCCCGGGAATCGGCGCCGGCGAGCCGTTCGCGAAGCTCTGTGATGCTCAGGTCTTCGTCCCAGAAGAAATAGGGTCTGGCGTCGCCACGGTCGAGGTCGATGGTCATCGGTCGCATCGGCTTATCGTACCGCAGAGACGACCGCCAGCGGCGTCGGCCGCAGACACGCACCGGGACAGGACGACGAGGACCGCCGAGGTCGAAGACCACGTCGAGACGCGCAGCCGGACGACGGCCGAGCGCCGCGGCGAGACGGCGGGTGACGTCTTCGGGGAGGGCGTCGGCCAGGGCGAGCCCGGCCTGCGCGGCGGCGGCCGGGAGTTGGAACTGCCCGCCGGACGTCCAAGGAGTTCCAGACGACGCAGGGCGTCGTCGAGCTTCGAGGCGGTGCCCTTGAGCTGTGGGGCCGGCTCGGCGGACGCCTTGCCGGCTTCGCCGTCCGACGCGCGGACGCGGACCTCGCCTTTCCGCTCCCGGATTTCGATGAGAAACGTCCGCGCCATAGTCTTGTCCGCCGATCCGCACAAGCCGAGGGTGGCAAGGGCAGGGGCCGAGGAGCGGTCGTCGAAGTCAGAAGCCGCCGGTCTCAGCCTTTCCTCGAAGAGAGATCTTACCCTTGGGTGCGCACGGCGCACCCTCCGAGCGTCTCCCTGCGTCGGCCGCCGCCCCTCAGAGGGGTGGCCGCGAACCACCTGGCGGGGTGTTTCGGCGCCGCGCGCGTTTCCCGAAGATGAGAGGTAGGAGTCGACTTCCCCGCCGTGCTCGCGCTCGGCCTTCCCGGGGTCGAGCCGTGCCGGACGAGAAGCCACGACTGAAACGGAGGTGCCGGTATGATCGAGCTGAATCTCGACGACGAAGAGCGAGAAACCCTGTGCACGGTTCTCGAGAGCTACCTGTCGAATCTGCACATGGAGATCGCCCACACCGACAGCCCGGACTTCCGCCATATGTTGATGGAGCGCAAGGCTGTGCTGATGAAGGTGCTGGATGCCATGGCAGTGGTCGTGGTGGACTGAACGGATTGGAAAGCAGCCAGCAGGGTCGCGCTGCGGCGAATCATCTTGTCCCACAGCTCGAGCGGATCGTCGTCGAACACCGCCGCGCCGTCGCCGGGCACGACGTGCCAACTCCTTCGCCTCACCTCCCACTCGAGCTGTCCCGGCGCCCAGCCTGCATGCCCCGCGTAGACGCGGAAAGGCTCGCCGTCTCCGCCGCGCCGCACCAGCTCGGCGAGGAGCTCCTGGTTGCCGCTGTAGTAGACCCCCTCGAGCACTTGCGGGGACTCGGAGGGCGCTCTGTCGGAGCGCACCAGCATCAGCATGGCGCCCGGCAGCACCGGCCCGCCGGCGTAGACGGCGTCTTCCCGTTCGTCGATCCCTTCCACGTCCGGCAGCAGATCGGCGAGCTTCATCGTCGTCGGCCGGTTGACGATCAGCCCCAAAGTACCCTCGCGGCCGTGCTCGAGCAGCAGGACGACGGTCCGCGAGAAGCTCGGGTCGCGGAGGTCGCGGCTGGCGACCAGGAAGTCGCCTTTGCCGAGCTGCACCGCGGTCAGCCCCGGCGCCGTCGGGCTGCCCGTGGACGTGAGCGGCCAGCTCGCGAGCCCGATCGCGGCGATCGTCGCCGTGGCGACGGTCAGCGCCGTCCGGTACCGCCTTTGCGGGTCTGAGCTCACGGCGCCATCGTATCACCGCTGGGAGCGCAGGCGTCCCGCCTGCTCTTCAGTTGAGCCCTGCGCGAGCGCCGCAGGATCGTCGGCCCGCGGGCGCCGGCGCGGGCGACCGAGTCGTCGACGCGGCGGGCGACTCGGGATGAGCTACAATCCGGCCGCGAAGCCAGACCCCCCTGGTGACTCCGACCGCGAGGAGACCGGACATGGAGAGATGGATCAGCGCCCTCGGCCTGCTGGTGTTGATGGGCATCGCCTACCTCTTTTCCCGCCACCGCCGCGAGGTCCAATTCCGCACCATCGCCTGGGGCGTGGGACTGCAACTGCTGCTCGCGGTGACCATCCTCGGCAGCAAGCTCGTCTCCTTCGGCGGCATGTTCGTGCTCGCCTTCCTGGTGGTGCTCTACGTCTTCGAGGAGGAATTCCACAAGCGCGCCGCGGGGCTGGGCAAGGCGCTGCCGTGGGTGGTGGGCGCGGCCACCCTGGCGGCCAGCGCCGCCGTCGTCGCCCTCTTCTACGTGCTGGCGCCTTACTATGTGACGCTGGCGCTGCTGATCGCCGCCGCCGTCGCCGTGGCCGTGGCCATCAAGCTCGGGCGGGAGCACCTGGCGCGGGTCAGCTTCGCCGCGATCCTCGTGCTCGGGGTGGCCGAGCTGTGGGCGCGCGACGTCCACGGCGAAGTGGCGTTTCGCGCCCTCTCCGACAAGGTCGCGAGCTTCCTCGCCCTGTCCAACCGGGGAGCCGAGTTCCTGTTCAGCAACCTGGTCGATCCCCAGCACTGGCCGGCGACCGACACCTGGCCCGGCTTCGGCTTCCAGTTCGCGTTCTCGGTGCTGCCCACGATCATCTTCTTCTCGGCCTTCATGTCCTGCATGTACTACCTCGGGATCGTGCAGGTGGTGATCGCGGCCATCGCGCGCTTCATGCGCTGGAGCATGGGCACCAGCGGCTCGGAGACGATGTCGTGCTCGGCCAACATCTTCGTCGGCCAGACCGAGGCGCCGTTCCTGATCAAGCCGTTCATCAACGACATGACGATCTCCGAGCTTCACGCCATCATGGTCGGGGGCTTCGCCACGGTGGCCGGCGGCGTGCTCGCGGGCTACATCCGGATGGGGGTCGACGCCGGGCACCTGATCGCCGCGAGCGTGATGTCGGCGCCGGCGGCCCTGGTGATCGCCAAGCTCCTGCTGCCCGAGACCGAGGAGTCGAAGACCGCGGGCGACGTCGAGCTGCCCGAGGTCGAGACCGCCGACAACCTCGTGGAGGCGGCGGCCAGCGGCACCACCGACGGCCTCAAGCTGGCTCTCAACGTCGGCGCCATGCTGATCGCCTTCATCGCCCTGATCGCGGTCTGCGACACGATTCTCGGCTACTTCGACGGCCTCATCGACGGCCGTCTCCTGGGCGGCGCGCTGATCGAGGGCACCACCGAGTTCGCCGGCTTCTTTCCCGGCAGCCTGCAGACGTTCTTCGGTACGCTGCTGCGGCCGCTGGCCTGGGTCATGGGCGTGCCCTGGCAAGACTCGCTGGTGGTGGGCAACCTGCTCGGCGTCAAGATCGCGGTCAACGAGTTCGTCTCCTATGGTCTGCTCTCGCAGCACATCGCCGCCGCCGACCTCCAGGAGCGCTCGATCGTCATCGCCACCTACGCCCTCTGCGGCTTCGCCAACTTCTCGTCGATCGGCATCCAGATCGGCGGCATCAGCGCGCTGGTGCCGGAGCGCCGCAAGGACCTCGCCAGGGTCGGCGTGCGGGCGATGTTCGGCGGCGCTCTGGCGTCGTGGATGACGGCGACGATCGCGGGGATCCTGATCTAGGAAGCGCGGTCAGCCGCCGAAACGGAATAGACGAGTCGGGATCGACGTTCCAAGAGCAGGCGCCGAGCCACGAGGCCGTGGCCGTCGGCC
>Ga0214471_10003847_pt1 | contig 11611 bp, 9 predicted proteins | sample RVTome_5_FD_207665 | JGI IMG/M metagenome (GOLD analysis project Ga0214471, IMG submission 207665) | Soil microbial communities from uranium-contaminated site in the Upper Colorado River Basin, Wyoming, United States - RVT142D155 | ecosystem: Environmental > Terrestrial > Soil > Contaminated >... | reverse complement strand
GCGCGATCGGCTGGCGCAGCAGCGCCAGTAGCGCCAACGCCAGCGCCAGCACCATGGCCAGCGCACCTCCGGTCGCGAACGGTTGGGCCGCCTTGGGATCGAGCAGTTCGGGCTCTTGGTCGCACACCACCAGCGCCCGAGTCGGGCTTTCCGGCAGCGGCAGCGCCACCACCCGGAGCGCCGGAGCTGCCCCGCGCGCAGCAATCCGCAAGTCCACGGTCTGCCCCTGCTCCAGCCGGCTGCGCGCGGAGTCGTCCAACAGCCGCAGCACCGCGTCCGGCTCCAGGTGCCCGGTGGAGACCAGAGTGGCCGGTAGCTCGCTGTCGATCACCGCAATCGCCAGATGCTCGAAGCGCCGCCGCCAGCGCTCGAGCTCGCGCTCCGGAAACTGCTGCGCCTGCAGCGGCGGCAGCATGGTCGCCACCGTGAGCGCCTCGCTGGCCAGCATCCGACCATGGACGGTCAGCAGTTCCTGCGCGACCCGGGCGCGCCAGAACTCGAGCAGCAAGAAGGACCCCAGCAGGATCAGGGCCACCAAGGCCAGAGCGGCCGCCACCCAGATGATGCGGCGTGAGTCCGCCTTGGATGACGGTCTCAATTCGGGAAGCTATTCGCGGTTCCAGTCCCGCGCGGCGCCGGCCTTGCGGGCCTCGTCCTCGAGATCGGCCAGCCGCTCGTTGATCTGGTCCAGATCGGCCTGGGCCTCCGCCAGTGCGCGGTCATAGCTGTCGGGATCCACTTCGAGACCTTGATCGCGGCGCAGATCTTGATCGGGGATGTTCAGGATCATCTGCGCCCGCAACCCCAGCACCTTTTGCTCGAGCTGCGCTTTCTGTTGCAGCAGCTCGTCGCGCTGGCTGCGCCAGTATTCGGCGCTTTCCGGATCGGCGGCGGCCGCTCCGGCTTCGCCGCTGCGGTTCGACCCGACATCGAGGGCGATGGCCGGGTCGAGCTCGCCGGATTCGAACGTCGCCGCCGACGCCGGCGCCGGTTCCGAGCCGCTCGCGCTCGGGCTCGGGCGCGGTTCGACCGGCGCATCGGCGGTCTCATCGCGGATGATCCGCGCGACCTCACGGCGCGGCACCGAAATCATGCCGCCGAGCTGGCGAAAGTGCACCCGGTCCTTTTCGACCTTGACCAGCGCCGAATGAATCTGTTCGCCGTTGATCAGGACAATCGTATCGGCCGCAACCAGCGGGCCCAGTAGCAGTCCGGCCAGCCAAGCCGCTTGCCCCATCCAGGCGCTCTTCCTCATCATTGAAGCCGCTCCTTGATTGGCGATGCCTCTTTGAAGGTGCTCCTTTGAGGATTCTTGGTTAAACTCATTCTAGCAAACAACCCCCGCCGCACCAAATCGGCTCACCTCCGGCACCTCCGGCGACTAGAATCCGGTCCAGTACCAGCGGATGATCCCGTCGCCCCAAAGCGAGGCAACCACCCCGCCGAGAGCCAAGAAGGTGCCGAACGGCAGCGCCGACTGGAGATTGCCGCGGCGCGCCAAGAGCAGGCCGATCCCGACCGCGCTTCCGGCCAGCGAACCGATCAGCAGGGCCAAGGCGGCTCCCTTCCAACCGAGGAAGGCGCCCAGCATGGCCATCATCTTGGCGTCGCCCATGCCCATGCCCTCGACGCCGCGCCAGCGCAGGTAGATCTCGGCGAACAAGAACAGGGCCAGAAATCCCGCGCCGGCGCCGATCAGCGCCTCCGCGACGCTGCGCCCGGGAACCAGCGCGCCGAGCAGCACGCCGGCGATGGTCCCCGAGTAGGTGATCCGGTTCGGCAGAATCCGGTGGTGCAGGTCGATCAGGCCGAGCACCACCAGCGCGCTCAATAGAAGCAGGTCGGATAGCAGCGCCCAGCTCAACCCGTCGCGGCGATAGGCGAGCAGAAAGAGCGCCGCAGTGGTGATTTCGACCAGCGGGTACTGGACCGAGATCGGCGCCTGGCAGCTGCGGCAGCGACCGCGCAGGACCACATAGCTGAGCGCCGGAATGTTGTCGTACCAGCGCACCGGAGCGCCGCAGCTCGGGCAGCGCGAGCGCGGCCGCAGCAGCGACTGATTCGAGGGCAGGCGGTGGATGCAGACGTTGAGAAAGCTGCCGATCACCAGGCCATAGGCGAGCGCCGCCAAAACCCCGATCAGATCCGGTCCCACGTCCGCCCGCCTTTCCGATCCGGCCGCCGCGGCGGCAATGCGAGGCCGGCGCAAGCGGGATGCTGTGCCCCGCTGCGGCACGCCGGCGCGCCCGGCTCGCGGCCCGGCATGTTACCCGCGCGCCACCTGAAAGCCTCCGGCACGACTCACCTCCCCGCTGCGCGGGTCGTAGAGATAAGGCTGGCCTTGGGGATCGAGCGGCAGCGCGGCAACATAGTCCGGCGCCAGCGCTTCCAGCCGCCCCGGCAGCCGACCGTGATCCGCGCGGTAGCGGCTCAGCGCGGCGCGCAGCGTTTCGAGCTCGAGCTCGACCTCGAGCTGCTCGGCGCGGCGGCGGCTGATCGCGCGAACGTGGTCGTCGTCCGCGTCATGAAAGATGCTGCGCCACATCTCCAGCGCGGCGCGCTTGTCGCCGGCCTGCTCCAAGGATCCGGCGTAGAGCCGCGGCGAGATCTTTGGGGCGTTGGGAATCGTCATCGCGCGGGCGAAGTAGCGCGCCGCCAAGGCATGGTCGTTCCGATTCATCCGCGCGTAGAGACCGGCGTCGAGCGGCAGGATCCACTGCTGCGGGTTGCGCGCGATGCCGCGGTCCAGCAGCTTGAGCGCCAGGTCCGGATCATGGTAATCGAAGGTCATGATCAGGGCGCCGATGCTGTAAACGTCGAGATAATGCGGATCGAGATCGGTGATCACATTGAAGATGTGCTCGATCTTCTCGAACCGCAGCGGGTTGTCGGTTTCGCTGTAGTACTGGATTGACCATAGATAAATCAGATCGGCGAGCAAGCTGTCGAAGCCGAAGCTGATCAGCCGCAGCGCCTCCGCGCGGGGCAGATAAAGCAAGCGACTATGGGCGAGTTCTTGGCGCCGCCGACGCAGGCGATCGCCAAGCTCGAACGCCAGGCACGCGAGCAGGACGGTCGCCGCCGCCAGCACCACCGAACGGCCGCTGCGGCGCCGACTCATGCGAAACTGCGGCGCCGAAACAGCAGGATCGTGAGCAGCAGGATGAAGCCGGAGTAGGCCAGACCGTAGCCCACCGACAGCGCGAGCTGCGCGTCCGGCAGTGGCAGCCGATGGACCACCTCGGCGCGGACGTTGAAACGCTCCAAGTTGGGTAGCACCAGCGTCAGTATTCGCACCAGCAGCGCCGCCCCGCCTTCGACTTTGGCCTGCAGCAGCTCCAGGCCGTCGGCGAAATGCCCGATCAGGTAGGTCCCGAGCCCGAAGATGCCGCTCACCATCTGGGACGAGAAGCAGGAAAACAGCACCGCGAAGGCCGTGAGCAACACCACTTCCACCGCGCTCAGGCCGATCGCGATCAGCAGCCTCGGATCGGCGGCCCCGGTGCGCCACCACACCACCGCCTCGAGCAGAAGCGCGAGCGACGCGACGTTGGTCAGGGCCAGCGCCAGCACCCCGCTGAACTTGCCCAGCACCACCTCGCCGCGGGTCACCGGCTTGGAAAACAACACCAAGAGCGTGCGGCGCTCGACCTCCAGTGCGACCGACCCGGCCCCGACCAGCAGCGCGACCAGCGACCCGGTCAGCGCCACGCTGGCGAGCCCGAGATCCATGATGATCTTGACTTCGTCGCCGACCGTGAGCAGGCTGATCGCCAGCGACGCGACGATGAACAGGCTGCCCGCTCCGATCAGCAGATAGAGCACCCGCTCCCGCAGCGCCTGGCGGAAGGTCAGCTGCGCGATCGCGGCGATGCGCGCCGGGTTCACGTCTCTGCCCCCTCTTCCTGTTGGGCGCGCCGGATCTCGTCCAGAAACGCTTCCTCCAGCGAGCGCCGCCGCGGCGCGATCGCGCGCACTGCGAGCCCGAGCTCCAGAGCCCGCGCCAGCGCGCGGGCCACCGCGGCCTCGTCGGCGGCGTGTATCTGCACTTCGCCGGCCGCGACCTGCACCACCGGACCGAGCTCCGCGGCGCGCCGTTGCGCTTCGGGACCGGCCAGCGACAGCTCGTAGCCGCGCCCGCCTTGCGGCGCCAGCTCGCGCATCGTGCCCTCGCGCCGGACGCGGCCGCGGATCAGAATCGCGACTCGATCGCAGAGCTGCTCGGCGTCGGACAGCACGTGAGAAGAAAACAGCACGGTGGTCCCGGCACGGCGCAGCTCCAGGATCAGGTCGCGCACGAAATGGCGACCGAGCGGATCGAGGCCGCTCATCGGTTCATCCAGAATCAGGATCTCGGGCCAGCCGATCAGCGCCTGGGCCAATCCGACGCGCTGGAGCATGCCCTTGGAGTAGCCGCGCAAGCGTTGATCCTCGGCGCCTTGGAGCCCGACGCGCTCGAGCAGCTCGCGCGCGCGGCGCTCGCGCTCGACCCGATCCAGCCCGTGCAGCCGCCCGACCCAATCGAGCAGCTCGCGCGCGCTGAGGTATTCGTAGAACATCGGCTGCTCCGGCAGAAAGCCGAGCCGCCGATTGGCCTGCGGACCGGGCGGGTCGCCGAGGATTTCGACCCTGCCGCGATCCGGGGTCACCAGCCCGATCAGGCATTTGAACGTGGTGCTCTTGCCGGCTCCATTAGGACCCAGCAGGCCGAACACCTCGCCGCGCCCGAGCTCGAAGCTGGCGCCGTCGAGCGCGCGGCGGCGGCGCAGCGACAGCTCGCCGCGAAAGTCCTTGACCAGATCGCGAACCGAGATCGCCGCCATCGACTCTGGTACAGGATTACGCATCGGCCTCGCCCAGTGAAGCACGCGCGAGCAGGCGCTGGTAGAGCCCAAGCATCCGATCGCAGGTACGGGCCAGGTCGAAACGGGCCGCGAAACGCGGTCCGGCCGCCGCCATCCGCCGGTGCAGCTCGGGATCCCGCAGAATCTCGAGCGCGCGGCCGGCCAGCGCCGCGCTGTCCCCGGGGGCGACCAGAAAACCGGTCTCCCCGTCCAGCACCGCCTCGGCGTTGCCGTCGACGCGGGTCGCGACCACCGGCACGCCGGCGGCCTGCACGATCGGCAGGGTCTGCGGCAGCCCTTCCCACAGCGAGGTGAGCAGCGCCAGGTCCAGCATGCCGACCAGCTCGGGCAGGTCGCGGCGCCAGCCCAACAGATGAAAGCGCTGCTCCAGACCGTCCGCCGCCACCTGCGCCTCGACCTGCGGCCGCAGCTCGCCGTCGCCGATCAGCAGGAAGTGGACCCGCGGCAGCTCGCGCGCAATCCGGCCGCAGGCGGCGACGTAGTCGAGCGGGGCTTTCTGCGGCTTGAGGCAGGCGATCATCGCCACCACCGGGACGTCGGGCGGCAGCCCGAGCTCGAGGCGCTTGGCGCCGCGGTCCAGCCCGGCGCGGCGCCGGTAGGGCTCGAGATCGACGCCGGAGGCGATCACCTCGACCGCGCTGCGCCGGAACAGACCGGCCTGTTCGCCCACCCGCCGGTTGGCCTCGCTGTCGCAGGTGAACGCGTCGGTCCAGCGCGCCGCCAGCCTTTCGAGCCCGAGGTAGAAGCGGCGCCGCAGCGCCCCCTGATACGGCGGCGGCTGAAACGGAAAGCCGTGCACCGAATGGACCACCACCGCCGTCCCGGCCAGGCGCGCCGCCGCGCGGCCGACTATGCCGGCCTTCGAGCTGTGGGTATGGACCACGTCGGGCCCGAGCCGGCGCAGCCGCGCGGTCAGCCGCGCCAGCGCGGTCAGATCGAGGTGCGGCCGGACCGCCCGCACCAGCGCCGGTTCCAGCACCAGCCTCGCGCCGAGCAGGCCGCGGGCCTCCTCGACCAGCGGACCGTCGACTCCAGTGATCAAACCGACCTCCCAGCCGGCCGCGGCCAGGCAGCGCAACAGGTCCAGCGTGACGCGCTGGGCCCCGCCGAGCTCGAGCTGGGTCACGATGTGAACGGCCGAACGTCTCCGCATAGTTGGGTCGCCACCGCGCGCCCGTCGACTAAAGCGTCCTCGATGCTCGAATACTTCCACTCGCCGTAGCGTCCGACCGAGTGGACGCCGCGGTGCTCCAAGTACGCGCGCAGGGCGCCGACGCTGCGCGCGTGGTGGTGATCGAACAAGACATAGGCGCACTCGATCCGCAGCAGCTTCTTGACCACCACATCGCGCGCGCTGCGGATCAGGCCCAGCTCCTTGAGCGCCGCCAGCGAGCGCCGGTACACGGTGCGCGGATCGGGCGGCCGCTGCGGGAGGTAGGAGGTCTCCAGGTACAGCGCCGCACAGCCCGGCGGGCAAACCCAGCGCGAGAAGTTGGACAGAAAACCGAGCCGGTAGAACGGCCAGCGCGGCTCCGGGAAGTAGATCCAGTGCTTGCCGCCGAGCCGGCGCCGCACGCCGAGGTTGAGATTAAGCACCGAGTTGTGGCGCAGCCGCCGCGCCGCCGCGCGCAGCTCGGCCGGCAGGTCGCGGCAGATCGCGGCCAGACGCTTGAGCGGCATGGTCGAGACCAGCCGCGAGTAGCCAACCCGGCGGCGGTCGCTGAAGGTCACGATCCGCTTGGCGAGGTCGATGGCGATCGCTTCGGCGCCGAGCTCGATCGGCCCGACCCGCGCGGCCAGCGCGCGCGGCAGCGCCATGATCCCGCCGCGCTTGGGGTAGAGAAAGTTCGGGTTGTAGCCCAGGCCTTGGGCCTCGATGCCGAGCGCGCCGTTGATGACATCCTCGAGCTTGGGCTGGGGCACGAAGCGCGAGGTCCAGTCGGCGGTCAGCTGCTTGAGATCGACCCCCCACAGCTTGCGATTGTATGGGAGCATGAAATGCTTGGAGATGCCGGCGCCGAAGTGGCGCAGGGTCCACTCCTCGAAATCGGCCGGCGGCGGCCGTTCCGAGCGATCGAAATAGGCGCGCACGAAGCCGAGCAGGCACTCGCGGTTGACCTCCGGCGGCAGGCGATGAGTATTGGCTTGAAACGGGTACGGCGCGAGCACGCCGTGGCTGCGGACGAAGGCGCGGCGCCGGATCCGGCGCAGCTGATCGCGCAGCAAACGGCGCACGAAGTCGCGCACCTCCGGATGACGAAAATGCAGCAGGTGCCCGGTGTAGTCGAAATGAAACCCGTCCTGCCGCACCGTGCGGCAGATGCCGCCGGGCTCGGTTTCCTTCTCGAAGATCCGATGCTCGCGCTGATCGAGAAAATAGGCGCAGCTCAGTCCGGTGAGACCCGCCCCCAAAATGACGATCGGTTCATCCATTCAAGCGGCTTCCCATACTAACATGCGCTCTACGGAGTCCCTGCTGTGCGGTCCCAGTTCAGAGCCCTCGCATTCTGGTTCGGCGCCGGCCTGGCGGTCGGGCTGCTCGACGCGACCCTGCTGACCTGGCTCTGGAGCCCGGGCCACTTCGACAAGTACTTGTGGCTCGTCCGTCAAACGCTGGCCGGCGCGCCGCCGTGGCACCGACTCGCGGATTTCTCACCCGGCTATCTCGGATTTCTGCTGCTCACCACGCCGCTGACCAACGCCGATTGGTGGAAGGTCGAAGTGTTGCAACTCCTGATCCTCGGCCTAGGCGTCGCTGGGTGGGGCTACGCCCTAGCCCGGCTCGACGGCCCGCTGGTCGGCATCGGGGCAGCAGCCTTGCTGTGGTTTTCGAAACCTGTAACCGTCTACGCCTCCGAGCTCGAGCCCGAAGTGCTGATCTTGCTCTGCCACGCCGCCGCGCTCGCGCTCACGGTCAGGTTGGCCGGCGATCCGGCGGCGGCGCGCCGGCAAGGCTGGCTGTTGGGCGGCGTCTGGGCGGCATGCCTAATGCTGCGCCCCTCGGCCTTGGCCGGGCCGTTGGCGGCGTGGTTCGGCGCAGGGCCAGGCATCGGCCGACGGGCGGCGGTCCGCAACAAGGCCTCGCTTCTGCCCTGGCTGCTCTTGGTGGCGGCGGCGGCGCTGGCCATGCTGTCGTATCTTTCGGCCACCGGAACGCCGCTGGCGATGGGCCCGGGCACGGTGCTCTACGAGGGCAATCATCCCGCCGCCGACGGCGCAACCGGGGCCTACCCCTGGCTGGTCTATGAGCTGAGCCAAAACTCCGCGGAGCCGGATGCGCAGCATCAGGCCTATCGCCGTTTGGCCAGCTTGGCCACCGGCCGGCCGGGCTCACCGGCCGCCAGCTCGATCTACTGGTCGGGCCAGGTTCTCGAGTGGCTGCGCAGCGAGCCTCGCGCCGCTCTGGAGCTGCTGCTGCAGAAGTTCGTCTACCTCTTGGGCGCCTACGAAGCCCACGATCTGCGCACCAGCTACGACCGAACCCTCAGCATGGGCAACTTCCCACCGTGGCAGTGGGCCGGGATTCTGCCCCTTGCGCTGTGGGGCTTGTGGATCACCCGCCGCGAGCGTCGTACCTGGATCGCCATGCTCTACCTGCTCGGCCACGGCGCCACCCTAATCGTCTTTTACGCCTCGGCCCGGCAGCGGGTCGCGCTGTGGCCGGCGCTCGCGTGGCTGGCGGCACTGGGAGTGGCCGATCTGTGGGATCGATTGGGGCGCCGGCGCACGCCCCGAGCGGCGCTGTTGGGAGGAATCCTGCTGGCGCTGCTGGCTGGCCAGGGCCTTTGGCTTCCCGACTCGGCGGCGGCCCGGCAGCAGCGCCACCTCTGGGCGGTCCAGATTCAAACCGAGCGGGCCGAGGCGGCCATGCGCGCGGCGCTGGCGGCGGGCCGGCGCGAGGAGGCGACCGAGCATCTGATCCAGGCCTGGATCTGGCACCCTTGGATGCGCGAGGCCTGGATCGATCGCGGCGCGCCGCCGCAGCGGCGCGAGTTTCTGCGCGCGGCCTGGCGCGCCGCGCTGGCCCGCCTGCGGCTCTCGGCCGACAACCCCGACATTCTGTTCGACAGCGCCGCCTTGGCGCGCCGCTGCGGCCAGCTGCCGAGCGCCGAACGCTGGCTCCGGCAGCTGATCGCTTCGGGCTACCGGCCGCTGCGACCGTACCGCACGCCGAAGACCGCCTACTACGAATACGCGCTCTGCGCCTTCGCCGGTGGCGACTGGGAGGCAGGACGGCGGCGCTTGCAGCACGGTCTGCGGCAGGCCCCCGGCGATTTGCAGCTCCTGTCCCTGGCGCTGTCCGCAGCCGAAACTCCGGCGCGGGCCGCCGGACTGCGCGCGGCGCTGCGGCGGCTCCACGATCCGAGCTCGCGACGCGCCGCAGCGGCCCTGGCGCATCTCGAGCTCGGCCGGCTCGAAGCCGCCAAGCGCGATCTGCGCGCGGTGCTCGAGCGGCTGCCGCAGTGGCGCCGCGGCCGCGAGCTGCTGCGAAAGTTAGACCAATCCGGCCTTGAGGATGTCGTGGAGATGGATGGTCGCCTCGGGCCGGCCCTCGGGATCGACGATCAACAGCGAGGTGATCGCGTGGGTCTCCATCTCCCGCAGCGCTTCCATCGCCAGCGCGCTCTTCTTGATGGTCTTGGGGCTGCGGGTCATGACCTCGGAGACCCGCAGCTCGAGAACACCCTCGGGATGATGCTGGAGGATGCGGCGCAGGTCCCCGTCGGTGAGGATGCCGGCCAAGCGGCCCTCCGGGCCGCGCACCGCCACCAGACCGAGACGCTTGCTGCTCATGACCACGATTGCTTCGCGCAGCCGCAGCTGGTCGTCGACCACCGGGTTTTCGTCGCCGCTGTGCATCAGGTCCTCGACCTTGAGCAGCAGCCGCTTGCCGAGCGCACCGGCGGGGTGGAAGATGGCGAACTCTTCGGGCGAGAGCCGCCGCCGCTTGAGCAGAGCCATCGCCAAGGCGTCGCCCATCACCAGCGAAGCGGTGGTTGAAGCGGTCGGCGCCAGGTTGAGCGGGCACGCCTCCTTTTCCACGCTGACGTCGAGGCAGGCGTCGGCGGCGCGGCCCAGCGTGGAATCGGGCTTGCCGGTGATCGCAATCAACCGGACGCCGAAGCGCTTGAAGAACGGCAGCAGCGACAGCACCTCTTCGCTGCCGCCGCTGTAGGAGACCACCAGCACCAGATCCTCGGGGGTGACGATGCCGATGTCGCCGTGGCGCGCTTCGCCGGCATGCAGGTAGATCGCCGGGGTGCCGGTCGAGGACAGGGTCGCGGCGATCTTCTTCCCGATCAGGCCGCTCTTGCCGATCCCGGTCACGATCACACGGCCGCGGCAGTCCAGCAGCATCTCGACCGCCGCCTCGAACTCCGGACCGATGCGCTCGATCAGCGAGTGAATGATGCGGGCTTCGATCTCGATGACTTCGCGCGCGTCTTCAATCGTGCTCATTTCTTAGCGAGGGCTTCGCCCTCGCGCTCCCCCGGGCCTGTCCCCGCCTGTCCACCCGGAAGCAGGCGGGGACGCTTCGCGCCCGTTGTGCCGGCCTGTCCCTTGCTCGCTCGCGCCTCGGTCTCCGATTTCGCCCGCCCTGCTCGCGCCCATCTTGTTTTGGCCCGTGGGCCGATCGCGTACGCTCGCCTACGGTCATGGCTGCCTAGAGGGTCATGTCGATGCGGCGCAGGAATACGGCCACGGCGATCGCGGCGACCACCATCAGCGCCAACACGATCAGCGCTGCGATCTCGTCGCAGAACATCATCACGATCGCCCCCAGACCCAAGGCCCCCGCCACCACCGCGTTGGCGAGCACCGTCTGCGGCGTCGTCAGCCGCCATTTGCGCAGCCGCAGCGCCACATGATCGGGGCTGCCGAGAAACAGCGGCAGACCGCGCAGCCGGCGGATGTACATCACGAACAGCATGTCGAACAGCGGCACGCCCAACAGGATCGCCGGCGCCAGCGCCGCCACGGTGTTGTGATGGGTGTAGCTGCCTTGCATCGCCAGGGCGCCCAAGGTCAGCCCCAAGAACAGACTGCCGGCGTCGCCCAGGTAGATCTTCGCCGGGTGCCAGTTATAGCGCAAGAAGCCCGACAGCGCGCCGCCGAGCCCGGCGCTGCTGACCGCAATCAGCGGCTCCCCGGTCAGGGTCCCGACCGCGAACAGGCCGGCGCAGGTCGCCAAGGCCACACTGGAAGCCAGGCCGTCCATCGTGTCGATCAGGTTGAAGGCGTTGCAGGTCGCCAGCAGCCACAGCGCCGCGATCGGATAGGATGCCCACCACGGCAGCCAGGTCAGCTCGATGGTGATGCCGCTCTTGAGCAGCGCCGCCACCGCCACCGCTTGGCCGAACAGCTTGCTGGTCGGATCGAGCGCGCCCATATCGTCGATCAGCCCGAGCAGCAGCATCAAGGTTCCGCCCAACAGCAAGCCGAGCGTCTGCGGGGTCCAGCTCGGCGACAGCGCCAGCGCGAACAGAAACGCGAGATAGACCGCCACCCCGCCGAGATACGGGACCGGCTCGCCGTGCTGTTTGAGCCGGCCGTCGGGTTGGTCGACGATGCCGAAGCGCAGGGCGGCGTCGCGCAACAGCGGCGTGAAATACAAAGCGATCCCCAAGCCGAGCAAGAAGGTGAACAGGTAGAGCATGGCCCTAGTGTCCCGTATCCGAAATAACTTACCAATCGTTCGGGGCGCCGCGGCTCCAGCTGCAAGGCGCCGCGACGCAGGCGATACA
>Ga0214471_10003846_pt1 | contig 11612 bp, 13 predicted proteins | sample RVTome_5_FD_207665 | JGI IMG/M metagenome (GOLD analysis project Ga0214471, IMG submission 207665) | Soil microbial communities from uranium-contaminated site in the Upper Colorado River Basin, Wyoming, United States - RVT142D155 | ecosystem: Environmental > Terrestrial > Soil > Contaminated >... | reverse complement strand
GCCGCATTAGACGATAACGACATTCGTGTCCGAGAGATTTGGCAGGACGGCTACATTCCCTTTACCGGCCAGAACACCGATCAGGATGTCTCGGCTGAGATTTATTGCGGTGACGATGTCCTGCACTACGACAACTGGGAATGGATAGACGACATAGTGTCAGGCCAAACCTATCACTGTGTGGCTTGGAATGTCTGGGCCGACGGTCAGATCTCGGGCCTGCTTTACAACGACCTGAACGAAGATAAAGTGAAAGATACAGAAGAACCTGTCCTAGAAAACATGAATGTCTACTTGCTGACACACAACAGTCCATGGTTCCTGCGGGCCACGACAACTACCAACTCATTAGGCCAGTACCTGTTTGAGGACCTGTCGGCCGGAGATTACTTCGTTTGTCAGGATATACAAACGAACTGGTTCCAAACACAGCTTAACAACGCTGGGCTGGGTGGTATTAATATCGGCTCTGCCACACCTGGCACACAAATAGGCGGTGACCCGGATCCTACACTGGATGCACTCATTGCTCAATTTTGCTACCCGGTTACGCTAAGTCAGTCCGTGCCCATTGTTGCAAACCAAGACTTTGGCAGTTTCTTCCAGGAAGCCGGTTTTGTCGGTGGCGTTACCGATACCCGTGACCCGGGCGAAGATGGAGAGGTCTTAGCCGCTACCGGACAATCGGCCTGGCTAATGACTGCGCTCGGCTCGGTACTCATGGGTCTGGCTCTGGCCACCAGATTAGTCCGCGTCAAAGAAAACGGATCCTAAGACCACATCAATGGCAGAAGAAAACGGCTTCGGCGGTTTGAAAGCCCTCTTCATTAACTGCTCGCTTAAAAAGGACTCTACCGACTCCCACACCCTAAAGCTTATAAACAAAGCCGCGGACATTATGCGGGAGCAAGGCGTGGAAGTTGAGATTCTGCACGCCCTGGACTACCAGATTGCCTTTGGTATGGCCAAGGATATGACCCAAGAGGGCTGGGATAAGGACGATTGGCCGAAAATCCAGAAAAAAATAATGGACGCTGATATTTTAGTAATCGGCTCGCCCATTTGGCTGGGAGTTAAATCGTCCGTGGCCACGCTGGTAATTGAGAGGATGTACGCCTATAGCGGGGATACCAATGCCAAAGACCAATATCTGTACTACGACAAGGTAGGCGGCTGCATAATTACCGGCAACGAGGACGGCATAAAGGCTTGTGCGCGTGATATTCTCTACGCTCTTCAACACATTGGCTACACTATCCCGCCGCAAGTCGACGCCGGCTGGATTGGCGAGGCCGGACCAGGCCCCAGCTACGGCGACGAAGTAGAAGGCTCTGACGCCCCGGCTGGATTCGACAACGACTTTACCAACCGCAACACGGCCTTTATGGCCTGGAACCTTATGCATATGGCCAAACTCTTAAAAGACAGCGGCGGCCTGCCAGATAAAGGTAATACGGTCTCCCAGTGGAAGTAGCACGCAAAATATAAGGCAGAATTAACAGATGAAGGTCGGCTCACAAGCAAGATGAGCCGACTATGTATGGTGCTCAGGTCTGTTATATACTGCCGTTTAAGATTATGCCAATACTAAGACGCATACATTTGCCACTGTCCAGGCAATATTTTACCGCCATGCTGGCCGGCTGGGAGGGCGGGTTGTCTACCACCACGGCAATTATTGCCGGCTTGATGATTAGTACCGACAAGCCCGACCTGGTGGTGCTGATTGCCATCATATCCTTCATGGTGCAAGCGTTTAATGGAGCAGTAGGACGATTTTCCGCGGAGCAGACCGAACAGGAGCTCGACAGCCGGCGCAGATGGATGAGCTACGCGGACCCGGCCAAAGACGCAATCGTGCAATTTTTGGCCCATGTGACCGTTAGCATACTGGTTATACTGCCGATTGTGATGATTGCGAATGTACTAATTGCAGTTAGCTTATCAATTTGTATTACTCTACTATTCTTGTTCTTCATTGGTTTCTATAAAGGACGCCTGGCCAAGACCAGCGGACTGAGAGACGGGGTGGAGCTGGTGGTGCTAGGCAGCCTGATTATCAGTATAGGTATTACCGCCGGCTACTTCTTGCAAGCCTGAGCAGCGGTTTATAGGTTAAAATAGTGCTAATGGATTTAGGAATCTTTTCCGAGCTTAGCTTAATTATTGCCATTGGCACCTTTATTGGCCTGGTTATGCACCTGTTGAAGCAGCCGCTGATAATGGGGCACATACTGACAGGCGTGCTGGTTGGGCCGTCTGTACTCAACATAGTCCACAGCGAAGACACGGTGGACGTATTTGCTTCTTTGGGTATAGCACTGTTGCTGTTTATCATCGGCCTGGGTCTTAATCCGCGCGTCATAAAAGAAGTAGGCAAGGTCTCGGCCTATACCGGCGTGGGTCAGGTGTTATTTACCAGCTTGATTGGCTATGTGATTGTGCGCGGTTTGGGTTATAGCAATATTGAGAGCCTCTATATTTCAGTAGCACTTAGTTTTTCCAGTACGATTATCATTTTGAAACTGTTGACGGATAAAAAAGAACAGAGCCGGCTGTACGGGAAGATATCCATAGGCTTTCTACTCGTCCAAGATATTATTGCTACCTTTGCGCTTTTGCTGGCGGCTTCGTGGGGAGCCAGTGCCGGTTCTGAAATAGGAATTGTTGACCTTTTACTTAGGGGTGTGTTTTTGGGCTCATTCTTTTATCTGATGGGGGCGTATGTCTTGCCTAAGGCTCAATCCATTATTGCCAGCTCCCAAGAGTTTTTGTTCCTGTTCGCCATTGGCTGGGGGCTGGGGATAGCCACGATTACTGCTGAGCTGGGTTTTTCTTTGGAGGTCGGCGCGCTGTTTGCCGGAGTTACATTGGCATCCATGCCGTATGCCCAGGAGATAAGTACTAGGCTGAGACCGCTTAGAGACTTCTTTATTGTCCTGTTTTTTATCGCTTTGGGAGGGGAGCTGGGACTGGGCGGAGCGGCCGCCAATTTGCCTAATGCCGCGTTACTTTCTTTGTTTGTTCTCGTTGGCAACCCGCTGATTGTAATAACCATTATGGGCATATTGGGCTACACCAAGAAAACCAGCTTCAAGGCCGGGCTGGCGGTGGCGCAAATCAGCGAGTTCTCTTTGGTCCTGGTCCTTTTGGGCCGCGATTTAGGCAATTTGGGCGAGGATGTAGTTTCGTTGGTGACACTGGTAGCTCTAATTACCATAGCTGTATCTACTTACATGATTCTCTACTCTGACCAACTTTATAAATTCTTAGAGAAATATTTACGGCTGTTTGAGCGGCGCAAGGTAGCCTATGACCAGGAGTCGGCCGATAAATACGATATCGTCCTCTTTGGCTTTAAAAAGGGCGGGGCGGAATTTATAAAGACCTTCAAACAAATGAAAAAGAAATTCGTGGTAATTGATTACGACCCGGAAGTTATAGACCACTTGGATCATAGGGGCATTAATTATATTTACGGCGACGCCCTGGATTTGGAACTGCTGGAGGAAGCCGGCGTGGACAAAGCCAAACTGGTGGTGTCTACCATTACCGACCACGCTACCAACCTGGTATTAGTAGAACAGGTAGCCAGACTGAATAAACGGGCCATATTAATTTGCCAGTCCGACACCCCTAAAGACGCTAGTGTACTGTATAAAAAAGGCGCGACCTACGTCATAATGCCGCACTTTATCGGCTCGGAACAGATAAGCACTTTTATTAAAAGATCAGAACTGAAAAAAGGCGACTTTACAAAACCGCGTGAACGCCACATCAAGAACCTAAGGGAGCATACCGAGCAGTACAAGTAGAGTTAGTTAAACCAGAAACTAGCAGGTTTCTTAGCTTTCTTTAACTTTTGTTTTATAGGAGCGCTTTTTTTCCTCCTTTTAATCTCGTTGAGTTCGCACTTGGAGCAAGCCCGGCTGCCTTCCATGTTGAAAAGCGTAACCCGGTGGCCTTTGGGGCACCTGCCTGCGGCAAAAGCTAAGATATCGCCCGTTAACCCCAGGCTCCGGGCGTGGGCTGTCTCTGTAGCCGTAGCCTGTCTAAGTTCGCAGCTGCCAGCTCCGCAGTAGGCAGCGGACGGTGCTTGCTCCTGGGTATTAATGCGGGCGGCGTCGGCTTGCTGGTACTGTCCTTGGTGGTCCAAGGCAATGGCGGCTTCATATCCTTTGGCGGTCCTGTCATCAAAAGCTTCTCTTGCTAAGCGTGGGTTGGACTTGACCCTGGCGTGCATCAGCCGATTAACCTCTTGCTCGATTTTGACAGCTGCCCAAGCATGGTCCGCTCCGTTTGAAGCCAGTCCAATCATGTATTCTGTCAACTCTATAGCCTGCTCTTCCAGTAGGCGCTGGCGAGCACTAGCCTGGCGGGGGATGGATGAATAATTCCGCGGCTCGTACGGCTGCCATTCGCCCATGAATACGCCCTCTCCGGCGGCCTCGTCCAGCAGTTTTATGATTTCCAGGATGCCTCCAGGAAAGGCTTCTTTATTGATAAGCAATTGTGTGCCGTGAAGCTTGGTCTTGGAAGGAGAATCGCCTGAGTCTATGGCACCAATGGACTTTAAGGTGTCAACGATTATCTCGTGGCTGATGATATTACCGGAAATGGCGGCTTGCTCGGTATGCCGGGCTTTGAGGCTGGGGTCTGTTGGATTGGATGTAAGGTGGACGCCCCTTATCATCATCTTTTTTATCTCGGGAACATAGCCGTAGCCATTGACAGGGTTATTGATAGCGTGATCCGGGCAAGGAGATATAGTTAGTACCCAGTGGGTATCGGCATGTGGGCTGTTCCCCACCTCGTGGTAAGTTATTTCCTCGACGTGCTCATTCGCCAGGCGCTGTCTTTCTTCCGGATGGGGATCCCAACGCAAGCCTTCACGGGTGACTTCTATAAGCGGGCGGCCAAAGGCCTGGTACAGGCCGCTGGCATTGTCATACTGCTGCTCAAGCGGAGGAAAGTACTCCCATATATTCTTACGGTAAGCCTCGGCCCAGGTACGCCAGGAGTTGGTATAGGCTGCTTGGTAGGCTTGTCTGAACTCCTCTGAGTCAGGGCCGAATTTTTCTTCGGCCGCGAGGAGCCTCTCGGCGGCGGTAATCGGGTCCGCAGGAAGAATTGGGGATTCGAACTCCCCGCGCCGCCAATCTGGCCGGTGGTTCTCAATAATCTGCCTAGCCTCCGTGCGGGCATGTTCTCTGGCCTCTTTAAGATTGGGTATCTGCTCGACGCTTATAGCTAGGGCTGTTTTGCCCAGCTCGTGTTCTACTAGCCTCTCCAATTAAAAATTCCCCGGCTGCCAAAGCCGAAGGGTGAAACTACATAATTCACTTTATCTCCTGCTCGGGATTACACTCGACAAGACATAAGTATCCGGCTTTACGGTTGCGGCACAGCGCGGGAATTTCACCCGACTTCCTCTATATCCTGCCAATTTAGTTGTTAATTTAGGACTTAATGATAGCACAGCCGACGCAGGTTAAGCATAAGTGTTGACAAGCTTATAGAGCAGCATTATTATCAGTTTAGTTTCAACTACACAGTGTGGGTAGGAAACAAAAATAAAAAAATAAAAGCAGGAGGCACATTTAGTGCCAATTAAAGTTAAATCAAGTTCTGCCAGCGTGCAGAATATACAAGTCCGGGTGGTTCGCCAGTTCTGGCAGAAGTACGTCTACTGATCCGTTGCTTCGCTGTTGGCCGCCTGGTCTACAGCAGCTTGCAGTGTGGCGCGGAGTTCTTCCAAGGACCCCGGAGTAGCGATTTGCTCACCGTTGAGCAGCAAGCTAGGAGTGCTCGATAGATTAAGCTGCCGGCCTGAACCTGCTTGGGTGTTAATAAATCTCGCTACGTCCTCTGAGGCGTAGTCGGCTTTAAACTGCTCTACATCTAGACTAAGCTGGGCGGCAAATTGTTCAAATATAGCAGCTGCCTGGTCAATGGTGGCTCCGTTGGGATCTACGGATGAGGGCCCATTCCAAGTCTCTATATTTTCATACAGCAGGTCGTGCATACCAAAGAACTGGCCCTGGCGTCCAGCAGCATCGGCCGCCCTGTGGGCGGCAAAAGCATTTTGGTGGATGCTGGTTAGAGGAAAATGCCGGAAAATGAAAGTTACTGTGTCGCTAAATTCGGTTTCAACTTGTTTGAGAACAGGATAAAGCGCAGCGCAGCCTGGGCATTCAAAGTCTCCGTACTCGATTAAAACCACGTCCCGGCTGGCTTCAGGGTTAACAATATGGTCGTCGTCCTGAACCTCAGTTGCGTCGCCCGCAAAATCGCTGCTGCCGTCGTTAGCTTTTCCGCCTGTGAGCATAAATACACCGATGAGCACCACCACTACTGCAGCCAAAATCAGCCAAAAACGTTTCTCCACTTAATCCTCCTAAATCTTACGATTAGATACAATGATAACAAACTATCCCTTCACAACCCACGCAGCGCAACCATCAAAACGAGCAAAGCCCGCTATGCTTGGCTGCTTTTGATTCAAATCGGATTATCGCCTCCGATCCGTGCTCACCGTACCGATTTGTACGCTTCCGCACATTCCTCGGCGCTGCACCGATTTGCATTCAAACTCATGAGTTGTGCAATAATAACCACCAAGTATGCGAACATTAGCGCGGGATTTACCGCAAAGAATTGATGAAGATGTAGTTATTCATGGCTGGCTGCACAAAGCCAGAAAGATGGGTGGCCTTAACTTTATTGTTGTACGGGATAGATCCGGAATAGTCCAAGTTCTAGTCGAGGATGAGCAGGAAGCTGAAAAGCTGAAGGGTCTTCATATTGGTACCGTGCTTAAGGTTGAAGGCAAAGCCCTGAAAGATGACCGGGCACCGGGCGGCGTAGAAATACATGAGCCAAAAATTACGGTTGAGCTGCCGGTTACGGAGGTACCGCCCATTGAAATAGACAAACCGATTGACCACACTTCGGAAAATTTTGACACCTTGTTTGAATATCGTCCGCTGAGTTTGCGCAATTTGAACGAACAGGCAGTGTTTAGGGTCCGTTCATTAATCAACCAATATATACGCGAGTTTTTAATAGCCAATGAATTTGTAGAGATTCAGACACCCAAGATGATAGCCGGTGCGACAGAGGGGGGCGCCGAAGTCTTTAAGTTTGATTATTTTGGCCAGGAAGCAACGCTGGCCCAAAGTCCGCAGTTTTACAAACAGATGATGGTAGGAGTATTTGAGCGGGTGTTTGAAATCGGCCCGGCATTTAGGGCCGAGCCCAGCATGACAACCCGGCATATGAGCGAGACGACCATGCTGGACATTGAGATGGGATTTATCGAGTCGCATGATGATGTCCTAAAAATGACGGAAGACTTGGTCAACCACGTACTAGACAAGCTTTGGAGCGAACATGAGGAACTTATGAAAAAGGCTGGGGCTACACGGCCCGCTCTGGCTGAGTCTTTCCCCAGAGTAACCGTGGCCCAAGTACATGACATGTTCAGCAAAGACACCGGAGAAGATACCGCCAGCGAGAAAGATTTGGTCCCAGCTGAAGAAAGATGGATATCAAAATGGGGTAAGAAGAACCATGGCTCAGAAGCGGTATTTGTGACTGAGTTTCCGGTGGCGGCCATGAAGTTTTATCACAAGGTTAATCCCGACAACCCAGAGACGGTTATGTGGGCGGATCTTATTTTCCGCGGTGTAGAAGTAGCTACCATACCGCAACGGGAAAACTCGTATGAAAAAATGGTTGAGCAAATCAAGGACGCTGGCCTTGACCCGGAACACCCAGGTTACAAGTATTACTTGATGGCGTTTAAATACGGGCTGCCTGTGCATGGAGGCTTTGGATTTGGCATAGACAGGTTCGTGGAAAAAATCATCGGCCTTAAGAACGTTAAGGAAGCTACACTCTTCCCCCGCGATATCAACCGCTTGTCGCCATGAAAATATACTTTGCCGCATCTATTAGGGGTGGGCGAGAACAGCAGCCTAAGTACGAGCATCTAGTTAATGAGTTGAGAGATAAGCACGATGTATTGACTGAACACTTTGCCGAATCGAGTCTTACCTCGGCGGGCATGACACATCTTAGCGACGAAGAGATATTTGCCCGAGACACGGCGTGGATACGTGAATCTGACGTAGTGGTAGCAGAGCTTACGCAGCCTAGCTCGGGGGTGGGCTGGGAAACAGCCTACGCGGAAAGTATAGGGAAAAAAGTAATCGGACTTTTTGACGAGTCGTCAGAGCGTAGGTTATCGGCTATGCTTGCCGGTAACCCTGAGGTAAATATCATCCGCTATAAAGATATCGGCCAAGCGGTAGTTGAACTATTGGATGTACTTGAGCCTTTGGAATAGTTAGTTTGAAATAATATGAATTTTATTGCCCACTTTTTTGACAGTAATCTTTTTCCCTTCACTCAAGTTTAGAGAGCGGACAAAGTTTATGGGTAATGTTACATAGTATGAGTGATTTTTAGCACTGCCAATCTTTCCAATAATTCTTGTATACTGCTTGTTAAGTTTTTTGCGTCCCATATGTTTCCTCAATTCTTAGCATTATTATATAACCCTACAGGTTATTTTGAAATAAAAAAGCCAGCCGCCGTATGCGCGGCTGGGCCTAAATAGCCCACCCTAGAATGTTTGTTTAAATCCGGCTTCTAAGCCATGAACGCCATCCAGCGTCCTGGGCCAGCCGGGGTTTTCGCACCCATTCTATAACCCCAAGCACAACATAACCAAGAACAGCCCAGAAGGCCATGGCCAGTAGTGTTTGGAAGTCGAGAACGAAGCGCTGCGTAAATTCGCTGCTGCCGATTACGTCGCTCAGCGGCTCAAGCAACGGTCCGCTCATAGCGTAGAACCATTGCACCAGCGAATTGGTAGCATCGGCGTCAACCAGCCTAAAGACAAAACGTAGTCCCAAGACTATTTCCGCCAGTCCAACGAATGTTAACGCCAGACTGCTAGCTAATCCTTTTGGATCGCGCATATTCCCCCTCCATTAATTAGTAATAAGTACATTATATACCAAGATAAGCAATAGTATTATATAGATATATTAACCATAAGCATTATGATTCAAGAATTAGGTTTGGCTAAACTGGTATATACAGTCCAAACAACCTCTATCGTGCTACAATTATTTTTGAAGTAACCATAAGAGCTGAATATGAAGAAATTATTACTTAGTTTGACAGTTCTAACGCTTGCAGCAGGCGGGTATATGCCCGTGCTGGCGCAAAATGAAACAACTCCTACACAAGCAGAGCAAAGAGTGCCGGTAGAGTTCACGCAAGCTAGAGCCCAGCGTATTGCAAACCGCTGTGCGGCGCTGGCAGAAAGGGCCAACCAGATTTCCACTGCTTTATCGAGCAACCAAACCCGTTCAGCTGCCGTGGCCGGCAATCTTCAGACAAAACTTGGCGAGTTTGCCGATAGAGCGGAAAATGCGGGGCTCAACGTGGAACAGCTGAAGACCGACCTAGCAGAAATGGGTACATTAGCGGATAATCTTTCCGTATCGTGGCAAAAACTAGGCCAGGCGGTAGATAAAATCAGCCAAGCCGCTAGCTGCCAATCAGATGATTTGAACGCCGAATCTATTCATACGGCAATTGAAGAAGCTAAGGATGCTAAAGCCGAAGTTAAGCAATCCTTGAGCAGCTTGATTGAATTTGTAAAAACCACCATTAAAAGCGACCTAGCCGATATCAGACAGCAGCTGGCAGATTTAAATCAGGAAACGAGCTAGGAGATAGCTATGGATGAAAACAAACCAAATGATTCCGGCGACACCCCTCAGCCGCCCGTCGAAGATCAAGGCCCGCCTGCCCAAGTGCCCAAGCCGCCTGAAGACACTGGCCATGTGGACGAGCAGGCAGCCACGGATAGCAGACCTTCTGCGCCGAGAGAGGAAACCTCTTCGCCTCCAAGTCCGCCGGGGCATTCGAAACCTGGCGAACCAGCTCCAACTGTGGCCGAGCTTGATAAATCACACGAGAAAGATTTGGACGAACCTGCACATGAGCCCAAAGTTGAAAAAAAGATGGCAGACGCAAAGGGCAATACATCTAAGAAGGGTAGCAGCGCCTTACTCGCAGTAGTAATAGCCCTGTTGGTCACCCTGCTTCTCGTTGGTATCGGTTATGCGGCATGGCAAGCTAGCAAAAGTTCTGAAGCCAACGGTCAAAACACGGAAGAAAGCAATCCGCCGGCAGATGAGAGTATAGATACGTCAGACGCAGAGCAGATTGACCAAGATTTACAGCAGATAGAAAACGAACTGGACCAGTTAGAATCCGACTTGGACGAATCTAATCTTGAAGACGAAGGAATTGGACTATAATTTGGGCGCAAGAGGTTTAAGTGTATACTTAAACTTATGGCAAAAGCGTTCGTAACTACCAAAGACGGCAAACAGGTACTTATAGCTGAAAGCGATGAAACCATCAGGATAGAGGGCAACCATTATTTTCCGCCCGAATCAGTAAATAAAGAATTGCTTAAAGGCAGCGATACGCATACTACTTGCTACTGGAAAGGCGAGGCCAGTTATAAAACCGTTAAAGTCGGCGATGAAGAGTGGGCAGATGGAGCGTGGTATTACCCCGAGCCAAAGCCGGACTCGATAGACATTGTAAAAAATGACTTCACTAACTATTTTGCCTTTTGGCGGGGAGTACAGGTCGAGGGATGAAAATTACCAAGCTGGTCCACTCTTGCTTGCTAGTCGAAGGCAACGACAAAACCGCTTTAATCGATCCAGGCGCGTTTTCTTGGCAGTCGGTCTTGGTCGATCTGGCAAAGATTGCCCGGCTGGATTATTTGATTATTACTCATAACCACCCCGACCATTTGCACGAACCATTCGTCCAGGCGGTCAAACAGCGTTTTCCGGACGTCCGGCTGGCGGCTAATGCAGAAATAAGCCAACAGCTGCAGAATATGGGAATGCTGGCAGCCGACGATGCTTGTATCGGGTTCGAGGCGGCACATGAGCCTGTACCCAGCGGCGGCGAAGTGCCGATTAACTGGGGTTGGCACTTTGATCGGCTGACTCATCCCGGCGATTCGTTTGGTTTTACCGAGACCAGGGAAGTTTTGGCCCTGCCCTACGTGGCGCCGTGGGGCTCTACCACCGCCGCGGTGGAGCTGGCCAAGCGGCTGAAACCGAAGTACGTGGTACCGGTACATGACTGGCATTTGTCGGATGAGGCTCGAAAGCGGTACGCCGGGTTGCTTGTAGCGGCGCTCCAACCTGCCGGCATCAATGTTATAAGCACTGAAAACGGCACTATAGAAATTTAGCCACCATACTTAAACTGTTCGAAATGATTGGCGTAATTTAGTTTTTCTTGGCAGATTCTTTTGCCTGGTGGATAGTCAGCTGTGGGTAAGGAATGCGAATATTGTTCTTATCGAAAGCCATTTTCAGGCGTTTTCTGAGCTCCCCTTCTACTGCCCACTGCTTGGCCGGCAGAACCTTGCCAAAAATTTTTATTATGACTGCCGAATCACCCAAAGCGCTGACTCGGGCAAAGTATGGCGCGTCTGTAATGTAGTCTTTCCACTCCTCATCTTTAGACAACTCTAGACCCACATCGTTGACAACGTC
>Ga0214471_10003845_pt1 | contig 11612 bp, 8 predicted proteins | sample RVTome_5_FD_207665 | JGI IMG/M metagenome (GOLD analysis project Ga0214471, IMG submission 207665) | Soil microbial communities from uranium-contaminated site in the Upper Colorado River Basin, Wyoming, United States - RVT142D155 | ecosystem: Environmental > Terrestrial > Soil > Contaminated >... | reverse complement strand
GGAACCGCCGCGGTCCATCATTACGGACGCGGCATAGTCATGGCTGCTTCCCTGGCCAAGTCCGGAATGCATCGTATAACTGTCATGGCCGTCGACATCTATCAATCCGCCAATTGCGAGGTGTATTCCCGATCCCTGCCCGTACTGTGTCATTTCATAAGTGTCGTTACCGGCGCCATCGTACATCAGACCCGCTGAATACCAGTACCCAACTCCCTGGTTGTAGATGTCGCCAAGGTAATGGTCGTTGCCCGAGTAATCGACGATCAGCGCAATGCCTCCTGCGTAGTCGATCCCACGTTCGCCGATCGCGAATCCCTGGCTGAAAGATTGGTACCGGTCAGAGAATAATGGAGCATGAAGGTAAACTCCTCCGGCTTCATAAATTTCATTACCGCGTGTGTTGGAGCATACCGCAAATCCCATTGTACGGGCGAAAGCCTGCGAATTTGTCCAGGCTGAATATCTGTCGTTATCAAATGACGCGATATCGATCGGGTCAGGAGTTTCCTCATCGGTGGGCTGGAAAGGAAGTGCCTGCACACTGTCATCGACCATCACTCCGATACCGAATCCCGCCGCTCCCTGTGAATAGACTTTTGACTGGTACAGGTCGGTTCCACCGTCATCGTAGAATGTTCCAATCCCGCAGACCGCGGCTCCAAGGCACGCGGATCCGGTGATATACCTGTCGTTACCCTGTCCAAGGTCATAAAATGCAGCGACACCCATGACCGCCGATCCGAAATTGATGTTCACATTTCCGCAGTCGTAAACATCGTCGCCGCCAAGGTCGACAAAATATCCGTAGCGGCGATTATCGGTCCCGTACGCCGCTCCCAGTCTGCAATCCACATAGTAATCGTTTCCACCCGGATCAATGAGGACATCGTAATCGCCAATAAAAATGTCATCGCCGTAAGTTCCGAGAGCAACAGTTCCATATTCTGTTTCAATTACCATAGGCCCATTCACAGGAAAAAAATCTTCACCAAGCTCGTCGATAAACCCACGCGGATCCGGACACAGCGCGAAATATAATTCCGCGAGCTGCTCGTAGTCGGTCATTTCCATCAGCTTGTAAATGTAATCGTCGTCGGCATTCTCCATAATTTCGTCCCATTCAGTTTTTGTTTCTTCCGGGACTGTAGGATTGAATACGTCGTGCCAGCTCATGTTGTAAGGAGCGTATTCACGTAGAATGCCGATCTCATCTTCAGGGTAGGGAAGCTCGATCGGGTACATCAGATTCGACTGGAAGAAATTGATCAATTGATCGGGAGAGAGAGGGTGTCCAACTACCATGAATGAGCCAAGCATGTCCCGCGCGCGATTTTCAATAGCGTCGGATGCGTCAATGTCCGGGTAATACTCCAGGCATTCAGCAACTTCTGATAACGGGCTGTTCAGTTCGTTTTCCCACTCCGCGAAACCAGCGACCAAGCTATCCATGTAGGGCGCGATAGTGATCGGGTAGTGAAGCATGTCGCGGACAATAGGAAAGCACTGGTATCCTTCGGTCATATCTTTCCGGAAATTGAGATCTTCCAGTGTCAGATTGGCCGACCACAGCGCGGTTTCAACCGCTTCAAGTTCTTCCGGAGTGTACGATATCAGCCATTCGTCTGGATAGCTGCCATCCTGTGCTTTTGTGGTTGATGGCTGCATTGAGAAAAAAAGAACAGAGACCAGCAAGGTCAAAAGGATATATTTTACGGACATGACGTGCTCCTCCCGCTACGTGGTGTCGCTGGGTATTATACCTGAAACGTATAAGTGGATGTTCTGGAGTTTATCTAAAGTCCGATAATATCCTTATACTCAGGATCCAGATCTATTGCCTTCAAAAAATCCTCGCTGGCTTTTATAGGGTTACCGTCAGCCTGGTACGCACGCCCTCGCATGTACCAGTTAGTAGCATCGCCCGGATCGATACTTATCGCGCTTGAAAAATTCGATATCGCCGCGTGGTAATTTCCCATGTCCATATATGTCTTTCCCCGGTTGTAATACGCATCCTCGAATCCGCGATCCAGACTTATCGCGCGTGTGAATTCATCAATTGCCTCTTCATTTTTCCCCATTATCACATATGCCGCACCAATTACATTATGAGCGTCAGCGAAATTCGGATCGATATCGAGAGCCTTGTTTGCATCGGCTATTCCGACATCGGGATATCCCCTCAGGGTCTGCGCCAGGCCGCGTCCGGCAAGCGCGCGGGTATTTTCAGGATCGACATTGAGAGCAGCGTCGAAATTCCTGATCGCCATGTTGAACTGCCCTTCTTCTTCGAGATAATAATATCCCCATCCGACATAATCGTCCTCGTCTATATCCGGAGGTTCGGGCTCAGCTTCGGGTTCTACGTAGAGTGGAATCGACACGAATCCGTAGCCTTCGTCGGGCGGATAAAAAGCAAAATGAAGTGTCAAATCCCTGTAGGTCTCTTCGAAATTTCCCTTGAAAACAATCGTTCCCTGTCTGATGTTCCCCGGACCTGTTTCACCGTCTGGCCATCCCTCGCATTCAGCAATTTCGGGAGCAATACGGTTGCCGGATTTGTCTGTCAGGTACGAGCTTTCGAGTACATCGTGTGAGTAATACCACGGCCCTGTGTAATCCTGAGATTTTTCGATGACCTCCAGTGCCATTCCATCATCGGTAAAATTTATTCGATTTATTTGTATGAAAAATGAATCGCCGTTTTCCATGTAGCCGGTCGTGCCGTAGCGGATGGATATGGAGTCCGACGATTCGGATTCATCGCCATCATCGAATTCGAGGGGTTCTATTTGATTATCAACGGTGGCGGCGGGATTGGTTACATCATCGGCATCAGAAACATCGGATGAGTTAGTATCGTCGGCACAGGAATTGAATATGAGAAGGCATACGACAAGTAAGGTAAACGTAAATTTTTTCATTGTGATGGTTTCCTGAGTAGCCTGGGATCCTGTTTCCGATGCGGCAGTAGCAATCATGAATATAGTTGATCGGAAACAGAATCCCAGGATATTTTTGCTCAATCCCGGGATTCTTTTGCGCTGGGACTTTGATAATGGAGTCAGGATCATAATGCGCAAAAGGATCCCGGGCTACTTCTAATCGAATGCTGAATTGTTAATGATAATGTCTGTTCCATCTGACCAGTTAGCTGGATATTTCCCATTTTTAACGTATGAATGAAAACTGGAATATTTCCAATCTTTAGGAGAAATGCAAACTCCATGCTTTACAGGATTGTAATGAATGTATTCTACGCACTTCAGATAATGTTCTTCATCTTTGATAGTCTCTTCCCAAAATCTTGCCTGCCAGATTTTATCCCCATGATTTATGAATTTTTCACTTTTCAATTTCCAATTAATTCTGCGTTTAAAATCAGATACTATCCGGGAGTAATCATTTTTACCCGGTTGGATGAGCCAATGAATGTGGTCGGGTAGTATTGCCCAGGCTTTGAATCTTAGATTTACTTTTGATTTAAGTAACTGCATCTGATCTATTATCAATTGGTATCGGTTATTCATTTGAATCCACGGGATACGGTTATAGGTGACTATAACGAGGAAATACATATCGTCAGGATTCCCTGATTTATTTCTCCTATAATTGACCATCTATCTATGTCGGCTGGGTTCCTGTTTCCGACCCGGTTTCAACAATCATCTTTACAAGAAATCGGGAACAGAATCCCGGAATATTTTTGCTATCCACTCAAACCCGGGATTCTTTTGCGCTGGGACTTTGATAATGGAGTCAGGATCATAATGCGCAAAAGGATCCCGGGCTACATCTGTCGAAAACAATTTCAGGTCATAGTCGATCGGAAACAGAATCCCTGCCTGCATTTTTTTATCCGCCCGATTTCTGTATCTTCGCCCAGTTGTCCCTGAGGCCTGCTGTTCGGTTGAACACGGGCATTTCTGGAGTCGAATCGGGATCGACACAAAAATATCCGACCCTCTCGAACTGGCATCGGAATCCCGGTACAACACCCGCGAGCGACGGTTCAACACGACATCCCTTCAGTACAACCAGCGAATCGGGATTAATATAATCGATGAATGTCCTGCCTTCGGATTCGTCGTTGGGATTTGAGACCGTGAACAATGTATCGTAGAGTCTGACCTCGACCTCGATCGAATGCTCCGCCGATACCCAGTGAATCGTCGCCTTCACTTTTCGGCCGTCAGGAGCGTTGCCCGATCTTGTTTCCGGATCGCAGGTGCATATAACTTCCGACACTTCCCCGGTTGCATCCTTCACAAGATCCACGCAGGTGATGAAATATCCGTTTCTCAGCCTGACCTCACGTCCGGGTCCCAGCCTGAAGAATTTCTTCGGCGGATCCTCCATGAAATCGTCGCGGTCGATATAAAGCACCTTTGAAAAAGGAATTTTTCGCGTACCTGTATCCGGATCCTCGGGATTGTTCACTGCCTCAAGTTCATCGACTTCACCATCAGGCCAGTTTTGAATGGTAACTTTCAGCGGATTCAAAACCCCCATGTACCTTGGCGCAGATTTATTGAGGTCCACCCTGACATGATGCTCGAGGTGTCCGAGCTCCGATGTGGAATCCCTTTTCGCGACACCGATTTCATCGCAGAAATTTTTAATCGCTCCCGGTGTGTACCCTCGCCTCCGCATTCCGGAAATGGTTGGCATGCGTGGATCGTCCCAGCCCTTTACGTGTTTTTCCTGCACGAGTTTAAGGAGTTTCCTCTTGCTCATCACCGTATGAGTCAGATTCAGCCGTGCGAATTCGATCTGTTGAGGATGATGAATTTCGAGCTTATTTATCAGCCAGTCGTAAAGAGGGCGGTGGTCTTCAAATTCAAGCGTGCATATAGAGTGCGTGATCCCCTCGATCGAGTCGGATTGCCCGTGCGCGAAATCGTACATCGGATAAATGCACCATTGGTTGCCCGTACGATGATGCGATGCTCTCAGGATCCTGTAAAGAACAGGATCGCGCATGTTTAAATTCGGCGACGACATATCAATTTTCGCGCGAAGGGTTTTACTCCCGTCCGGGAATTCGCCGTTCTTCATTCTCTCGAACAGGTCGAGGTTCTCCTCGACACTTCTGTTTCTGTATGGGCTTTCCTGTCCAGGCTCGGTAAGTGTTCCGCGAAGCTTCCGGATCTCTTCCCCGGTCAGATCGTCGACATAAGCGCAATCCTTTTTAATTAGATCCATCGCGAATTCGTAAAGCTTGTCAAAATAATCCGACGCGTAAAACAGTTTATCTTTCCAGTCGGCACCGAGCCATTTAACATCTTCCATTATCGAGTCGGTGTACTCGGTATCTTCCTTTGCAGGATTGGTGTCATCGAACCGCAGATGGAATGTGCCGCTGTATTCCCGGGATATTCCGTAATTCAGAAATATGGATTTCGCATGGCCGACATGCAGGTAGCCATTGGGCTCCGGAGGGAAACGGGTCACGACACGCCCGTCATTTTTATTGTTCTTCAAATCCGCATCGATGATCTTCCGGATGAAGTCTGTCGATGTGGAACCGGATGGACTGCTCATTGGGTTCGCTTCCTGTAATAGACGTTACTGGTGGTAATTTCTAACATATAAAAACGCCCCGTTCCACAATTTTCGGGGAACGGGGCGGACAAAATTCTGAATAAATAAGAGAACCGGATTATCGCCGGGCTACCACTTGCGGGTAATCTTCAAGGCAAGGTTCTCGAACTGGTAGTCATAGAGCGCGAGGTCTCCGAATTCTCCGTCGACACTCTCGAACTCGATAAGCCAGTTCCAGTCTTCACTGTAATCGTAGCCAAGCCCGAGATTAAAGGAGGTCTCCTCGTATCCGAACGTGCCACCGACATCATAGTTCCAGTAATCCCCATAGAATGTGAGGGAATCGTTCAGCATCCATGACAGCCCGCCGCCAAACTCCGATCCTTTCTGCGACGTGTCTGTTTCAGTGGATACATCGTTTGAAGATTCCAGATATCCGCCTCCGAGGTAGAGGAAGATATTATCCGCCAGCATCCCGGACCAGTTCAGTGAGAAATGAGACAGGTCGGAATTGTTTCCTCTCGCGTCATTCTCCCTAGAATCCGATTCGTACTTCAGGAGCCAGTCACCTGCCCTGGAATCCCTGGGACCATGGTATCGAATCGAGTAAGTATGTTTTGTCTGAGTTTCAAACCATAATGTGGGAGACCCCTGGGCGACCCAGTTGGTCCACGGGATCGCGTCCTTGTCGATCCAGTAATGCTCAGTCATGAAATCAAAGTCGTCAGAGATCTTCCATCGCCCGCTGAGGGAGAACTTGTCTGTCCAGACCGTGTCTTCGTAGAAAACCTCTCCGAATCCAGGAGCTGCAAGCGGGTTAAGTTTATATGCCTGGTTGGTGAACTGGTCAGCCCAGGTTACAACCTGGTACCTTGAATCCCAGCCCATCGTGAACCATAGGTTGTCGGCCGGATGCAGGCGCCCTTCGACATCGAAACTGAATTCGTCGCCCTTAGGGTGAAGAATCGACGGGCCCTCATCGGTGTCCAGCCAGGAAACATGGCTGATTACGTTCAGGTTGTCGATGCTGAGGGGCTCGACAAGCCTTACGTACGCACCATAGGTGAATGACTCCATTTCGATATCATCGTAGACGTTGGTGTTGTTGTACGAAATGCTTGTTCCGATATAGCTGTTGTTGCTGAATCCTCGTCCGACCTGCAGGATGCCGGTTGTGGAATCGGTATCGTAGATGTTTCCCGTCCTGTCATCGTACGATGTTACTGCCAGGCCGGTCAGGATATCGTAGTTGCCAAGCTCGAAGTCGTATGACACGTCAAATGAATTGTTCTCCCAGCTTTTGAACGTCGCGCCGGTCAGCATATCGGTTATGGAATTTTCCCGGTAGTAATAGTTTCCGGAAAGGAGGTTTTCATCGGAAGTGTAATACTGGAATCCCGCCGTGAAATCGTGGCGGTCCGCCAGGTCACCGTCGGGAAGATTGTAATTCCCGTATGCCCTGTCGGTCGCATAGAGCCACGTATTCCGCGGATTTCGGATCTCGCCCCAGACATTGTAACTGCCATCCCATGAGTTATCGGCCCCGAACCTGATGAACGGGCCGCCCCTGCTGCCCTCGCGTGCGTATAACTCATCTAGATAGAATGAGTCACCTTCGAACGGGTCGTGATAACGCTGCCAGAATGGATTGTCTTCATCTTCTTCGCTAAGTTTCAGGAGGAAAGTGACGTACCCGTCCAGATCATCGGCATCGTCCAGGTAATCGATCTCAACCATTTCCTCCTCTTCCATAACTTCTTCATCTTCCATCATGGAGTCATCGGACTCATCGATGTCCATCTCGCCGCCGGATTCATCCATCATTTCATCGTCAGATCCGCCGTCGTCTTCCATCTCCTCCATTTTCACGTTGTCGCCGGAGTTGTCAGCTTTCTCACCAGCGAGTGCAAGTCCGGAGAATCCGAAAATTAAAAGAAAGGAAACACCAAGTAACACTGTTAAACGTGGAATGTTGATTCTCATGTCAGCACCTCGTGGATTACTGGAGGAATAACGCGTGGGCATTGGAGCCGTGAATATTGGTGTGGCATCCGGCTGTCCAGCACGTAGCATTAAAATGTACATCGGGAGTTCTGTCAGTATGGCACTGCAGGCAGAGCCTTCTGCCCGGAAGCCTGAGAAGGTTGTCGTTGTTGCTGCCATGGACTTCATGGCAGGTCAGGCATCCGTCTCCTCCAGCTGACATGGATAAGTTATGGTCGAAAATAAACGGACCCTGTTTATCCGTGTGGCAGCTGTAGCAGAGGTCGTTCTGCTCCATTACCAGTTGATTATCGAATTCGCCAGAATGAGGATTATGGCAGTTTACGCAACCCATCTGTTCTTCACTGACAGGATGACGCGACCTCATGCTGAACTGGGCGCGCTTTTCGGCGTGGCATGAATAGCATTGCTCCTGGACATCGTCATACTGAAGGAACGCGTCGTTCTCGGAATGTCCACCATGGCACTCAAGGCATCCTAAATCCGAATTATAGTGCTCGGAGAGGAACCATTTTTCCTTGTCGTAACTCATTAAGGTGGTGTGGCATTTTGTACACAGGTCGGTAATGCCATCGACGGATAATTTCGCTGGATTTATAATGCCCTGAGGCACGCCCATGTGTTTACCGCCGGGACCATGACATCCTTCGCAACTGAATCCATAATTTTCGTTGCCGGGATCGTTGTCGAGCAAAGCTACGTGAGTGAAGAGGTTACCGGGATTCTGGTTGGAGTGGCACATCAGGCAGGTTTCGCTGCCGACCTTGTCGGCATCTGCGCCAATGTACGAATCCATGTACTCGTCCTCACTCGACCAAACAGCGCCTGCCATTATGTTGAATAACACAAGGAATGTTATCCCAACCCCCATTGTAATGAGGGGGATGTATTTTTTCGCCATCAGCAGGTCTCCCTTCCAGTCTTCATATTGATTAGAGATTAATAATAAATACCCGCTATACTATTTATACTATTGTCGTTAAACAGTGTTCGCGGGTTGCTTTCAAATTCAAAATACCTGCTTCCTCGCGGAAGCAGGTTTTTTTGTCAGTTAATCATGAGGATTATGGCACGTACTGCATTTGGGTTGATCTTCACCCATCATGCCATGTTCGCCGGCTTCATATGCCTCACCGATATCGGTATGGCATGAAGTGCACAATTCAACGACAGTAGCCTCACGCAGGTGCTTGTCATTTTCCGAATGGCCTGAATGGCAGGTCACGCAGGAGAGTCCTCCATTGATATGCTTGCCGTCATTCCATTCATCAAGTTTGAAAATGCCTTTTTCCTGGTGGCACATAGAGCATCGGGTTGTGACTTCTTCCGCGGGCATCTTGTTGAAATTCAGAATGCCTTCGGGTTTGCCATAGTGGTTCCCGCCGGGACCATGGCATGATTCGCAACCCATGCCCCTGAACATTCCGGGCTCCTCCTCTGTGCCTTCAAAAAAGGACACATGGGAGTCTCCGTCGCCGGAACCGCGATCGGCATGACAGGTCAGACATACTGAAGTCCCAACCTTGTCAGCGTTCGCGCCAGTGTAGTTGTCCATGTAGTCGGATGAATCCGAATCCTGCCCGAAGCTAGCACTGGCTAAGAATAAAATTCCCAGGATCAGGATGATAGATCCGTTCATGGCAATCAATCTTTTTCGTGACATCTTCACGTAACGACCTCCTCGTACTTAAAAGTACGATGAAACTTTCAAGAGTCTTGTATACGGTATCTTACGTACTTGGCTCGAAATTCGCAATCGAGTCCTGGAGTAATTTGATCACATATGTCGGATTATGTACTCCACGGGACCCATCCGAATTAATGAAACCGTAATTGAACTTCGCGCGCTCATACGCAAGTGTAAGTTTATCTTCGTCAGTAGCAGCTTTTATTTCAGCATCGAGTTGTGAAAGCAGGGCATCAACAGCATCCTGGATTCCGCCGATGTTGAAGTCGGTCGCTGTAGGATGGCATTCCTGGCAAGCCTGGATTACAGGCTGGAAAGTATGGCCTGAGATCGCGTCCTCTCCATTGCCAGTAGCATCGAACGGCGATGACCACATGTGACACTGTGCGCATCCGTCTTCAAACGAGGCGTGTCCGGAATTCATGTAATCCTCACCGGGATATTCATACGCTCCGCGTCCAAGATATACATCTCCCTGAGGATGGTGAGGCGACTGGGTCGGGAGAGCATCTTCCGCGGTGTGGCAGCTGGCGCAAAGAGCAGCTACATCGTTTCGAAGCTGGTGTGGATTTTCATTTTCATGAGGATCATGGCAAACCGCGCAGGTTATTCCGAATTCGAAATCGAACGCGTCCGCATCCTCAGGAACCGAATCAGCGAAGATGTAATCCGCTGAATGGCATCCAAGGCATTCAAGTGTCGCAGCGAAATAAGCGCTGTTTTCACGAGGTTCTTCCAGGGCCATCGCATGAGCGCTTGTCTGCCAGTCTTCATAGTTTTTGTTATGTGCTCCGGAATGGCACTGACCGCAGATTGCAGGGTCAGCGGAAATTCTCAGGAGTTCCCGTGTGGCTACGTGCTTGCTGCCGGGACCGTGGCAGACTTCACACTGAACTCCACCGAATCTCGCGGCGACAACCTCATCAGGATCGTCGTAACCGGAGTTTCCGGGGTTGTCATCAAGACCGGTAGTGTGGCATCCATAGCAGTAGGATGACGCATTACCCGATGCCTCAAGGTCTTCCAGGGCGCGGGAATGCGCGGTGGTCTTCCACTCGACTCCCTTTGATACGTGGCAGCTGATACAGGTGGCCGCAGAAACATACTTCGCGATCTGCGAAGTTGGGTCAGGCGTTACCGGGCTCTTGCCGTGCTGGCAGGCCACAAAGATTGCCATAACCAGGATAAGAATTACCAGTGCTAAGCTTCTAGGCTTCATTTTTGTCCCCTTTCCAAGGGTGGTAGAATTTTAAATTTGTTTAATGAAAATAACGAGCTTGACATCATGTTACTAAAGTCACATAATAAAGTCAATTAATTCTTAACTATCGATGACTAAATGTTATTTGCCCAGGTTAAATATTTAGTCATAATCAATTAACCCGGAGAATATTCCTAAGTATAACGCTTATGTGAAATATTTCCTAAAGTCCGGTTAAATAAAGGGTTCCACGCTATTCATCAATCTTAAAGACCCACGGGACCTCCGTCAAACAGACAGTTTGAGGTGAAAAATGTCCTCGGATAATAATAAAAATAATCCCCTGAAAATAGCTTTTTATAACAGAAAATTCCTTTCCATCATATTTATTGCAGTAATCATATTTGTCCCCTCCAGAATATTCGGACAGAACCTGACTGGCACAAGCCATGATTTTACCACAACCTGTCTTAACTGCCACTCCAATGAAAACATGACCATGACATTCCCGTCGGGCGAAGTTATCAGCCTGTATGTGAATGAAGATACATACAATAGTTCAGTTCATGGCCAGATGGGATTTTCGTGTGCTAAATGCCACGAGTCCATTGTCGGATTTCCCCACGATGTTCCGGAGGTTGAATCCTACAGGGAATTTTCCCTGGCTCTTTACCCGGTTTGTACCACCTGCCATAAGGATCAGATCATGGAGATCCAGGGCAATGTTCATATGACAGCGCTCGCGGAGGGCAACCCGAATGCCGCTATCTGTACGGACTGTCATGGCAACCATAATATCCAGCAGCCGGATGAGCCGGGGGGAATAAGTCCGCGTACATGCCAGCGGTGCCATTCACAGATCTTCTATTTATACGAAGAAAGCGTGCATGGAGCCGCTTTGATTAGTGAAGGCAATCCTGACGTGCCATCCTGTACCGATTGCCATGGCTCACATAAAATGCTTGGCCCGAACAATTCTCCATTCCATTTATTTTCACCAAGTATCTGTGCCCGGTGCCATGGCGACCAGGAACTTATGAGCAGGTACGGGATCAGCACGGATGTGCTCGACACTTACATTACCGATTTCCATGGAACTACAGTCACGATGTTTCAGCAGGTTGCCCCGGACCAGGAAACGAATAAGCCGGTGTGTATCGACTGCCATGGGGT
>Ga0214471_10003841_pt1 | contig 11614 bp, 7 predicted proteins | sample RVTome_5_FD_207665 | JGI IMG/M metagenome (GOLD analysis project Ga0214471, IMG submission 207665) | Soil microbial communities from uranium-contaminated site in the Upper Colorado River Basin, Wyoming, United States - RVT142D155 | ecosystem: Environmental > Terrestrial > Soil > Contaminated >... | reverse complement strand
GGAAAAATCGAGCCCCTTCGCCTTCCAGTGTTCGATGCCCTTCTTCATGTCGAGCAGGTCGGTGCGGCCGATCAGCTCCTCGAGCCTGCGCACGCCCAGGCTCGCCATCAGCTCGCGCGCCTCCTCGGCGACGAAGAAGAAGTAGTTGATGACGTGCTCGGGCTTGCCGGTGAAGCGCTTGCGGAGCACCGGATCCTGCGTCGCGACGCCCACCGGGCAGGTGTTGAGGTGGCACTTGCGCATCATGATGCAGCCTTCGACCACCAGCGGCGCGGTGGCGAAGCCGAACTCGTCGGCCCCCAGGATCGCGCCGATCACCACGTCGCGCCCGGTCTTCAACTGCCCGTCGACCTGCACCGCGATGCGCCCGCGAAGCCGATTCAGCACCAGCGTTTGCTGCGTCTCGGCAAGCCCCAGTTCCCACGGCGTGCCGGCGTGCCTGATCGAGCTCCAGGGCGACGCCCCGGTGCCGCCGTCGTGACCGGAAATGGTGACATGGTCGGACTTGGCCTTGGCGACGCCCGCCGCGACCGTGCCTACGCCGACTTCCGAGACCAGTTTGACCGAGATCGAGGCCCTCGGATTGGAGTTCTTGAGGTCGTGGATCAGTTGCGCCAGGTCCTCGATCGAGTAGATGTCGTGGTGCGGCGGCGGCGAGATCAGCTCGACGCCCGGCGTCGAATAACGCAGCTCGGCGATATAGTCCGAGACCTTGCGCCCGGGGAGCTGGCCACCCTCGCCGGGCTTGGCGCCCTGCGCCATCTTGATCTGGATCTGCTCTGCGCTCGACAAGTACTCCGCGGTGACGCCGAAGCGCCCCGAGGCCACCTGCTTGATCTTCGACTTGAGCGAGTCACCCTCCTTGAGGACGATATCGGCCTCCACGCGGTTCTTCCCCAGGCGCGAGGCGAGCGTCTCCCCAGCCTTGATGACCGCATAGCGGCGGCGGTCCTCGCCGCCCTCGCCGGTATTCGACTTGCCGCCGATGCGGTTCATCGCCACGGCAAGCGTGGTGTGCGCCTCGGTCGAGATCGAGCCGAGCGACATCGCCCCGGTGGCGAAGCGCTTGACGATCTCGCTCGCCGGCTCGACTTCGTCTATCGGCACGGGCTTCCGCTCGCCGAGGCGGAACTCAAACAGGCCGCGCAAGGTCATCTGGCGCGTTGCCTGTTCGTTGATGATGCGCGCGTACTCCTTGTAAGTCTGGGAGGAGTTCCGCTGCGTCGCGTGCTGCAGCTTGGCGATCGCGTCCGGCGTCCACATATGCTCCTCGCCGCGCACGCGCCAGGCGTACTCGCCGCCGGCGTCGAGCGCATTCCTGAGCACCGGGTTGTTCTCGTCGAACGCCTCGCGGTGGATGCGGATCGCTTCCTCGGCCACCTCGAACACGCCGATGCCCTCGACCGAAGAGGTGGTGCCAGTAAAGTACTTGTCGATCAGCGATCGCGCCAGGCCGACCGCCTCAAAGATCTGCGCGCCGGTGTAGGACATGTAGGTCGAGATGCCCATCTTGGACATCACCTTCTTCAAGCCTTTGCCGATCGCCTTGGTGTAGTACTGGCAGGCTTTCTTGGCGCTCAAATCCGGACCCAGCTCGCCGCGCTCGGCGAGCTCGACCAGCGTCTCAAAGGCAAGATACGGATGCACTGCTTCGGCGCCGTAGCAGGCGAGCAGCGCAAAATGGTGCACCTCGCGCGCCGAGCCGGTCTCGACCACCAGCCCAGCCGAGGTGCGCAGGCCCTTGTTGGTCAGGTGCTGGTGGATCGCCGACAGCGCGAGCAGCGCCGGAATCGCGACGTGGTCGCGGTCGAGCTTGCGGTCCGAGATGACAAGGATCGAAAAGCCCGCGCGCACCGCGTCCTCGGCCTGCGCGCAGAGCGACGCGAGCCGCGCTTCGATCGCCTCCTTGCCCCAGGCGAAGGGGTAGGTGATGTCGAGCTCGAAGGATTTGAACTTGCCGTCGGTATAGCGCTCGATGTGGCGGATCGTCTCCATGCGCTCGAAGTCGAGCACCGCCTGCGACACCTCGAGGCGCAGCGGCGGGTTCATCTCGTCGATAGCGAGGAGGTTCGGCTTGGGTCCGACGAAGGACACGAGGGAGGTCACCAGCTCCTCGCGGATCGGGTCGATCGGCGGGTTGGTCACTTGCGCGAAGAGCTGCTTGAAATAGTGGTACAGGGTCTTGTTCTTGCTCGAGAGCACCGCGAGCGGAGAATCGTTGCCCATCGACCCAACCGGGTCCTCGCCGCTCTGCGCCATCGGGATCATCTGGAATCTGATGTCCTCCTGCGTGTAGGCGAAGGCCTGCTGGCGATCGAGCAGCGCTGCGCGCGAAGGCTCGCGCACTTCCTTGGGCGCGGGCAGATCATCGAGCTTGACGCGGATGCGCTCGATCCAGTCGGCGTAGGGCTTGCTGCTCGCGAGCGAGTCCTTAAGCTCCTTGTCGTCGATGATGCGGCCCTTTTCGAGGTCGACCAGGAACATCTTGCCTGGCTGCAGGCGCCACTTCTTGACGATGCGTTCCTCGGGCACCGGGAGACAGCCGCACTCCGAGCCCATGATGACGAGATCGTCGTCGGTGACCATGTAGCGCGAGGGCCGCAGACCGTTGCGATCGAGCGTGGCGCCGATCTGGCGACCATCGGTGAAGGCGATCGAGGCTGGACCGTCCCAAGGCTCCATCATCGCGGCGTGGTACTCGTAGAACGCGCGCCGGCTGGGATCCATCAGCGTGTGGTTTTCCCATGCCTCGGGAATCAACATCATCACCGCGTGCGCCACCGAGTAGCCGCCCATGACGAGCAGCTCGAGCGCGTTGTCGAACGATGCCGAGTCGGACTGGCCGTCGTATATGAGCGGCCAGATTTTCTCCAGATCCTTGCCCAGGATCGGGCTCGAGATTGCGCCCTGCCGGGCACGAATCCAGTTGACGTTGCCGCGCAGTGTGTTGATCTCGCCGTTGTGCGCGATCATGCGGAACGGGTGCGCCAGGTCCCAGGACGGGAAGGTGTTGGTCGAGAAGCGCTGATGCACCATCGCAAGCGCCGACTCAAGGCGCGCATCCTTGAGGTCCAGGTAGTACTCGCCCACCTGGCTCGCCAACAGCATGCCCTTGTAGACGATGGTGCGCGCAGACATCGACGGCACGTAGTACTGCGTGCCGTGCGCGAGGTGCAGCGCGCGAATCGCGTGCCCGGCGCTCTTGCGGATGATGTAGAGCTTACGTTCCAGCGAATCGGTCACCGTAACGCCGCGGCCGCGACCGACGATGACCTGCCGGATCAACGGTTCGACCAGCTTGACCGACTCGCCCAGGTCCGAGTTGTCCACCGGCACATCGCGCCAGCCGAGCAGCACTTGGCCCTCGTCCTTGATCGCACGCTCAAGCTCGTACTCGCAGGCGATGCGGCTCGCCGGCTCGCGCGGCAGGAACACCATGCCAACACCGTACTGGCCGACTGGAGGCAGCTTGACCCCCTGCTTGGCCATTTCGTCTCGAAAGAAGCGGTCCGGAATCTGGATCAGCAGCCCGGCGCCGTCCGAGGCCTTGGGATCGGCCCCGACCGCACCTCGGTGCGTCAGATTGCGCAGCACCGTCAGGCCCTGCTCAATGATCGCGTGGGACTTCTTACCCTTGATGTGCGCCACGAAACCGACGCCACAAGCGTCGTGCTCGTAACGCGGGTCGTATAGGCCTTGTGCGGCGGGCGGAAGCGTCGTATCCACGGCTAAACCTCTGATCTGCAAAGATCTTGCGCCCTTTCGTCGCTATGCACAAAAACGGCGGGCGAACAGGGAAATATACCGCCTAAGGTTCGGTGCTACAAGGGCTTGGCCGCCAAGTGCGCGCTACCGCGCCGCAGCAGCGCCTGGCGAACAGGCGGCGAGCGCTTGGCGCACGAGCTCTTCCCGGAAGTCGCCCCGCACCTCGGCACGCCCGATCGACTTGAGGACCACGAAGCGCACGTTGCCGCGCGCGGCTTTCTTGTCCACGGCCATCAACTCGAGATACCGCTCGGGCGCGAGCGCCGGCCCCATGGTTGGCAGGCCAGCGCGTGCCACAAGGTCGCGCACCCGGCGAACCTCGCCGGCCCCGATCATGCCGGCGCGGACGGAGAGCTCGGCGGCCATTACCATGCCCGCAGCCACCGCCTCGCCGTGCAGCCACTCACCGTAACCCATGCCCGCCTCGATGGCATGGCCGAACGTGTGACCCAGATTGAGCAGCGCGCGTGCTCCTGCCTCGCGTTCGTCCGCCGCGACGATTTCTGCCTTTAGCTCGCATGAGCGGCGCACCGCGTGTGTCAGCGCCGCCGGCTCGCGCGCCAGCAGCCGCTCGACGTTCTCCTCCAGCCAGCCGACAAACGGCGCGTCGAGCGCCACGCCGTGTTTGATCACTTCGGCCAGCCCGGCGCGCAACTCGCGATCCGAAAGCGTCGCCAAGGTGCTCACGTCCGCAATCACCGCCTGCGGCTGGTGGAACGCGCCAATCATGTTCTTGCCGAGCGCGTGGTTGATCGCCGTCTTGCCGCCAACCGAGGAGTCCACCTGCGCAAGCAGCGAAGTCGGCACTTGCAGGCAGGGCACGCCGCGCTGGTAGACCGCAGCGGCGAATCCCGCGAGGTCGCCTACCACCCCGCCACCAAGCGCGACGACCAGGGTCTGACGGTCGCAGCGCGCCGCGAGCAGGCGGTCAATCACCTGGTCGAGCGTTGCCCAGCTCTTGGCCGCCTCGCCGGGTTCGATCACGATCTCGATCACCTGTGCGCCTGCCGCCTCAATGGCGCGACGCACCCGTGCGAGGTACAACGGCGCCACCGTCTGGTCAGTGATGACAGCGGATCTGCCCCCGGCAAGATGCGGCCGGTAACTGGCCGGCTCGTCGATCAGGCCAACGCCAATATGGATTGGGTAGGCGCGCTCTGCGAGCGCGACGCGCAGCGTTTCCGTCATCTATCCGACCGGCAGTCCCGGCTCCATTGCCTTCAGGCGCTCGAGCAGCTCTCGCGTCAACGCCTGCACGCTCTGTGTTCCGGTTTCGACGACCAGGTCCGCGACGCTGCGGTAGAGCGGATCGCGCTGCGAATACAGTTCGTTCAGCCGCGCCAGCGGAGCGCCGTTGGCGAGCAGCGGCCGATTCTTGTCGTGGCGCACCCGCTCGAAGAGATTCTCCGGGCGCGCCCAGAGGTAAACCACCGTGCCGCGCGCGGCGAGATGACGCCGATTGTCCTCCGAGAGCACGACGCCACCCCCGGTCGCAAGTACCATGCCCTCGAGCGCGGTCAGCTCCGCGATCACCTGCGTCTCGCGTTCGCGAAAGCCCGCCTCGCCCTCGATGTCGAAGATCACCGGGATCTTAACGCCGCAACGTCGCTCGATCTCATGGTCCGAATCGATGAAGCGCCACTTGAGCCGCCGCGCCACCAGCCGGCCGACCGTGGTCTTGCCCGCGCCCATCATGCCGACCAGAAAGATGTTGCCGCCCGAGTTCACCGGCCTATTGTATCGGGCGGCCGGAAAAAGAAACGGCCGGGAAGACCCGGCCGAAACGCCGCGTACGGCGGCGGAAGTAGGACGAGGAGGAGGCGCGTCCTACTCTTGTCAGCGCACCGTGAGCCGCTCGTTCACGATTCTCGGCGTGATGAACACGAGCAGCTCGGTTTTGCTCGACGTGGTCTGCTTGTTGCGGAACAGCAGTCCCAGGCCCGGCAGATCGCCGAAGAACGGCACCTTGGTGATATCGGTGCGGTCGGTCTGCTCGTAGATGCCGCCGATCACCACCGTGCCGCCATTCTCGACCAGCACTTCGGTCTTGACGTGCTTGGTGTTGATCTGCACGCCGGCCGGCGTCAGCACGCCGGGCTGATCCTTGTTCACGTCGAGCGTCATGATGATGTTGCCGTCCGGGGTAATCTGCGGCTTCACCTTGAGTGACAGGTTGGCCTTGCGGAAAGAGACTGCCGTCGCACCGGACGAAGTTGCGGACTGGTACGGAATCTCCGTACCCTGCTCGATCAGCGCCTCGACTTGGTCCGCGGTCAGCACGCGCGGGCTGGCGATCACCTTGCCCTTGCCGTCCGCCTCGAGCGCGTTGATCTCGAGGTTGAGGAACTGGGTGAGGCCGCTGTTGAACAGGACGAACGAAAACTGGCCCGCCTGGAATGCATTCAGGCCGGCCGCGGGCAGATTCACGCTGGTCGATTGCGAGAGGAAGTCCGGCGCCGTCGCCACCTGACCCGTATGGAATCCCGTATCGGCGAGCGCGCCGCCGACCGTGAAGCGCGGGCTGTTGTTGCCGAGGATGCGGTGGCCCGCGGGCGACAGGTCATGGATGCCAAGCCGCACGCCGAGGTTCTTGCTGAAGGTATCGCTCGCTTCGACGATGCGCGCCTCGATCATGACCTGGCGCACCGCGACGTCGATCTTGGCGATCAGCTTGCGCACTTCCTCGAGCCGGCTCGGCACGTCCTGCACGAACAGTGTATTGGTGCGCGAATCCACCACCGCGCTGCCACGCTTGGACAGAATGCGCTGCGCCGAGTCGGAAAGCAGCTTCTGCACGTCAGCCGCCTTCTGGTAGTTCATCTGAAACGACTCGGTGCGCGTCTGCTCGAGGTCCGTGATCTGCTGCTGCGACTCGAGCGCGAGCTTCTCGCGCGTCGCGAGCTCGTCGCGCGGCGCGATCCAGATCACGTTGCCGTTCCTGCGGCTGTCCAGACCGCGCGTCTGCAGAATGATCTCGAGCGCCTGGTCCCAGGGCACGTCCTTCAAGCGCAAAGTGATGCTGCCGGTCACGGTGTCGCTGGTGATGATGTTGAGGTCCGTGAAGTCGGCGATCACATTGAGCACCGCGCGCACCTCCACGCTCTGGAAATTGAGCGAGAGCTTCTCGCCGGTGTAGCGGCCGCGCTGCGTGGCCCGCGAGGGGTCCTGCGCTACAGTCTTCACCTCGAGCACGAACTGTGTGTCGGACTGGTACGCGTTGTGCTCGAACTGGCCCTTCGGCTCTATCACCATGCGCACGTTGTCGCCCTGCTGGAACGCGCTCACGCTCTGCACCGGGGTGGCGAAGTCGACCACGTCGAATCGCCGACGCAGATTCTCAGGCAGCGAGGTCTTGAGGAACTCGACGACGATGTTCTGGCCTTGTTGCCGGATGTCGATCCCGGTGGTGCTGTCGGACAGATCGACCACCACGCGGCCCTCGCCCGAGCGGCCGCGGCGGAAGTCGATTTCGCGGATGGCATGCTTGGCGTCCGCCTTACCTTCGGCGAAGTGCGCCACTTTGTCAGATGGAGCGCGCGCCGAAACAATCGGCGGCTCGAGCGTGATGATGAGCTTGTTGCCGTCCACGCTCGCCTCGTGCACCACGGGCCGGCGCAGGTTGAGCACCAGGCGCGTGCGATCGGCGCCCTGCACCACGTTCATGCTGCGCAATTCCCCTTCCCCGATGTCCTGGGTCGAGCGTCCGAGCGCGTTGACGGTGTTCGCGAAGTCGAAGGCGATGCGGGCCGGAGTAGCCACCGTGAAGTTCGGCGGCACGCCTTTTAGCGGCTCCTTGGTGGTGACGCGCACGACGAGCTTTCCGCCTTGCTGCGCGACGTCGAACGCCTCGATGCTATTCGCCTGGGCGAGCGCGATGCCCACCCCGGCGAACCACAGCACGAGCGCATGGAAAGCGATTCGGGTACTCATCGTTTGCTCACCTCCTGCAGTTGCAGCGCGCTGGCGCGTTCTACCCATTCGCCGCCGCTGTCCTGGACCAGCTCTTTGATGTTGATCTGGGCTTCCTCGACGTCTGTGATAACGCCGAAATTCTGGCCCATGTAGTTGCCCTTACTGACGCGATAGAGGTTCGGGCCTGCCTTGACCAGACCGAAGGTTTGCTTGGCCTGCGTCAGCGAGCCGACCATTTGAATCGACTCGAGCGGGAACGACTCAAGCGGCTCCTTGGGTCGGGCCGGATCAGGGGCGAACTTGCTCAGGGTGCGGGACCCGGCGGGGCCCGCGACGTTTAGCCGCTCCGGCCGGAAGGGATCCACGTCGCCCTCGGCCTGGTAGGCCACCGGCTCGTAGGGCTTGACCTGGGGCAGCGGTTCGACGCGGCCGCGCAGATCCTTGGTCATCTGGCCGAGCTCCTGCTTGAGGTCGCCGAATTCCTCACCACCGCAGGCGGCGAGCAGCGAAGCGCAGGCGAGAACGATAAGGCGCTTCATCGCTTGGCCCCTTTCCTTGCAGCCTGCTGTGCCTTGCGCTGCGCCGCGACTTCCTCCTCGTCGAGGTAGCGGAAGGTGCGCGCGGTCGCCTCCATGACCAGGGTGCCGTCTTTGCTGGCGTCGATCCCGACATCGCTCAGCGTAACGATGCGCGAGAGCTGGCCGACGTCGCTCGCGAAGGCGCCCATGTCGTGATAGGTGCCCAGCACCTTCACCTGGATCGGCAGTTCCGCGTAGAACTCCCGTACGCTTTCCGAGGGAGCCGGTTTGAACAGGTCGAACTGCAGGCCGCGACCGAGTCCCGCCTGGTTGATATCGACCAGCAACGCGTCCATTTGCGAGCGGTTGGGGAGCTGCCTCAGCAGCGCACCGAACTGCGTATCGATTTCCCTGAGCTGTTGCGCGTGCAGGTCGAGGTTCACCGCCTGGCGCTTCTTGTTGAGGTAGTCGCCCTTGAGCTTGATCTCGTCCTGCTGACCGCGCTCGAGCTCGCCGATCTGCTCTTGCCAGTCGAGGAAATAGCCCGCCACCGGCAGCACGATCAGGACGCCGAGAAGCGCGGCGATTTTGGGAATCGCGGGCCACGTGCCCGGATCGCGCGCATTGAGATTTCTGAACTCGTCGACGTATTTCTTGAAGTCGACCGCCATGACTTACCCCTTCTTCTCCGCAGCGCCCTTCGCAGGCCCCTTGTCCTTTGATTCCTCTTGCGTGGGGCGCTTGAGCGACAGATTCAGGTTGAATACCGAGACGCGCCGCTTGTCGACGGTGCCGGCGCGAATCTCAATCAGATCGGGCTTCTCGAGCCAGGGCGAGGCCTCGATGTTGCGCATCAGCGTCGAAACGCGCGCGTTGGACTGCGCGTAGCCGCTCAGCGCCACCCGCAGCCCGCGCTGCTTGACCGAATTCAGATAGACGCCTTCGGGCACCTGGCGCACCAGCTCGTCGAGCAGGTGCACGGTCTGCGAGCGGTCCGCCTGCAGGGTCTCGATCACCTGCTTGCGCGCGAGCAGCGCCTGGATCTCTTCCTTGAGCTTCTTGATCTCGGCGATGTCTTTGTCGAGCTTCGAAATCTCGTTCTTCAGGAACTGGTTGCGCTCCTGTTGGGTGGAGACCTGGCCCGCATAGAAGATGTGCACCGCGCCCACGATCACCAGACCAAGCGCCGCGGTCAATCCCGCGAGCACCGCGAAATGCGTGCGGGCGCGCTTCCTGCGCTCCTCGCGATGAGGCAACAGGTTGATGCGGACCGTCATACCGGGTCGAACCTCCGAATGGCGAGACCACAAGCGACGATCAGCGATGGCGCATCGGTCATCAAGCGCTTGAGCTGGATGCGCGACGAGCTCTGCATCGCGGCGAACGGGTTCGCTACGACCGTCGGCACTTGCGTGCGGGTGTTGACCGCCTCATCAAGGCCGGGGATCACCGCCGAGCCGCCCGCGAGCAAGATCTGATCCACCGTGCTGAACTGGGTAGAGGTGAAGAAGAACTGCAGGGCCCGCTGCACTTCCATCGACAGATTTTCCATGAACGGGCGCAGAACCTCGGAATCGAAATCGTCTGGCAGACCGCCGGTGCGCTTGGCGTTCTCTGCCTCGTCCGGACTCATGCCGTAGCGGCTGACAATGTCCTGTGTGAGTTGGTTGCCGCCGAACGCCTGCTCCCGTGTGTAGAGCGACTGCTCGTTGCGCAACACGCTGACGTTCATGACGTTGGCGCCGATGTCGACCACGGCGATGTTCTGGTCGCGCCCGCCCCCCGGAAGCTGCTCCACCACCAGCGAAAGCGCCGCCTGCTGGGCGTAGGACTCGACGTCCATCACCAGCGCCTTGAGGCCCGCCGACTCGGCCACCGCGACGCGGTCCTCGACCTTTTCTTTGCGTGTCGCGGCGATCAGCACTTCTTGCTCGCCTGAGCCCGAGGCCGACGGACCGGCGACCTGGAAGTCGAGGTTTACCTCGTCGAGCGCAAACGGAATGTACTGGTTCGCCTCGGTCTCGACCTGCATCTCGAGCTCTCCCTCGCTCAAGCCGGCCTGCACGATAATTTTCTTTGTGATCACGGCACCAGTAGGCACCGCCATGGCAACGTGCTTGGTGCGCGTGCCGAGCCGTTTGTAGGCGCGCTTAACTGACTCGGCCACCGCCTCGAGGTTGTTGATGTTGCCGTCGACGACCGCTTCGCGCGCAAGCGGTTCGATGGCATAGCGGTCCACGCGGAAGGCACCCTTGCCGGCGTCGACGATTTCCAGCATCTTGACCGATGACGAGCTTATGTCCAGCCCGAACAGCGGGGGGGCCTTCGGCTTAAATATGTCGAGGTCCATCATTTTTTCCTTTTCATATCGGCGCTTAGGCGCGATATGTAGAATCTGCGTGAAATGCTAGCAACAACTCCCACCAGTGTCTAGTAAATTTTCCACAGAAGGGGACAGCCTATAATGCGCCCCGTCCTCTACCAGGCGTAATAGCGTCCCCGAGGCGGTCTAAGCACCTTGATGTGGCTTCGTTTTCTGACCTTTCCACTGGCCCTGCTGGCGGGCGCGGCCGCACTAGGCGCGGGGATCTTGGTGCTGGTCATATTGCTCGCCTTGCCCAACCTGCCGTCCCTCGATGTTCTGACCGAGTACCAGCCCAAGATCCCGCTTCGTGTCTACAGCGCAGAAGGCGCGCTGATTGGCGAATTCGGCGAGGAGCGCCGCTCACTAATCAGCATGGCCGAGGTGCCCGAGACGCTCAAGCTGGCGATCATCTCGGCGGAGGACGAGCGCTTCTACCAGCACACCGGCATCGACTATCTCGGGGTGTTGCGCGCTGCCTACTCGAACCTGCTCGCGGGGGGGCGGCGCCAGGGCGCGAGCACGATCACCATGCAGGTGGCGAAAAACTTCTTCTTGTCTTCGGAAAAAACGCTCACGCGCAAGCTCTACGAGGTACTGCTCGCGTTCAAAATCGAGCACAGCCTGACCAAGGATCAAATTCTCCAGCTCTACATTAACCAGATCTACCTCGGCCAGCGCGCGTACGGCTTCGGCGCCGCTGCACAGGGTTATTTCGGCAAGTCGCTCGAGAAGCTGACGCTACCCGAGGTGGCGATGCTTGCCGGGCTGCCAAAGGCGCCCTCCACCTACAACCCGATTGCCAATCCGCAGCGTGCCAAGCAGCGCCAACAGTATGTCCTGCGCAGAATGCGCGAGCTCGAGCACATTACGCCCGAGCAGTACGACGAGGCGCTCAAGGCGCCGCTGCACGCACGCCGCGAGGCGATCGAGTACGAAGTTCCCGCGCAGTACGTTGCCGAGATGGTGCGCCAGGCGATCTTCGAGCATTACCCGGAAGAGATCTACGCACGCGGTTTTCGCGTTTACACGACGATCCGCAAGGCGGACCAGGCCG
>Ga0214471_10003840_pt1 | contig 11615 bp, 12 predicted proteins | sample RVTome_5_FD_207665 | JGI IMG/M metagenome (GOLD analysis project Ga0214471, IMG submission 207665) | Soil microbial communities from uranium-contaminated site in the Upper Colorado River Basin, Wyoming, United States - RVT142D155 | ecosystem: Environmental > Terrestrial > Soil > Contaminated >... | reverse complement strand
GGCACAAGCCGGTTTGGATTTCATCGAGCATGAAAAGCCAGCCGCGCTCGGTGCATAACGCGCGCAGCGCGGCGAGATAGCCCGGCGCCGGCAGGACGATCCCGCCTTCGCCGAGAATCGGCTCGACCAACACCGCGACGACGTCGGGATTGTTGTCGCCGACCTGGCGCACGGCGGCGACATCATTGTAGGGAACACGATTGAAGCCGCCGACCAAGGGTTCGAATCCCGCCTGGATCTTGCGATTGCCGGTGGCCGACAGCGTCGCCAGCGTTCGTCCGTGAAAGCTGCCCTCGGTGACGATAATGGTCGGGTTGCGCCGCTTCTTGTTGTTGCCGTGCAGACGCGCGAGTTTGATCGCCGCTTCGTTGGCTTCGGCACCGGAATTGCCGAAGAACACGGCATCCATGTCGGCCACGGCGCACAACCGGTCCGCCAGGCGTTCCTGTATTTCAACCTGATAGAGGTTCGACGTGTGAACCAAGGTTTTTGCTTGGTCGCAAAGCGCTTCCGCGACGCCGGGATGCGCGTGTCCCAGCGCACACACCGCGACGCCGGCGACGGCGTCGAGGTATTTCTGCCCCTGCGCGTCCCAGAGATAGGCGCCGTCACCTCGAACGAAGGCGATCGGTTGGCGTGCGTAGGTTTGCATCACGTGCGTCATATTTATAAAAGAATAAAGGCACCCAGCCACCTAACAGCGTGCGTTCGGCCGCGAATCGAGCAGCTCGCGCGGCGTTAGGTGACTGGGCGCCATCCTCTGGAAACGCGAAATTCTAGTCCTTCTCGTTGGCAACGCAAGCGAGTCTTACTAATCGCATCAGCGAACCGACTCACCCTCTCCCTTTGGGAGAGGGCGGGGTGAGGGAGCGCGCACCATGTAATAACGACAAAGCCCGGCCAGGGGCCGGGCTTCGCCGTGCCGGCGGCAGCGCCTATCTATCTAAGGAGACTCTGAATATATATGACCATCTGTCGCAAAGACGCGAAGACGCAAAGAAGAGGTTTAATTTATCCATGCCATTCTTTGCGCCTTGGCGTCTCTGCGTCGATCTTTAAATTATCAGACCTTCCCTAAAAGATACGCGGCAGACCGTGCGCGGTGCTTCCGGTCACCATGAAGAAAAGCATCGGCAGCGACAGCATCGTGTTCGTGCGAGAAGCCAGGAACGCGACGCGCCCGGCCTTGGCTTTGGCGGCGTCGTCGGCGGTGACGATGCCGAGAACTTTCTTCTGGTTCGGCCAGATCAGCACCCAGACGTTGAACAGCATGATCGTGCCGAGCCAGGCACCGATGCCGATCGGGGCGGCGGCGCCACGCAGCAGCAAGGCGTTGCCCAAGCCGGTGCCCGATCGCTCAAGGTAGTACGCGCCGGTAAGCCAGGTGACCAGAGCCGCCCAGCGAAACCATAGGAGCGCACGCGGCGCGACATGCTTCGAGATGCCGGCCGCCGTGCCGTCGGCCTTCGCCGCCGCCATCGCCGGCCCTTGAATGGCGTTGAAATAGTAAAGCAGGCCGATCCAGGTAATTCCGGCCAGGATGTGCAGCCATCGATCGATAATGAGTTCCATGTTTCCCTCGTACTGCGTTGTTCGCGTTCGTTGCGGTGGTGGCGGTTAGCGCAGGAAATTGACGACGAATACGTACAAAATTACCAGCAGCACCAACCCCGAGATGATGGTGCCCCACAGGGAGTCGAGCGGATTTTTCATTGGCTAATCCTCGCGCGTTTTTTCGACGTTGAAGTATGAAGTTTTCGTTACGTGACTTGAGCGGAACGGTAAGCCTAAGGTACAACTTTCGGCATTACAAGACGTGTTGGCGCGCGTTGCACGCGTGATTAAGCAATCGACTGCGTGCTGCCCTGGCGTGCGGCCGTGGCCATCATGGGTTGAACGTGGTGCAATACCGTCGCCACAGACGAACAACCGATCACGTTACCTCTAGGAGGCGCTTCATGCACCGTTTGATTAGAGCCATCGCCGGAACCGTCATCGCGGCCGGTATCCTGACCGCCTGTACGCAAACCGAAGAATCGGGCGGCACGTTGAAGAAGATCAAGGACAGCGGGGTCGTCTCGCTCGGTCATCGCGAATCGTCGATACCGTTCTCCTATTATGACGACAAGCAGCAGGTCGTCGGCCATTCGCACGAGATCGCGCTCAAAATCGTCGACGCGATCAAGGCCGAACTCAAGGCGCCGAGCCTGCAGGTAAAGCTGACCCCGATCACCTCGCAGAATCGCATCCCCTTGGTGCAAAACGGCACGATCGATTTCGAGTGCGGCTCGACCACGAACAACACCGAACGCCAGCAGCAGGTGGCGTTCTCGAACACGATCTTCATCATCGGTACGCGGATGCTGACCAAAACCGACTCCGGCATCAAGGATTTTCCCGATCTCGCCGGCAAGAACGTGGTGACCACCGCCGGCACGACGTCGGAGCGGTCGCTGCGCAAGATGAACGAAGAGAAGGACATGAAGATGAACATCATCAGCGCCAAAGATCACGGCGAGGCGTTTCTTACGCTCGAAGGCGGCCGGGCGGTGGCGTTCATGATGGACGACGCGCTGCTCTACGGCGAGCGCGCCAAGGCCAAGCGGCTGGGCGACTGGGTGGTCGTCGGCACGCCGCAGTCGCGTGAAGCGTATGGCTGCATGCTGCGCAAGGACGATCCGACGTTTAAGAAGCTCGTGGACGACACGATCGCGAAGCTCCAAACCTCCGGCGAGGCCGCGAAGCTCTATGAGAAATGGTTTGCCCAGCCGGTTCCGCCGAAGGGGCTGAACCTGAATTTTACGATGAGCGACGACATGAAAGCGCTGTACGCGAATCCGAACGACAAGGCGTATCAGTAAAAGCAGTGAAAAGTTAAAAGTGAAAAGGGAAAAGTGCGGAGAGTGAAAAGAGCGGGAAAAGTCGGTAAGGGCGAAGGGCAGCGACGAATGTTCTTTTAACTTTACACTTTTCACTCTTCACTATTCACTGCCTTTAATGAGCTATCACTGGAACTGGGCGGTTTTCTTTCAGCAGACGCCGTCCGGCGGTGCGACGTATCTCGACTGGATTTGGTCGGGAGTGCAGGTGACGGTGGCGTTATCGCTGTCGGCCTGGGCGATGGCACTCGTGCTCGGCTCGGTGGTTGGGGTGCTGCGCACCGTACCGAATCGCTGGCTCGCGGGAATTGCCGCGGGTTACGTCGAAGTGTTTCGCAATATCCCGCTGCTCGCGCAACTTTTCATTTGGTACTTCGTGCTGCCCGAGTTGGTACCGGGGGGTGAGCGCTTCAAGCAAATCCATCCGGTGGCGCAGCAGTTTATCGCCGCGATGGTGACGCTCGGTTTCTTCACCAGCGCGCGCGTCGCGGAACAAGTGCGCGCCGGCGTCAATTCGCTGTCGCGCGGGCAGAAGGCGGCGGCGGTCGCGCTCGGTTTCACCTTGCCCCAGACCTACCGCTACGTGCTGCTGCCGATGGCTTATCGGATCATCGTGCCGCCGCTGACGTCCGAGTTTCTGAACATCTTCAAGAACTCCGCCGTCTGCTCGACCATTGGTTTGCTCGAACTGGCGGCGATGGGCCGGCAGCTCGTCGACTACACGGCGCAGGCGTACGAGTCGTTTATCGTCATTACCATCCTGTACGTCGCGATCAACGCGATCGTCATGCTGCTGATGCGGCAGGTCGAAAAGCGCGCGCGGATTCCTGGCTACATCGGAACGGGAAAATAGCGGTACCGGCATGCACGAATTCGATTGGAGCTCGATCCCGCGATCCCTGCCGTTTTTGTGGCAAGGGCTGACGGTATCGTTCGCGATTACGGCGGTTGCGATCATTGTCGGTATTCTTTGGGGTACGGTGCTCGCGTTGATGCGACTATCGGGCGTGGCGGCGTTTTCGTGGTTTGCCGCCGGCTACGTCAATTTATTTCGCTCGGTGCCGCTCGTGATGGTGTTGCTGTGGTTTTTCCTGATTGTGCCGCAATTCTTGCAAGATCTGTTCAACCTCGGGCGTGCCACCGACACCCGCCTGATATCGGCGATGGTCGGTTTCGCGTTGTTCGAAGCGGCGTATTACTCCGAGATCATTCGCGCCGGCATTCAAAGCGTGTCGAAAGGACAGCTCGCGGCCGCGGCCGCGCTAGGCATGACCTACGGTCAATCGATGCGGCTCGTCGTTTTGCCGCAGGCGTTTCGCAATATGGTGCCGCTGCTGCTGACGCAGGCGATCATCCTGTTTCAAGACACCTCGCTCGTGTACGTCAGCGCACTCGCGGATTTCTTCGGCGCCGCCTACAAAGTGGGCGATCGCGACGGACGGCTCGTCGAGCTGCTGTTGTTCGCCGGCGCGGTCTACTTCGTTTTATGTTATGGCGCTTCGTACGCCGTCAGACGCCTGCAACAGCGGATAACGCCGTGATATCGATACGCCGCGTCAGCAAGTACTACGGCGATTTCCGCGTGCTCGACGATTGCACGACCGAAGTGCGCAAAGGCGAAGTCATCGTCGTTTGCGGTCCGTCCGGTTCGGGCAAGTCGACGCTTATTAAATGCGTCAACGGGTTGGAGCCGTTTCAGAGCGGCGAGATCGTGGTCGACGGTGTTTCGCTCGGCGATCCCAAGACGAACCTGAACAGGCTGCGTGCGCGGCTCGGCATGGTATTCCAGAACTTCGAACTGTTCCCGCACATGACCGTCATGGACAATCTAACCATTGCGCAAACGAAAGTACTGGGTCGAACCCCGGATGCGGCGCGGGATAAGAGTGTGAAGCTGCTCGCGCGCGTCGGCTTGGAGGCGCACGCCGGCAAGCATCCCGGCGAACTGTCCGGCGGCCAGCAGCAGCGCGTCGCGATCGCGCGCGCGCTTTGCATGGATCCGATTTGCATGCTGTTCGATGAGCCTACCTCGGCGCTCGATCCGGAGATGATCAACGAAGTGCTGGACGTGATGGTGCAGCTCGCCAAGGATGGCATGACGATGATGGTGGTAACCCATGAAATGGGCTTCGCCCGCAAGGTCGCGAATCGTGTGATCTTCATGGACGAGGGCCGCATCGTCGAGGACGCGGACAAGGAAGCTTTTTTCGGTACGCCGCGCTCGGAGCGGGCGCAGCAGTTCTTGTCAAAGATTCTGCATCATTAGAGTCAGCGAGGCCCTGCTGCCGGACTAGTGCACAGCAGTTGACCGCTCTGACCGTCGCGAGTGCGTTGTCGGCAGTATATTGGTCCGTTCCAACGGTCTAGGATGGCGGAGCGATGAGTAACCGCGATACCGACTCTCCCAAGCGGATGCGGGCGAAGCGGCTGCAATTCGACCGCTACGTCCTGGATTTGGATCGCGGCTGTCTCCTTCTCGACGGGAACGAGATTGCGCTACGGCCAAAGACGTTCGCGGTTCTACATTACCTTATTGAAAATTCCGGTCGCCTGGTTTCGAAAGACGATCTCTTTGCCGCGGTCTGGCCAAATCTCGTCATCACAGACGATGCGTTGGTGCAAAGCATCGGCGAGCTGCGGCGCGTGCTTGGTGACGACGGGTCGCGCTTAATCAGGACGATTCCGCGCCGCGGCTATCGATTTGAATCTGATGTATCGGTTGTCGGTTCGGTTGATACGTCTTCAGCCGATAGCGCGCCGATTTCGGCTGCGTCCGGCGATGCGACTCCATCGCCGGAGCCCGTCGTCGCGCGCACCCCGCTCACCTTTTTCACGATGGCGCCCACCGGCCGGCGCATCGGGCTGCTCGTCTCGTTCACGCTCGCCGTTGTGCTTGTTGCAGGACTGCTGTGGAGCGGCATCGCGAGCGACTGGAAATTTCTGAGTGTTTTGGGATACGGCGACCGATCCGCCACCCAAGGCCCAGCCATTGGCGCAAAACCCGTCATCGCGTTTCTCCCGCTTCTTAACCAGACCGGCGATTCTGCGCGCGAGTATTTTGCCGATGGGTTGACGCAGGACATTATCAACGCACTGGGCCGGTTCTCCGCATTGACGGTTATCTCGTGGAACGGTGTCTTTCCCTACAAGGGCAAGCCGGCAAGCCCGGAAGCGATCGGCCGCGATCTCGCCGTCACCTATATTGTCGAAGGCAGCGTGCGTCGGATCGGCGACCGCGTGCGGGTGAGCGCGCAACTCGTCGACACGCGGCAGGGACGGGTGCTGTGGTCTGCCCGTTTCGACGAGGCGCTGGCGGATGTGTTTGCGTTGCAGGACAACATTACCACCCAGATCGTCAGTGCCTTGGCGATTCGCGTGGCGCAAATCGAACAACGCCGGATGTTTGCAAAGCCGACCGAAAGTCTCGAAGCCTATGATTACGTGCTCCGCGCGAGGCCGGCATTTCAGCGCCCGACGCGCGCAAACAATGCGGAGGCGCGCGTCCTGCTCAGACGCGCCATCGAGCTCGACCCGAACTACGCTGCCGCCTATGCGGCACTCGCCGAAACCTATCACATTGGCGCGTCCATGGGCTGGGCCGAATCGCCGACCGCATACTTGAGCCGCGCCGAGGAATTGGCAATCAAGGCGCTGAGCCTCGATGACTCGGAGGTGCGCGCCCGCGTCATTCTCGCCCGCGTCCATATCCTTCATCAGAGGTACAAGCAGGCCGAGGCGGAGATCGAGCGCGCCATTGCGATAAATCCAAACGATGCCCAGAGCCTCGCCGGGCGCGGCAATATCCTGATGTGGCTGGGACAGACCGATGCGGCGATCGAGGCATTGGAGCAGGCGCAGCGCATCGATCCCGATCTCAATGCGATAGACCGCTTTGCGCTGAGCTTGGCCTACTATCTGAAACGGCGTTATGACGCGGCGATCGAACTGGCGGAACTCAATCTTGGCGAAACCGCAGGCAGCCGCATCGTGCTGGCGGCCGCCTATGCGCAGCAAAACCGAGCCGAAGACGCCGCGCGCGTCGTGACGGAGATACGCCGCTTCGATCCGACCTTCGACTCGCAGGAGTTCGGGACCAAGTTTCTAAACGCTGCCGATCTCGAAAATCTGCGCGACGGTCTCCGCAAGGCCGGCCTCGCACGACCGCCTCAATGACCGCTATCGCTTCAGAATGAGCGGTCGGTTTTGGCTCGCCTTCGCGGTGTTTTCCGCAAGGTCCTGGCGGAACAGATTCGGCCCCGCCGGTTTTGCGAAAATATAAAGCTTGCCCTCGCTGATGAGCCAATACTCCGGATTGGCCTCGACGACCCTGCCGCGGGTGAGGGACATGGCGCAGAAATCCGAGAACTGTGGGGCGTAGCGTACCGGATCGGCCTTGAAAAGCTCGCGATGCTCCGGGCGCGAAAAGCGGTAGCGGTGCTCATCCCATTCGTATTCGATCTTCGCCAGCCCACGCACCGGGCCACCGATGGTGAAATACGCGACCGGATCATAACCCTTGATGGCCAGTGGGGCGCTTTCCGCGGCAGACGATATCGAGTCGGCACACGCGAAGGCCGTAACCAGCAAAACGAGGTGGACCGTGTTTCGGCGAAACAGATTGTGCATGGGCGAATTCCCTCGATGATTTGTCTTTCGCACGACGCGCCAAACCGTCAGCGTTGTTCCGGTCGGCATACGCGACAGTAGCTCCCTGACTAATCCCAGCCCGCCGCTCCAAATTTCGGTCATTTTTCGGCGTTTCCTTCGACTTCTCTCGTTACCGCGAACGTCTACGCCGGCTAGCCTACGCGCGTTAATGAGGCCGCACAAACAACGGCCACATTGGCAACAAGCTCACTCGTAAGTTAGGCGCCACGGCACCGCCCTTTGTGCCGTATTCGCAAGGAGAACGAAAGATGAGAACCAACAGTGTGCGGCTCGCATTCTGGATCGCGGCCATTGTTCCAACCGTATTGGGTGCGGCGCCCGCGTTTGTAAGCGCAGCTCCTCTAAAGATCGAGTTCGTCGTATCGCCGAGGGAACAAATACGTTTGGAATTCGCGGATGGCAGCAAGCACTTCGTCGCGATGATGCGGCGCGAAGGGAAAGCAACGGGGAAGGGAATGCTTTCGGGGGCCGCGGTGACCGAATACGGAATGCACGACATACAGCCGGGAATTGAGGGTGATCCCCACGGCTATCTCGTTTTCGCGCTTTCCGACGCCGACATTGCTTACGTGAAATGGGTCGTTCGCGGTGTATTCGTGACCGGCGCCGATGGCAAACCTTTGCTGCTCGACAATGGTGTCTGGGAGGTCGTCGGCAGTACCGGAAAGCTCAAGGGACTGCGGGGTGCGGGCACTATGCACATCAAACGCGTGCCGTCGCCGCTAGAGCGAAACTTCATCCTTGAAGGTGAACTCATCTCTGCAACGGAAGAGCGTAAATAGCAATTCGCGAAACATGCGCCTAACCGTTCTCGCAAGCGGACAGTCACCGGCAAGCCGGCGCTCGCTGCTTGGTACAAACGGTTAGGCGCCACGGCGCCGCGTCAGGTGCCGCAATCGCCAGGAGAACGAAAATGAGTAGAAATAGCGTAAGACGAATAGTGATGCTGGTCGCCGCCACCACCCTTTTGGGAACGGCGACTGCCTCAGTGCTCGCAGCTCCGATAAAGATCGACGCTGCCGTGGCGCCCGTGCTGGCGGCCGAAGGCGACGGTCGCATCGTCGGGCAACGCCCGTGCGACTTCCCCTTCGACAGCTATGCCTCGTGGCTCTCGTTCATCCGCGATCGCCATGCCCGCCGAGGCGATGCGTTCGACGAACCGGCGTTTCGTGCGGCCCACCCGGCCAGCGCCTTCCGTGCATTGGTGGATGGCCAAGAGGTCGAATGCCGTCAGATCACCTACCTGAGCGACGGCCTCAAGGTGGCCGGTTATGTCGTGGGTCCGCGCGGCCGCACCGCGGCCCCGAGGCCGCTGGTCATCTTCAACCGGGGCGGCAACCGTGGCTTCGGCCAGCTGGTGTTCGCCAACCTGGTCGATTTCGCACGCTGGTCGCAGGAAGGCTTCGTGGTGCTGGCCTCGCAATACCGCGGCGGGCCGGGCAGCGAAGGCAACGACGAATTCGGCGGCGCCGACGTCAACGATGTGATGAACCTGTTCGGCGTGGCCCGGGAGATGGGCGGCGTCGATATGCGCAACGTCTTCATGCAAGGCGAGTCGCGCGGCGGCTTGATGACCTACCTGGCGCTGCAGCGCGGTGCCCAGGTGAATGCGGCGGTGGTGGTCGGCGGCCCAACCGACCTGTCGCTTGACGCCGATCACCGGCCGGAGATGCAGGCTTTGTATCGCGAGCTGATGCCGAACTTCGCCGCGAACCCGGACGCGGCACTTCGTGCGCGTCGTGTGCTCGACTTCGCGCACCGCCTCAGCGCGCCGGTGCTGATCCTGCATGGCGGCGCCGACTGGCGCGTCGACCCGCAGCAAGCGCTGGTCTTGGCGCAGCGCCTTCAAGCGCTCCAGCGACCGTACGGACTACTGGTGTATGCCGGCGACGATCACGGATTGAGCCGCAATAGCGACGACTCCTGGCGCCGTACGGTCGGTTGGTTTCGGCAGCACATGAAGTGAGCCTCGCCGCCGGCACCGAGGAGAAACACGCGGACCGCCGCATCGAGAGTTTCTGGTTGACCCCTGGACAGATTTTTCTTAGCGAATCTCACGCCGAGATTCGCTGTTGCGCGGCCGACCCGGAGCGCAAGGAGATCGTGACCGGGAAGGTGAGGCGCCGCGCGGTGAAGGCTTCCGTCGATTCGCCGGTAGCCCTCGACCGTGAACGGTACTATGTTTGAAATAAGGCGATAAGCGAACGACGGTGTACGCGGTACCAGCGGCGTTATCGTGTGTATTGCCGGCGGAACATTTGCCTCGTGTGCCGCTCATGCTAGGTTAGCGGAGGACGAAGATAGCGGTAGCGGGGTTTGGTAGGGGCGGCCTATGAAACGGGTAACGCTTTACAGCAGCTCAAGCCGCAAGGCCGGGGTTGGCGGGTCCGGCGAGCGACGCGCAGCCGAGACAATCGACGCTCGGCGCGCTGATGCCTCGGCGCCGGGCATACCGCCGGCCGGCGCGCGCGAAACCTCGTGGCGCGCACGGTATCGACGCTTTCGGATGCCGATTTGGACGGCGCTTGCCGCGGCGCTCGTGTTGAGTTGGGCGGCTGCGAATTTTTTCCTCCCCCGAGCGCCGCATTACATGACCCAAGAGGAAGTGAGCGCGACGGTGGCGCAGGTCCTGAAGACGGCAACGCTGCCTTCGCCGGCGGTGCGCGCGTATGAAGCGATCAGACCCTCGGTCGTGCGCGTGCGCGGGATGAAAGGCTCCAACGCCACGGGCGATGCACCGGAAACCAATATCGGCAGCGGTGTCGTTATTGTCGACAACGGCCTCATCCTTACTAGTTTGCACGTGGTCGCGGACGCGGAGCGCGTGAGCGTCATTTTCGACGACGGCTCCGAATCCGAAGCAGCCGTGATTGTCCGCCAGCCGGAGCGCGATATCGCGGTGCTATGGGCGTCTGCGTTGCCGGACAATCTGGTCGCGGCGACCCTACGCTCGACGCAGGACTTGGCGCCGGGCGACCAGGTGATCGCGGTCGGATTCCCGTTCGGCATCGGTCCGTCGGTATCCGCCGGCGTGGTCTCGGGGTTGCGCCGGCGGCATCGAACGATATCGGGCGAGCATGTGATCGAGGATTTGATCCAATTCGATGCGGCGGTGAATCCGGGCAGTTCCGGCGGGCCGTTGGCGACGATGTCCGGCGAGGTGGTCGGCGTCGTTTCCAGCATTCTCAATCCCGGCACCAGCAACTCGTTCGCCGGCATCGGGTTTGCCGTTCCGATCGAAAACGCGGCATCGGCGGCGGGCACGTCGCCTTTTTAATGCGAGGATTCATGGGCAATCGGGAAATCGAACGCGGCGAAACCTCCTCCTTGATGGAGCGCATCCTGTACGAGGTGAAGAAAGTCGTCGTCGGCCAGGACCATTTTCTTGAACGCGTGCTGGTGGCGATACTCGCGCACGGACATTTGTTGGTGGAAGGGGTTCCGGGGTTGGCCAAGACGCTGACCGTCAAGACGCTCGCGAAAACCATTCGCGGCACGTTCCGACGCATCCAATTCACGCCGGACTTGGTGCCGGCCGATCTGGTCGGCACGCGCATGTACAACCAGAAAACCGGCGACTTCTCGACCGCGCTCGGCCCGGTGTTCGCGAACCTGCTGCTCGCCGACGAAATCAACCGCGCGCCGGCGAAGGTGCAAAGCGCGCTGCTCGAAGTGATGCAAGAGCATCAAGTGACGATCGCCGGCGAGACCCATCACGTGCCGGAGCCTTTCATCGTGATGGCGACGCAAAATCCGATCGAGACCGACGGCACCTATCCGTTGCCGGAAGCACAGGTCGACCGCTTCATGCTGAAAGTTCTGGTCGGCTATCCGACCGAAGAGGAAGAGTTCGTGATCGTCGATCGGGTGACCGGCACCGCGCAGGACGTCGCCGCGGTCGCGACCACCGAGCAGCTGCGTGCGCTGCAGCGCGAATGCGCAAACGGTTATGTCGACCCGTCGTTGATTCAATACGCCGTGCGGCTCGCGTCCGCCACGCGCGATCCCGAGCGCTTCGGCATGCCCGACCTCGCGCGCTACCTTTCCTTCGGTGCGAGTCCGCGCGCC
>Ga0214471_10003839_pt1 | contig 11616 bp, 11 predicted proteins | sample RVTome_5_FD_207665 | JGI IMG/M metagenome (GOLD analysis project Ga0214471, IMG submission 207665) | Soil microbial communities from uranium-contaminated site in the Upper Colorado River Basin, Wyoming, United States - RVT142D155 | ecosystem: Environmental > Terrestrial > Soil > Contaminated >... | reverse complement strand
GTGAGTTCGCCATGATCGAAGCTGCCGCAGCCAGGGGGTGGATCGATCGGGACCGGGTGATGTTGGAGTCGCTGACCGGCATCGTCCGGGCGGGGGCGGGAATCGTTCTCACGTATTTCGCACTCGACGCAGCCCGGCTGATTCAGGAGGCGGGTTGAGCACCAAACTGGGCTGTACAGATCGTGACGAGGCCCTCGGCTCATCGGAGTGGTACCGGCGGGCGGTCGAGGTCATGCCGGGAGGTGTCAACTCGCCAGTTCGAGCCTTTCGGGCGGTGGGTGGCACCCCACCGTTCATCGAGTCCGGGCTCGACGCCAGGCTGAAGACGGTCGACGGCGACGAGTTGATCGACTTCATCGCCTCATGGGGGGCCATGATCCTCGGTCACGCCCATCCAGAGGTGGTAGAAGCTATCCGGGAGGCGGTCGGCAGGGGAACCTCATTCGGTGTCTCCACTTCGTCGGAGGTCGAGCTCGCGGAGCTGATTTGCTCGTTGGTTCCTTCGATCGACGTGGTGCGGATGGTCAACTCCGGCACCGAGGCAACAGCCTCCACCCTTCGATTGGCCAGAGCGGTCACCGGCCGCTCCGGCGTCGTCAAGTTCGAAGGCTGCTACCACGGCCACAGCGACGCTTTCCTGGTCAAGGCCGGGTCGGGACTCGCGACCTTCGGCGAGCCGTCGAGCCCCGGTGTGCCGGCCGGTACCACATCCGACACCCGTGTCGCCCGATACAACGATCTGGCCTCGGTTTCCGAACTCCTCGCCGACGGCCAGGTGGCGGCGGTGATCGTGGAGCCGGTGGCGGGCAACATGGGTTGTGTGCCACCGGATCCCGGTTTTCTCACCGGGCTCCGGTCACTCTGTGATGCCCATGGAGCATTGCTGATATTCGATGAGGTGATGACCGGGTTCCGGGTGGCCTTGGGCGGGGCACAGGAGCGGTATCGGGTGCAGCCTGACCTCACCGCTCTCGGCAAGGTCGTGGCCGGGGGGACACCGGCGGCGGCCTACGGCGGACGCCCCGAGCTGATGCGGATGATCGCTCCCGACGGGCCCGTGTATCAGGCGGGAACATTGGCCGGCAACCCGATCGTGACCGCGGCCGGGCTGGCCACACTGCGCTACCTGTCAGCACATCCCGACCTCTACCAGCGCTTCGACGATGCCGGCGAGCAAGTGGGGTCGCAACTTGGCCTCGCCCTCGAGCGAGCCGGATTGCCCGGAGTAATCAATCACGTCGGGGGGATGTTCGGGCTCTTTCTCGGCATCGATCAGGCTCGGTGTTGGGACGACGTCGCCGGTCTCGACAAGGAGCTCTTCAACCGCTTCTTCCATGCCGCTCTCGAGCGGGGTGTCCTCCTGCCACCCTCACCATACGAGACCTGGTTCCTCATGGAGGCACACCTCGACGGGGTTCTCGACTCGGCCGTCGAGGCTCTGGCCGAAGCGATCGTTGAGGCGGCGCGATGAGGCTTCTCCGCGCCCTCCGTGGTGAGCCTCTCGATCGACCTCCGATTTGGTTCATGCGCCAGGCAGGTCGCTATCTGCCGGAATACCTGGACCTGCGAAGCCGTCACACGTTCGATGAAGCCATGCGAACCCCCCGGATTGCGGCCGAGATCACGCTCCAGCCGCTGCGTCGCTTCCCGCTCGACGCCGCCATCGTCTTCTCCGACATCATGACTCCACTCGCTGCCTTGGGCGTCGGCATCGAGTTCGATCCGGGGCCAAGGCTGGCGCCCCTGACCGTTGAGGAGATTGCCCGGCTGGGCGAGCTCGACTCGAGTCGTGTCGGGTTCGTAGCCGAGACCATCGCACAGGTTCGGGCTTCGCTCGATGAGGGTGTGGCCATGATCGGCTTCGCCGGGGGGCCGACCACCCTTCTCGCGTACTTGCTCGAGGGTGGAAGCTCGCAGCAGTTCCCAAACTTCCGGCGCGCCCTCCACGGCGATCTCCCTTCAGAGGCGCTTGCCGTGCTGGCCCGCGCGATGAACGGCTACCTGAGGGCCCAAGTGGAAGCGGGTGCCCAGGTGATCCAGTTGTTCGACTCATGGGCCGGTCTGCTCACGCCTGAGCTATTCCAGCAGTGGGCATTGCCCGCCGCCCGCGCTGCACTGGCTGGTCTCGGGGTGCCGACCATCTACTTCGCACCAGGGGCAACCCATCTGTTAGGCCAGTTCCACCTCGTCGGGGCCACCGCTTACGGGGTCGACTGGCGTCTCCCCCTCGGTGAGTCCTGGCGGCGGGTCGGTTTGGGTCATCACATACAGGGCAACCTCGATCCAGCGCTGCTCCTCACCGATCCCGACACCGTGCGGAGGGGCACCGTCAAGGTGCTGGAAGAAGCCGGCGGGCGGCCCGGTCACATCTTCAACCTCGGTCATGGCATCCTCCCCGGCACCCCGATTCCGAATGTGGAGGCAATGGTCGAGACGGTCGTTGGGTGGGAAACCCGGACCGGCACCAACCTCCCCGATGCAAGGTTGGCCATCGGATGATGGCTCCCGAGACGCTCGAGGGGTGGTTCGCCCTTCACGACCTCCGCCGACTAGACCGCGCCGCTTGGTCTCGGCTGCTGCCTGCGGAGCGGGAGAAGGCGCTGGACGAGGCCGTAGGACTTCTCAACTCGTTCGAGCTCGTCGAGGACTCTTTGGCCGGGCGCAGTGTTACTTACAGCATGATCGGGCACAAGGCCGACCTGCTCATGTTCCATCTCCGCCCGGAGATGGGCGAGCTCCACGAGCTGGAGCGGGCCTTCGAGCAGACGATGCTGTCCTCGTACACGACCCGCCCCTACTCCTATCTCTCGGTGATCGAGATCAGTCGTCATGGGGCGCCGGAGGGGACGGTGGAGAACGTTGAGGACAGCCCTTACATGCAAGCCCGTCTCTACCCGGAGATCCCCGCGCACGATGGCTACGTCTGCTTCTACCCGATGAGCAAGAAACGGGAAGGGGATGACAATTGGTACAGCCTGTCGGCTTCAGAGCGAGGTGACCTGATGCGGGCCCACGGACGCACCGGCCGCCAGTACGCCGGAAGGGTGACCCAGATCGTCACCGGTTCCATGGGGCTCGACGATTGGGAGTGGGGAGTGACCCTCTTTTCGGATCAGCCCCTCGAGTTCAAGAAACTGGTCTACGAAATGCGATTCGACGAGGTGAGCGCCCGCTTTGCCGACTTCGGTCCTTTCTATGTGGGCCGCCGTCTTCTCCCTGACGACCTGAAACGGTGGCTCGGTGAGTAACAACCGCCGCGTAACGGTGCTCTTAGCCGGCTTCGGTGGCCCGGAGAGCCTGGACCAGGTGCCGGCGTTCGTCGAGAGCGTCCTGGGCCGGGTGCCTCCGCAACACGTCATCCCTGCTGCCGTGGGCCGCTATCAGGCGATTGGTGGCGGATCTCCGCTGCCCACCACAACCAGACGTCAAGCCGTCCTCGTTGCCGAGGAGCTGACCCGGCGCGGGCTGCAGGCGGAGGTTCATGTCGGGATGCTGCACGCCCGTCCCACCATCGAAGAGACGGCGGCGCAGATCGTCGCCGACGGCCACGAAGACCTGGTTGTGATCAGTCTCGCCCCGTACCGCTGTGAAGCGTCGACCGATGCGTACGAAATGGCAGTCGAGAGGGCCTTTGACGGACGGGGCCCGCGACTCGCCTTTGGGCCGGACTGGAACCTCAGTCCCGGCTACCTGGATGCGCTGGCCGACATGTTGGCCAGGTCCCTGGCGCAGGCGCCGACCGGCACGCCGGTGATCTTCGCCGCCCACAGCCTCCCCCAGCGCATGATCGAACAGGGCGATCCCTACGCCGCCCAACTGACGGAGACAGCAGACGCATTGGCCAATCGACTCGGGCTGGTCGGTTGGCATCTGGCGTATCAGAGTGTGAGCGCTGCCGCCCGGGAACCTTGGCTTGGGCCCTCCGTGGAAGAGGTCATGGAACGGCTGGCGGCCAAAGGAGCTGGCTCCGTGCTCGTCGACCCCATCGGTTTCGTCTCAGACCACGTCGAGACCCTGTACGACAACGACATCGAGCACAAGGCGCAGGCGGAGGCGATAGGGCTCGACTTCCACAGATGCCGGTGCCTCAACGATCACCCAGGGCTGATCGGTGCCCTGGCCGACCTCGTCATGGCCACGGCAGACCGTGGATGAGGCTCTGATGCGCTTTGATGTCGCGGTGGTCGGGGGCGGAATCTCAGGGCTCGTAGCGGCCCATCATCTCCACAGGTCAGGTCTCGCCATGGTCTTGATCGAGACGACTTCGCGTCTCGGCGGGAAGGTCCAGACCGACCATCAGGATGGATTCCTGATCGAGGCCGGCCCTGACAGCTTTGTCACAGGCAAACGCTCGGTGCTGGACCTGGCCCGCGATCTCGGGTTGGAGGAGAGCGTGATCTCCAGCCGTCCCGAGCACCGAGGATCTCATATCTGGTGGCAGGGGCGGCTCCACCCGCTGCCGGGGGGTCTGCTGCTCATGGTGCCGTCCCGTCTCGGCCCGCTTTTGGGCTCGTCTCTGCTGTCGTGGCGGGGAAAGCTCCGGGTGTTGGCCGACCTGGTGATACCCAGGGGAGAGAAGACCGACGAGAGCCTCGAGTCCTTCGTTGATCGGCGACTCGGCCGCGAGGTGCTGGAGCGGATAGCGGAACCGTTGATCGCAGGTATTCACGCTGCCGAGCCGTCAACCATGAGCCTGCGCGCCAGCTTTCCGCGCTTCCTCGAGATGGAGCGTGAGCATCGAAGTCTGATCCTGGCGGCGAGGGCGGCAGCATCCAGGCCGACGACGAACGGGTTGAGTCACTTCGCCAGCTTCGAGGGAGGGATGGGCCAGCTGACCGACGTATTGGCGGGATCAATCGCCGGAGCCGACATCATGACCAGCGTTACCGTCACCGCTCTCGAAGGCGGCGACGGTGGCTATCGCCTGACGCTGAGCAATCGGTCCGAGCTGAAGGCAGAGAGCGTGGTGCTCGCCACTCCGGCCCGGACGACGGCCCAGCTCCTATCGGTGATCGCGCCTGAGGCGGCGGCGGCTGTGGCGGACATACACCAGGTCGCCACATCCACGGTCACTCTGGCCTATCGAACGGAGCACATCCCGCCGCTGTCGGGCTCGGGGTTCGTAGTGCCTGCTGTGGAAGACAGGAGGATCATGGGGGTGTCCTATCTCTCCCAGAAGTGGGATGGTCGGGTTCCCGACTCCCGGTTCGTGCTACTGCGGGCGTTCGTCGGGGGATCCAAAGGACAGGAACTGGCCCGGGCCGAACAGGACCAGTTGGAGAGCGCCGTGCGGCACGAACTCGATGCAATGGTCGGTATCACCGCCGACCCGGTCAAGAGTTGGGCCCGCTCTTGGGATAATGGCCTCCATCAGTACACCCTCGGCCACCGCGACCGGGTGGTCAGGGCCGAGTCGGCCTTTGCCACACATCCCGGGTTGGCACTTGCGGGTGCCGCCTTCCACGGGATCGGGCTCAACGAATGCGTCGACTCGGGCCGGAGTGCGGCGGAGACAGTGCTCGCCGCGCGATCCGGATCGGCCAGGTCACGCCCGACTGTTCGCCTCCGCTCGCCGGGGGGTCGCGATTAACGCCACCCAGCAGCTTCGCCCGCAGCGCACGGCCCCCGACCGGTTCATGCGCAGGCTGTTGCGTGTCGGCGACATGGTCGACAAGAACGCCATATTCGGCGCCCGCCGATCTACGACGACCGCCATTGTGATCTCGGGCATCCGATGCATGATCACCTATCTGCTAATCCCGTTCCTAGCGCCGTTGGTCGGGTTGCTCGACACGTTCAGCGTCCCGATCACGGTTGCTCTGTCGGTGCTCGCCATCGTGATGGGCATCTCAGGTCTTCGTCGCTTCTGGATCGCCGATCATCGGGCCCGGTGGTCGTACACTTTTTTCATCGGCGTTGTACTGGTGTTGCTCTCCGTCGGCATCGCCTTTGACGTGTCGACCCTCCTCCCTGTTTGAGGGCGGAGTCAGCTCAGATAGCAGTCAGCCCTGTTTTGGGTCGGCTACGCGGATCTCGAAACTCGATAGCCTTAGTCGGGCGGTGGAGGCGTGTAACCCGGGCGGACTCCGTTGACTCCACACACCTGACGCTCGCCCAGATCGCTACGAGCCGACTAGCAGGGCGCTCGCTAACCGGCATTGTGCGCTTCAAGGGACCATGCGGGCAGTCAAAGATGGTCGAAATAGTCTATGTCCTTGGGCCGCACCTGGGCCGCAACCGGAGTGAAATGATGCAAGATGACGTTAGACGGTGTGAGGGAAAAAGCCTGGTCAGGCGCTATTTTGCCTATTTCGCCAGGTAGCGGAGGACCACCCCAACGGTTTAGGAAACCGGTGCTCTATCCCCTGAGCTACGAGGACGAGGGCCCTTTCAGGCGCGACCAGCAGCCGTCGAGAGGACAGAGTAGAGCCAGGTCCGGATCCGGACCTGGCGTTGGAATTACCCAGGGCAGGATGCCTAGGACCGGCCCTCACATTTGCAGCGGGGCACGGTGCACATGGCCTGTCGGTGCTCCTTGAGGGGATGCCCGCACCCGTTGCAGCGATCGGTCTTTGGCTTGAAATCGCTTCGTTTGGGCTTGGGGACCGCCTTGATCAACGAGAACGCTCTTTGGCCAAGTTCACGGTGAGCTGGCGCCCATCCACGTCCTTGCCGTTCAGTGCCTCGATCGCCTTCGCCGCGTCATCTGCCGAGTCCATCTCGACGAAACCGAACCCGCGGGAGCGACCGGTGTCACGATCGGTGACGACCTGGGCCTTGCTCACGCTGCCGTGCTGAGCGAAGAGGTTCTCGAGGTCGGTCGAGTTCGTGTTGAACGTCAGGTTTCCGACATAGATGTTCGTTGCCATGTGTGCTGCTCCTTCTGGAAGCTCGAACCGTCTGATTGCTTTAACGCCCCACAGGTCACCTTGCGAGAGCCTCGTTCTTGGGGAGCGGGGGTCTGGCATGTGCCCTGCGGCGTCTTCACCCGACGGAACGACAGAAGCGAAGAAAGGGCGCAGCACGCATCAGGCGTGCGCTGTGCAAAACAGTCTAGCGGTTAGAGGGCTGCAACTCCGATCCAGGGGCCTCAGGGCACCTGCCAACAGGGGTGATGGCCTGACCATCGGGGCGGTTGAGATCACCGGCGATGCCGGGGAGTCGTGCCTGGCAGTACTCCGGTGTGAGCTCATGGCGCGAATCATCCGAACCTCTGCTCACATGCCTATTGGCTACTCCGAGGTCGGTCACGCAATGGCCGCCGATCGGATCGCTGCGAAAGCTGAGCCCGGACACGGGGAATGTTCCCCACTCGGCACTACATTCACGGTCATGGAAGAAGAACGCATCGCCTTGTTCGTCGACTTCGAGAACCTGGCGATCGGGGCGCGTGAGGCCCTGAACGGGATGGAGTTCGACTTCGAGCCCATCGCCAACGCCCTTGCCGAAAGAGGCCGGGTGGTCGCCCGGAGGGCCTACGCCGACTGGTCGATGTTCGCCGACGCCCGCCAGAAGATGACCCGGAGCCATGTCGAGCTGATCGAGATCCCACAGCGAATGGGTGCCTCCCGCAAGAACGCCGCCGACATCAAAATGGCGGTCGACGCCATCGAGCTGGCCTTCGAGCGGGATTACGTCACGACCTTCGTCATATGCAGCGGTGACTCCGACTTCACCCCGCTGGTCCACAAGCTGCGTGAGCTCAACAAGAAGGTGATCGGGGTCGGCGTCAAGGCCTCGACTTCGGCACTCCTGCCACCGGCCTGCGACGAGTTCCTGTTCTACGAGAACCTCGAGGGTGTCGAGCCGCTGCGAGCCGAGGGAGGGGCTCGCCCCGAGCCGGAGGAGATCGCGGACTCCGGAACCGCCGAGCTCGAGTCCTTGATCACCACCACTCTCGCCGGGCTGCAACGCTCGGTTGGTGGCGAGGTGCTCGCCTCTTCGTTGAAGCGAGCGCTCCTCCGCAAGGACTCGACGTTCAGCGAGGCCGACTACGGGTTCCGGGCCTTTGGCGAGCTCTTGCGCCACCTCGAGGCGCAGAGTGTGATCGAGTTGTCGGAGGGCCCGGGCCGGGGAGATCCGGTCGTCCAATTCCCGTCTACCGGCACCAGCGAGCAAGCCGCATTCGAGCTGTTGGCCGATGTCGTGCAGAAGCTGGCAGGGAAGAACGGCCCGGTCGTCTTGTCGGGGCTCAAGAACCAGTTGCGCAAGGAAGACCCCACTTTCTCCGAGAAGAAATTCGGATACGGCGGATTCCTCCAGTTCTGCAAGGCCGCAGCCACCAAGGGCGTGATCGAGCTCACCTGGGATGACAGCGTCGGCGACTATCGAGTTTCGGGTAAGTGACCCGCACCGCCGAGGTGGTGGTCGTCGGGTCGGGAATCATCGGGTCTTCGATCGCCTATCAGCTTGCCCGTCATGGGGTGGGGAACGTGGTCGCCCTGGACAAGGGGAAGGGCCCGGCTGAGGGCTCGACTGGGGCTTCGTCTTCGATTGTCAGATGTCGATACACCCACCCCGAGGTGGTGCGACTCGCATATCACGGCCAGGAGTCCTACGGGAATTGGTCGGAGTTCACCGGGCTTTCCGAGGTCCGATCCGGGTTGCAGCGGATCGGCGTTCTCTGGTTGATGGGTGAGTCGGCCGATAAGGTGGAAGACGATGCCGCCAAACTGAAGTCCCAAGATGTCCAGGCCCGGGCCCTCGGTCCCGACGAGGTCACGTCGATGTTCCCGGCGCTCTCACCATGTGGTGTTCCTCTTGATCTCGACGATCCCGACGAGCACGTTTGCCTGCCCGGAGACGCTTTCCTCTTCGAGACCGATGGCGGGTATGCCGACCCGGTCGGAGCCAATCAGGACCTGATCGAGGCGGCTCGAGAACGTGGGGTTGCGGTGGAGTTCAACTCCCGGGTGACTTCCGTCCTCGAGGAGAATGGTCGAGTGACCGGTGTTCGGCTCTACGACGGGTCCGAAATCTCGGCCGGCCTGGTCATCAACGCATCCGGGCCCTGGTGCAACGAGCTGAATGAGCTGGCCGGCGCACACCTGCGGTGGACATTGACGCCGACCCGGATCCAGACTGTCTATCGAACCTGGCCTGCAGACCTTGGGCCGATCCCCGTTGTCGCCGACAATTCCACGGGCATCTACTTTCGCCCTCAATCGGAAGGCCAGCAGGTGATCATCGGATCAGTGCTGGCGGAGGACGAAGAAGAGATCGTCGACGACCCTGACCAGTTCAAGACGGTGCCGGACGCCGAGTTCACCGAGATCAAGCTGGCGGCGTTCCAGCATCGGGTCCCGACGCTGGCGACCCGAGGCCAGGTGTCGGGGGTGGCCGGGCTCTACACCATCAACCGCGAGGACGTCCATCCGGTGGTGGGGCCGTCAGGGGTGGACGGCTTCTGGGTGGCCAACGGCTTCTCCGGCCACGGTTTCAAACTGGCGCCGGCGGTCGGCTCCATGGTGGCTCAGGCCTTCACCGGCCGGTCCATGGTGTTCGACACCGACGTTCCGATGAGCTTCTTCAGTGTCGATCGTGAGCCGATCGACATCGCCGTCAAGAGCGTCCTCGCCTGATGCGCTATCTCAACGCCGCTGACACCCGCGCCGCCCTTCCCATGATCGACGCGATCGAGGCGATGGAGCACGCCTTCTCCGGCGAATCCGAGACGCCGTTTCGGACCCTGGTCGGCAAGTCGCTGGTGATGCCGGGCCGTCTCGACGACATCATGGCGGTCAAAGTGGTTTCGGTGGTTCCGGGAAACCCTGCCGGCTTGGTCGCGGTGTTCGATGCCGAGGGGGGCCCTCTGGGTTTGATTGACGGCCCCACGCTCACTGCGATCCGAACCGGTGCCGTCTGTGGCCTGGCCACCCGTCTCCTGGCCCCTCTAGGGGCCAGGACCCTTGCGATGCTCGGCGCCGGCGCTATGGCCTTCGACCAAGTGGAGGCAGTGCGTGCGGTTCGCCCCATCGAGAGGATCCTCATCTGGTCGAGATCAGCAGAGAGGGCCCGGGGCCTTGCCGGGCTGGTCGGTGGGGAGGTCGCCGCCTACGCCGACAACGCTGTGGCTGAGGCCGACATCATCTCGTGTGCCACCCCTGCCACCTCGCCCCTGTTCGACGCATCTCTGGTCCGGCCCTCCACCCATGTCAATGCGGTGGGCGCATTCACCCCGCTCATGGCCGAGCTTCCGCCCGAACTCCTGGAACGGGCGTACGTGGTGGTCGACGACTTCGAGGCTGCCGCCTCCGAGGCCGGTGACCTGATCCAAGCCGACCGCCAGCCGAACACCACGCTCCGCGAGCTGTTGGCGGGGGCCAACCCGGAGATCGGTGAGGACGTCACGGTGTTCAAGAGCGTCGGTGTGGCCGCCCAGGATGTCGCGGCGGGTCATCGCGCCCTGATCAACGCCTCACGAATCGGCCTTGGCCCCCACCTCGACTGATCGCTATTCGAACGTGCGTCGGAGTTCGTCGGGACGGCGGTCCCAGACATCGCCTACCTGTTCAACCCATCGCACCAAGGTCGCCCAAAGGACCGGTTCGAAGACGTAGCGGACCTCAGCCCGAGACGTGTCCGTTTCACGAGGCCGGCCGCGTCGAGCGCAGCCAGATGCTTCGGACATCGAGATCCACGCTCGGGAGAGTCAGACGTAATTGGGACCGACAGGTCCGAATGTGACCCTTCTCGAACCCAATTTCGAGGCTGACTATGCGCTGCGGGCGCCTCGGATCTCGAGCGTGTCGAGCAAATGCTGGGAAGCATGGGCGATCTCGTGGACCGCTCGCTCGAAGGCATCGGCGTTGTGGGCAGCCGGCTTGCTGAACCCGGAGATCTTGCGGACGAACTGCAGGGCTGCGGCCTCGATTTCCTCGGGCGGGGCGGCGACTGCACCTTCTCTCAATACCTTGATCGATCTGCACATGCGACGAAAGCTACCGCCTCCTCCGTCGTAGCCGTTCGACCTCCTCTGAGCCGAGCGCCATGACCAGGGTCAAAGCCACGGTCACCTCCGCAGAGACAGCCCTTCCACCGAGCAGGGAGCCAAAGAACGCAATCAACCCGACCATGGTTCGCGCCACATGGAGCCGGTCCCGCCTCAGCGGAGTCTTCTTTCGGGAGTCGACCAATGAGATCGGATCGAGCGGCTCCCGCAGCACGGCGAAAAGAGCCAGGAGCCCCAGCGCCAGTGTGAGTGGCGGTCGAATCTCAGGCAGTGCCCGAGGGAAGGCGTCGGTCAGGGTGGCCACCAGCGAAGCCCCGACTGCGGCGCCGATCGCGGCGACCACTGCACGGTTGCTCTGCTCCTCGGCCATCCGATCGTCCAGATAGATCGCGATCGCCAGCCCGAAGCCGAACACCCAACCCAGCGAGGTGAAGGAGACCGCGCTGGCCAACACCACCATCCCTGCCAGATCGGTGGGCAGTGGCCTCCGTCCGGTCGACTCGACAAGAAGGCGAGCAGACATCAGGGCGGTGACCGTCACCAGGATGCTGATGTCAAAGCCGAGCAGGACCAGGACACCGGCCGGGATGGCAGCCAGCAACCCGGTCGACTCGTGATCGGGGTCGAGCTCCCGGCCGAGCGCCCATGAGAGAAACGTCGCACCC
>Ga0214471_10003838_pt1 | contig 11619 bp, 11 predicted proteins | sample RVTome_5_FD_207665 | JGI IMG/M metagenome (GOLD analysis project Ga0214471, IMG submission 207665) | Soil microbial communities from uranium-contaminated site in the Upper Colorado River Basin, Wyoming, United States - RVT142D155 | ecosystem: Environmental > Terrestrial > Soil > Contaminated >... | reverse complement strand
GGGCGACGTCGGCCGCGGACGTGGCCGGCGTGCCACCGAGCGCGGCCAGGCGGTCCAGGCGGCCGGGGACGATGTCGTAGCCCACGACCGCGTGACCGGCGTCCCGCAGCCGGGACGCCACGGCGTGGCCGAGCAGGCCGACCCCGACGATCCCGATCGTGGCCATCAGATCATCGACGGGCGAACCCCGCCCAGAGCCCGTGCAGCAGGTCGAGCGCCGGCGCCGGCAGCGGCCCCCGCTCGACCGCCGCGATCGCCGTCTCCAGCTGCTCGAGGGTGGAATAGCCGACCAGCACGGTCGACACACCGCTGCTGGCCAGTGAGAAGCGAATCGAGGCTTCCACCAGGCTGTCGGCGTAGCCCTTGTCGACGACGGGCCGCAGCCGGGTGGCGTGTTCCACGTCGCTGGCGTAGTCGGGTCCGGACGCGATCGGTGCCACGTGGGGCATGGCCACCGCGTGGCGCTGCACGACGCCGCTCAGGGCGCCGGCGGCCAGCACTCGAATGTTGATGACGCCCACGCCGCGCTGCCGCGCGCGGTCGGCCAGCCGCTCGAAGTCCTGGGCCGGGAAGCCGGCGGGGACGGCGACGGCGGCGCTCGGGTTCAGGAGATTGAGGCAGACCTGGGCGGTGTCGACGGCGCCGGCGTCGATGACCTCGAGGACAGCCGCGGTGTCGCCGAGCGCGGTGATGCCCGCGAACCGGATCTTGCCCTGGCGCCGCAAGGCCTCCAGCGCCGGCACCACCTCGTCCAGCACCCGGGCCGCCGGCAGGCCGCGGCCCGGCGCCGGCGCACCGTCCTCGCGCACGATCAGGTTGTGCAGCTGGAGGAGATCGACGCTGTCCATGCCGAGCCGCTCGAGGCTCGCGTCGAGCGAGCGGGCGATGGCGCCGGCCGTGTCGCGCTCGCCCGGATCGACCCGGAACTTGGTGCCCACGTAGGGGCGCAGGCCGAGCGCCTTCAGCGTGCGCCCCAGGTTGCGCTCGGACTCGCCGCTGCCGTACGAGGCCGCGGTGTCGAAGTAGTTGATGCCGGCCTCGACGGCCCGCGCCACCGCCCGTTCACGCTCGGCCGGCGTGCCGCGGACGATCAGCCCGCCCACGTCGCCGCACCCGAAGCCGAGCGCCGACACGCGCAATCCGGACCGGCCGAACGGTCGCAGTTCCATCGGTCTCCTCCTGGCGCCCGAATACTACAACGGATTCCTTGACGGCTGCGCACCGGCGCGGCTAGCCTGATGCCCGCCATGACCACCACCTTCGACTTCGACCGTGTCGTCGACCGCCGCCCCACCGACAGCAACAAGTGGCGCAAGTTCCCGCCCGACGTCCTGCCGCTGTGGGTCGCCGACATGGACTTCCCCTCGCCGCCGGCCGTCGTGCAGGCATTGCGCGCCCGCGTCGAGCACGGCTTCTTCGGCTACCTGGCCGAGCACAACGACCTGCCCGAGGTCGTCGCCGAGCGGGTCGCCAAGCGCTACGGCTGGCGGGTGAGCCCGGAGGCGGTCGTGACGCTGCCCGGCGTGATCGCGGGCTTCAACCAGGCGCTCCGGGGCCTGACGGCGCCGGGCGAGGGACTGCTCATCCAGACGCCGGTGTATCCGCCGATCCTGCGCTCGGCCTTCAATCACGGGCTGCGCCGCGACGAGCATGCGCTGGCGCGCGGCTCCGACGGCCGGTACACGATCGACCTCGACGCGTTCGCGGCGGCCGTTGGCGACGACACCCGGGCCTTCCTGCTCTGCAACCCGCACAACCCGGTGGGCCGGCTGTTCGGGCGCGCCGAGCTCGAGGGCCTCGCCGGCGCCTGCCGGCGCCGCGATCTCTGGATCATCGCCGACGAGATCCACTGCGACCTGCTCCTCGACGGCCGCCAGCACGTGCCGATCGCCTCGCTGGCGCCCGAGGTCGAGGCCCGCACGATCACGCTGATGGCGCCCAGCAAGACGTTCAATCTGCCGGGGCTCAAGTGCGCGGTCGCCATCGTCCCCAACGCCGCACTGCGGGCGCGGTTCGTGGCCGCCGCCGCCGATCTCGTCCCGAAGATCGGCGTGCTCGGCTATACCGGGGCCGTCGCCGCCTACCGCGAGGGCGACGCCTGGCTGGAGGCGCTCCTGCGCTACCTCGCGGCCAACCGCGACTTCCTGGTGCAGCAGGTGCGCGCGACGCTCCCGGGCGTGACGGTCTGGCCGCCCGAGGCCACCTACCTGGCGTGGCTGGACTGCCGCGCCGCCGCAATCCCGGGTGACGACCCCCATACGTTCTTCCTGGAGCGTGGCCGGGTCGCGCTCAACGACGGCCGGACGTTCGGCCCCGGCGGCGACGGCTTCGTGCGATTGAACTTCGCCTGCCCTCGCCCGCTCCTCGCCGAGGGCCTGGACCGGATGGCGCGGGCGCTGGCCACGCGCTGAGCGATCGCCCCGAGGAGGCGGCATGACGCGCTACATCGATCTGTCCGTCACCGTCGACGACACCACGCTGAGCCCTCCGTCGACCAACATGCGGCTCGACATCACGCCGCACCGGCGGGGCCCCGGCTTCTGGCAGGTGTCGAGCGTGAGCCAGAGCCTGCACACCGGCGCCCACATCGACTCGCCGCTGCACGTGTTCAGGGACGGCATCACCACCGCCGAGATCGCGCTCGACCAGGTGATGGGCGAGGCGCTGGTGGTCGACCTCTCGTTCGCCGGCGCCAATCACGAGATCACGATCGACGATCTCAGGCGGGGCGGCGCCGACCAGGTGAAGCCGGGGGACATCGTCCTGCTCCGTACCGGCTGGACCGACACGATGTACGGCACCTGGCCCGACTACTTCACCCAGTCCCCGTACTTCCCCCCCGCGTCGGCCGAGTGGCTGGTGGCCAGGGGCCCCAAGAACATCGGCTTCGACTTCTTCGAGGAATACTGTGCCCGCCTGCCCGACTTCTCCTCGGAGGACTTCCCGATGCACCGGGTGATCCTCGGCGCCGGCGTCGTCATCATGGAGGGCCTCACCAACCTCGGCGCCCTGCCCCGGCGCCGCGTCGATTTCGCAGCACCGTTCTACAAGATCGCCAAGACCGAGGGCGCGCCCGCGCGCTTCTTCGCCATGGTGGACTGAGGCCATGCCACGCGGCGCGCTCGTCCCGGCGCTGCTCGTCCTGCTCGTCCTCCCGCCCCTCGCCGGGGCGGCGCCGCCCCCCGACGCCTGGCTCGAGGGCTACGCGACCGCCGTCCTCGAGCGCGAGGTTGGGCTGACGGTGCCCTCGCTGCGCGCGACGCAGGGAATCATCACGCTGACCGCCAGCGACGTCCCCGTCCCCGACCGGCCCCGCGTGGTCGCCGCGCTCCAGGCGATCCGCGGCGTCACCCGCGTGGAGCTGGTCGGCGGCCCGCCCCCGGCACCGCGCGCCGAGGGCGAGACGCGCCCGCCGATCGTGCTCGCCGAGTGGCAGACCGGACTCCTGCCGGGCGGCACGCTGTTCCGGCGACTGATCGCCGATCCTCGCTGGCCGCACTTCGCGGCGTCCTACCAGCGCTACCTGCACGACCGCCAGCTGCGGGACGTCGGCGCCGTGTCGTTCGGCGAGACGTTCACGCTGCTGCGTGACCGGCTCGGGCCGGCCTGGTGGGAGGTCGGCATCCAGGCCGGCGTCTTCGCGGTGTTCGATCTCGACGCCGAATCCAGAGACCTCGTGAACGCCGACTATCTGGTCGGCGTGCCCCTGAGCGCCCGCTACGGGGACTGGTCGGCGATCCTTCGCGTCTTCCACCAGAGCAGCCATCTCGGCGACGAGTTCCTGTTGCGCACGCAGCCGGAGCGGATCAATCTCAGCTACGAGAGCGTCGACCTGCGGCTGTCCCACGAGTTCGGCGACGTGCTGCGCCTCTACGGCGGCGGGGGCTACCTGTTCAACCAGGAGCCGGCCAGCCTCGACCCGTGGTCGCTCCAGTACGGCGCCGAGCTCCTCAGCCCGTGGCCGCCGCGCGACGCCGGCTGGCGGCCGATCGCCGCCGTGGATCTGCAGCATCGCGAGGAGAACGCCTGGTCGCTGGACTTCTCGCTGCGGGCCGGCATCCAGCTCGACGGCGTGCTCGTCACGCGCCATCTCCAGATCCTGCTGGAGTACTTCAAGGGCCGGTCGCCCAACGGGCAGTTCTACAAGGACACGATCGAGTATCTCGGCCTGGGCGCACACTTCCACTTCTGAGGAGACCAGATGCGGATCGTCTTCCCCGACGGCGCCGGGTGCGTGCAACACCCCTCGGAGCTGGCGCCCTTGCGCAAGCTCGGCGAGGTCGATTTCTACGACGGGGTTCCGCGCGACAAGGCCGAGCTGATCGCCCGCCTGCGCCCGGCCGAGGCCGTGGTCCTCGACTACTCGGAGATGGACGCCGAGGTCCTGCGCGCGTGCCACCGCCTGCGCTTCGTCAGCTTTCTCGGCATCGGCTACAACAGCTGCATCGACGTGGCCGAGGCCACGCGCCGCGGCGTGGCCGTCGCCTACACGCCGGACTACGGCGCCACCTCGGTGGCCGAGCACGCGCTGGCCATGATCCTGGCGCTCACCCGGCACATCGGCCCGGCGTTCGTGAGCGTCCGGGCGGGCGCCTGGGAGCCCGGGCGGTTCACGGGGATGGAGCTGCGGGGCAAGACCCTCGGCATCGTCGGGCTCGGTCCGATCGGGGTCGAGATGGCCCGGCTGGGCGCCGGCCTCGGCATGCGCCTGCTCGGCTGGACCCGGCGGCCGTCACCCGATCGCGCGCGTCACGGGCTCTCGCTCGTCTCGCTGGAGGATCTGTTCGCCACGGCGGACGTGGTCACCCTGCACGCCGCCTACACGCCGGAGTCGCAGGGGCTCGTCTCCCGCGCGCTGCTCGACCGCATGAAGCCGGGAGCGTGGTTCGTGAACACGGCGCGGGCCAGGCTCGTCGACAACGAGGCCCTGGCCGACCTGCTGCGGGCCGGCCGCCTGCGGGGCGCGGCGCTCGACGTGCACGAGTCGGAGCCGCCGCCCCCCGACTACGTGTTCCGCACGCTGCCCAACGTCCTCATCACGCCGCACATCGGCTACAACACGCGCGAGGCATCCGCCAATATGCTGGCCATCGCCATCGCCACCGTGGAGGCGTTCGCGCGGGGCGAGCGGCTGCACGTCGTCAACGGCGTGTGAGGCCGGCATGAGCCAGGACCTTCGATCCTTCGTCGCCGCCTACGAGCGGGCCTGCCCGGGGGACGTCGTGCGTGTGACCGAGCCCGTGTCGCTGGACTTCGACGTGATGGCCCTGGTGCTCGAGTACGAGCGCCGGCGCCGCTTCCCGATCCTGCTCCTCGAGCAGGTCCGCGGCTCGGACATCCCCATCGTCTGCAACGTCGTGGCGAGCCGCCGGGCCCTGGCCTTCGCGCTCGGCGTGCCGGAGGCGGGGCTGGCGGTCGAGTACGCGCGCCGGATCAAGGACCCGATCAAGCCGGTCGTCGTGGCCGACCCGCCGTTCCGCCATCGCGTCCTCACCGGACCCGACGTCGACCTCGGCCGGCTGCCGATCCCCACCTACTTCCCCGGCGATGCCGGCCGCTACCTGACGGCCGGGCTGCTGGTCGCCCGTGATCCCGACACCGGCGTCGAGACGGAGGGCTATCACCGCTTCCAGGTCAAGGGCCGCGATCGGATGGGCGTGAGCCTGCACTCGCGCCGGCGGATGTTCGAGTACCAGCGCCGCGCCGAGGCCCGCAAGCAGGCCCTGCCCTGTGCGATCGCGCTCGGCGTGCACCCGCTCGTCTCGATGGGCTCGCTCGCCTACCCGCCCGCCGACGTCGGGAAGTTCGAGGTGGTCGGCGGCCTCTTCGGCGAGCCCCTGGAGATTGCGCCGTGCTCGACGATCGACCTGCACGTGCCGGCCGCGGTCGAGATCGTCGTCGAGGGCGAGATCCTGCCGGGCGTGCGCGAGCCCGAGGGCCCCTTCGGCGAATTCACCGGGTACTTCTCCCGCCGCTCGACCGAGCACGTGTTCGTCGCCCGGGCCATCGCCCTGCGCGAGCGCCCGTGGTTCCAGTCGATCGGCTCCGGCCGGGCCGGCGACCACATCACCACGCTGGGCCTGGTGCGCGAGGCCGAAATCCACAACGCGGTGAGCCGCGTGATCCCCAACGTCACCGGCGTGCACGTGCCGCTGTCCGGCACCTCGTCGTTCACGGCCTACGTCGCCATCAGGCAGAGCCGGCCCGGCGAGGCCAAGCACGTGATCCCCATCGTGCTCGGCGTCGATCACTACCTGAAGCTGGTCATCGTGGTGGACGACGACATCGACGTCTTCGACGAGTCCGATGTCCTGTGGGCGGTGGCGACCCGCATGCAGGCGGACCGCGATCTGGTGACGATCGCCGGGAGCCTGGGGGCGATGCTCGACCCCAGCGCCGACGACCAGGGCGTCACCGCCAAGCTCGGCATCGACGCCACCCGCCCCTTCGGCGAACCGTTCGCCGACAAGCTCGTGATGGACCCCGCCCGGATGGCCTGGGCCCGGGCCGTGGTCGACCGCCTGGGCGGCTGACGCGACACCCGCGTGGCGGCGAAGTTCCTGGTGGTCGTCGCCTTCCTGATCGAGCGCGACGGCTGTCTGCTGATGCTCCGGCGGAACGCGACGAAGGATCACGCCCCCGGCGAGTGGGAGTCCGGCAGCGGGCGCGTGGAATCCGGCGAGACGCCGGTTGAGGCAGTACACCGCGAGGCGCGCGAGGAGACGGGGCTGGAGGTCGAGGTCGTCGGCGTCGTCGACACCTTTCACTACTATCGCGGCGAGGGGCGGGAGGAGGCGATCGGCATCGCCTTCCACTGCCGCGCGATCGGCGGTGAGCTGCGGCTGTCGGCCGAGCACACTGCCGCCGAGTGGGTCCCCTTCGACCGGCTCCCCCTCCTGGAGGTCAGCGACCCGCTGCGGGCGGGCCTGGCGACCCTCGTGCGCCGTCCCGATCGCTAGACGGCTGGCTCCCGGCGCCCCTTCTCGTCCATGCACGCCTTGACCTTGTTGAAGTCGGTCTGGGCTGGGCCATCGTGACGTGACACCGGCCGTCGGGCTCGACGCGGTCGAGACCGGCGTTCCAGCCGCCCGTCTCGGTCCGGCAGAAACGTCACGCCTTGAGGTGTTTGTTGAACCAGCCCACGCAGCGGTTCCAGCCGTCGTCGGCGGCCGCCTTGTTGTAGGAGGGCCGGTAGTCGGCGTGAAAGGCATGGCCGGCGCCCGGGTAGATCACGATCTCGACGTTGGGGTTGTGGGCGCGCACCAGCTCACCGAACTTCCTGGCGTCCTCGGGGGTGGGATTCTTGTCCGCCTCGCCGAAGAGTCCCAGGAACGGGATCTTGATGTCCCTGGCGAGGTCGAAGCCGGTCACCGGGCCGCTGGCGCCCTGGTAGGGCCGAGCAGGGGGCCCATACCAGGCGACCGCCGCCTTCATGTCGGGGTTCGTCGCCGCCACCTGGATCGTGGTCGAGCCGCCCCAGCACCAGCCCGTGACGCCCACGCGGTCGGCCCTCACGTTGGGGCGCTTCTTGGCCCAGTCGACCGTGGCCTTGATGTCGCCGAGCGTCTGCTCGCGCTTCTGGGACAGGACGATCTTGAGGATCTCCTGGATGTTCGTCAGGTGCCCGACACCCCCCTCGCGCACGAACAGCTCCGGCGCGACGGCGTAGAAGCCGGCCTTGGCGAAACGCCGGGTGGAGTCCTTGACGTACTCGTGGACACCCCAGATCTCCGAGATGACGACCAGGATCGGATGGTCCTTGCCGGTGGCCGGGCGCGCCTCGTACACCGGCACGCTGATACCCCCGACCGGCACCTGCTGATCCCCGGCCACCAGCCCTTCGGTGTCGGTCTTGATCGCCTGCGCCAGCACTTTCTCCACACCGAGGGCGTACCCGGCGAACGTCCCGCCCGCCACCAGCATCTGGCGGCGGGTCACTCCCGTGTCGGTCGGCACAGTCATGCGGAAGTCCTCCTTTTAGCGGTAGAAGCCAGGTTTTCGTGACCGGATTTCAGGCAGGCTGGATCATACTATGACTACAAGTCCCGATCTTGCGAGGACTTCCAAGCCGTTGCCGGAGGCCGGATGGACCTTCTCGAGGCGAAGAGCCGGGTGGCCGAGGCGCTGGTCGCATCGATCTTCCGGCGCGCCCGATACGACATCGTGCCCTACCGGGCGCCCGCCTCGCCCCTGCGCTTCGGCCGGGAGGACTTCTCCCCGGACTTCCGGGTCACCCAGGCCAGCCCCGAGGGCGCCGGCCGCGGCTTCCTCGTCGAGGTCAAGTACCGGCCGTCGGTCGAGCAGTTCATCTCGGTCGAGAACCAGCGGGGCGAGCGCTCGATCTTCCTGCTGGCCCGGCGCCAGTGGCCGTCGCTCTACTTCGTGCTGGTCACCGAGCGGCCCGAGCCGGGCCGCTCCTGCTTTCAGGCGGTGGCGTTCGAGACGCTGCGCGTCGGCGAGCCGTTCCGGACGGTGGATCTCGCCGAGGTGAAGGAGTTCGGCCTCTTTGCCCACAACGTCGAGGACCACGAGGAGCTCGTCCGCCGGATCTTCGAGCTCCTGACGGCGTAACTGATGACTCTCGTGGAATCCGGTGACGCCGGGGGCGGGGCACGGGAGCCCCGGGTGCGCCACGGATGGCTCGCCTGTCGCCGTACGCTCGCTCCGGGCTCGGCGAGCGCGAGCCCCCCATCCCCCTGAAGGGGGCTGGGTCGGAGTGAGTCGAATCGCCGATCGCGCGCTCGCCGAGCCCTGCGCTCGCAACGGCGACGACGGCTCGCCATCAACGTGGCGCACCCGGGGCTCCCGTGCCCCGCCCCCGGCGTCACCACGTTTCACGAGATCCATTAGTGACATGAGGGGCCCCGACATGGCGCCCCATACCCCCAGGCTAAGCCGGGGCACTCCTCGTTATCCCGACACGCAAACTACGCCTTGCGAGACCGGTGAACCCCGTCCGCGCCTATGCTCGTGCGCAGCGCCGAATTGTCCCCGAGATAGTGCACCGGGATCACCGGACGTGACGCCGCGGACAGGTGGGCCGGGCGGGAGCGTGGTGGGGGTCTGGGGACCCGTTCCCCGCCGCCTAAGACCGTGCCCCACGCGTCGATGGAATCCAGCCGCAACGACGTCGATGCGGCCTCCCACGTGGTCCTCAGACCCCCACCACGCTCCCACCCGGCCCACCGGGCACGTCCGCTTCTAGTCCAGCTCCAGGTCGATCACCAGCTCGAAGCGCTGGTTGGGGCCGACCTGGACCTCGCTCTCCCAGACCTTGTACCCGGCCCGGCGGGCGCGGACCCGATGCCTGCCCACCGGGAGGTTCTCGACGATCAGGGTGCGGCCGAGCCGGGTTTCGCCGATGGGCTGGTCGTCCAGGAAGATCTCGACGCCGTCGATCCGGGCCGTCAGCGCCAGCGCGCCGACCTCCGGCCGCAGCTCCTCGCGCACGAACGGCTGCGGGACGGCCGCCACCGGTGCCGGCGGCGGTGGCGCCGCCGGGACCGCCATCGCCGCCGGGTTGAAGACGAAGTCGCCGGTCATCGACGACGCGTCCCAGGGGTTCTGGCGGTTCTGTGTCCTCGACTGCACGGCGATGCGCACCCGCTTGAAGACGTCCTCGATCCGCAGCCCGGGCTCGCGCAGCGCCTTGAGCAGCTCGCCGGTGTAGATCCCGTTCTTCCCGGGCTCGCCGTCCTCGGCCACGCTGCCCGGCGCCGTCGAGTAGGCGACATAGGTGCCGGCCGGCACGTCCATGAACGCCAGGCCCGGGCGAGCGAGCGGAACCGGCCCGCGAACGGGTTGTCGCGGCAGGCGTCGAGGACCACGATGTTGACGCGCGTCCTGGCCTCCTGCATCTGGATCAGCACGCTGTCGGCGTCGATCGACTCGGCGGCGACGTAGCCCTCGTTCTTGATGTCGGCGTCGACCGGCACCAGGTAGTTCTTGCCGTTCATCTGGACCCCGTGGCCGGAGTAGTAGAAGAGGCTGACGCCCCCGTTGGCGATCCGCTCGCCGAACTCGGCCACGGCCCGGCGCATGTCGCGGTAGCTCAGGTTCTCGTGGGAGAGGACCTCGAACCCGAGCCCGGTCAGCGTCGCCGCCATGGCGCGCGCGTCGAGGACCGGGTTGCTCAGCCGGACGACCGCGTAGGCGGCGTTGCCGATCACCAGGGCGACCCGCGTCTCGGTGACGGCGTCGCCGGCCGGTCGGGCCGGCGCGCTCTGGCGAGGGATCGGTCGGGGCGCCTCCTTCCCCCGGACTCTGATGGGCTCGGCGAACGCGTGGCCCGTCGCCAGCCCGGCGAGCAGGGCTGCGCACAGGAACGGGGACCTCACGAGATGACCTCCTGGCGGTGCACGGATCTTCGGCTGGCTCGCGGAGACGTTACCAAAAGCCTCCGAGGGGTCAAGCGCGGGCGGGAATTTTTTCTTTACCGTCGAAAGTAATTCCTGCCACATCACGCGCCCGTGACGTTCCGCAGCACCAGCCAGCCACCGAGCAGCGCCAGGAACGCCAGCACCACGCGGTTGAACGCCCGCGGCTCGAGCCGGTCCTGCACCCGCAGACCCACGGCGAAGCCGGCCAGCGCGGCTACCGTCAGCAGCAGCGAGCCGATCATGAGCGCGCCCGACATCAGCCCGTACCACGTCACCGCGGCCAGCTGGACGAGCTTGTAGAGCACGAACGTGAAGGCCACGGCGCTGACGAACTCCTGCTTGGTCAGGCCGAGCGCGTGAAAGTAGAGGACGAGCGGCGTGCCGGGGACGTTGGTGATCCCGCCGACCACCCCGGCGACGAACCCCGCAACCGGCGAGGCCCACCGCTCCCACCGCGGTGGCAACCGGGGGGCCAGGCGCGTCACGTTGAGCCCGACGAACAGCAGGATGAAGCCGCCCAGGATGAGCATCACCGTGCGCGAGGCCAGCGCGGCCAGCAGGTGGGTGCCGACGACCATGCCGACGGCGCCGAAGGCCACCAGCGGGGCCATGCGGCGCACGGTCGCCCGGGGGGCGCCGCAGCGGACGAACTGCAGGCCGTCCATCACGACGTTGGGGACGATGAGCACCAGGAACGCCGTCTTGACGTCGACCAGCAGCGAGAGCAGCGGCGTGCCGAGCGTCGGGAACCCGAAGCCGATCGAGCCCTTGACGAACGCGGCGACGGCGGTGGCGAGCGCCACGAGCGGGAGCATGCGCCGCATCGTAACGCAGAACGCCCGGCGCGCCCTTGACACTCGCGGGGATCGGCTCGATTCTGGGGCGCCGTGGTGGAGCGCTGATGCCGATCAAGAGCGACCCGCACTTCGTGGGCCGGGCGTGGATCACGCCGGCTGGACCGGTCGTGGCCGGCCAGCTCGGCACCTGGACCGTCACCTACGAGGTCGGCGCCTACGGCTACGACGAGCGCGCCCGCCTGAAGATCGCCTGGCGCTTCGCCTCCGACTGGGGGACGCCCCAGTTCAAGGATCCGCGCGGCCGCGACTACACGATTGTGCGGCTCGAGAGCGCGTGCCGGACGGCGGTCGCCGACCTCGCCCTCGAGCCGCGCGGCCAGGTGCGCCCCTGGTTCAAGACGCTGGTGGTCTCCGTCGCCGACGGCTCGCTCCACCCGGGCGAC
>Ga0214471_10003836_pt1 | contig 11621 bp, 6 predicted proteins | sample RVTome_5_FD_207665 | JGI IMG/M metagenome (GOLD analysis project Ga0214471, IMG submission 207665) | Soil microbial communities from uranium-contaminated site in the Upper Colorado River Basin, Wyoming, United States - RVT142D155 | ecosystem: Environmental > Terrestrial > Soil > Contaminated >... | reverse complement strand
ACGACGCAACGAAGCACGAAGCGAGGCACCCGGTGGGTCGGCGAGCGGAAGGGCGGCGCGCCCGGTTGTTGGCGCGCTGCGCGGCGAGTTGGCGGGGGACGGGGGCGCCACATGCGGGAGAGCGCCCAGCGAGCCGCCGGGAAACGGGCAGCCGCACGGCTTCGGGCTCGGCCACCTGTCCCAGGACCTGCGCTTCGCCTTGCGCCTGATGGGCCAGCGACCCGGCGCCACGGCGATCGCGCTGTTGACGATCGCCCTCGGCATCGGCGCCAACGTCACCGTGTTCTCGCTCATCAACGGCACCTTGCTGTCGCCGCCGCCGCGCGTCGACGATCCCCACGAGCTGGTCCTCGTCTATCACGCCTACGAGGGGACGCCGATGCCGATCCCGTACCCGCGCTTCGCCGCCTACCGCGAGCGCAACGAGGCGTTCGAGGCGATGGCGAGCTACGCCCACGTGCCCCTCCACCTGCGCTCCGGCGACCGCGCCGAGCGGGTCACCGGGGCGCTGGTCAGCGGCGACTTCTTCCGCGCCCTGGGCGTCGACGCCGCCCGCGGCCGGTTCATCGGCCCCGATGACGACCAGACGCCGGGCGCCCACCCGGTGGCGGTGATCAGTCACTCGTTGTGGCGAACGCGTTTCGGCGGCCGTCCCGACGTCGCCGGGATGGAGCTGGCCGTCAACGGCCATCCGTTCACCGTGATCGGCGTCGCGCCGCCGGGTTTTCGCGGCCTCGAGGTCGGCGACAAGACCGACGTCTGGGTGCCGGCGGCGATGCAGAAGCAGGCGATGGCGAGCGATACCGACCTGCTCTCTCACCCGCTCAGCACCTGGAGCATCACGTTCGCGCGGCTGCGCGACGGCGTCGACAAGGCCGCCGCCGAGGAGAGGATGACGACCCTCGCCGCGGCCCTGCAGGAGCAGCAGGTGAATTTCGGCGGCAACTCGGTGCTGCTGTTCGGCGACATCTGGGTCAGCCCCTACCTGCGCGGCGACCTGGTCGAGTTCAACCGCATCCTCGCGGTGGTGGTCGGCGTGGTGCTGCTGCTGGCGTGCGCCAACGTCGCCAACCTGATGCTCGCCGAGGCCCTGCGGCGGCGCGACGAGATCGCCACCCGCGTCGCGCTCGGCGCGACGCGCTGGCGGCTGGTACGGCAGCTCACGGCGGAAGGCTTCCTGCTGGCCGCCTTCGGCAGCGCCGGCGGCCTGCTGCTGGCGGCGGGGGCAACGCGGCTGCTGGGGTCCTTCGAGCTGTGGCCGCAGCTCTCCCTCGCCGACGTGAACCTCTCGATCGACGCCCGCGTGCTGGCGGCGACGGTGGCGCTGGCGCTGGTGGCCGGCGTCCTGTTCGCGTTGCTGCCGGCGCTGCAAGCGGCGTCCGCAGCCGGCGGGCGGTCGACGGGGGGCGGCGTGAGGGGCGGCAAGGGAGCCGCCCGGATGCGCGGCGCCCTCGTGGTCCTGCAAGTGACGGCGTCGTTCGCGCTGCTGGTCGGCGCCGGCCTGCTGGTCCGCACGCTGATCGAGATCGGCCGGATCGACCTCGGCTTCCGCGGCGACGACGTCGCCACCTTCGTCGTCGACCTCGAGCTGGAAGGCCACGACCAGGCGGCCGCCGAGCTGGTCTACGGCGACATCCTCCGGCGGCTGCGGCAGGTGCCCGGCGTCATCTCGGCCGCGGCCACCGATCTGGCGCCGTTCACGCCGGTGGGCTTCCTGCGCAGCTCGGGAGCGACGTTCGCCTTCCTCGACGGCAATCGCGTGCCGGAGGGCATGGAGGGTCGCGCCGGCCCGGACGGTCGCCTCCTCGTCGGCCTGGGGAGCGCGACGCCGGTTTACTTCGAGACGCTCGACATCCCGCTGGTGGCGGGCCGCCGGCTCGATGAGCGGGACGGGCGGGGTGGAAGCCCCGTGGTGATCGTCAGCGAGACGCTCGCCGAGACCTTCTGGCCCGGGGAGAACCCCATCGGACAGACGTTCCGGTTGGATGCCGACGTTGCGAGCGGATTCGCGCACGGTGATGCCGATGGCATGCCGTTCGTCGAGGTCGTCGGCGTCTTCGGCGACGTCAAGATGGGCAACCCCACCAGCGAGAACTGGCAGCGCCTCGTTTACCTTCCGCTGGCGCAGAGCTACCAGCCGGCGCTGACCTTCGTCGTCCGCACCGCCGCCGACCCGCGGGGCTGGCTGTCGCCAATCCGCGAGGCGGTCGCCGCCGTCGATCCCGACCTGGTCGTCTACGGGTTGGAGACGATGCAGGATCGCGTCGATCGCTCGCTCGGCGAGCGGCGATTGACCACCAACCTGCTGGTGGCGTTCGGGGCGCTGGCGCTGATCCTCGCCGCCGTCGGCCTCTACGGCGTCCTCGCCCACTCGGTCAGCCGCCGCACCCGCGAGATCGGCGTGCGCGTCGCCGTCGGCGCCGGCCGCGCCGACCTGCTGGCACTCGTCTTCCGCGGCGGCCTGGGGCTGGTGGCGATCGGCTTGGTTGCCGGGATCCCGGCCGCCTGGGGGCTATCGCGGATCTTCGCGAGCACGCTGTACGGGGTGAGCACCTTCGACCCCGGCGCCTTCGCCCTCGCCGCCCTCACCCTGCTGGCCGCGAGCCTGCTCGCCTGCACCGTCCCGGCGCTGCGGGCGACCCGCATCGACGCCGTCACCGCCCTGCGGCGGGACTAGCATCTCCATACGCCGAACGGCGGACGCATGGGTCAAGCTCGACAAGCCCGCCAAGACCACCACGATCCTGAACTGCTTCGCCGGGTACCCGTGCGGCGACAGTTCCGCGATCAACGACCTGTCGCCCCGCCGAAAGGCAACTACAGCCGCTGCTTGCTCAGCGGCAGCCTGCGGACGCGCTCGCCGGTCAGCGCGAACACGGCGTTGGCGACCGCCGCGGCGATCGGGGGGAGCGCGGGCTCGCCGGCGCCGCCGGGCTCCTCGTCGCTGTCGATGAGGTGCACGTCGACGACCGGCATCTCGTCGATGCCGAGCATCATGTAGTTGTGGAAGTTGCTCTGCACCACGCGGCCGCCGCGCAGCGAGATCTCGCCGTAGAGCGCCGCCGTGAGGCCGTTGACCACGCAGCCGACCGTCTGGGCTTCGACCACCGAGGGGTTGATGACGATGCCGTAGTCGGCACCGCAGGTCACCCGATGGACGCGGACGCGACCGCCCTCCACCGACACCTCGGCGATCTCGGCGACGTAGCCCCCCTTGTCGATCACCAGGCCGATGCCGCGCGCTCTTCCCGCCGGCGGCGGCGAGCCCCAGCCCGCCTGCTCGGCGGCAACCTGCAGCGCCCGGCGGATGCGCGGCTGGCCGGACAGCATCTGCAGGCGGAACTCGAGCGGGTCGCGGCCGGCGGCGTGCGCCATCTCGTCGATCATCCCCTCGATCATGAAGACGTTCTGCGAGGGGCCGACCGAGCGCCAGTAGCCGGTGGGAACGCGGATGTCGGGGCGGGCGTAGTCGACCAGGACGTTGGGGACGTCGTAGGGCATGCTGACGATGCCGTCGACGGCGTTGCGGTCGACGCGAGCGCCGCCGCGGCCGCCGCCGCGACCGGCTCGACCACCGCCGCCACCGCCTTGACCCCCACGATCACCGCCACCACCGCCGCCGCTGACGGCGCCGCCGTCGGCGGCCAGCGGCTGGGCGACGACCCTCGCCTTGATCGCGATCGCGTGGCCTTCCGCGTCCAGGCCGCCCTCGAAGCGAACCCGGGCGGCCGGCCGGTAGAGGTCGTGCTGCATGTCCTCCTCGCGGGACCACAGCACCTGCACCGGCGCGCCGGCCTTCATCGCCGTCTCCACCGCGTCGACGACGAAGTCCGTCGACGAGCGCCGCCCCAGGCCGCAGCCGAGGAACGTCGGATGCACGGTCACCTGCTCGACGGGCAGCCCCGTGAGCCGCGCCGCCGTGCTCTGCACTCCTTGCGGGCTCTGCGTCGGCGCCCACACCTCGCAGCGGTCGGCCTGCACGTGGGCCGTGCAGTTCATCGGCTCCATCGTCGCGTGCGCCAGGTAGGGCGTCTCGTAGGTCGCCTCGACGCGGCGCGATGCCCCCGCCAGCGCCGTCGCGGCGTCGCCGTCGTTGCGCGCCTCGGCCGCCTCGCCGGCGGCGCGCTCGGCGAAGTGGGCCGCGATGCCGGCGCTGTCCATCGTGAAGTCGCCGGGGTCCCAGGTGATGTCGAGCTTGCCGGCGCCTTCAAAAGCCGCCCAGGTGTTGTCGGCGACCACCGCCACCCCCTGCGAGACCGCGAAGACGTCGCGGACGCCGGCCACCTGCCGCGCGCGGGCGTCGTCGAAGCCGCCCAGGCTGCCGCCGAAGTACGGGCAGTGCACGACGGTGCCGAACAGCATCCCCGGCACCCGCACGTCGATCCCGAAGGTCGCCTGTCCCATCACCTTGGCCGGCGTGTCGAGCTGCGCCATCGGCCTGCCGATGTAGCGAAGCTCGGAGCGCTCCTTGAGCCGCGGCTCCTCGGGGACCGGGAGCGTCGCCGCGGCGGCGGCGACCTCGCCGTAGCCGAGCCGCCGCCCGCTGGCGGCGTGGACCACGAAGCCGTCCTCGGCGCGGCACTCGGCGGCGGCCACGCCCCATTCGGCGGCGGCGGCGGCGACCAGCATCTCGCGGGCGGCGGCGCCGGTGCGCCGCAGCTCCATCCAGGCGCGGCCGCGGACGCTCGAGGAGCCGACCGTCATCTGGCGGCCGTACTTGTCGGCGTGGGCGTCGGCCTGTACCACCCGCACGCGGGCCATGTCGACGTCGAGCTCGTCGGCGACGATCGCCGGCAGCGTCGTGCGGACGCCCTGCCCCATGTCGACCTTGCCGACCCAGATCGAGACCAGGCCGTCGGTGTCGACCTGAACGAAGGCGTTGAGCTGGGCGCCGTCGCCGCCGCTTGCCGCCATCTGCCCGGCGGCCGAGTAGCCGCCGTACGCGCCGAGCGCCAGGCCGCCGCCGGCGATTCCCGTCAGCCGGATGAAGTCACGCCGATCGAGCTTCGCGAGGCGGCTCATAACCCGCTCCGATCGTCGGTCGCGGCGGCCCTATGGATGGCCCGCCGGATGCGATCGTAGGTGCCGCAGCGGCAGATGTTGCCGCGCATCGCCTCGTCGATGTCGGCGTCACTGGGCGCGGGGTTGTCGGCGAGCAGCGCGGCTGCCGCCATCACCTGGCCGACCTGGCAGTAGCCGCACTGCGGCACGTCCTCGGCGATCCACGCCTGCTGCACCGGATGCGATCCATCGGGCGACAGGCCCTCGATCGTGGTGATCCGGCGGCCGGCGACGCTGGCGATCGTCGTCCGGCAGGAGCGCGAGGGCTCGCCGTCGATGTGGACGGTGCAAGCGCCGCAGACGGTGATCCCGCAGCCGTACTTGGTGCCGGTCATCCCCAGGACGTCGCGCAGCGCCCACAGAAGAGTCATCTCGGGGGGCACGTCGATGGTGTGGTCGCGGCCGTTGACGTTCAGCGTGAAGAGCGCCATTCGCCGGCCTCCTTTCTGCGGCTGATCGTTCGCGGCGATGCCGGCGGCGCGCTGCCACGCTCCCACCGGCACGCCGGTTCGAAGGCGTTGCCGAGGCGTATGGGGATAGCCCCATTGAACGGCCGCGAGTACGAAAACACAAGGCGTTCAACAGCCGTCGATGCGAAAAACACGCCGCGGCGCGCGTAGGAACGCCTTCAACGACGTTGGGACCCACGGCGAGCTGGACGAAAGCCGCCGGCAGCGCTCCGCACGAAGCCACGCCCGATTCGCCTCCCGCGCGGGCGGCTTCCGCGGCCTCCTCGGCGAGGCTCCGGGCGCAGCGCCTCGCTCAGCTCGGTGCGCCGCCTGGCCTCCGGTCTGGCGGCCCGCCCTACGGATACAGCCGCCCCGAGGTCCAGCCGTCGCCGTCGCGCTCGTAGAAGGTGCGGTCGTGGAGGCGGTGGGCGCGGCTGCTCCAGAACTCGAGGCGCTGCGGCCGCAGCCGGTAACCACCCCAGAAGTCGGGCCGGGGGACCGGGCGGCGGGCGAAGCGGGCCTTGAAATGCAGGTACTCGGTCACCAGGTCCTTGCGCGACTCCAGCGGCGCGCTCTGTCGCGAGGCCCAGGCGGCGAGCTGGCTGCCCCGTCCCCGCGAGGCGAAGTAGGCGTCCGACTCCGCCGCGCTGACGCGCTCGACGTCGCCCTCGACGCGCACCTGGTCGCCGGTCGACTCCCAGTAGAAGCACAGCGCCGCCCGCGGGTTGGCTTCCAGCTCCAGCGCCTTGCGGCTTCCGTAGTTCGTGTAGAAGACGAAGCCGCGCTCGTCGAAGCCGCGCAGCAGCACCATGCGCACGGAGGGACGGCCGGCGGCGTCGGCGGTGGCCAGCGCCACCCGCGTGTGGTCGCCCGGGTCCTTGCGCTGGGCGCGCGCGTAGACCCGGCGGAAACGAGCGATGGGATCGATCTTAGCGGCCATAAGGCGGTCATTCTAGCCGACAAGGCTGCGCCAGGGCGGCGCCGCGGACCCCGGCTCCCCTGTACCTCCTTGCTGAGGAGTGCAGGCGCCGCCACTTGCAATAGGCACCGACGCTTTCGGGTATCGGCAACTAGGGGTAGGGCCTGTGGAGCGGTGAACCGCCCGGCAAGAGCGCTGCCGACGACCAACGCTACTGCCCGCGCAAGGCCTCCATCGGATCGACGCTCGCCGCCCGCCGTGCCGGCAGGTAGGCCGCCAGGGCGGCGACCCCCAGGAGGGTGACGATCACCGCCGCGAACGTCATCGGGTCGATGGGCCGGACGCCGAACAGCAGCGATGAGATGTAGCGCGTCAGGTAGGCGGCCCCCGCGACGCCGGCGACGATGCCCCCGAGCGCGATCAGCAGGCTGCGGCCCAGCACCATCCGGCCGATGTCTTCGGTGCGCGCCCCCAGTGCCATTCGTACGCCGATCTCGCGCGTTTGCTGCGCCACCACGTACGAGATGACGCCATAGATCCCCACCGCGCCGATCAGCAGCGCGCCCGCCGAGCCGACGAGCAGCAGCAGCATGGTGAACGACTTCTGGACCATCGCGTCAGCGACGATCACGTCCATCGTGCGCACCGAGGCGATCGGCAGGTTGGGATCGAGCTCGCGGATGCGCCGGCGGAGCGGATCGACGAGCGCGATGGGGTTGCCGGTCGTCCGCACGACGAACTGGGGGTTGCGCACCGTCCAGCTCGGCGACAGGCGGTTCCCCTCCTCGTCCTCGCGGAGGATCGGCAGCAGCGGGCTGTAGACGACGGCCGCCGGCTGCTGCTCGAGACCGCCGACGCCCGCCGCAACCGGTATAGCGTTGCCGCGCACGTCGCCGACGACGCCGGCGATGCGGTACCAGTTGACCGGATCGGGCTCGCTGCCGCCGCCCTCCTGGATGCGCCGTCCGATCGGGTCCTGGTCGGGCCAGTAGAGGCGCGCGAAGGCCTCGTTGACGATCACCACGTCGCGTCGCTCCTCGTGGTCGGCGCGCTCGAACGTGCGCCCGGCGACAAGCGGGATGCGCAGCGTCTCGAAGTAGTTCGCCGAGACGTACTTGAACATGTGCACCGGCGGCAGGTCGTCGCCGACCAGCGGATGGTCTTCGATCGCGTAGCCCCTGCCCGAGAGCGTGTTGGTGAGCGGCAACGAGTTGGTCGCCGCCGCGGCGACGACCCCCGGGGTGGCGGACACCACGTCGAGGACACGCTGGATGAACTGCGCCGGGGCCTCGTCCCCCGGGTAGTCGCTGGGGTTGAGGGCGACCTGGAAGGTGAGCAGGGCGTCGGGATCGAACCCCGGGTCGACGGCCACGAGTGAAGTGTAGCTGCGCACCATCAGCCCGGAGCCGACCAGCAGCACCAGCGCCAGCGCCACCTGCGCCGCGACCAGGGCGCTGCGCAGGCGGAAGCGGGCCCGGCCGGCGGTGGCCGAGCGGCCGCCCTCCTTGAGCGCCTCGGCAAGCCAGGAGGCGTTGTACCGCAGCGCCGGGATGACGCCGAACAGCAGGCCGGCGAGCAGCCCCGCCGTCAGGCTCGCGGCGAGCACCGTGGCGTCGATCCCGATCTCTTCGCTGCGCGGCAGCCCCTGGGGGGCGAAGCGCAGCAGCGCGCGCACGCCCGCGAAGGCGAGCAGCAAGCCGATCCCGCCGGCGATCAGACCGAGCATGGCGCTCTCGGCGAGGAAGCCGGCGGCAAGGCGGCCGCGGCCGGCCCCGATCGCGGCGCGCACCGCCATCTCGCGCTCGCGTCCCTCGGCGCGCACGAGAAAGACGTTGGCCACGTTGGCGCAGGCGATCAGCAGGAGGAAGCCGACGCTGCCCATCAGCAGCCACAGCGTCTGCTCGACGTTGCCCACGATGCTCTCCTGCAGGTCGACGACCTGCGCCGTGAAGCCGGCGGTCGCCAGGACGCCCGCCGCCCGCTCGTCGGGAAAGAGCTCCTGCAGGTTCGCCAGCCGGGCGGCGAGCTGCGCCGACGCCTCCTCGACCGTCATCCCGGCCGGCAAGCGGCCGATCGAGTCGATGCCGAGCGAGCCCAGGCTGCCGGGACCCCGCTGCATCCGCCGCACCTCGTACAGGCCGGCATCGGGATCGGGGAAGGTGACCGACGCCGGCATCACGCCGACGATCTCGGCACTCTCGGAGTCCATCGTCACGGTCTCGCCGACGACGTCGTCGCGGGCACCGAAGCTGCCGCGCCACAGCGACTCGCTCAGCAGGATCACCTTCGGGGCATCGGGGTCCTCATCGGACTCGTTGAAGGAGCGCCCCAGCAGCGGCGGCACGCCGAGCGTCTCGAAGAACGAGTGGGTCACCGAGACGGACTCGACCCGGCGCGGCTCCTCGTCGCCGGTCAGGTTGGCGGCGCCGGTGTCGTACAGGGCCAGGTCGTCGAGCACGCCCTGGTCGCGGAAGTAGAAGTAGGTCGCCTCGGACATGCCGATGTCGTTCAGATCGAGGTTCAGGCCGGGGGCCGAGTGGGAGACGCGCACCAGGCGTCCGGCGTCGGGGAACGGCAGTGGCTGGAGCAGCACGCCGTTCACGACGCTGAGAATCACCGCGTTGGCGGCGATGGCGAGCGCCAGGGTGGCGATGGTGACGGCGGCGAAGCCGGGGTTGCGGGCGAGGTTGCGAAAGATCTGGCTCAGGCTCATGAGGTCCGGGATGGTGGGAGAGGGCCGGCGACCTCAATCCAGTCGCTTGCGGAAGCGTAGCGTGGCCACCGCCATCATCACCAGGAAGAAGATCCCCAGCGCCTGCAGGTTCGGCGCCAGCTCGCCGAGCGCCGCGCCGCGCAGGACGATGCCGCGGACGATGGCGATGAAGTGGGTGAGCGGCAACGCCAGGCCGATGTTCTGGGCGAACGGCGGCATGCCCTCGAAGGGGAACATGAAACCGGACAGCAACATCTGGGGCAGGAAGGCGAAGAAGGTCAGCTGCATCGCCTGGAACTGGGTGCCGGCGAAGGTCGAGATCGCCAGCCCGAGGCTCAGCGAGGCGGCGATGAACACCAGGGCGGCGGCGTACAGGTGCAGGAGGCTGCCGCGGATCGGCACGTCGAAGAGGAACCAGCCGACCACCAGAATGATCGTCACCTGGATGAGCCCGATCACGATGTAGGGGACGATCTTGCCGACCATCAGCTCGAGGTTGCGGATCGGCGTGGTGATCAGCAGCTCGAGGTTGCCGCGCTCGCGCTCGCGGACCACCGCGACGGCGGTGAACAGGACCATCGTCAGCGTCAGGATCACGCCGATCAGCGCGGGGACGATCTGCACCGCCGAGCGGCGCTCCGGGTTGTAGTAGTTGCGGGCCTCGTAGACCTTCGCCCGGCCGGCGGGGGTGATCTTGCGCAGCTCGAACGGCATCGCGGCGAGCTGGGTGGCGATCGCCGCCACCGTCGGGTCGGAGCCGTCGATCAGCAGTTGCGCCGCCGGCCGCCGTCCCTCGCGGACGCGGCGCTCGAAATCGGGTGGGATCACGATGCCGACGGTGATCTCGCCGCGGCGCAGCATCCCCTCGAGCTCCCGGGCGTCGGCGGCGCCGGCGACGATGTCGACCACCTGGCTGGCGGCGGTGTCGGCGACCAGCTTGCGCGACAGCGCCGTGCCGGCCTGGTCGGCGACCGCGGCTCGCAGGTGGCGGACGTCGAGGTTGATCGCGTAGCCGAACAGCAGGATCTGCAACAGCGGGATGCCGACCACCATCCCGAAGGTCAGCCGGTCGCGCGACAGCTGCCGCACCTCCTTGGCGATGATGGCACCGATCCTGCCCAGCGACTTCATGACCGCTCTTCGTCGGCGGCGCGGAAGTGCGTTGCCGCCACGAACACGTCCTCGAGGTTGGCGCCGACATCGACGACCGACCCCTCGACGCCGGCCTGATCGAGGATCGCCTCGATCCGCGACACCGGCGCATCGAGGTCGTCGTCGGTCATCACCCGCAGCCGCGCGCCGAGCTGGGTGACGGCCTTGACGAAGCCGGCCTCGGCGAGCGCCGCCCGCGCCGCCCGCGGCCGCTCGGTCTCTACCTCGATGATCTGCGCGTCGATCTCGGCGGCGAGCCGGCGCGGCACGCCTTCGGCCACCACCACGCCCCGGGCGAGGATCGCCAGCCGGTGGCAGCGCTCGGCCTCGTCCATGAAATGGGTGGAGACCAGGATCGTCGTGCCGGCGTCGGCGAGCTCGAACAGGGCATCCCAGAAGTCGCGACGGCTCTGCGGGTCGACGGCGCTGGTGGGCTCGTCGAGCAGCAGCAGCTCGGGCTCGTGGAGGGTGACCGCGGCCAGCGCCAGCCGCTGCCTCTGGCCGCCGCTGAGCGTGCCGGCCCGCTGCCGCGGGCGGTCGGCGAGCTGGTAGCGGGTAAGGTTCTCCTCGATCCGCTGGCGGCGCCGCCGGCGCTCCAGCGAGTAGATGCGGGCGATGAACTCCAGGTTCTCGCGCACCGACAGGTCCTCGTAGAGCGAGAACCGCTGGGTCATGTAGCCGATGCGCGGCCGCACCCGCTCGGCGTCGCCGGGCAGCTCCATGCCGAGCACCTCGACCTCGCCTTCGCTGGGCTTCAGCAGGCCGCACAGCAGACGGATGGTGGTGGTTTTGCCGGAGCCGTTGGGGCCGAGAAAGCCATAAATGCGCGCCTTGGGGATCTCCAGGTCGATCCGATCGACGGCCACCAGGTCGCCGAAGCGGCGGCTCAGGCCGCGGGCGACGATGGCTGGCTCGGCCCCGCGGTCGACCGCCTGCTCGGCAGCGTTCATCTCATTGCGAGCCCGTCCCGTTCGCCGGTTGCAGGCTCGGGAACTCGACCTGGACGGGCACGCCGGCCGGCAGCTCCGCGGCGCGCGGCTCGGTGAGCGTGATCTCGGCGGCGTAGGTGAGCCGGCTGCGGTCGCGCTGGGTGAGGGCGAAGTAGGGCGTAAATGCGGCCTCCGAGGAGACCCAGCGGACCTCCCCCGCGAAGGCGCCGGCGATACCATCGACGCTCACCCGCGCCTCGAGGCCGGAGTTTACCCGGGCGCGCAGCGGCTCCGGAATGTAGACGCGGGCGTAGGGACGCTCGCCGGCGAGCATCACCGCGACCACCGCGCCGGCGGCCGGGCGCTCGCCGAGCTCGTAGGGCAACGACTCGATGCGC
>Ga0214471_10003835_pt1 | contig 11627 bp, 12 predicted proteins | sample RVTome_5_FD_207665 | JGI IMG/M metagenome (GOLD analysis project Ga0214471, IMG submission 207665) | Soil microbial communities from uranium-contaminated site in the Upper Colorado River Basin, Wyoming, United States - RVT142D155 | ecosystem: Environmental > Terrestrial > Soil > Contaminated >... | reverse complement strand
TTTCGCGCTGCACTTCCAGCTGCGGCGCGCGTTCTACTTCATCCACCGCTCGCTCGCCGGCGAATGCGAGTCGATGCGCCGCCTGCGCGAGTCGCTGTGGAACAACGTGTTCACGCACGACATGCGCGGCTACGACGCGGCGTTGTGGAACCGCATGGAGGATTTTTCGACGCTGGTGCTCGGCGAGACCGGCACCGGGAAAGGCCAGGTCGCCGCCGCCATCGGGCGCTCGGGCTTCATCCCCTACCTGCCCGCCGAGCGCCGCTTCGCCGCGAACTTCGCCGATACCTTCATCGCCATCAATCTCTCGCAGTTCCCGGAAACGCTCATCGAGTCGGAGCTGTTCGGGCATCGCAAGGGCGCCTTCACCGGCGCGATCGACCACCACGAAGGCGTGTTCGAGCGCTGCAGCGCGCACGGCGCCCTGTTCCTCGACGAGATCGGCGAGGTCGCGATCCCGGTGCAGATCAAGCTGCTGCAGGTGCTGCAGGAACGCACCTTCACCCCGCTCGGCGGCAGGGAGAAACGGCGCTTCTCAGGCCGCGTGATCGCCGCGACCAACCAGCCCCTCGACCGGCTGCGCCGCGATGGACGCTTTCGCGAGGACTTCTTCTACCGCTTGTGCTCGGACGTGATCCGGGTGCCCACGCTGCGCGAGCGCATCGCGGAATCGAGCGCCGAGCTGTCCGAGCTCGTGCGGCTGCTGGTTGCGCGGATTACGGGATCCACGGAGCTGGTCGACGCCGTCCTGGAAAGCCTGGCGGACAGCGTGCCGCGCGGCTACCCGTGGCCGGGGAACGTGCGCGAGCTGGAGCAGGCGGCTCGCCGCGTCCTTCTTACGGGCCGGTACACGCCGGACGCCGCCGTGCCGGGCGCGGACGAGGACGAGCTGCTGGTGCAAAAGCTGCGCGCCGGCGAGCTCACGGCGGCGGAGCTCCTCGCGCGCTACAGCGCCATGCTGCACCGGCGGCTGGGCACCTACGCCGAGGTTGCGAAGCGCACCGGCCTGGACCCGCGCACCACCCGCAAGCATGTCGGCGGCGCAAGATCCGGATAGCAGCGGCCGGGGTTTGCGCGGAAAATCGGCCTCATGGAAAGACTTCTGGAGAAAGCAAGAAGCTACCTGGACGCCCACCGCGGCGAGCGGGTGACGCTCGAGCGCCTCGCCGGCGCGGTCGGCGCGAGCCCGTTCCACCTGCAGCGGCGCTTCAAGGAAGCGTTCGGCGTTTCCCCGCGCGACTATCAGGATGCGCACCGCGTCGAAGCGGTGAAGTCTTCGCTCAAGAACGGCAGCCGCGTCACCGATGCGCTGTTCGAGGCCGGGTACGGCTCGGTGTCGCGCTTCTACGAAAAGCAGCGCCTCGGCATGAGCGCGCGCGACTACCGCGCCCGCGGCAGGGGGCAGCGCATCGGTTTCTGCAGTTTCGCAAGTCCGCTGGGAACTGTTTTGATCGCCGCGACGGGAAAAGGCCTGTGCTCGGTGAAGCTCGGCGATGATCCCGCGCGGCTGCGGCGGCTGCTGGCGGATGAGTTCAGCGAGGCCGAGGTCTTCGAAGACAATTTGAAAGAATTGAGGGAGAAAATTCTGTCGTTCATCGAAGGCGAAGCGAGCCTTGCGCGCCTGCCGCTCGACATCCGCGGCACCGTGTTCCAGCGCCGCGTCTGGGACGAGCTGCGCCGCATCCCGCGCGGCGAGACGCGCACTTACCGGCAGATCGCCCGCGCCATCGGCGCGCCCGCGGCGGTGCGCGCGGTGGGCAGCGCGTGCGGCGCGAACCCGGTGGCATTGGTCGTGCCGTGCCACCGCGCGGTACGGACCGACGGCGGCCTCGGCGGCTACGCCTGGGGCGTGCAACGCAAGAAGAAGCTGCTTGCTCTGGAGAAGAAGCCCTAGTTGAGGCGCGCGGACACGGCGCGGCTCGTGTTGCTGGCCGCGATCTGGGGCGCGTCGTTTCTCTTCAACCGCATCGTTGCCCCCTCGCTCGGCCCGGTGCTCACCGCCGAGCTGCGCACGCTCATCGCCGGCATCGCGCTCGCCGGCTACTTCGCGGTTTCCGGGTTCAACCCCGAGTGGCGCCGCTGGGGACGCCAGTACGTGGTCGTCGGCATCCTCACCTCGGCCGTGCCGTTCCTGCTGTGGGCGTATGCCGCGCTCAGCCTCACCGCCGGGCTGATGGCGGTGCTGAACGCCACCTCGCCGATGTGGGGCACGCTCTGGTCGGCGGTCCTGCTGCGCGAGCGCGTGACGCGCCGCGGCGTCGCAGGCCTCGCCATCGGCATCGCCGGCGTCGCCCTGGTGACGCGCCCGGAGGCTTCCGGGACTTCCCATCTCGCGATCGCGGCGGCCCTGGCCGCGGCCTTCTGCTACGGGCTCGCCGGCGCCTATATGAAGCGCTGGGCGAGCAACGTGCCTGCGCGCGGGATGGCGGTCGGCACGCAGCTCGCCGCCGGCGTGCTCCTGCTTCCCTTCATCGCTCTTTCGCCGCCGGCCGCCGCGCCGACGCCGCTGGTGGCGGCGAGCATGCTCGCCCTCGGCCTGGTCTGCGGCGCGATCGCCTACCTGCTCTACTTCCGCCTGATCGCCGACATCGGCGCCACCGGGGCGCTGACCGTCACCTACCTCATCCCCGTGTTCGGCGTGCTCTGGGGCGCCCTGTTCCTCGGCGAAACGATCTCCGCCTCGATGCTCGCCGGCGCGGCGCTGGTCATTCTCGGCACCGTGTTTGTGTTAAGAAGCTAGGCATGGGTGCTCTGAGCATCGCCCTCATCGGAGGGGCCGGCGAAGGCCTGGGCGCAGCGCTGGGCCGGCGTTTCTCGAAAGCCTACGAAGTGGTCCTGTCGTCGAGGACGCAAGGCGAAAAGGCGGACCTGCGCGAAGAAGCGCAGGTGGTCGAGCTCTTCGAGCGCGTCGAGAAGCGCGGGCCGGTCGAAGTCGCGGTGTTCAACGCCGGGGCGAACTTCCGCGCCTCGATCCTCGACACGCCCGCTGACATGTTCGAGAAGCTCTGGCGCCTGGGCTGCTACGCCGGCTTTCTCTTCGGGCGCGAGGCGGCGCGGCGCATGCTGCCGCGCGGCAAGGGGACAATCCTGTTCACCGGCGCCACCGCGTCGGTGCGCGGCTCGGCGCAGTTCGCGGCCTTCGCCGCCGCCAAGGGCGCTCTGCGCCAGGTGGCGCAATCGATGGCGCGCGAGCTCGGGCCGAAGAACATCCACGTGGCGCACGTCGTGATCGACGGCAGGATTGCCAGGACGGATCCTCCGCCTGACGACATGCTCGCGACCGACGCCATTGCCGAGCTCTTCTGGCAGATTCACATGCAGCCGCGCTCGGCGTGGACCTTCGAAGCCGACGTGCGGCCCTGGGCGGAGAAGTTCTAGCGCGGCTTGTTGGTCAGGTATAGCCCTGCAACCACGAGCGCCGTGCCGACATAGAGCGCCGGCGTCATCGGCTCGCCCAGGATGAGCACCGCCTCGGTCACGGCGAGCGGCGGCACCAGGTTGATGAACTGCGCGGCACGCGCCGCGCCGAGCGCCTTCACGCCTTCGTAGAACCACAGGAACGGCAGCACGGTGCCGAAGACAATGAGGTAGCCGAGCGCCGCCCAGCTTTGCCAGGTGACGCGGGCGAGCGAGTCCTGCTCGAGCCATGCGGGCACCGCGAGCATCAGCGAACCGGCCGTCATCACGTAGGCGGTGAGGGCGAGCGCCGGGAGTCCCAGCAGCGCCACGCGGCCGAGGAGCGTGTACGCGCTCCACATGAAGATGCACAGGATGAGGAGCAGCTCGCCGAGACCCACCTCGAGCCTGCCGAGGTCGAGGATATTTCCCTTCGTCAGGACCCAGAGGGCGCCGAGCACGCACAGCGCGATCCCCGCAGCGCGCACCGCGCCGAGCCGCTCCTTCAAGAAAACCGCCGCGAACAGCGCGGTAAACGCGGGATTGGTCGGGACGATGAGCGCGGCGCGGCTCGCTTCCACCAGCGCGAGCCCGGCGGTGAACAGCGTGTTGTAGACGGAGATGCCGAGCACGCCCAGGCCGAGCACCAGCACGGCCTCGCGCGGCGAAGGGCGCGGCAGCCGCTGCTCGCGCAGGCGCAGCACGACGAGGAGGATCACCGCCGCCCACCAGAAGCGCAGGAACACCGAGGTGAACAGGCCCATGCTGCTCAGCACGATGTTCACCGCCGGGAACACGCCGCTCCAGAACAGCGCCATGAGGACGAGCTTCGTATAGAGCATTTTTTGCGCTGCATGCTAGCATCGCCGTTGCATGGGCACGGTGGTCGGCATCGGAGGGCAATTCGGCAGCGCGAAGCTCGCCGACGGGCTCCATCGCCTGCGCGGCCGGGACCTCGCGCTCATCCTCAACACCGGCGACGATTACGAGCAGCTCGGGCTCGCGTTCTCGCCCGATATCGACACCGCGCTCTATACGCTCGCCGGCATCGCCACGGCGAACGCCGGCTGGGAGCCCGAAGCCGAGAGCCACGCCCTGCACGGCATGCTGAAGGCGCTCGGCGGGCCCGGGCAGCCGCTGCTCGGCGACAAGGCGCTTGCCGCGCCGCTCCTGCGCGCCCACGGCCTGGCCTCAGGCCGGCGGCTCACCGAGGTCACGCTCGATTTCTGCCGCCACCTCGGCATCGCGGCCCGGGTGCTGCCGATGAGCGACGATCCGGTGCGCACGCACGTGCTCACCGACGACGGCGCGATCCCGTTCCCGGAATATTTCGGCCAGCTCGGCTGCGAGCCGCGCGCGCGCGGGCTGGAATATGCCGGCGCCGACCAGGCGCGCATTCCCGACGAAGTGCTCGACGTGTTGCACGCCGCCGACCTCGAGGCAGTGGTGATCGGCCCGGCCAATCCGTACCACACGATCGGGCCGATTCTCGAGATCAGCGGCATGCGGGAGCTGCTGCGCAAGCGCGGCGCGCCGGTGATCGCGGTGACGCCGATCGTCGGCGGCAAGGCGCTCAAGGGCTCGGCGGGGAAGATGATGCGTGAGCTCGGCAAGGAGCCTTCGGCGCGCGCGGTGGCCGGCACATACCTGCGCCTCATCGACGGCTTCGTCCTCGACCGCGAGGACATCCATCTCGTCGAGAGCGTGCGCTCGCTCGGCATGCAGGTGCTGGCCGCCCAGACCGTGATGCGCACGCTCGACGACCGCGTCGCCCTGGCGCGCACCGTGCTGGATTTCGCGCGCACCGTGCGCGAGGTGCGTGCCCTGGAAATGGAATGAGGCTTTTTCTCAGCCTCGCGTTGTGCGCGGTCGCCCTCCCGGCAGCCGCACAGGAGCAGGAAATCCAACGCTCCGTGATCCAGCGCGACCAGCAGTCCGCGGAGTTCGCCGCGCGCGTCCGCGGCGCGGACACTTCACGGCTCGAGCAGCTTCATGCGCGGCAACTGACCGAAGCCGCGCGGCCGCTTCAGCCTGAGCTCCATCCTTATCAAAGACAGCAGATGGCGGACGAGCGCACGCTCGTGCTGCCTCCGCCGACAGTTACGTTGGCAAAGCCCCCCGAGAAACCCCTACCTCTCCCAGGGGGGCCGAAGCACGGGGTCGATCCCATACCGGTGCAAGGCCCGGGGAACTAGGCTCGCGTCGATCGCCGCCAGCGCGGCGACGGCGATGTGGCGCGCGTCCACCTCGAAAAAGCCGCGCAGCGCCGCGCGCGTATCGCTGCGGCCGAAGCCATCCGTGCCGAGCACGGTATAAGGTTTTTCAATAAGACTTCTAATCAAATCCGGCACGGCACGTACGTAATCGCTCGCGGCGATGACCGGCCCCGCGGTGTTCTCCAGGCATTGCTCCACCCAGCTTTTCGCCTTGCCGCCGAACCTGCGCGCGCGCTCGGCCTGCATCCCGTCGCGGCGCAGCTCGGTGAACGAGGTCACGCTCCACACGGCGGCGGCGATGTTCCAGTCCTTTTCCAGCAGCTCGGCCGCGGCGATGACTTCGCGCAGGATGGGGCCGCTACCCAGTAGTTGGGCTTTGGCTTTTTCATTCTTCTTCAACAAGTACATCCCTTTGAGAATCCCGTCACGCACGCCTTGCGGCATTGCCGGATGCGGGTAGTTCTCGTTCGCCACGGTGAGGTAGTAAAAGACGTCCTCCTGCGCCTGCAGCATGCGGCGCGCGCCGTCCTCCACGATCGCGGCGAGCTCGTAGCCGAAGCAGGGGTCGTAGGCGCGGCAGTTCGGGATCGTCGCCGCGATGAGGTGCGAGGAGCCGTCCTGGTGCTGCAGCCCTTCGCCGGCGAGCGTCGTGCGGCCCGCGGTGCCGCCGACGAGGAAGCCGCGCGCGCGCGAGTCCGCCGCGGCCCAGACCAGGTCGCCGACGCGCTGGAAGCCGAACATCGAGTAATAGATGTAGAAGGGAAGCATCGGCGTGCCGTGCGCCGAGTACGACGTGGCGGCGGCGAGCCACGACGAGAGCGCGCCGGCCTCGGTGATGCCCTCCTCCAGGATCTGGCCGTTCTTCGCCTCGCGGTAGTAGAGCAGCTCCTCGTGGTCCTCGGGCTCGTAGAGCTGCCCGACGGCCGAATAGATGCCGACCTGGCGGAACAGCGTCTGCATGCCGAAGGTGCGCGCCTCGTCGGCGACGATCGGCACCACGCGCGGCCCGAGCTTCTCGTCCTTGAGCAGCTGCGACAGCAGCTGCACGAACACCATCGTGGTGGACTGGTTTCTTTCGGACGCGGCGAGGGCGGGCACCGCGATCGTTTCGGCTTTTGTTTTCCTCACCGGCAGGAAGCCGCCCAGGTTTTGTCTTTTCTCCATCAGGTATCTGTGTTCCGGACTGGCAGGTCCGGGGTGGTAGAAGCGAAGCTGCGCCACGTCGTCGTCCGAGAGCGGCAGCGCGAAGCGGTCGCGGAATTCGCGCAGCGCCTCGTCGTCGAGCTTTTTCTGCTGGTGGGTGCCCATCTTGCCCTGCCCCCAGTGGCCCATGCCGTAGCCCTTCTTGGTCTTGGCGAGGATCACCGTCGGCTGGCCCTTGTGGTGCGCGGCGGCGTGGTACGCGGCGTAGATCTTGACCGGGTCGTGGCCGCCGCGGCGCAGCCGATCGATGTCGTCGTCGCTCATGTCGGCGACGAGCTCGCGCAGCTCGGGGTACTTGTTGAAGAAATGCTCGCGGTTGAAGCGCCCGTCGGTCGCGGCGTAGGTCTGGAACTCGCCGTCGACGGTCTCGTGCAGCCGCTTGAGCAGCACGCCGTCCTCGTCGCGCGCGAACAGGCGGTCCCAGTCCGACCCCCAGAGGAGCTTCACCACGTTCCAGCCGGCGCCGGCGAACAGCCCTTCCAGCTCCTGGACCACCGAGCCGTTGCCGCGCACCGGGCCGTCGAGCCGCTGCAGGTTGCAGTTCACCACGAAGACCAGGTTGTCCAGGCCCTCGCGCGCCGCGAGCGAAAGCCCGGCGAGCGATTCGGGCTCGTCCATCTCGCCGTCGCCGGCGAAAGCCCAGACTTTTCTCCCGTGGGTGGCGAGGATGTTGCGGTTTTCCAGGTACCTCATGAAGCGCGCCTGGTAGATCGCGTTGATCGGCCCCAGGCCCATCGAGCCGGTGGGAAACTGCCAGAACTCCGGCATCAGGTAGGGATGGCAATATGAAGTCAGGCCCTTGCCCTGGGTTTCACGCCGGTAGTTGTCCAGCTGGGTTTCGGAGAGCCTGCCTTCCAGGAAAGCCCTGGCGTAGACCCCGGGCGCGGAATGCGGCTGGAAGTACACCAGGTCGTCGACCCGGAAGAAGTGGTTGAAGCCGACCTCGAAAAGGTCCGCCGCGGAGGCATAGCTCGCGACGTGGCCGCCGAGCTCGGGATGCGCGCGGTTCGCGCGCACCACCATGGCGAGCGCGTTCCAGCGCACGATCGCCGAGATGCGGCTCTCGAGCTCCAGGTTGCCGGGGAACTGCGGCTGGTGCGCGAGCGCGATCGAGTTCTTGTAGGGCGTGTTCAGCACCGGCGGCAGCGGCACGCGCCGCACCCGGGCGTGATCCAGCAGCTTGCGCAGGAGGAAGGTCGCGCGCTCGCGGCCTTCGGTCTCGACGAGGGCGTCGAAGGCTTCCAGCCACTCGCGGGTTTCGGCGGGATCGGCGTCCGGCGGATTCACCCGCCAGAACGCGGAGGAAACGATATCGGCGAGGTCGGTCATCCGGACATGGTAGCCCGCCGGCCAAGCAAGTTGGATACCAGCGGGCGTGCCGCCTTCCGGAGCGTGCTAGAGCGCCCAAAAACGATGCTATTATTTACGCCGCAGGATGCTTCTCAAGCAGCGAAATTGCCGACCCTTCATCGCCGCCCCAAACGCAGCGCTCGTAGTGGCAGTCAGTTCCCACTCTTGATTCTTCGTGCCCGGCTTCGTCGCGCCCGGATTCGTCGCGGCTTATCGTAGAGGTAACTAGTAATGGCAACCGGTACCGTAAAGTGGTTCAACGATTCCAAAGGCTTCGGCTTCATCACCCCGAGCGAGGGCGGCGAGGACCTGTTCGCGCATCACACCGCGATCCAGATGTCCGGCTTCAAGACCCTGAAGGAAGGCCAGAAGGTCGAGTTCGAGGTGAAGCGCGGACCCAAGGGACTGCAGGCGCACAACATCAAGCCCCTGTAGCCACATCCGGCACAAGAAAAAGCCCGCACGAGCGGGCTTTTTTCGTTTCTGGTGCCGGTTGTCCGAATCGAACGGACGACCTACCGCTTACAAGGCGGTTGCTCTACCCCTGAGCTAAACCGGCGCGCCAGGAATTATGCGCCCATCCCATGACCAGGGGATTGCGACCGCGGCAGCCGCGGCGGACGATGGCACAATACCCAAGGGAGGGCATCGACCATGAAATCGCTAGCGGCAATGTGTCTGAGCAGTTGCGTGCTTCTACCCGCCTACTCGTTCGCGGCGGGCGGTACTGCCGTCTGCGGCGCTGTCCATTTCATCCGCGCCGCGGGCACCGAGTCGCGCAGCACCGTAATCAGTTTGCGCAATCTGGACCTCGTCAACCAGACCAGGGTAGAGCGCATCACGATCCGGAACGCCTTTGGCGAGGTGGTCCACGACTCCGGACCTGCGACGCACCAGCCCCATCCGCTCAACACGGATTTCGCCGGTGGACTGAACATCACCGACGTTCCCCCGGGGGCGAGCTACTACCTCGCGACGAACCACGTCTGGCCCGGCGGCGAGATTCCGCCGAGAGACGGCGTGCCGCTGGCGGAGACGGGCCAGAACCTGGCCGTCACGGTCGAGTTCTCCAAAGAGGGCAACCCCGCCTTGTTTCGGGTGACCGCCGTCTCCCGCACCCGGGAGCGCGAAAGCCCGGGCGCGGAACGCTCGCGCGACGGCCACTCCTGCACCGAGGTGAAATCCCCGGAATAGAAGCTACTTGATGCGCCTAAGGGTCGGCTTGCCGCCGCCGGAGGGCTTCTTCGGATCCGGAGCGGGCGCGGGCAGCGCTGTCGGCGGCTTCGGCGTGGTGGGGACGGCCTCGGACTCGCCCTTCGCCTGCACGCTCGGCTTGGCGCCGTCGATGTCGAAGGTCATGCCGTGGCCGGTCTCGCGCGCGTAGAGCGCGTAGATGTTCGCGATCGGCAGCGAGATCTGGCGCGCGACGCCGCCGAAGCGCGCCGAGAACTCGACCAGCTCGTTGCCCATCTGCAGCTTGTGCACCGCGTTCGGGCTGATGTTCAGCGTGATCTCCCCGCCCTTGACGTACTCGACGGGGACCTGCGTCTTGGAATCGACCTTGACCGCGACGTGCGGCGTGTAGCCGTTGTCCACGCACCACTCGAAGAGCGCGCGCAGCAGGTACGGCTTGGTCGAGATTTCCGCCATGGTTACTTGCGCATGACCTTCTCGGAAGGCGTCAGCGCTTCGATGAAGGCGGGCCGGGAGAAGATCCGCTCGGCATACTTCATGAGCGGCGCCGCGATCTTGCCGAGCTTGATGCCGTAGTGGTCCAGCCGCCACAGGAGCGGCGCGATCGCCACGTCGAGCATGGTGAAGTCGTCGCCCAGCATGTGCTTGGTCTTGGTGAACACGGGCGCGAGCTCGATCAGGCGGTCGGTGACGTGCTGGCGCGAGCGCTCGACCTGCTTCTCCTTGCCGGACTCGAGCGGGTCGATCTGCGAGAACAGCTCCACTTCCATGTTGTACAGCATCAGGCGCGCGCGCGCGCGCATCACCGGGTCGGCGGGCATCAGCTGCGGGTGCGGGAAGCGCTCGTCGATGTACTCGTTGATGATGTTCGACTCGTACAGGATGAGGTCGCGCTCGACCAGCACCGGGAGGCGATTGTACGGGTTCATCACCGCGATGTCCTCGGGCTTGTTGTACAGGTCGACGTCGATGACCTGGAAGTCCATGCCCTTCTCGTAGAGCACGAAGCGGCAGCGGTGGCTGAAGGGACAGGTGGTCCCCGAATATAGTTGCATCATTGCGATGGACTCCGGCTTCGAGGACCTACTTGACGTCCTTCCAGAATTCTTTCTTCAGCAGATACGCGAAGATGAACAGCACGCCCAGCACGAACAGCGAGACGATGCCGATCGCCTTGCGGCTCGCCGCGGCCGGCTCGCCGACGTAGACCAGGAAGTTCACCAGATCCCTCACGGTGGCGTCGTACTGCGTGGGCGACAGCGAGCCCTTGGAGATCTCGGTGAGCTTGTGCTCCTTCGCATCCCAGCCGCGCTCGCCCTGCAGCGGCCAGAGCGCGTGCGGCATGGCGACGTTGGCAAACACCGCGTTGTTCCACCCGGTGACGGTCTTCGGGTCGCGGTAGAACGTGCGCAGGTAGGTGTAGAGCCAGTCGGCGCCGCGCGAGCGCGCCACCACCGACAGGTCCGGGGGTGCGACCCCGAACCAGGCCTTCGCGTCCTTCGGGTTCTGCGCCGCCTTGATCGGATCGCCGACCTTGTCCGCGGTGAACAGCAGGTGCTCCTTGACCTGCGCCTCGGTCAGGCCGATCTCGGTGAGGCCGTTGTAGCGCATGAACTGCAGGCCGTGGCAGCCGAGGCAGTAGTTGATGTAGGTGCGCGCCCCCGACTGCAGGCTGACCAGGTCGCTCGGGTCGTGCTGCGAGCGATCGAGGCGGTAGCCGGTCGAGGCCGCGAGCGCGATCAGCGGGGACAGCAGGACAATTGCAAAAAGCTTCTTCATACGGTAACCCGCTCCGGCACCGGCCGCACGCGGTCGCGCGCCGTGTACCACGGCATGAGGATGAAGAACAGGAAGTAGACGACGGTGCACACGCGCGCCACCCACGTCGCCACTTCCTTGGTATCAAGAAAAAATGCATCAAAGCCGAACTGCCCCCACACGGTCGTCGGCTCGATGCCGAGGTAGCCGAGCAGCAGGAACACGACCACGAACGCGGCGAGCCAGCCCTTGTACAGCGGGCCGCGGTAGCGGATCGACTTGACCGGGCTCCTGTCGAGCCAGGGAAGGAAGAACAGGATGAGCGTCGCGACGCCCATGGCGAGCACGCCCGGGAACTGCGAATTGAAGAGCGGCGGCACCGCGCGCAGGATCGAGTAGTACGGCGTGAAGTACCACACCGGCGCGATGTGCTCCGGCGTCTTCAGCGGGTCGGCCGGGATGAAGTTGTTGTGCTCGAGGAAGTAGCCGCCCATCTCCGGCATGAAGAAC
>Ga0214471_10003833_pt1 | contig 11631 bp, 10 predicted proteins | sample RVTome_5_FD_207665 | JGI IMG/M metagenome (GOLD analysis project Ga0214471, IMG submission 207665) | Soil microbial communities from uranium-contaminated site in the Upper Colorado River Basin, Wyoming, United States - RVT142D155 | ecosystem: Environmental > Terrestrial > Soil > Contaminated >... | reverse complement strand
CGTGGTCAGGGAAGGACCGGCCCCTCCATCGTGTTGTGGCGCAAGCACTTTCGAGCTTGCTTTCGAGCACCTGCTCCGGACGGGAGGTCCTGTCCACGACCACGAGGGGTAGTCTGAGCACAAAACCTGTTGCTGTCAAATAGCTTCGAGCGGCTCCCGGGGATTCCGCACCACGTCGCCGCTCGATCCACGCTCGGTGGCCCGATCACCATCACACCACCACCGTCCTGATGGACGGCCGGTAGGCCCGTCCGAGCACTTCGAGACCCGCCTCCAGCGGTTGAGCCGTCGTGCCGAGGTCGATGATCATGACTTGGTCTTCAATGTGATTGATGGACCCCCGAAGCGCCATGCGCAGCCGCACGAGATCGGCGTCGGACAGCTCGCAGAAGAAGACGCTGTACTGGGCGTGGTCGCCGAAGCCGTAGAGGGTCTTGAAGACCTTCGTCCTCCGCTTGTCGTCGGAGATGTCGTAGCTTACCGCGTAGTGGCGCACGGGGCGGCTACCGGGTCGTGATGCCGATGTAGGTTGGCACGTCCCCTCGAAGCCACCGTGCCACGAGCCGTGCTTGGAGCCGGATGACCGACCTCCACGAGCAGCGGTACTCGAAGAGCGGATGCGTGATTAGTTGATCCAGCCGCGACTCGTAGGCCCGGATGAACGCCTTCCGGCCGGTGTCCGTGAGAGCGCACTCCGCCTTGGATCTCCTGAAGTCCCGGGCGGTGATCATCCCGGTGTTGATGGATGTCACGACGGCGCTGTCGACCACCAATGGCCGGAACTCCTCCATGAGGTCGAGGGCCAGCGCCGGGCGCCCGTGCCTGGGTTGGTGGAACAGCCCCCACCAAGGGTCGAGGCCCTCGCCGAGGAGAGCCACCGTGCACTCCTTGGCAAGCATCGCGTAGCCGAACGACAGGAGAGCGTTGACATGGTCGCGGGGGGGCCTTCGGTTCCTCGCCTCGAACTCCCACTCGGCGTCGAAGTCTCGTGGACGCAGGAGGTTCGTAAAGCGGGAGAAGTACTTGGACGCGAGCGCGCCTTCGTGGCCGAGGAGTGCCCCGGCGTCCCGCACGTGGGGCACCTTGCGGAGCAGGGTCGCCATCTCCGTGACCTCCGGCTCAGCGTTCGGCTTGGCGTTCCGCACGAGGAGCCGCCTCTGGTTGGCCCCCTTCGCGGCCACGACGGCCCGCGCGAACTCAAGACACGCAGCCGGATCCGAAGCGGCCCGAAACTGCGCTGCCCGGTCGTAGGAGTTCCGGAGGGTTACGCCGTACGTGATGCCGTAGAACCAGTGGCCCCGGGAGAGGTGGACGACGGGCACGCCCGCTTCGCAGAGCAGGTGGACCGTCTGCGCCGAGATCCCCACGTTCCCGCACAGCACCAATTGACTCACGTCTTTGAGGCGCGCGGTGGCCAGCTCCTCATCGCCTTTGCGGATGACGAGGCGCCCGGCGGACTTCCCGACTCGTGCCCCCTGCTCCTGGACGTAGAGCGGAAGGGCGTCGTCGCGCGGTGGGTAGAGGCGCCGGACGGCGTTGAAGTCCGCCGGCTCAGGGTCTCCGGGCACGTCGCGCAGCGCGAGGGTCTCATCCGGAAGGCAGATTCCCGAGAGGGAGCACCCGTTGCACTTGGGACTGTCCTCCAGGGGGTCCGGGAGGTTGGTCCGGGACGCGGCGGCCCGCGCCTCGGAGATCAGCCGGAGGGTCCTGGCCTCCAACTCCCCCGTGAACGGGATGTCCACCCGCGTCTTCGACTCGGCGAAGTAGAGCACGCCGTGGTCGCATCGGTATCCGTGCTCCCGCAGGAGAAGGCCCTGGGCCATGAGCTGAACCCGCTCCGGCTCCCAGCTCCGCTCCGGGTTGCGAGGCACGCGCCCTCGCTTCGTGTCCACCGGCACGGCCTCGTCGCCCGCCGTGGACACGAGGTCCAGCTTGGCCGTGATTCCCAGCCCCTCGGAGCCCAGGCTCACGGACCGACTGACGGTGGGACGTTCATCGCCATCGTCCGCTTGTTCCTCCGCTACCGTTTCCGCGGAAACGTTCGTGTCGGGATCCGGGAGCACGTGCGAAAGCTGATCGACACGTCGGTGGACTTCGCGCCCCTGCTCCGTGTACACGTTGTCGGCCCAACGGCCTTCCACGTGCATGAAGTGGAAGAGCCTGGGGCAGTAGGCATACTCGTTGAGCATGCGGACCGGGAGAAGGGCTTCCGGGGCCGGGTCGTCGTTGCTCATCGGCGGTCGCTCAACCAGGGGGCGTGGGCGCACGAGTCTGTAGCGATCGAGAATACAGGGGGGCTGTGACAGCGAAGCACCGGCCACGGAGGACGCCCACTCGTTTGAACGCGGACGGTGGCCTCGCTATGATGTCCTGGTCAGGCGTCCCTCCCGCCCCGGAGAACCTCCCATGCCCACTCTCTCCGTCAACGGCCGGACCCACGAGGTCGAGGCCGACCCTTCCATGCCCCTGCTCTGGGTCCTCCGGGACCTGTTGGAGCTGACGGGCACCAAGTACGGCTGCGGCATTGCCGTGTGCGGCGCGTGCACGGTCCACCTGGACGGGCAGCCGGCGCGCTCGTGCGTGGTGCCCCTCTCGGCCGCGGAGGGCCGGGAGATCACTACCATCGAGGGCATACCCGCAGGCGGCGCGCTGGAGGAGGCGTGGGTGCGTGCCCAGGCGCCCCAGTGCGGCTACTGCCAGACGGGCCAGATCATGGCGGCGGCGGCGCTCCTGGCCTCCGACCCCTCGCCCACGGACGAGGCCATCGACCGGGCCATGGACGGCAACCTGTGCCGCTGCGGCACCTACCAGCGCATCCGGGCGGCGATCCATCTGGCGGCGCGGGACATGGCTGGAGGTGCGCCATGAGCACCCTCACGCGACGGGACTTCGTGCGCGTCACCGCGCTGGCGGGCGGCGGTCTGCTCCTGGGCGTGTACGGGTGCGACGGCATGGGCGGAGGCGAAGCGCTCCCGGTGGGCACCCTGGAGCCCAACGCCTTCCTGCGCCTGGACCCCGACGGCACCATCACTGTCATCTCCAAGCACCTGGAGATGGGGCAGGGCACCTACACCGGCCTGGCCACCCTGGTGGCCGAGGAGATGGACGCCGACTGGAACCGGGTGCGCGTGGTTGCGGCGCCCGCCGACGTGGAGCGGTACGCCAACCTCCTCTTCGGGATCCAGGGTACCGGCGGCTCCAGCGCCATCGCCAACTCCTTCGAGCAGTACCGCCGGGCGGGCGCCACGGCCCGGCATATGCTGGTATCCGCGGCCCAATCCCGCTGGGGCGTCAGGGGAGGGGGTCTCGTCACCGAGGCGAGCGAGGTGGTGGAACCGACCCGCGGGCGGCGCCTGGGCTACGGCGAGCTGGCGGGCCTGGCGGCCACCATGCCCGTCCCCGAAGAAGTGCCTCTCAAGGAACCGTCGGCTTTCCGTCTCATCGGCCGGGAGAGCGTGGCGCCCAGGGTGGACGCCCGGGACAAGGCCATGGGGCGGGCCACCTTCACCCAGGACGTCAAGCGCCCGGGCATGCTCACCGCGCTGGTGGCCCACCCTCCCCGCTTTGGCGCCTCCGTGGCCGGCTTCGACGACACGGCCGCCCGGGCCGTGCCCGGGGTCGTGGACGTGGTCCAGATCCCCACGGGTGTGGCGGTGGTTGCGGAGCACTTCTGGGCGGCGAAGACGGGGCGGGACGCCCTTGCCGTCCGCTGGGACGAGAGCCAGGCCGTCAACCGGTCGTCGGCGGACATCAGCCAGGAGCTGCGCCGCCTGGCGGGCCACCAGGGGAGGGAGGTCCGCCGGGACGGCGACGCCGAGGCGGCCCTGGCGGGCGCCGCCCGCACCGTGGAGCTGACCTTCGAGGTGCCCTACCTGGCCCATGCGTGCATGGAGCCGATGAACTGCGTGGTGGAGGTGAACGGGAACGGCGCCGTCGTGACCAGCGGCGCGCAGATCCAGACTCTGGACCAGGCGGCGGTGGCGGCGGTCCTGGACCTGGAGCCCGCCCAGGTGCGCATTGAGACGCTCTACGCCGGCGGCAGCTTCGGGAGGAGGGCCGCCAAGACTTCCGACTACATGGTGGAGGCGGCCCACATCGCTCGGGCCCTGGAGGGGCGGGCGCCGGTCAAGCTGGTATGGACGCGGGAGGACGACACCCGGTCGGGCTTCTTCCGCCCCGCCTTCGTGCACCGGGTCCGGGGCGGGCTGGACGGGGACGGACGCCTGGTGGCCTGGTGGCACCGGGCCGTGGGCTCGTCCTCGGCGGCGGGTTCGGCCCTGGCGGCCCCCGAGGGGGATCCGTCGGGCGTGGAAGGCATCGAGGACATGAGCTATGCCGTCCCCAACGTCTACGTGGACCAGCACAGCCCGGAGCCGGGCGTGCCGGTGCAGTGGTGGCGCTCCGTGGGCCATTCCCACACGGCTTTCGCCGTGGAGGTATTCGTGGACGAGATGGCCCGGGCCGCCGGGCGGGACCCGGTGGACTTCCGGCGGGAGCTGCTGGCGGACGACCCCCGGCGCCTGGCCGTGCTGGAGCTGGCCGCCGAGCGGGCGGGATGGGGCAGCCCCCTGCCAGCGGGCCGGGCCCGGGGCGTGGCCGTGCACCGCTCCTTCGGCACCTACGTGGCCCAGGTGGCCGAGGTCTCGGAGGAGGGAGGCGAGCCCCGGGTACACCGGGTGGTGTGCGCCGTGGACTGCGGCATCCCGGTCAACCCGGATATCATCCGCATGCAGATGGAGAGCGGCATCGTCTACGGGCTGTCGGCCGCCCTCTTCGGGAGGATCACCGTGGACCGGGGCCGCGTCGTCGAGGACAACCTCAACCGCTACCGCATCGTGCGCATGAGCGAGGCGCCCGAGGTGGAGGTGCACATCGTGCCCTCCGCAGAGGCTCCCACGGGGGTGGGCGAGCCGGGCACTCCCCCCATCGCGCCGGCGGTGGCCAACGCCCTGGCCGTACTCCGGGGGAGGCCGGTCACGACGCTGCCTCTGGTGTGACGGCGGGCTCGATCGCCCGGCGCGCCGCGGACGAGGGGCGTCCCGTACCGCCATGGGTTCGCCCCGGGACCACCCACATGCTGTGGCCATGCACGCGTCCCTTGGACCTGCCGCCGGCGAGCTCCGAGCCGCGGGCGACGCCGACGCCGATGCCACCATCTTCCGGATCGCGGCAGGCCAGCACGGTGTCGTCTCCCACTGGCAGCTTCTCGGGGCCGGGGTGCCCGCCCACGTCATCGCGTACCGCCTTCGGAGGGGCCGACTCCGGGCGCTGCACCGGGGCGTCTATCGTGTCGGCCCCGTGGCGCCTCCCTACCACCGGGAGATGGCGGCGGTCCTGGCCTGCGGCGACCCTTCGGCGCTGAGCCACGGAACGGCGGCGGCCCTATGGGAGATGATCCCGCCCCTGGGAGCGGAGGTTCCCGTGGAGGTCCTGTGCCTCCGGAGCCTGCGGGGACCCGGGGAGGGTGTGCGCCTGCACCGGGTGTGCCGCATCGATCCCGAGGAGGTCTGCCTCATGCACGGCATGCGCCTCACCGTCCCGGCTCGCACCCTCCTGGACCTCGCGTCGTGCATCGGCGGTCGCAACCTGGAGCGGGCTCTGGCCCACGCCGAGCGACGACAGATCGTCACACGCGACGCTATCGAGGCAATGCTCGCGCGACACCACGGCCGGCGAGGGGCGCCCCTGCTCAGCACGATTCTCCGGGCAGCGGGCGGTCCGGCGCTGACGCGCTCCGAGGCGGAGGCGCGCTTCCTCGATCTCGTGCGACGGGGTGCCCTCCCGCGTCCCGCCGCCAACGTGATGGTCGAGGGGGTCGAAGTGGACTTCATCTGGCGCGACCGGCGCCTGGTGGCCGAGATCGACGGCTTCGCGTACCACACGGGGAGGGCGGCCTTCGAGAGAGACCGGCGACGGGACGGTGTGCTGGCCGCTGCCGGGTACAGGGTCATACGCGTGACCTGGCGTCAGCTCACGACGGCGCCCGAAGAGGTTCTCGTGCTCGTCGCCCGTGCCCTGTTCGATCCACGGTCGCCGGAAACGCAGCCCCGGTAGGCTGCGATCGCGGCGACTTGGCGTTCCGGTGAATTATCGTGCTGAACGCAACCACTGCCGCCGACCACAGGTGACGAGTCGGCATTCTGGTGAATAATCACTCGGAACGCAGCCCGCGCCGTCTCGGGGGCGGTCCGAGGCTGCGTTGTCGTGAAGCTCGGCCAGAACGATGGTGCGGGAGGGGGACTCGCCTCCCTCGGCCCCCGCGTAGCCTCGCGTGGGGACGGCAACGAGGTGTAGCTCATCTCCGCCGATGGCACCCTCTACTGGCTTTCCGGCGCCGGAAAGCCTCCAGCCACAGCGGCTCGACCTCCCCGGCGCGAGCGACGCGGGGCGTCGAAGTCGTCGGGTCCTCACCCAAGCCCGACGAACATACGCTCCGTACCGGAGACATTGCCGGTGATACGCCGCGCCACCTCGGGCGGCTTACGCGCGAGAGTCAGGACGGCGAGGATCTGCTCGCCACGGGCGAGCTGCGAATCCTCTCCGAGGTCGATCACCTCGATGGAGTGGGCGCCGTTCAGTCGCTCCTCACAGATCGTCTTGAGGTTCTCGAACGCGGTGACGGACTTCGGGGTCTCGCCGGCAACATGCAGACGCAAGATCCAGGTATCGCCTCCCGCTTCGGCTGGTTGTGGGCCTGGCAGGGTCGTGCTCGCGGCTTCGCGTCTGGTCTTCACCGTGCCTTCCGTGGCGCATCGCCTTTGCGACTTTCCGCCATTCTCGTCCGGTCCTGAGCGAAGCGCTCACGTCTCGCTTTCTCGATGTTGATGACTTTGAGCGCCTCGGACTTTTCGGCCTCGAACTCCGCGCGCAGTAGAATGACCTGAGCCTCCATCGCCTCTCGCTTGCGTGTAAGAGCGACCTCTTTACGCGCGATCTCCTGCTCCTGCAGCGACTGGATCGCATCGTCCTCCGCTTCCTGAGACAGTCGTGCCGAGCCGGTCAACACGCCTCCGGGGCCGACATAGACGTCCAGCAATTCGATGCCGTGGTTCGTCAGTCTGAATTCACGAATCTGATTGGAGTGGTCCATGCCGCGGGACTTCAGCACATATAGCCCCTTGTTGCGCTCGCCTCCCACCTCGATGTCACGCAGGAGGAGCCACGTGTCGATCAGCGACGACACATAGACGTCGGTGGTCTCCACGTCGCTGTCGCCCGCCGTGAGGCTCGTGAAGAAGGCGGTGATGCCCTTCATTTTGAGATAGTCCACGAGGCGCAGAAGCATGGTCTTGACGTCACTCTGGTTCTCTCCCACTACGAACGCGTTGATGGGATCGAGGACGACCACGTCGGGTGCGAAGTCGTCGATCATCTTGATGCTCGTCGTCAGGTGGGTCTCCAGACCACAGTGCGTCGGACGTGTGGCGTGGAATCGCAGTCGCCCTTTCGTCACCCACGGGACCAGGTCTATCCCGACCGAGCGCATGTTGCGCACGAGCTGGTCCGGTGATTCCTCGAAGGTGAAGAAAAGGACGCGCTTACCCTTCTTGCAGGCCGATGCGACGAATTGCGAGGCGAGGCTCGTCTTGCCCGTTCCGGCAGTACCCGAGACGAGCACCGTGCTGCCGCGATAATAGCCTTTGCCGCTCAGCATGGCATCGAGACGTGGAATGCCGCTGGAGATCCTCTCGGAAGACGAAGAGTGGTTCAGTCCGAGGGAGGTCACGGGGAGCACGGAGAAGCCATCCGCATCGATGAGGAACGGATATTCGTTCGTGCCATGCGTCGCGCCCCGGTACTTGACGATCCTCATCCGTCGAATGGAAGACTGATCGTGCACGCGATGGTCGAGGAGGATGACGCAGTCGGAGACATACTCCTCCAGGCCTTCGCGTGTCAGCTGGCCCTGGCCCCGCTCCGCCGTGACGATCGTCGTCACGCCCTTGTTCTTCAGCCAGCGCAGCAGTCGGCGCAACTCGGCACGCAGCAGGGCCGGGCTCGGCAGTTCGGAGAAGAGGGACTCCACGGTATCGAGAACGACGCGCTTGGCGCCGATGCTTTCGATCGCGTAATGGATCCTGATGAACAACCCCTCCAGGTCGTACGCGCCGCCCTGTTCGATCTCGGCAAGGTCGACGTGGATGTGCTCGAGCCAGAGCTTCTTGCGCTCTACGAGATCCGCCACATCGAATCCCAACGATGCTACGTTGGCCGTGAGCTCCTCCTCCGTCTCCTCGAACGATATGAAGACGCCGGGCTCCTTGAACTTCATGGCGCCATGGACGAGAAACTCCATGGCCAGGAGCGTCTTCCCGCAGCCCGCGCCACCGCAGACGAGCGTCGGCCTGCCTTTCGGCAATCCGCCTCCCATGATCTCGTCCAACCCACGGATATTCGTGGGGGCCTTCGGAAGGAGTCGGCGCGGGGGCTTGGCAACCACTTTTTTCATGATGTCGTCCCTTTCTTGAGACGGCCTACGGCAGGCGGAGCGGATAGGTTCTCGCCTCCGCGCCACGACAGTAGGGTCCAGTATCTCTTACATGGTCGCTGATCGTTCAGGCGGTGGACACCCCTCGTTGGGGTGAAAATCGGCGTAGGCCTTTCGTGCGAGAGACATCTAACGCCCTGTGGGCCGAAAGGACTAATCCTTTCGGATGTTCTTGCCCCTCTTCCGCCGGCCGCCCACGCACCCTATCGTGTCGGTGTCACGCGCGCCCGCGCCACGCTCACCACGACCCCCGGGCCCCCGTCCAACACGTAATGAGCCCTTTTCGCAAAGGTACCCGCCTGCTGGCGGCGGCCTCCGTCATCCTGCTTCTGGAGGCCGTGGCCCACACCATCGGGACGCTATCGCCGCCGCCGGATGACCCGGCCATCCAGGCCGTGGTGACCGCCATGCGGGAGCTGCGCGTGCCCCTGGGCCTGGGGATGGAGCCCTCGGCCTGGGGCATCAACCGGAGCCTCGGCCTGGCCATGACCGTGGCGCTGACGCTCATGGGCGTCATGGGCCTGGCGCTGCCCGGCGCGGCCCCCGGAAGCCGCCGGGTCTACCGGACCACGGCGTGGCTGCTGGCGGGGGCCAACCTGGCGATGCTCGTGCTCTGGTGGAGCTACGAGGTCCTGCCGCCCTTCACGTTCCAGGTCCTCCTCACTCCCCTCCTCCTGTGGGCCGCTCTGGCGCGTGGCCCGGAGCCGGCGGCCCATGGTTCCCCCGCGACGCCCGCGCACGAGTCCGGGTGACACCAGAGGTTCTCTCTTTCGTCGGGCAGGCGATTCTGCGCCCGGGTCAGACCGGTGCCATCATGCCGAGCTCGAACGCCCTGGCAAGGCAGATGGTCCGCACGGTCCCCTCCGGCACCCTGTCCACCGTCGTGGAGGTCGGCCCGGGCACCGGTGCCATCACCGGTGACATCCTCTCCCGTATGGGCGACCCGTCCCGCTACGTCGGGATCGAGCCCAACCCCGAGTTCCACAAGACCTTGCGGCGGAAGTACCCGCGTGGGACGTTCCTGCTGGACACGGTCCAGAGCGCCTGTCAGGCGCACGGCTGGCGGGCCCGCGCGCAACACGTCGTGTGCAGCCTGCCCTGGTCGCTCTTCACGCGGGGCCTTCAGCGCGAAGTGCTCGAATCGATCGTGGCCACGCTCTCCCGAGGCGGCACCTTCTCGACGTACCTCTACCTGCACCGCCGGCTGAGAGCCTCCGGGCGCGACTTCCGGGACCTGATGCACGAGTACTTTCCCGACGCGGAGGAGAGCCCCGTGGTGTGGCGCAACATGCCGCCGGCGCTCGTTTACGACGCGACCTGGAGCGCGCCCGCCCGGTGACGGAGGGCCGCCGCGGGTCCTTCGTGAGGGAGGTCGGGGCCCCCGAACGTGGCAGGGCCTGGGTTTCCTGGGGCGTCCGGATCGGGCTGCGTGTCGACGACCCGGCGACGCTCGACCGGATCGACCGGTTCCTTCCCTACAACTTCCGCCCCGTTCCTCCCGGCACCGTCGATCGTCTCTACTCGATTCGTGCGGCGGGCGGGTTCACCCTCGACGCCGATGGCCGGCAGTTGATGCGGTCGCGTTCCCTCCGGGCGGTGCTGGAGACCTTCGAGGCGGACGCCCGGATCCACGTGGCGGATGCCGCGCGCCGCCGGGTCTTCGTCCACGCGGGGGTGGTGGCCTGGGAGGGGCGCGCACTCCTCCTCCCGGGGAAGAGCACGGACGGGAAGAGCACGCTCGTACACGCGTTCCTGCGCGCCGGATGCACGTACTACTCGGACGAATACGCGGTGCTGGACGCGCGGGGGCGGGTCCATCCGTACGCCCGGCCGCTCCGGCTGCGGCAGGCTCCGGGCAGGGGGTGGGTCGACGTCGACGCCGGGTCGCTCGGGGCTTCGATCGGGGTCGGACCCGCCCACCTCCACGGGGTCCTCGTGACCCGCTTCCGTGCCGGAGCCGTCTGGGCCCCGACGCCTCTCTCCCCGACCGAGGGGTTGCGGGCGCTGCTGGCGCACACGGTCTCGGCGCGGCGCAAGCCGGCCGCCGCGCTCGACACCCTGGCCGCTGCCGTCGCGTCCAGTCGGCTGCTGCGAGGCGACCGCGGCGAGGCGACCGAGGCGGTGCCGCTCATCCTGCGTGCCTTCGGAGCCACTTCCCGAGGCTCGCCGCCGCCACCCTGAGGGTCAGCGTCACGCGAAAACCCAGGTAACGCAGCCGGTGGCGGGTCGGGCTCTGGCGGATGCCCACGGGAAGCCGAGCCGCGGCCTCGACCGCCGGGGGCCAGAGGACGCCGAAGACGCCGGATCGGCCGCGGAGCCCTCGCGCCGCCCAGAGGCTCTGGTACTCGGGGTTCTGGGCTCGCGCCTGCGCCCAGGCGCGGAGGATGTCTGCCTCCAGCCAGGCCGGCGTCGGTGAGCCGGGCCCGGCCGCGTGGGCTTCCGCCCCCAGCAGATCCATCGCCAGGCGCACGGCCGCCCGCACGCGCTCGGCCTTCCAGGCGTCACCTTCCAGGAGCCGCGTCCAGTCGAACCCCGGCGATCCGGACTCCAGCGACACCGCGATGTCGCACAGCCAGAGTGGACGCCAGCTCCCGTGGCGGAAGAAGTGGAGGCACAGCCACCGCAGCAGGTCCTCCGGAGACAACACCCTGATCTCCGTTCCGTCGATCGATGCTGTCCGGGCGCGCTCGAAAAGCGACTCGAGAGCCCTTTCTCCCTCCACCTCGATGTGCTCGAAGTCCACCCAGAAGCCGCCGAGCCGCGCCCGCTCAGACGCGGCGTGGGCGCCACGCAGGTCCCGAGGACGAACCAGGAGGTCGAGGTCTCCGCACGGGCGGAGGCCTCGCCCGGGGTAGAGGCGGGCCACGCTCCAGCCCTTTACGAGGATGGCCTCGACCCCTGACTCGGCCAGCCGATCGAAAAGCCGCCGCAGCGCGAGTCGGTACGCTTCCTCCTGCTTGACCTGGAAGAAGTGCGCGAGCTGCAGCTCCTCCCCCGCCGGGAGGCTCGCGAGGTGCGGCGATGCGGCCACCCTGCGCCAGGCGAGCGCACCGCAGCCGGGAGCCACGAGCAACGGAACGACACGGTCGAGGTCTTCCGGACCGAGCTCGAGGGGAGCTGGGTGAGCGCGCCAGCTCCCGGAC
>Ga0214471_10003832_pt1 | contig 11631 bp, 10 predicted proteins | sample RVTome_5_FD_207665 | JGI IMG/M metagenome (GOLD analysis project Ga0214471, IMG submission 207665) | Soil microbial communities from uranium-contaminated site in the Upper Colorado River Basin, Wyoming, United States - RVT142D155 | ecosystem: Environmental > Terrestrial > Soil > Contaminated >... | reverse complement strand
CCAGGGCCAGACCGCGATGAACACGTTGACCGGCGCGTTCAGCGGGTTCACGCCCATCTCGCCGTACCCGCGGAGCACCAGTGGCCGGATGTAGCAGGCGTTCAGCCCGTTCGCGCGGACGACGTCCTTGACACCCTCGGTGATCGCCTCGATCGAGTATGGGATGTCCATGTGGTACAGCTTCGCCGAGCGGAACAGGCGCTTCAGGTGGTCCTCGAGGTGCCATACGGCGGCGCCGTGTGAGGTTTCGTACGCGCGGATCCCCTCGAAGACCCCGCTCCCGTAGTGGACCGCGTGACTGAGCACGTGGACTTTGGCATCGCGCCAGTCCACGAGCTCACCGTCCATCCAGATCTTGTCGACCTCGGTGATCGGCATTCGGGGAACCCTCCCTGTCCGGACGCTTCGCACCCGGCAGGCCGGGCGGTTCTCCGAAGGATACCTGCTGGCCGAGGCCCGGTCAGGGCAGATCGTAGGCGTGCCAGACGTGTGCTTGCTCGAACCGTCCCGCGTCGTCCACCGGACCGTAGCGCTCCATCGCCCAGCGTCGGATCTCGTCCGCGGCGCGGAGCCGACCGTCCTCCGGCACGCTCCACGTCCACGAGTAGCGGTTCTGCTCGATCCCCTCGATGAACTCGTCGAGGGACACGGCCACCTCCTCGACGAGCACGGGGAGTTTCCGGATCGTCGCCCCGTGGCCGCGCATCTCCTCGTCAAGCTCGTCCCACCCCGCCCAGTCAAGCCCCACCGGCCGGACCGGGATGCCTGTGAGCTCGGCGAACCGTTCCTGGACCTCCACCCGCGGACCGCCGTAGGCACCGAGGTTCACGAGGAACGATCCTCCGGGCCCGATCGCGCGCACGACCTCGGCGAGCACGCCTCGCCAGTCCGGGATCAGGTGGAGCACCCATCGCAGATACGCGGCGCCGAACGCTCCACCGGCGAACGGGAGCCTCGTCGCATCGGAGATCACCAGGGGGAAGGGCGCCGTTCCCGAGGCCTTCTCGACCAGCTTGCCGATCATCGCCGGCGACAGGTCCACGCCGGCGACGTCGATACCAGCCTCGTGTAGCGGGAGCGCCAAGAGTCCCGTCCCGACGCCGACCTCGAGCACGCGGCCGCGGTCGCGGAGCTCCGATGCCAGGAGCTCGATCGTGCGCGACATCGACTCGTCCGACATCGCACGCGTTCGGTCGTAGAACTCAGCGGCGCGGTCGAACGCGACGGACTCGCCCATCCGTCGAGCCTAGCCCTTGGGGATGTCCTTCGCGGGGTCGACGAACGGCAGCGGTGCCACGGTGACCGGCACACGCCCCCGCGGCGTCTCGGCCTCGAACTCCGAGCCCGGCTCCTCCCACCGGACCGGCACCCACGCGTACCCGATGTTGCGCTCCAGGCGCGGCGACCACGCTCCCGCCGTGACGCGCCCGAGCGCGGCGTCACCTTTGGAAAGCGTCCAGAAGTCGTTCAGCGCGCCCTCGTCCGTCATCGGGTCGCCGCCGATCTCGATGCCCACGAGCTTGCGATCGAGCAGGTTGCCGTCGCGGATCTCCTCCAGACGCCGGCGGCCGACGAAGTCCTGCGTCTGATCCCACTCGACGTACTTCTCGAGACCGGTCACGTGCAGCGGCGTGTCCTCGACGCGCATGTCCGATCCGTAGTTGAAGATCCCGGCCTCGATCCGGCGCGCCTCGCTCGGAGCGATCACGCGGATCCCGTACGGCTCGCCGGCCTGGAAGACGCGCTCGAACAGCTCGTCACCGCGGCTGGTCTCCTGGAGGTAGATCTCGTACCCCACCTCTCCGGTCCACCCCGTGCGACTGACGACCATGGGGATCCCGTCGACCTCGGCTTCAGCACAGAAGTAGTAGCGGAGCTCGGCGACCGCATCCCCGAAGAGATCGCGCACGAGGTCCTTCGAACGAGGACCCTGGACCTGCATCGGCGCGACGTCGGCCTCGAAGACCTGCACGTCCATGCCCTTCGCGCCCGCGATGCCGGCGACGTAGAGCAGCGCGTCCGAGTCGGCGAGCGCGAGCCAGAACCGATCCTCCGCCAAGCGCAGCAGCACGGGATCGTTCACGATGCCTCCCCACGGCGCCGTGAGGAGTACGTACCGCGCCTGCATGACCTGAACCTTCGTGAGGTCCCGGCACGTGATGAGGTTGACGAGCTCGAAGGCGTCCGGACCGCGGACCTCGACGCAGCGTTCGACCGCGACGTCCCACAGCGTCACGTCGTTCCGCAGGGACTCGTACTCGGTGACCGGGTCCTCGTAGAGCGTCGGCAGGAGCATGTGGTTGTACAGGCCCCAGCTCTTGCAGCCGTGACGCTTCGTGGCCTCGTAGTACGGCGACTTCCGGTACCACGGCTGAACGTAGAAGGTGAAGCTCTCGGATGCCAATGCGACTCCTTCGAACGGACGCGTCGGACGCGGAGCCTAGCCGCTAGTTCATCGACGGGTCGAGCGGCATCGTCGAGATGAGCCGGTACTCAGGCCCCTTGCGCCGGACGATGTCGCTCCAAAGCTGCTCGGGCGCCTCGGTGAACACGTCCTCCGGGCGCGCCGACTCGAGGATCCAGCCCCCCTCCCCGAGCTCGCGCTCGAGCTGGCCCGGGCCCCAACCCGCGTAGCCCGCGAAGACGCGGGCCCGCCGCAGGTCTCCGAACTCGGTGGCATCGGTCTCGTCGGGCAAGAACCCGATCGACCCGAACGCCACGACGTCCGCGCGCTCGGGATGCTCGAAGTCCGCGACCACGACCGCCGACTGCGGCTGCACCGGACCGCCGATGAAGAGGCGCTCGCCCTGGCCCACGAGGACGGCCAGCGGAGGAGCCGCGATCGCCACCTCGACCTCCGAGGCCCGGTTCAGCACGACGCCGACCGCGCCCTGGTCGTCATGGTGACCGACCAGGACGACGGTCCGGCGGAAGTTCGGATCCCAGAGCGCGGGACCCGCGACGAGGAGCGACCCACCGAGCGATTCCACACCGTCATCATCGCGCAACGGAACGCTTGCCGCGACGATCAGCTGTGCGAGACGTCCCGGTCGCTCGCCGTTCGGACGGCCGGCTCCTCCTCTGCCCGTGGCTCGGCCACGAGCGGCCCCGCCACGCGCGGCTCAGCCGGGACGGGCTCCGCCACGACCGGCTCACCCAGGACCGCAGCCGCGGGTGCGGCCGGCGAGGGAACCTCGTCCGTTTCTCCCGTCTGCCGCAGACGCCGCAGCGGCGCGAGCATGATCGCCGCGGCGAGGGCGGCGACGCCGCCGATGAGATAGGTGCCCTGCGGACCGACGGCCTGCAGCATCGGCCCCGCGACGATGTACGAGACGGCCAGGCCGAGCGAGATGACCGCCTCGAAGGCCGCCATCGTCCGGCTCCGGACGGCGTCGGGGGTCCGTCGCTGCATGATCCCGTTCTCGGCCACGATCGTGAGCCCGTCCGAGGTCCCCATGACCAGCAGGGCGAACAGGACCAGCGCGAACGCCGGAGCCACGCCGACGCCGAACGCCGCGACCGCGATCCCGAACGCACCCCCGACGAGCCAGAGCGGCTCCGTCTTCGGCGTCATCCATCGTCCGGCGGCCGAGCCCAGGACCGACCCGAGACCCCAACACGCGATCAACAGGCCGAATCCGAGCTCCCCCGCCCCGAACTCCTCCGCGAGCGGAGCGTCGGCAACCATGCCCATCCCCATGCCCAGCACGAAGACGAGCCAGGCGAGCGACAGGCGTCGCAGGACGGAGTCGCGCAGGAGGAACTTCACCCCGGCCGAGATGCCGGCGTGTTCGTCCCCGGCCTCGGGCGTCCGCTCGTCCTGGAAGCGCCCACGCACCGTCAGCGTGATGAGCCCCGACACGAGGAACGAGATCGCGTTGATCCCGAACACCCACGAGGGGTCGCCGAACACGCTGAGCAGGACGCCGCCGATCACCGGACCCACCGCGATCCCCGAGTGCACGCCCACGGTCACGAGGCTGTTCGCCCACGCCAGGTGCTCGTCGTCGCCGAGCAGGTTCGGGATCGCCGCGCGGGAGGTTGAGAAGAACGGCAACTCCGCCAGTGCGGACCCGAACGCGAGCGCGATCAAGATGCCCGGATCTCCTGCGAGGGCCATCGCGCCGAAGAAACCCGCCGCGACGAGCTCGGAGACGATCATGACGCGCCGCCGGTCGAACCGATCGCCCAGCGCGCCGGCGAAGGGACCGAGCAGCCCGGCCACGCCGAACGTGAGCAGGAGCGACAGCGACTGCATCCAGGGCGAATGCGTCGTGTCCCAGATCGTGAACCCGAGCGCCGTGTACGCGGCGGCGCCTCCGGTCACGGAGATCAGCCGTCCCGTGGCGATCCTTCGGACGGCGCTGCGAGGGTTCTGCGTGGTGAGGTTCATCGGACGACTCCTGGCTCGGTGGTTCGAGGCTTCGGTGATCGGGACTGCCCGCCGGGCGGCGGACCGGCCGCTAAGCGGCCGAGAGGAAGGGCGTGTCGTCCTTCCGATCCAAGATCACCAGGAGTCGCTTCATAGCCGCGGAAGTGTAGCACGAGCAAGCGCCGCGACGGAAGACGTTTCAGTCGGGAAGGACGATGAAGCGCGCGGGACCGGCGTCGATCGCGGAACGGATCTCCTCGATCACCTGCTGCCCGACGGGGCTGTCGAGCGTGAGACCCATCAAGGCGGTGCCACCCATCGTCGGGCGGCCGACGTCCATCGTCGCGATGTTGATGTCGTGCTGTCCGAGGATGGTCCCAACCCGGCCGATGACCCCGGGCCGGTCGCCGTAGGTGAAGAAGAGCATGAACTTCGACGGCGCCATCTCGATGTCGTAATCGTTCACCTGCATCACGCGTTCGGCGTTGCGCTTTCCGACGAGCGTGCCGGCGACGCTGACCGGACCCTCGTCCGTGTCGACCTTGACGTGGATCAGATTCACGTAGTCGCTCGAGACCGTCGACCGCGTCTCGCTGATCGCGATGCCGCGCTCGCGCGCGATGATGGGCGCGTTCACGAAGGAGACGGGCTCGTGGACGACGCCCGTCAGCACCCCTTTCACGACCGCGAGGGTGAGCACGCGGGTGTCGACGTCGGCCATCCGGCCGAGGTACTGGGCCTCGACGCCGCGGATTGCGCCCTGCGCGAGGCCGGTCAGGAGGGCTCCGAGCTTCTGCGCCAGCGGGAGGAAGGGCTTGATCGACTCGCTCACCTCGGCGCTGGCGGACACGTTCACGGCGTAGGGCACGAACTCCCCCGAGAGCGCGAGCCGCACCATCTCGGCGACGGAGGTCCCCGCCTTGTCCTGCGCCTCGGTCGTGGACGCGCCGAGGTGGGGTGTCACCACCACCTGATCGAACCCGAAGAGCGGCGACTCGGTGGTCGGCTCCGTCTCGAACACGTCGAGCGCGGCGCCGTCGAGCTTCCCGTCCTCGAGCGCCTTCGCGAGCGCCTGCTCGTCGACGATGCCACCACGAGACGTGTTGACCAGGCGCGCGCCCTCTTTCACGAGCCCGAGCTCGCGCTCGCCGATCAGCCCTTCCGTGTCCGGCGTGCGCGGCAGGTGGATCGTGATGAGGTCGGCCTGCACCAGGAGGGCCTCGAGCGTGGGCATCAGCTCGACGCCCATCTCCTTGGCGCGCTCCTTCGGCACGTACGGATCGAACGCGATGATGCGCATCCCGAACGCCGCCGCGCGCTGCGCGACGAGGGCTCCCACGCGGCCGAGTCCCAGGACGCCCAGCGTCTTGCCCTGGAGCTCGATGCCCTCGTACGCCGAGCGCTCCCAGCGACCGCCCTTCAGGTCGGCGTTCGCCTGTGGGATGTTCCGCGCTTGCGCGAGCAACAAGGCGATCGTGTGCTCGGCGGCGGAGACGATGTTCGACTGCGGCGCGTTCACGACCATCACGCCGCGCCGCGTCGCCGCTTCGACGTCGACGTTGTCCAGCCCGATCCCGGCGCGCGCGACGACCTTGAGGTTCTCGGCGGCCGCGATCACGTCGGCCGTCACCTGGGTCTGCGACCGGACGACGAGCGCGTCGTACGGCGCGATGGCGTCGACGAGCCCCTCGACCGCGAGCTCCGGCCGGACGTCCACCTGGAAGTCACGCCGGAGGAGATCGATCCCGGCATCCGAGAGCTTCTCGGTGACCAGGACTTTCACGCGCGCTCCTGGAACACGCCCTCCGCGGCAGCCACCGCGGCGCCGCGCTTGACGGGGTAGCCCAGCCGCTCGAGCGTCATCTCGAGCGCGGCGAGCCCGCGGATGATGTCGAGCTCGCTGAAGTAGCCGAAGTGGCCGATGCGGAACACCTTGCCCTTCAACGGGCCCTGTCCCGGGGCCAACACACAGCCGAAGTCCGAGCGGATCCGGTCGCTGATCGCGTCCGCGTCGATCCCCTCAGGGGCGCGGATCGCCGTGACGGTCCAGTTGTCCTCGAGCCCCTCCCCGAACAGGTCGAGCCCGAGCGCCTGGACGCCCTCCTTCACGGCGCGCGAGAGCATCTGGTGCCGCAGCAGTGCCGCATCGAGTCCGTCCTGGAAGTACAGCTCGAGCGCGGCCTCGAGGCCCTGCATCACGCTGATCGCCGGGGTCCAAGGATTCTCCGGGTGCGGCAGTTCGGCATACCGCTTGTAGACGCGCCAGTCGAAGTAGAACCGGGGCATCGTGGCGGTCTCGCTCGCCTTCCACGCGCGTTCGGAGATCGCCACGAACGCGATGCCCGGCGACGCGGATAGGGCCTTCTGCGAGCCGCCGACGGCGACATCGATCTCCCACCCGTCGAACTCGAACGGCACGGCGCCGAGGCTCGACACGACGTCCGCGACGACGAGCGCGCCCGCCTCGTTCGCGACGCGCGCGAGCTCGCGGATCGGCTGGATCACGCCGGTCGAGGTCTCCGAGTGCGTGAGCAGCACGGCCTTGACCGGGTGTTCGGCGAGCGCCGCCGCGACCTCCGCCGGGTCGATCTTGCGGCCCCATTCGAGCTCGACCGTCCGGACGGTGAGGCCGTGCGCCTCGGCCAAGCCCCTCCAGCGCTCGGAGAAGAACCCGGCGAGCGGGACCAACACCTCGTCGCCCGGCGAGAACACGTTCTGGATCGCCGACTCGAGCCCGCCGGTGCCCGACGACGTCATGAGCAGGACGTCGGCTCGATCGGTGCGGTAGAGCTCTTTCAGCCGCGAGGTCACGCCGCGCATGAGACGTCCGAATCCGGGACCTCGGTGATAGACGAGCGGGCTGCCCTGTGCGAGCAGCACCTCGGGTGGGATCGGCGTCGGACCGGGGGCGAGGATGATCTCTGGTCTGTTCATCGGCGCTCGCTCATCGGATCGGGGACGTTTCGGAGCCTACCATCGGGGTTGCGCGCCCCCGGTCGACGCGAGTGCGCCGGCCGCGTTCGGGGTTCGCGTGTCAGCCGCAGGGGCCGGCGTTGCCGGCCGACGCGGCGCCGGCCGGGCGCATCCCGCCGAACGCCGTCTTCGCCGTTTCGCGGCCGGCGACCGGGCGACCCGGCCCGAGCGCCGGCACCGACGCGACGGCCGACGTCTCGACCGGCGTGGCGACCTTGCGGGGCGCCGCACCCGAACCCGGCACGCCCGCGATCGGCCGGCCGTCGCCCGGCGCGGTGGCCGCGCGGCGGACGGATGCCGCGGGGTCGACACATCCGTTGGTTCCGGCGTCGCCGGAGCTGAGTCTTGCCGGCGTGTCCGAGCCGTCGCGCGTCCCCGCAGATGCCGCGCCGCACGCGGGCAGCGCGAACACGAGGACGACCGAAAGGAGGCCGATCCGCCGGCGCGCGCGTTCGGGAAGGACGTTCCGCACCATGTCGCGAGGGTAGCACCGGCCCTGCGGTCGACATAGGGGTCGTTCGACCGTCAGTCTTTCGGCAGGAGCGTGCGGAGATCGACGGCCGGATCGGACAGCGACGCGGGGTCCGGATGCGCTCGCGCCCTGATCAACGGCATGGACCGCCGCACGTCGAGCTTCCGGTTCATGCTGAACGCCGAGAGCAGCTGTCCCTCCTTGAGGAGGAACGCGATGAAGCTCCGCTCCTCGATGCTGCCGCGGATCACCGTCTGATCCCACTCGGTCACGAACCCCGACATCTGGATCTCCGCGTCGTACTGGTCGGACCAGAACCAGTGGGCGTCGTCGAAGATCTCGTCCGACCCGAGGATGCCCTTCGCGACGTGCTCGCCCATCTTCACCGCGTTGTCGAAGTGCTCCACGCGGATCGGACCGAACACGGGATGGTCGTGACGCGCCACGTCGCCGATGGCCCAGACACCCTCGATCGACGTCCGGAGCGACCCGTCCACCGGGATGCCGTTGTCGGTCGGCACCCCGCCGGCCTCGGCGGCGTCGGTGACGGGTTCGACGCCGACCCCGATGACCGCGAAATCGCCCTCGATCCTCCGCCCCTCCTTGGTGACCAGCGTCTCGAAGCGGCCGTGGCCCTCGAACCGTTCCGCCCCGTCGTGGAAGAACATCTCGACGCCGTGGTCGCGATGCAGGGCCTCGATCGAGCGGCCGAGCTCGGGCCCGAGTACCCGCTCGAGCGGGCACGCCGCGAGCTCGACGACGGTGACGTCGAGCCCCAGCTGCCGGAGCGACGCGGCGACCTCGGCCCCGATGAAGCCCATCCCGACGAGGACGGCCTTGGAGCCGGTCTTCGCGGCCTCGCGGATCGCATCGCTGTCGGGGGCGAAGCGAAGGTCGAGGACGCCGGGGAGGTCGAGCCCCGGAATCGGGAACCTGCGGTTCCTCGACCCGGTGGCGACCACGACCTGATCGAACGGCACGCGCTCGCCGCCGCCGAGCTCGACGACGCGGTCGGCGGCGTTCACGCGCTCGGCTCGGACGCCGAAACGCGCATCCACGTCGTTGTCGGCGTACCACTCCTTGGGGCGAACGAACTGGTGGTCGGACTCGCCGCGCAGGTACTCCTTCGAGAGCGGGGGACGCTCGTACGGGGCCATCGGCTCCTCGCCGATCAGGACGATCTGCCCGTCGAAGCCCTCGTCTCGAAGGGCGCCGGCGGTGGTCGCACCGGCCTCTCCAGCGCCGACGATGACGACGCCGGTCACGTGTCGGTGATCAGGACCTGGAGCTCGCCGTCCTGCGCCTGGATCTGGAACACGTCGACCGGGTCCGTCGCGGGACCGTTGATGACTTCTCCCGTCGTGACGTCGAACTGGCTGCCGTGGCACGGACACTCGACCGTGGGGCCGTCCAGCTCCCCTTCGGCGAGCGAACACTGCTGATGCGTGCAGACGTCGTCGAACGCATGCAGGTCGCCCTCGACGTTGGCGATCGCGATCATGCGCTCGCGGATCGTGTACGACCTCATCTCACCTTCGGGTACGTCGTCCGCCGGCCCGACCCTGACCCAATCCGCCATGCCCGGTCCTCTCCTCCCGTCGTCGCTCGCATCCGCGGATCCGTGAACCGAACGTCACGTCCACGTCCCGAACGTGCGGCAGCCTATCGCACCCGTCGCGGCCGAGGTCACGCCCGCAGGCGGGCGACGACGTCCGGGGTCATGTACCCGATGCCCGCCACGAGGTAGAGGATGGCCAGGATCAGGAATCCTCCGCGGAAGTCGATCGGCAGCATCGCGGGGATGAGGGCGCCGGCGACCCAGGCGAGCTGGAAGATCACCTCGTACCGCACGAACACACGACCGTGCGCTCCACCGGGGGCGAGGCGCTGCATCAGGCTCTGGAAGGCGAGCCGGCCGAGCTCGGCCGACGACCCCACGACGACGCCGAACACGATCAACACCGGAAGCGAGAACGCGACGAACGCCAGGACCGCTCCGACGCCGGCCGCGGCGATGCACGCCACGACCACAGCCTCCTCTCGGAGCGAGGAGGGAAGCCGTGGCGCCACCAGGTCGCCGACGAAGCTCCCGATCGTTCCCGCCGCCGCGAGGACGCCGAACCACCACGTCGGCTCGCCGCTCCCGCGAAGCGCGAACGCGAGCGCGAACAGCAGGAAGCCGGTCGCGGCCCGGAGCCCGGCCGCACCGATCGCCGGCGCGGCCAGAGCGGCGATCGCGCCGGTCCGAGTGACCTTGGCTCCGCCGCCCCGAACGCGCGGATGCGGGAGGCGAAGGTTGAGCGCCGCCGCGACCCCGTACACGGCCGCCGCCGCGATCAGCGTGGCCTTCGACCCGCCGAACCGGAGCAGCAGGAGCGCAGGCCCGCCAGCAAGCAGCGCGCCGCCGACGCCGATCCGCCCCAGCCGGGCGTTGGCGCGGACGAGTCCTTCGTTCGGTCCCGCGTACGCCATCGTCAGGCCGGTCTTCGTGATCGCGTGCACCTTGGAGAGCGCCAGGAGCAGGAACGCCGAGGGGTACAGCAGCAGGGAATCGAATGTCGTCGCCGCGTACACGCAGACGACCGCACGGCCGAGGGCCGCCACGAACGAGATCGCGCGCCTTGGACCCGCACGGTCGAGCAGCGGCACGAGCAACGGTCCCGCGACCGCGAGCGGCGCCATCGTGAGCGCGAGGTAGATCGCGACGTCTCCCCTAGCCTCGCCGACGGGGACGTCGAAGAAGACCGACCCGGCGAGCGCGATCGCGACCATCGCGTCACCGGCCACGCTCGAAAGGTGCACGAGCCCGTAGCTCTCGAGCGCTTCGTTCGACCGCCACATCCGGCCGAGCGGGCGGAAGATCGTCTCGATCAGCCCGACGAAGCCGAGCAGGATCAACTGCCACCACGGATAGCGCCGGGGCCGGGTGTGGTCGACCCTCAACGGCCCGTCCGGCTCAACCCCGGGGAAGGCGCTGGAGCAGGAGCTCGCGGACGGCCTGCGGGTTGGCGGAGCCGCGCGACTTCTTCATCACCTGGCCGAGGACCGCGTTCAACGCGCCCTCCTTGCCGCTGCGGAACTGCTCGACGGGACCGGGGTTCTCGGCGATCGCCTCGTCCACCCACGCCTCGAGCGCCGACGTGTCCGTGACCTGCTTCAAGCCGAGTCGTTCCACGATGGCATCGACGTCGTCGCCCGTCTCGAACGCCTCCTCGAGCACCGGCTTGGCGCCCGACTGCGAGATCGTCTGCTCCCGGATCAGACGGACGAGGTCGGCGACGTGTCGCGGGGTCACCTTCGTGTCGTCGAGTTCGAGCTTGGCCTTGTTCAGCAACCCGGCCAGGTCCTGCGTGACCCAGTTCGCCGCGGCCGAGGCGTCCGCTCCGTGCGCCACCGTCTCCTCGAAGAACCTCGCCACGGTCGTGGATGCGGTGAGGATGCGCGCCTGCTCCGGCTTGAGTCCGAGCGCCGAGACGTATCGCAGCCGCCGAGCCGCCGGGAGCTCCGGGAGCGATGCGCGCAGCTCCTCCACCCGCTCCGGCTCAGGGGCGAGCGGCGTCAGGTCCGGCTCGGGGAAGTAGCGGTAGTCGAACGCCTCCTCCTTGGAGCGGAGCGTGTGCGTCGCCCCGGTCTCCTCGTCGAAGTGACGCGTCTCCTGCCGGAGCGGCTCACCCGCGTCGAGGGCTTTCCGCTGCCGTCCCTCCTCGTACCGCAGCGCGCGCTCGAGCGAACGGATGGAGTTGAGGTTCTTGATCTCGACCTTGGTCCCCAGCGTCGTCTCCCCGACGGGGCGGGTCGAGATGTTCGCGTCGCA
>Ga0214471_10003831_pt1 | contig 11633 bp, 12 predicted proteins | sample RVTome_5_FD_207665 | JGI IMG/M metagenome (GOLD analysis project Ga0214471, IMG submission 207665) | Soil microbial communities from uranium-contaminated site in the Upper Colorado River Basin, Wyoming, United States - RVT142D155 | ecosystem: Environmental > Terrestrial > Soil > Contaminated >... | reverse complement strand
GGCGCTGCGCGCCGACCGCCTGCGTCACATCGCCCTCCGGGTCGTCCATGGTCGCGCCGTGCCGCTCCGTGCCGTGCTGTGGAGTCGCGAGGTTAGTATGCACCTCATACATAAGCAGGTCCGGGAGGTGCCGAGGTGCTCGTGGAGCCGGAGCTGGTGGCGACGGCAGCGGGACCCGTCGAGGTCGCCGACCTCGGGGCGGGGCCGGCCGTGCTCATCGTGCACGGCATGCCCGGCGACTGGAGCCAGGCAGCACCGTTGGGCCGCGAGCTTGCCCGCACCCACCGCGTCCTGCTGATCTCACGCCCCGGCTACGGGCGCACGCCTCTGGCCACGGGCCCGACCTGGGACACGACCGCGGCTGCCTACACCGCCCTGCTGGACGCGCTGGACATCGAGCGTGCGGCCATCGTCGGGATCTCGGGCGGCGGCCCGTCCAGCTTCACCTTCGCCGCGCAGCAGCGCGACCGCTGCGCCGGCCTCGTGCTGTGCTGTGCGGTCCACCCCGACGTGCGCCAGGTCCCGCTTGCCATGCGGGTGTTCAACGCGCTGCCCGGCGTCGTCGGGGCGCTGACCAGACTCGCCCGCAGCCGCCAACTGAGGGCGGCCGGGGAGCCCGGCGCGCTGGTGGCACGCGCGCTCGAGGAGGCCAACGAGGTCGAGCGCGCCCGCGTCGAGGCCGACCCCGTCGCGCGGGAATGGCTGGTCGATTTCGCGCGCCACAACCTCCGGGTCAGCGCGGACATGCGCCCGTTCCGCCACGACCTGCGCCAGATCGTGGCCCACCAGCGCGCGCGGGCCGCGCTCGTGTGGCCCGACGGACCGGCGGTGCCGACCCTCGTCCTCCACGGCAGCGTGGACCCGGTCGTGGACCTGGCCTCGGCGCAGGCCTACCGCGACCTCGTGCCCGGCGCCGAGCTGGTGGTGTACGAGGGCGGCGGCCACGGGTTCCTGCTGACCTTCCGCTCCGAGACGACGCCCGTGCTGCGACGCTTCCTGTCACAGCCGCACGACGGCATCACCGCCCTATGACCGCCGGATGACCGCCGGATGGCCGCCGCCGGGCCAGCTCGCTGGGTCACAGTAGGGTCCGCACCTGGAGGTTCGCGCATGACCCACGGCAACGCCACGACCGGCTCGTCGCTGCTGTCTCCGTCGGCCGTCGGCGACATCAACCGGTCGCGCGTCCTCCAGGCGCTGTGGGACCACGGTCCCCAGTCCCGCGCGGACCTGGCCCGACTGGCGGGCGTGACCCGCGGCACGATCGGCAACATCGTCCAGTCGCTGCTCGAGGCCGCCCTGCTCGAGGAGGGCGAGCCGCGCACCGGACAGGTGGGCAAGCCCGCCGTGCCGCTGTGGTTCACCGAGCAGGCCGGGCTCACCCCCGTGGCGACCCTGGACTCCAGCGGCGTCCAGGCTGCGCTGGTCAACGCCCGCGGCGACGTGCTCGTGCACGAGGAGCGGCCGTTCGACGGGGCCGAGCTGGACGTGGACACCACTCGCTGCGCGGTCCTCGACGCGCTCGCCGCGGTGGCTGGCGCTGCCCGCACGGCTCCGATCGGCGTGGGCATCGCCGTGCCGGGCGTCTACGACCCGGCGGCACGGGCCGTGCTCGGGTCCACCCCGGTACCGGCCCTGGTGGGCGACTGGCTGCCGAGCGCCGTCGAGGACGCGCTCGGGCTCCCGGTCGTGGTCGAGAACGACTCGCGGGTCCAGGCGCTGGGCGAGAAGTGGTTCGGCGACGGCCGTGGACTGAGGACGTTCGCGTCGCTGCAGACCGGGCACGGGCTGGGCGTCGGGATGGTGATCGACGGCCAGGTGTTCCGGGGCGGCAACGCCCACGCGGCCGAGTTCGGACACACGTGCGTCGTGGTCGACGGCGACCTGTGCGTGTGCGGGCTGCGCGGCTGCTGGGAGACGATCGCGACCCTGCGGTGGCTGCGGGCCCAGGCCCGGGCCAGCGGCCTGCCGAGACCACGCAGCGTGACGGGCGCCCGGCTCGCGGAGCACGCGGCCACCGACGGCGCCGCCCGGCGACTGCTCGAGCGCTACGCGGACCATCTTGCCGTCGGCATCGCCAACCTCCAGCAGGTGTTCGCGCCCGAGACCGTCATCCTGCACGGCGACGCGGCGGCCGGCGGCGAGCTGCTCCGGGGGCTGATCGAGGATCGCACCCGCACCCGCGTGTTCCCGGGCAACGCCGACGAGGTGGACGTGCGCATCTCGACGCTGGGCGCGCGCGCCGGCTTGGTCGGGGCGGCCGCCCTGGTGTTCTCGGAGCACTTCGCGCTGACCGCGTAGCGAGCAGCCCGCGTCGCGAACAGGCCGCGTAGCGAACAGCCCGCGTCGCGAACAGGCCGCGGCGCGAAACAGGCCGCGTAGCGAGCTGGCCACGTGGCAAGCTGGCCCTGCCGGTCGCGGTCAGGCGGTCACGCCACCGGGACGCCGTCGCGCCAGACGGCCGCCACCTGGAGGTCGTCGTCCAGGAGGACGAGGTCCGCGGCGGCGCCGGGCGCCAACACCCCGAGGTCGTCACGACCGATCGCCCGAGCGGGCGTGGTCGCGGTCGCAGCGACCGCGTCGACCAGCCCCCGGCAGGCCGCGACGAACCGGAACGCGGCGTCCATCGTGAGGTTGCTCCCGGCCAGCGTGCCGTCCGCCAGGCGGGGCGCCCCGCTGGTCGTGTCCACCGCCACGCCGTCGAACTCGTAGCGGGCGGGCGGGAGCCCCGCGGTGGCCACCGCGTCCGTGACGGCGAACACCCGCCCGGCGGTGATGCTCAGGACCAGCGCCGCGAGCTCCGCGTGGACGTGCACGCGGTCGAGGATGATGCCGACGTCGAGCTGGTCGAGCAGCAGGGCGGCGCCTGCGGTACCGGGCTCGCGGTGCCCCAGGCCGCGCTGGGCATTGAACACGTGGGTGACCATCGAGACGCCCGCGTCGACCGCCGTACGGAGCTGCTCGTAGGTCGCGTCCGTGTGCCCGGCACTCACGACCACGCCCGCGGCACGAAGCAGACCGATCGCGGCGCCCGCGCCGGGGAGCTCGGGCGCCAGCGTGACGATCGCGACGTCGTGGTCAGCCCACGCCAGCAGCTCCTCGACCCGCGCCGCCGACGGCTCGACCAGCGCGGCGACGTCGTGGGCGCCCGCCTGGCGTGGGGACAGGAACGGGCCCTCGAGGTGCAGGCCGAGGCTCCGGGGCGCGGGAGCCCCCGGCGGGGCGCCGGGCGCGGCGACGTCGTGCGCGCCGGCCTGCCGTGGGGACAGGAGCGGGCCCTCGATCTGGGGGCCGAGGCTCCCGGGCGCGGGAGCCCCCGGCGGGGCGCCGAGCGCCGCGAAGGCATCGGGGTACCGGTCCCAGGCCCGGGTGGTGATCGTGGGGCAGTGCGCGGTGACACCGCTGGCGAGCAGGGCCGAGGCAGTGGCACGCAGGCCGGCCTGCCCCGCGCCGTACTGGTGTCCGCCGATGCCGTTGACCTGCAGGTCCACGAAGCCGGGCACGAGCGTGCCCGCGTGCCGTTCGGCAGGGACATCGACGTCACCGATCTCGGCCGGCGTCCCGACGGCTGCGATCACGCCGCCGTCCACGAGCACTGCGGCGGGCGCCACGACCCCACGGGGCGTGACCGCTGCCTCGACCTCCAGCCGCTGCCGCACGCCGCGCCTCCTGTCCCGTGCCAGGTATGTACTCTACTGCGACATACCGTCTGTACCTGCTGCTGTCGGAGCGCCGCGTGCCGGGACTGGTCGAGCGCGAGGCCGCCGAGCAGCCCGACCGCGTCGGCGCGGTGCTCGGGCGCCAGGCGGAGGTCGCCGCCCTGGCCGATCGCCTGCGCGGCAGGTTCACCAACGTCCTGCTGGTCGCCCGTGGCTCGTCGGACAACGTGGCACGTTACGCCCAGTACGTGCTCGGGGCGCGCAACGGCCTGCGGGCCGCGCTGGCCGCCCCCTCGCTGACCACCCGGTACGGCGCCCGGCTCGACCTGCGCGACACGCTCACCATCGGCATCTCGCAGTCGGGCACCTCGCCCGACGTCGTCGGGGTCGTGTCCGAGGCGGCCCGCCAAGGGGCCCCGACGGTGGCGATCACGAACGCGCCCGGGTCGGCGCTGGCCGCCGCCGCCGAGCACGTGGTGGCGCTGGAGGCCGGCGCCGAGGACGCGGTCGCGGCCACCAAGACCTACACGTGCTCGCTGGCGGCCATCGCCCTGCTGTCCGCCGCGCTCGCGGGGGACGCGGGTGCGTACGGCGATCTGGCCGACGTGCCAGATGCGATGCGCGAGGTGTTGGCCGCCCGACTGCCGTCCGCGGCCCTGAACCGCTGGGTGAGCGCGCGTCGGGGGATCGTCGTCGGCCGCGGGTACGAGTTCGCCACCGCGCACGAGACCGCGCTCAAGCTCCAGGAGCTCGGCGGGGTCATCGCCCAGGCCCACTCGGCCGCGGACGTGCGCCACGGCCCGGTCGGTGGGCTGACCGGGGACGTGCCCGTGATCGTGTTCGCCGCGCCGGGGGCCCTGTCGGACGACCTGGTCCAGACCTGCGCGGCTCTGGCGTCGCGCGGGCCGCTCACGACGATCGGGGCGCTGGAGGCCGCGCACCAGCACGCCGGCGTGGCCTGGCGGCTCCCCGAGGTAGCCGAGTGGGTCGCACCGCTGGTCAGCGTGGTCGCCGGGCAGCGCCTGGCGATCGCCCTCGCGCACACGCTCGGCCGCGACGCCGACCAGCCGCCCGGCCTGACCAAGGTCACCCGCACCCGCTGACGCCGCAGCCGATCACGCCGAGGGCGTGCCGTACACGACCCAGCGCCAAGGACAGATGAGGGCTGCCAGACCGTGCCGCCTGGTACGTCTTCGATGCCGGTCAGGTCCACGTCACCTGATCGAGGTAGGCGCGAGAAGCCCCGAGTCTGAGGGTTCAAGCCCATTCTGAGGTCCCGGCCCACCCTGGCCGAAGGGAGGGCCGAGGGTCGTAAGTCGCTCGGTCTACGGCCGTTCCAGGGCACGTCAGAGACCCGCGCCCGACATCGTGTCACTTTCCGGCCGGTATGGTCCGATGCGTCACCGCAGAATGACCGATGGGGGTGGATGATGGCTCGCCGAGACCGCGATGGTCACGGCACGGACTGCACATACCGGAACCCGAACGGATCCAACCCCGGCATCGACTGCGACATCGACTTCAGCCGAGCGCAGGCCGAGTTCACCGTCTGTGGAAGCCTGTTCCCGTGTGTCTAATCAGACGCTCCAGCATACGCCGGGTGCTCGCCTTGACGGCCTGGATCACCCTCGTGGGGTGCGCCGGCACGTCAAGCGACGAGCCCGCAACTCGCGTGCAGGCACAATCTTCAATGTCCTCCAACACTGCCTCGGCCACCGAAGCAGGTCGCTCTGGGTCTGAGGGGTTGGCCGCGCAAGAGGGGACACGAATAGAGTCGTCACCGACAACCAAGGCGTCGTCTACCTCGACGACTGCATCGCCGACGATAGTCCAGCTCGAGTCGTTCGACGGGGACTTCTCGGGCTCCGGCGAAATGTCGATCGGGAACTCGAACTTCCCGGTTCCCGACGACTGGTATGGCAGGTTCTACCCGGACTTCTACCCGGATTCGGACCGGGTTCGATTGTTCGGACAGACCGCGTTCGACGCGAACCCAACCTACGGCATGGGAATAGAACTCTGGACCCCGTCGCGAAGCGGCGACGCCATCGAATCCTTGCACCTCATACGTCCCCGCAGAGGTGGTACGACGACCACCAGTCTGCAGTTCGACGAACCCCTCGCATGGCAGAGTGCGATGGTGGGAACCAGCACCGAATCTAGCGTCGAGAATCGCGGTGTCATCGTCGTGGTCACGCGAGAAGCTCCCAACGTCTGGAGCTTCGACATCACCGGCGATGGTATGGACTTGACGATCGAGCTCCAGGTTTTTGCGGACTCTGGTCGTCTGGGTGGCGTCCACATGAACTTGAGTGGGAGTATCGCGGGCGATCCTGTCGAGGGTTGGATTCGGCTCGAACGAACCGCCGGTCAGTAGCGATGGGTACCAGCAAACTCGCTTTGCTGGGGCTTCGGAATCGGAAGTAGGCGGCTCTCACGCTGTCGCCCGTCGCGTGCCATACACGAACCAGTGCCGATGTATGGACAGCGCCGCACGCGACTCACGCCTTTTCACGACCGATCGAACTGACGCCTGCGCCCTCAACCAACGCCGCGAACGCCGTGCCGGGTGGCCCGAAGTTCAACCGCCTCTGGCCGCGTGGCAGAGACTCATGCGCGAGGGTTGAGGACGGACACGCCTGGGTCGATCGCGGCAGCGAGCTGCAAGATGTCGCCCGGGTCCGTGCTCACGACCACGGCACCGAGTCGCGCCGCGACCGCGACGACGACCGGATCGGCTGCGTCGTCTCCACCGACCACGAACCGACGGCTGGCGGCGCTTCGTGCGTCCTGCTCGTCCAGGGGGACGATCCGCGTGCCCTTCAGGCGCCGGTTGAGATTGGCGTCGTCCGGTCGGCCAGTCAGGGACTCGACGAGGCACACCGTGGGGACGTGCGCGATGCCGCCCGCTCGCTGGCTCGCCTCGAGCACGGCCAGCACGCGATGATCGGCGGCCGCGAACATGGACAACGCCCCCGAGTCGAGGACGACATCGCTCACGCCGCCCCCTCGCGCGCGGCCCTGAGGCGCTGGGCGGCGGTCGCGATCTGCTCATTCGTCGGACGCGCCTGCGGTGCGTCGCGGTAGATGGTGTCGAGAGCCTCGCGCAGGTCCTGGTTCGCGGCCCACCTTGCGGCCGCCTCGTTGATCGCCGATGAGAAGGACTCCGCAGCCCCAGCCTCGACGTGATGATCGACCGCTGCCGCGACCTCCGGGGCGAGTGTCACCGAACGCTTCGCCATCGCCCTCGCCATACCTACCTCCGCGCCGTGTCCTACCGATGGTAGGACAGTACGTTGTGGTCCGCAACGGCTGCGTCTGGCTGCTTGACGTGCGGGTGCTGCACGGTCTCGCAGGCTCAGGACCGGGCCGCCGTCAGGCGGGCAATGAAGTCGTTTGCCCAGGCGACGGCGTCGTCTAAATCGGCCAGGACGTCCAGGCCACTCGCTTCCTGGGCGTAGCGCTCCGCCCAGCCGGCCCGAGCAGCCACCGTTGGCGGCCACGGGTGACGGCACCGGAACGAGAAGAGGCGTTCACAAGCCTGCCGGACCGGGGCCAGTGAGCCTTCGAAGATGGCCATCGCGAGCTGGAGGTCCACCAGATCGTGCGCCCGATCATTGACCCAGTCCGCTTGGTCTGGCGCCGTGCAGGCGTGCACCTTTTGCGCGACCTGTTGTTCGAGCGCGAGCGCCGGGATGGGACCTGGCTCAGGTAGCCCAAGGCCAAGGCACAGGTCGACACCGTCGGCGCTCATGAGTAGCTCCGTCCCGCGGAGCCCGTCCGCCTCCTCGACTGCGACCTCGATGGTGACGGTCCCGTACGGCCGCCCCAGGTACGAGAGCTTGGCCTCGAACCGGTGCGGCCTGTAGTCGTCGGCGACGGGGGCGGGGATCACACCGCGATCGCGGACGGCACCGGTGAACCCCGTCCACCCGGTCCGAAGCGACTCCTCCAACGTCTCACGGAACTCCTCGATCGAGGTGCGGCGGACGGCATCCAGGTCTGACGATGCCCGCGTTCTCAGGGTTCCCAGCCGGAGCTCCAGGTTGGAGCCGCCCTTGATGACGCCGCCCTCCTCGATCGATGCGAGCTGCCCGATCACGAGTACGCCCAACAGACGCCGCATGCGGCCGATCACAAGACCATGCTCGTTGCAGTAGTTGCGCAAGCGATCCTCGAGCGACCGAAGGCTGGGAGGCGGACCGTCCTTCATCGATCGCTCCGGCGCTGATCGAGGACCCAGTCCAGCTCCGACGCCAACAGCAGTCCCTCCACGCGAGCCGCCTCGGCCGCTTCCCGAAGGCGCGAGTCCATGACGAGCCCGCGACAGTCGACCAGCGCACGGGCGACCGTCGTCGATGGGATACCGAAGTACGAGGTCAGGTGCTCCCCTGGGAGCTCGTCCTGGATGATCGTGATGTCGCCCGGTGGGGGCTGCGTCCGACGGACTCGGTGCGGGGTCACCACTCGGATCGTCCGAGGGTTCACGAAGGCCAAGTCGTGGAGATCCAGGACAGCATCGTGCGACAGGGCAGCGTCCTTGCCGACCCACAGGACGGCCTCCATGAGCGGCGTCCGGTCGGTCACCGGGACTTGGGGAAAGCGGTACAGGCCGTATCCGATGTGCTCGAGCAGGCCTCGGCTCTTCATGACGCCGAGGTACGTCGCCGGAAGCCCACGTTCCTTCGCATCCCTGCTGGTGACGAAACCGTAGCGATCCAACGCGACGTCGTAGAGGTGCTCCCAGATCTTGCCCGGCACCGGAACCCTCCTGCTCGTCGCTGTCAAAACTTTATCATTTTGATAAGGTCTTGACAACACCGTTGTCCGCGCCGGCAGACAGGAAGAAGGCCGCCACGCACACCAGACCGCCGTTACGCAGGCGTTACGGAATCGGCGACCGGGAACGGCCCCGTACGCTCGCAGAAAGGCGTCCGTCACGGTCCACCCAGGAGGCAGCGTGCGACGAGCCAGGCTCGTGCTCGTCCTGGCCGCGGCAGGGGTCGGAGTCGGGGTCGTGGTCGCTGCCGTGGTGCTCGCACAACGCGACATGCCAGGACCGCAGGACCCCGGCGACGTCGCGGCGTACCGGATCCGTTACGCCACCGAGGAGCCGCACACCGGTCGGCAGTCCGTCCAGATCGTCGAGGTGGAGCGTCCCTACCGCGCCCGCTCGCGCGTCCTCGACGCGGACGGGACCACCCTGCGCAGCGGCAACGTGTGGACGCAGACCGCCGCCTACATCGTGGACGCCCAGGGAGTCGTCTCGGCGGTCCAACCCATCCCACCCGGACGGCCGGGGCCCGACGTCCGCCTCGACGTCTCGCTGCCCGAGGCGCTGGAGCAAGGCGTCGTCCGACGCGCGGGCACGGACGTCGTGGCGGGTCTGGCCTGCACCCAGTTCCGCACGCTCGGCCCGCTCGATGCAACGCTGCCACAGCCGCCCGCGGACGACGAGTTCACGGTGTCGTGCGTCGACGCGGCGGGACGGGTCCTCCGCGACACGTGGACGGTCGCAGGACAGGTGATCCGTCGCCGGGTCGCGTCGGCGGTCGATGCCGGTGTGTCGCTGACGGACGACGAGCTCTTCGGTGCGCAGGGGCCGCCGCCTGTACCCACGGAGGTGGCACTGGTCGAGGTCCGCCTGCTGCCCCAACTTCCGCAGCCACCTCTTGCGTTGCACCTGCCCGACGAGCTGGCCGGGCTGGCCCTGGACCTGATCGTGGAGATCCGAGACCTACCGGTCCAGCAGGGGATCGCCCGCGGGACCCGGCTGACCCAGCGCGCGACGTACACCGACGGCGTGCGCCTGCTGGTGGTCGAGCAGTCGCGGACGTTGACCGGACAGGAACCGCCACCGCCGCACGGCGCCCCGTTCGAGCTGCCTCCTCTGCAGGGCGCGGTGCTGACGATCTCGTTCGACGGGCTGGTGGTCACGGGCACGGTGGGCGACATCCGGGTCGAGATCCGGGGCGCGCTGACGCGCAGCCAGATGTCCGACCTCGACCTCACCGGGGACATCCCGGTGTCGTGACGCGTCGTCAGGCCTCGATCCCGTCCAGGATCCGGCGGGTGGCCGCAGGGTCGTCGGTGACGAGGACCACCCGGCTCTGTGCCCGGGCGCCGACGGCCACGTAGGCCAGCGAGATGTTGATGCCCGCGTGCTCGAGCGGCTCCAGGCACGACGCGAGCGCGTCGGGGCGGTCGGGGAGGTTGACCACGATGGCCTCGTGGGCGGCGCGTGCCTCCAGGTCGGCCGCGGCGAGCGCCATCAGGGCCCGGTCGGGCTCCCCGACCAACAGGTGGATGACCGAACGTCCCTGCCCGGTCAGCGCGGCCAGGCCCTCGATGTTGATGTTGGCGTGCCCGAGCGTGTGGGTCACGCGACGAAGCTGGCCAGGGATGTCGTCGACGATGACCACGAGGTCCTGCATGGGGTGCTCGTCCTTGGTTCGTCGGCTCGCCGGCGGGCCGTGTGATGGTCCCATCCGGCGCCGGACTTCACAACGCTGCCCAGGGGACCGGGACGCATCCTGCGCCGGACGCGTACGTTGTCCCGCCCACGGGAGCACCGCCGGGCCCGAACCTCACAGGGTCCCGGTTGCGGCCACCCCCCGATCTGGAGCATCCTTGCCCGACCCGACGACGTGGCGGACCGCGCTGGCGGCATCGGGGGCACTGGCCTCGGCCACGCTGCCGCTGTTCCTGCTGGGCGCCTTCAGCGTGCCCATCGGGCGCGACCTGGGCATCGACGAGTCGGGCATCGGCGCCGCGGTCACGGTCCTGTTCGTCGCGTCCGCGCTCGCCGCCCGGGCCGCGGGGCGCCTGGCCGACCGCATGGATGGGACGGTCACCCTCCGGGCGGCGGTCGCCATCGCGGGGCTGGCGAGCGCCGCACTTGGCGCCTTCGCCACCTCGTGGTGGCACATCGCCGGCCTGTTCGCGGTCGTCGGCGTCGCGGTGGCGCTCGTGGACACCGGCTCGGCGCGCCTGTTCGCGGACCGCGTCCCGGTGGCGCGGCACGGCACCGCGTTCGGGATCAAGGAGGCCAGCGTCCCCGTGGCTTCCCTGCTGGCGGGCCTGGGCCTGCCGACCGTCGGCGCGCGGTACGGCTGGCGGGCGGTGTTCGTCGCTGCGCTCGTGGTCAGCGGGTTCACGGTGCTGGTGCTGCTCAAGCGGACCGCTCGTGGCGTGAGCCCGCACGAGCCCACCAGCGGCCGCACTCCCGGCGGCGCTCCCAGCGACACTCCCAGCAGCGCTCCCAGCGGCACTCCCGACGGCGCTCCCGACGGCGCTCCCAGCGGCGCTCCCGACGGCGCTCCCAGCGGCGCTCCCGGCGGCACTCCCAGCAGCGCTCCGAGCGGCGTTCCCGGTCACGACTCGGCGACGACCGGACGGCTGCGCGCGCTCGCCGCAGCCGTCGCGCTCGGTTCCGGTGCCGCCAACGCCTCGGCCACCTTCCTCGTGCCCGCCGCGCTCGATCACGGGCTGTCGGCCTCGAGCGCAGGCCTAGTGCTGGCGGCCGCGAGCCTCGTCGCCGCGAGCGTCCGGCTGGGAACGGGACGTGCGGCCGACCACGGTCGCGACACGGCCGCGCGAGCCCTGACCACGCTGATGGGGCTGGGCGCGGCTGGAGCCACCGTGCTGGCCCTCGGCGGGCCCCGGCTGTCGGTCGTGGTGGGGGCGCTCACGGTCCTCGGTGCGGGTTGGGGGTGGACGGGGCTGGCGTTCCACGTCGCCACCCGTGCCCGCTCCACACAGCCGGCCTCGGCGGCAGGTGTCGTGCTCAGGGGGTTGGGCATCGGCGGCGCGGTCGGCCCGCTGGCCTTCGGGACCCTGGCGGCTCGGGTGTCGTACGCGGTCGCGTGGACTGCCGCAGCCGCGGCGATGGCTGCGGGCGCGGTGCTGGCGACCCGCACCAGGACGCCGGCAGCCAGCCCACGCACCAGCGCGTAGCAGGACCGCCGTCGCGCG
>Ga0214471_10003830_pt1 | contig 11633 bp, 13 predicted proteins | sample RVTome_5_FD_207665 | JGI IMG/M metagenome (GOLD analysis project Ga0214471, IMG submission 207665) | Soil microbial communities from uranium-contaminated site in the Upper Colorado River Basin, Wyoming, United States - RVT142D155 | ecosystem: Environmental > Terrestrial > Soil > Contaminated >... | reverse complement strand
GCCGGATCGCCGGGAATGACCGGAGTGAAACGGGGTCCGCTGGACGTGTACTACCTCAGCAACTCGCCCGAGCCGAAAGTGTACGAGTCGCGCTGACGCATCGGCGTCACCATCACGCGGAGGATCAAATGAACGCGGAGACGGAAACGGCTGTAGTACCCGCCGGGCGGCCCTGGATAAACGGACGCCGGCGTGGGTGGTGGCTCGCGGGCATTGCAATTCTGGCCGGCGTCGCCCTGGGCAGGGAATGGCTGGCGGCGATCGGGGCGTTGCCGATTTTACTTTCGCTCCTGCCGTGCGCGGCGATGTGCGCGCTCGGCTTGTGCATGAACCACCAGACCGGCGGCGCGTGCGATCAATCGAAGACGGAAACCACGGAGAAGCCGACATGATGTGCAACAAACAGATTCTCACCTTGGTAGTGGCACTGTTTCTGGTGGCGCCCGCGTTCGGCGCGGGCGATGCCGCGCGTGGGGCAAAAGTTTTCGGCACGTGCATCGCCTGTCATTCGCTGCGAGTCGGCGAACACCTCACCGGACCGAGTCTGGCTGGCATGGTTGGCCGCCGAGCGGGAACGACCGATGGATTTGCCCGCTACTCGGAAGCGTTGCGCAAAACCGACGTGATCTGGGACGAGAAGTCGCTCGATGCGTGGATCGCCGACCCGCAGAAGTTCATCCCCGGCAACTTGATGACGTTTCGCGGCCTGCGCGACGCCGGGCAACGCGCGGATCTCATCGCATTCCTCAAGAATCCGAAGCCGGCGGCGGAGTCCGCGGGCGGTGGCATGGGCGCCATGATGGCGTCGCCGCGGCTGGAGAGCTTGCGCGCCGTCGAACCGCAAGCGCGCGTGACGGCGATTCGCTACTGCAAGGACAGCTACTTTGTCACGCTCGCCACCGGCAAGACGTTCCCGTTCTGGGAAGTCAATCTGCGCTTCAAAACGAACGGCACGCCCGACGGCCCGCCGGCCGGCAAGCCCGTGATCTTACGCGGCGGCATGCAGGGCGACCGCGCCTCGATTGTGTTCGCGAGTCCCGATGAGATCGGGAAGTTCGTCAAAAAGCGCTGCGAATGAACAAACCGGTGCAACCCTTGGTGCCGGATCATTTGCTACCCGCGACACACAGCCGCGCGTGGCGCGGCTACGTCGTCGCACTGGTCGTGTTTGGCGCAATCGGGATTCTCCTTGCCTACGGTCTCGGTCTCGATCCGAAGCGCATTCCCTCGCCGCTTATCGGCAGACCGGTGCCAACGTTCGAGTTGCCGCCCGTGCAAGGCCGCACGCTCGGCCTGTCGAGCGAAAACCTCACGGGCGAGGTGTCATTGGTAAACGTCTTTGCTTCCTGGTGTGCGGCGTGCTTGGACGAGCACCCGTTATTCATGCGTCTCAAGCGCGACAACGTCGTGCCCATCCATGGGCTCAACTACAAGGACGCGCCCGATGACGCCGCCGCCTGGCTCGCGCGCCACGGCGATCCCTATACCCGCACCGGCGCCGACCGCGACGGGCGCGTCGGGATCGACTGGGGCGTCTACGGCGTGCCGGAAACCTTCGTCATCGACCGCGACAGCCGCATCGCGTACAAGTTCATCGGGCCGCTCAGCGATAAAGACGTAAACGAAACATTGCTCCCGTTGCTGGAGAAGTTGCGCCAATGAGTCTTCGAACGGCGACTTTCATCCGCCGCGCTGCCGCTGTCGCGCTCGGCTTGATCGCGGCGGTCGCGGTGGCGGTGGTCGCGTACCGCTATGCGACCGGGCAATCAGAAGGCGAGGGCGCCGGCGCCGATGCCACGATCAAGGTCGGTGGCCGGGACTTCATTCGATGGGACACGCCGCGCACGCTGCCGGCCGTCGTCTTTGCCGACGAGAATGGCCGTGAGGTCACGCTCGAGCAATTCCGCGGCCGCGTGGTGCTGCTAAACGTTTGGGCCACGTGGTGCGTGCCGTGCCGCAAGGAGATGCCGACGCTCGACCGATTGCAGGCGAAGCTCGGCGGTCCGGACTTCGAGGTCGTCGCGCTCTCGATCGATCAGGACGGAATCGCCGCCGTGCGCAAGTTCTATCAAGAGGTCGGCATCAAGCATCTGCGGATCTACAACGACCCGACGGCCGACGCGACCGCGCGCCTCAATATTCTCGGCATACCGGCGACGTTGCTTGTCGATCGCGCGGGCCGCGAGGTTGGGCGCGCCTTGGGGCCGGCGGAGTGGGATGCGCCGGACGTGATCGAACTCATTCGGGCGCATTGGAACCCGCCGTCAAAATGATATGCGGTGCTCTTTCGCGCTTACGCCTATTCGTGATGAGTAAGGAGCTTCAGACATGTTGACACGCCGAACCGCGTTAAGGGTGCTAACCGCCGGGGTGGGAATCCTTGCGGCACCGTTGCCGCTGCGGCGCGCGTTTGCCGGGCGTGAACCCGATTTGGTGCTGAGGCTCACCGCCGCGCCCGACGACGTGCAACTCCGGCCGGGACCCAGGACGCGAGTGCTGCGTTTCATGGGTGAGGTGTTGCGTGGCCGCACCGACGCCGTTAAACCCGCACCGGGTTACCTTGGACCGACGATTGAATTGCGCCGCGGCGAGCGCGTGCGCATTCAGTTCCGAAATCGCGCCTTCGGTCCGAGCATCGTCCACTGGCACGGCATGATCGTCCCCGACGTCGCCGACGGACATCCGCGTCACGCCGTCGGACCCGGCGGTGATTACCTATACGAATTTACGGTGCAAAATCCGGCGGGGACTTATCTTTATCATCCCCATCCGCACGGACTCACCGGCGCGCAAGTGTACTACGGCTTGGCCGGGCTGCTCATCGTGCGCGACTCGGAGGAAACCGTGGGCGGACTGCCGGCCGGCGAGCGCGAGCTTGCGCTCGTGATCCAGGACCGGCGGGTCGGGCGCGACAATCAGTTCAGCTTCAAACGCATGATGATGGACGACATGAACGGCGTGCTCGGCGACACGGCGTTGGTCAATGGCAGACCCGACGCCGCCTTCACGGTGGTGCCGCGCACTTACCGGTTGCGGCTGGCCAATGTCTCGAACGCGCGCATTTACAAGCTCGCCTGGTCGGACGGCCGGCCGATGCGAGTCATTGCCACCGATAACGGTCTTTTTTCCTCCGCCGAGGGCATTCAGACCCGGCCGTACGTGGTGGTCGCGCCGTTCCAACGTCTCGAACTGATCGAGGACTTCGGCGCGCGGCGCTCGAAAACGGAGATTGCGCTGATGAGCCGGGCGTTCTCGTCGCTATCCATGGATACCATGATGGGCGGCATGATGGGTAACGGCGGCGGAGGAATGATGGGTGGAGGTGGAATGATGGGCGGCGGCATGATGGGTGGGATGATGCGGGGCATGATGGGCGCGGACCAAGGCGAGGAGCTTGTAGTGGCGCGCTTTACCGTCGCATCCGGGACGCGCGTTCGCGACGCGGATGTGCGTCTGCCCGATCCCATACCGTTTCCGGAGAAAACCGACGCCGAGTTATATACGGAGCTTGCGTTTCGCCATATGCGCGGCTTCCTGAACGGTCGCCGCTTCAACATGCTGGCGGTCGCCGACGAGGAGCGGCTGCCTCTTGGCCGCGCCGCCGTGTGGACGTTCGCGAACGACGGGCCGGGAATGGCCATGCCGCACCCCATGCACATTCACGGCGTGCGTTTCCGGATTCTCGAGCGCAGCGGCGGCGCGGCGGCGGGCGATCTGCGCGAGGGCATCGTCGACGCCGGCTACAAGGACATGTTTCTGATCTTCCCCGGCGAGCGTGTGCGCGTCGGCCTCGTGCCGACCGAGCCCGGCATGTTCATGTACCACTGTCACAACCTCGAGCACGAGGACGCCGGCATGATGCGCAACGTTGTCGTGAGTTGATCCCATCGAGATGCATGCAGCCGTTGGCCTAGCTCTTATCTCAACCAATCGGTGCCATGGGCGCACTGCATGGCAGCCGTTCTTGGCGACGTGTCACCCGACCCGTTATTGTCGTTAACTTGAAACTGAAAAGGAGCACATCATGAAAGAGTCGACGCTACTCATACAATCCGCGGTCGCAAGCCTGCTCGTTCTAGGAATGACGGCGGGCGCCGGCTCCGCCTTCGCTGCAAAAGGCGGAATCGATCGTTGCGCCGGGATTGCCAAAGCCGGTAAGAACGATTGCGGGACGGCGACGGCATCGTGCGCCGGCACGTCCAAGGTGGACGGCGACAAAAACGCCTGGATTGCCGTACCGAAGGGGACGTGCGAAAAGATCGTCGGCGGCCAATTGGCCGACGCCGGTGCAATCGCGAAGCACATGAAGGAAATGGAAATGATGAAAAAGAAGTGATTCAGATGGCCGATCCCGGCGCGCGCCGGGATCGGTCCTTGGATCGCGCTGGAATCCATCTTCATTTTCGGAGCGCTTTGTGAATCGACATGTTCTTGCGGCAGTAATGGCGAGCCTTCTCGGCGTCCTGCTTCCTGCCTCTGAGTCCGCGGCGCAGGACGTGGCCGCCAAGCGCGGCTTTCCTTTCGCTAATCACGGCAACGGCTTCGCGCTGTCGCCGAAGGTTTTGCTCGCGGCGGACGGCGTTTCCTACGGCGGCTTGCGTAAGCAATCGTCCGCGAGCGTCGATGGCGCGGACGAATTATTGCCGCCGGACCGGGCTTTCACCGTTTCCATTTCCGCCAAGGACGCCGACAACTTGGTGGCGGTGTTCACTCCCGCGGAAGGTTATTTCCTGTATCGCGACAAGTTCATATTTCGCGTACAACAACCGCCGGGTATCGAGGTCGCGAACGTTGCGATCCCTCGCGGCGAAATCAAGGACGATCCGATCTTCGGGAAAACCGAGGTCTTCCATCGACCGGTGCGGGTACGGGTTCAACTGAAGAGAACGAATTCTTCCGCGCGCAGCTTGATGCTCTACGTCAGGTACCAGGGATGCAACGAACCGCTGGCGGTTTGTTATATCCCGATCGAAAAAACTTTGCGCATCACGCTACCGCCGGCGGCTCGCGGCGGCTGAATCCGAATATGCATTCCTACGGATGCCAGAGTGACCTAAACAATGTCTGAAATCGCGAACATCGGGTTGTTGACCGCCTTCCTGGCCGGTCTAATCTCCTTCGTCTCGCCGTGCGTGCTGCCGCTGGTGCCGGGTTATATTTCCTTTATCGCCGGGCGTTCGCTCGATGAGCTGGACGCGCCGACGCATTTCACGCGGCTCACCCTGTTCGGGCAAGCGGCATTGTTCGTGCTCGGGTTCTCGACCGTGTTCATCGCGCTCGGCGCGAGCGCCACGGCGCTCGGGCGGCTGCTGCTCACGTACAAACAGGAAGCGAATCTCATCGGCGGGATAATCGTCGTGGTGTTCGGACTATTCATGACCGGGTTGATCAACCCGCGCTGGCTGCATCTCGATCTGCGTTTTGTACATCGGATCGAATTGCGCGGCGGGCCGGTGGCGGCGTATGTACTCGGGCTCGCGTTCGCGTTCGGCTGGACGCCATGCATCGGCCCGATTCTCGGCGCCATTCTCACCGTCAGCGCCTCGACCGCCTCGATCCAAGGCGGCATCGTCTTGCTGTCGGTTTACTCGCTCGGTTTAGGCGTACCCTTCGTGTTGACCGCGGTGTTTCTCGAACGCTTCCTGGTTCATCAGCCGCGCCTGCGACGTTGGAGTCGACCGCTGCACCTTGCCACCGGCATCATACTTATCTTCGCAGGCATCGCGATCGCCACCGGTCAGCTCACGAAACTCTCTTATTGGCTTCTCGAGTTATTCCCGGCGCTGGGCCGTATCGGTTGACGTTCCCCGACACATTTGTCGGTCTCGGCTGGCGTTAATGCCGCTCCATGAACTGTGGCGCTGCGTTGGAACCCGAGCCTTTTGCGTATTGATCTACATCAACACATAGCGGCGCGCGTCGGGTATTGTTCACATATGACCTTAAGTGTGAACCGGATGCAAGACAACAGATTCGCACGAGCGCTGGCGTTCGTCGCTGTTGCGGCGTTCGTTCTTCTTCTGGGTCCTTACTGCGACATCGTGAGTTCCGCGCGAGCCGAGGCGCCAAGCAACGCAAGCCATCACGCGACCGACGCGCAGGACCACGGAAAATCCTCGCCGGCCGATCTATGTCCGTCGCTCGATCACACGCCGGCTGTTCCGCCCGATGCCGTTTCTTCGCCGCTGGTTAACGCGACACCGGCGTTTCCGCCGGTGGGTGCACCTGGCCTCGTCGTGCGCATCCCGAACAGCCGAGGACGAATTACACCGCGAGCGACGCCACCGCCAGGTCAACGCGTGCCGCTCTATCTGCGCTACGCCCATCTTCTGACCTAGCCCTCCGCCGTCGACGGCGCACGTCGGCGCGCGGGTTCGGCTACGGCAGCAGTAACCGCGAATAAGTCGACCCGGCAACCGACGTGCCATTCAACGCTCGGAGCTTTCTTGGAGAGTACTATGTTAACAGTTACCGAATTCTCTCGACGCCACGGCAACCTTGAATGCTTGACTTACGTGTAGCGCACGCGCGTACAAGGTCCTTCCGGGCGGTCATGCATTACTCCCCACGTTGAGAACCGAAAAATGCCAGTCATCGTAACGTCGAAAGAACACCGGTTTCCGTGGTACGTGCACTTGTTCTTTTGGAATCAGCGCCGCAAGTACGGCGCCGTGCTCGAACCGGCGCGCCTGTGGGGACGATCCCCGAAGGTGTTTATCGCACTGGCGTCGCTGTACGGTGCGCTCGATCGGCGGTCTTCGCCGATCGAAGCGCCGTTACGCTCGCTGATCACGGTGCGGGTGTCGCAGATTAACGGGTGCGCGTTCTGCGTCGACATCAATTCGGCGACGGTGTTGAAGCGCGGCGTCGACCAAGGGAAGCTCGCGGCGCTTGCCGACTTCGAAACCAGCCTGCTTTTCAGCAAGCGCGAGAAGGCGGCGCTCGCCTATGCCGAGGCGGTGACGCATTCGGATCGCCGCGCCACGGCCGAACATTTCACGCGACTGCGCCGTCATTTCGACGATGACGCGATCATTGAGTTGACCGGGCTGATCGCGTTTCAAAACTTGTCGAGCAAGTTCAACGCGGCGCTCGGCGTGGAGCCACAAGGCTTCTGTGCGGTGCCGCCGCAGCCGCGACGCGAACGCGCCGGCTCGACGACAAATTGAGGAGAGCGAGTAATGTATCACGACAAATCAGTCCAAGCGGTGCCGCCGCAATGACAAAAACAACTTGGGCAAGGCCAATATCCTACGGCACCATGGCCGGGGCGTTGTTGCTAGGGGTGTACTTCGTGCTCCTGACGCTTGTGTCCGGTTGGGAATTCACGGTCGATCAATTCGCGCAGTACTGGTACTTCGTCGTGGCGCTGGCGGCCGGCTTCGGCGTTCAGATCGCGATGTATCTACGATTGCGGCACGTAACGATGCATGGCGACGGTTCGGGGAAAATCGTCGCCGTGTCCGGCGGCACGTCCACGGCAGCGATGATTTCCTGTTGCACGCATTATCTGGCGAACGTTCTTCCCGTCCTGGGTGCCACCGGCATCATGGCGCTGGTGGCGCAGTACCAATCCGAGCTGTTCTGGGTCGGCCTGGCGTTCAACGCGGCCGGTGCCGTCTACGTCGGCCGCAAGTTGTTCCAGGCAACCCGTCACATGGCACAGATGGAGCAAGGCATATGAAATCGAAAACGACTGCATCGCGTTTCGTTGGTTGGTCCGTGGTGTTCGCGTTTATGGCGACGTTCGGCGGTATCGGGCAATCGCCGTCCGCGGTCGCCGCAACAAGTCTCGTCGCGCAAACAAACCGCGAAGGAAACGTCGAGGTAAAAGTCACGCCGCGAACGCTCGCCGCCGACGCTGCCGTGTGGGAGTTCGAGGTGACGTTCAGCACACATTCGGTGACGCTCACCGGTGACCCCGCGCAATTTTCGGTATTGGTCGATTCGCGCGGAAACACCCACCCCGCGCTGAAATGGAAGGGCGACCCCGCGGGCAGCCATCACCGCAAGGGCAGCTTGCAATTCAAACCGCTCGCCGGGGATGCCGCGGTCGAGCTGCGAATTAACGGAGTTGCCGGCGTGGCGTCGCGCAGTTTTCGTTGGCAACGGCAATAGTTTCCATGCATCTCATTAACAACAACCACGCGAGGCGCTAGACAATGGAAAAGAAAGTGGCGGCCACCGATCCCGTCTGCGGGATGTCCGTGGATCCAATGAAAGCGGCCGGACAAGCGGAGCACGAGGGCGTTCGTTACTACTTCTGCTCGACACACTGTCAGCACAAGTTTTCGGAGGCACCGGACAGGTTCATTTCGAAGGTCCCGGGGAAGACCGTAAAGGATCCGGTTTGCGGAATGACAGTGCAGCCGGCGGCCGCGGCGGCGCGAGCCGAGCACGGCGGCGCGACGTATTACTTTTGTTCGGACCACTGCCAACACAAGTTCACCGCGAATCCGGATCGATACCTCGGCGCGTCCGCAAAGGCGCCGGACGTTTCTGCAAAGAGGGAAGGCGCCACTTACACCTGCCCGATGCATCCGGAAGTGCGCGAGCCAAAACCAGGCGCTTGCCCGGATTGCGGCATGGCGCTCGAACCGGCGGAAGTGTCGATGCCGGCGACGAAAGTCGAGTACACCTGCCCGATGCATCCGGAGATCGTGCGCGATGCGCCCGGCAGTTGTCCGATCTGCGGCATGGCGCTCGAACCGCGCACCGTGGCCGTCGCGGAAGAGGAGAACCCGGAGCTGGTCGACATGACGCGCCGCTTTTGGGTGTCGACCGCGCTCGCGATCCCGGTGTTTCTGAGCGCGATGCTCGCGGAGTTCGCACCCGATTTCATGAACGCCTTGGTTTCGCACGGTACGCGCCAATGGATCGAGTTGGTGGTCGCCACACCGGTGGTGCTTTGGGGCGGCTGGCCGTTCTTCGTACGCGGCTGGCGTTCGGTGGTGACGTGGAATCTCAACATGTTCACGTTGATCGGGCTCGGCGTCGCGGTCGCGTGGGGTTACAGCATTGTCGCGACGTTGGCGCCGGGAATTTTCCCGGATTCGGTCAAAATGCCCGGCGGCCATGTACCCGTGTACTTCGAAGCAGCCGCGGTAATTACGGCGCTGGTGCTGCTCGGTCAGGTATTGGAGCTGCGCGCGCGTTCGCGCACCAGCGCCGCAATCAAGATGCTGCTCGGACTCGCGCCGAATACGGCGCGCATCGTGCGCGCCGACGGGCGCGAGGAAGACATACCGCTCGATCAGGTCAAACCCGGCGATACGTTGCGCGTGCGCCCGGGCGAGAAAGTGCCGGTCGATGGGAAAGTCACCGACGGCACGAGCGCCGTGGATGAGTCCATGGTCACCGGAGAGTCGATTCCGGCAACGAAGCAAGCGGGCGACAAGCTCATTGGCGCTACCGTCAACGGAACGGGAAGTCTACTGATGCGCGCCGAGCGCGTCGGCACCGATACGCTGCTCGCGCAAATCGTTCGCATGGTCTCGGAAGCGCAGCGCTCGCGCGCGCCCATTCAGAAGCTGGTCGATATCGTCGCCGGCTATTTCGTGCCGGCGGTCGTAATCGTCGCCGTCATCACGCTGATCGTCTGGGGCTTCTGGGGTCCCGAGCCGCGTCTGGCGCATGCCGTTATCAACGCGGTGGCGGTGCTCATTATCGCGTGCCCGTGCGCGCTGGGGCTGGCGACGCCGATGTCGATCATGGTCGGCACCGGGCGTGGTGCGACCATGGGTGTGCTTATCAAGAATGCCGAAGCGCTCGAAGTGTTGGTCAAGGTAAATACACTTGTCGTCGACAAGACCGGAACGCTCACCGAAGGCAAGCCGAAACTCGTGAGCGTCGAAGCCGCACCCGGCTTCGACGAAGCGACGGTACTGCGCCTGGCGGCAAGTCTCGAACGTGCGAGCGAACATCCGCTGGCGGCGGCGATCGTGCGCGGCGCCGAAGCGCGTGAACTGCGCCTGACATCGCCGACCGAGTTCGATTCGCAAACCGGCCGTGGCGTTGTCGGTCGAATCGAAAACCGCCGACTGGCGCTGGGCAATCGCAAATTGCTCGACGAGCAAGGCATCGATGCGATGGCGCTGCACACGCGCGCCGACGTGTTGCGCGGCGAAGGCCAAACCGTGATGTACCTCGCCGTGGATGGAAAACCCGCAGGTCTGGTGGGCGTTGCCGATCCTATCAAAGAGACGACACGCGAAGCGCTCGACGTGTTGCACCGCGAAGGCGTGCAAGTCGTTATGCTGACCGGCGACAACGCTACGACCGCGCAAGCGGTGGCGAAGAAGCTCGGTATCGATCGCGTCCAAGCGGATGTACTTCCGGAGAAGAAGGCGGAGATCGTGAAGCAGCTGCAAGCCGAAGGCCGTATCGTCGCGATGGCGGGCGACGGCATCAACGACGCGCCGGCGCTGGCGCAAGCCCAGGTGGGCATTGCGATGGGCACCGGTACCGATGTCGCCATGGAGAGCGCCGGCGTCACGCTAATCAAGGGCGATCTGCGCGGCATCGCCCGCGCGCGGCGCCTGTCGCACGCCACCATGCGCAACATCCGCCAGAACTTGTTCTTCGCGTTTATCTACAACACGCTCGGCGTGCCGATCGCCGCCGGGTTGCTATATCCATTTTTCGGACTGCTGCTTTCGCCGATGATCGCCGCCGCGGCGATGAGCTTCAGCTCGGTATCGGTGGTAACCAATGCGCTGCGGCTGCGGCGCGTGCGCCTGTAACCGAAACAACGCGGTTATTGCCAAATGAATACACCGGCTAATCCCAAAGCACCATGGTGGCGCTCGCGCAACGGGCTGGTGCTGCTCGGTTTTCTTGCTATCGCGGCTTTTTTCCTGTGGACCGAACATCAGGCACACCTGCTCGGCGCGCTGCCGTTTATTCTGCTCGCGCTGTGTCCGCTGCTGCATATCTTCGGCCACGGCGGGCACGGCGGTCACGGTGCCAACGACTCGGACGCCGAGCGGCCGCGACGGGGAGGCGATCATGAACACTGAGGCGGCGCCGGCTTATGGGTTGTGGTCGCTGGTCATCATCAACTCGGCGGTTTTCATTCTGTTCGCGTTCAGCTTTTTCAAGCCGCAGACCCAACGCGACTGGCGCTCCTTCGGTGCGTTCTCGGCGTTCCTGGTGGCGCTCTTCACCGAGATGTACGGTTTTCCGCTGACGATTTACTTGTTGTCGGGCTGGCTGCAGAGCCGCTTTCCCGACGTGGATTGGTTTTCGCACGACGCGGGCCATCTGCTCGAGATGCTGTTCGGCTGGAAGACGAACCCGCACTTCGGGCCGTTTCATCTCTTGAGCTTCATCCTTCTCGGCGGCGGATTTATTTTGCTGGCGAATGCGTGGCGGGTGCTCTACGACGCCCAGAAAAACCAAGTGCTCGCCAGCACGGGGCCGTACGCACGGATCCGTCATCCGCAATATGTCGGGTTCGTGCTGATCATGACGGGTTTTTTGGTGCAATGGCCGACGCTGCTGACGATCGCGATGTTTCCAGTGCTGGTTTACATGTACGTGCGGCTCGCGCGCCACGAGGAGCGCGAGGTGGAGCGCGAGTTCGGCGAAGAGTATCGCCGTTATGCCGCGCGCACGCCGGCGTTCGTTCCGCG
>Ga0214471_10003829_pt1 | contig 11634 bp, 10 predicted proteins | sample RVTome_5_FD_207665 | JGI IMG/M metagenome (GOLD analysis project Ga0214471, IMG submission 207665) | Soil microbial communities from uranium-contaminated site in the Upper Colorado River Basin, Wyoming, United States - RVT142D155 | ecosystem: Environmental > Terrestrial > Soil > Contaminated >... | reverse complement strand
GGCTGCGCGCTTGGCCGCCGTGCGGCTCTCAGGAGACTCGCTTGGCGGCCTCGGGCTCCGCCACCGCCCCTTTCAACGCCAGATGGATCTCGGCGAGCACCGACAGCGCGATCGATTCCGGCGAGTCCGCGCCGATATCCAGGCCGACCGGTCCCCTGAGCCGCGAGCGCAATACCTCTCCGGCGTTGCCCAAGCCCTCCAGCAAGCGCGCCTTTCTCGCCGCCGGTCCCAGCACGCCGAGGTAGGAGAGTTTCACGCCGGCCAGTTGCTCCAGGTACGCGCGGTCCGTGCGCAGATGGTGGCTCATGACGACGACCGCGTCGTAGCGGCCGAGCTCGAAGCGCCGATGCAACTCCGACGGCGTGATGAGCTTGGTTTCGTCCGCAGCGGAAAAATCACCGCGCTCCAGGTACGCGGGCCGGTGGTCGGCGACGCTGACGAGCCAGCCGAGCTCGGCGGCGAAGTTCACCAGCGGCACTGCATCCAGTCCGCCGCCGAGAACCAGCAGCTTTGGAATAGGACTCAGCGGCGAATACAGCACCTCGAGACCGTCCGCGGCGCGCTCGTATCGGGCGACTCGTTGCGCCTGCGCGGTGGTGCAGCCACCGGTGAGCCGCGCGATCCCGGACCGATCGAGTTGCCAGACCGCGACCGGCGCCTGATCCCAGATCAAGGTTCCTCCAACGGGCAGCTCGGGCTCAACGCTCGCGACGATCGTCGCGACTGCCGCGGCCCGCGTGCCGAGCAGCGCGGTGACTATCGCGGCGAACGGCTCATAGCCGGTAGCCGCGGCCAGCGGTTGCAGAAACACGCGGATCAGCCCGTTGCAGCCGACGCCGACGCCCCACAGGTCATCGGCCTCGTCCCGCATGTCATAGGTGACCGAAGCCGGCTCACCGCTGGTGACGACTTCGCTCGCGCGCGCGGCCAAGTCGCCTTCGAGGCAGCCGCCGCTGACCAAGCCCTGATAGTCTCCGTTCGAGGCGATGAGGATCCGATGCCCGGCCTTGCTGTAGGTGGACCCCAGCGTCTCGTAGACCGTGGCGAGCACCATGGGCTCGCCGGACACCCGCCAGTCGTCGAAGCTCCGTAAGATTCGGCGAATGCTCATGGGACGCCGAGCATAGCAGCTTGGCGTTCGAAGTCATCGGCACGGGCCGCGGGCGGCCGGTTGCGCCAGCGAATTCAGGGCCTTAGACTGCCAGGCCTCATCGATTCGCGGCAAACGCGAACACCAGTCCATCTAACAAGGATACTCCGTGAAACGTGCAGCCAGAGAAGACGCCGAACAAGCGGTTCGGACGCTGTTGAGCTGGATCGGCGACGACCCCGACCGTGAAGGATTGAAAGGAACACCGGGCCGCGTGGTTCGCGCCTTCGAAGATTGGTTCAGCGGCTATAGCGACGATCCCGTCGCCTTCCTGCGCCGCACCTTTTACGAGGTGGACGGCTACGACGAGATGATCGTGTTGCGGGACATCAGCTTCGAGTCGCACTGTGAGCATCATATGGCGCCGATCATCGGCAAGGTTCATGTCGGTTACCTGCCCGATCGGAAAGTCGTCGGAATCAGCAAGCTCGCGCGCGTCGTCGAAACGTTCGCGAGGCGCCTACAGGTGCAGGAATCGATGACGGCTCAGATTGCCCACTGCATCCAGGACGTGCTCAAGCCCAAAGGCGTAGGCGTCGTCGTCGAAGGCGCCCATCAATGCATGACGACGCGCGGCATTCACAAGCCCGGGGTCGCGATGATCACGAGTCAACTCCTCGGGCAGTTTCGCTCCGATCCGCGTACCCGGGCGGAATTTCTAAATATAATAGGGCGGGAACGCATGGCGGGTTGAACCGTCGGTTTCGCGACTTGGCCGATTTGCAACCCGCAGGGCTCAGAAGCCGTCGGTGACGACCAGGTTGATCCTCTTGCGCTCGGCGTAGCGTGTCGCCAGACCCATCGCGGTATCGGCCGACATGGGTTGAGCTTCCACCAGCGTCTTGATGTGCCAGCCGCCCGCGGCATTCGCCGGGCGGTCGGTCTTCTCGGTGAATCGCTGGATGGTCGCGAGCGTCACCGTGTCATCGTCCGGCGATGCGCACGTCCTGACGTGCAGGTAGTCGCGCTCCGGACATGGCCCGCAGAGCGTATCGCCCGTGATGATTCGCACAGCCATAGTCGGCCTTCCCCAAGAGCAACGCAAATCCACTTCTAAACAAGCAATTGCTATGCCAGCTCGCAGAACCAGGCCGTTGCGGACCCGCCGGCTTGCTTATGTCATCAAAGGATGACGGCAAACGTCAGTTTCTGCCGCGCTCGCCGGCCGTCGGCCGTCAGCAGCATCGGGCCGCTCGAGCCGTTGCCGGCGCCAAGTCGAGGAAATGTCCCGAGTGGCCGAATTTCTCGCTGCGCTGGCATGCAACCTGCAAGTACCATCGGGAGCTCCGCGACAATGCGACGCGGGTCACATTCGCGAGAGTTTGTGAGAACTGCATCGTCGAGGATCGGCTGCGAGTCGACTATCGTTGATGTGTTCCAAGACCGACCTTAAGTATGCAAGCGGCGAGCAGACAAAACGGATTCACTCTGATCGAGCTGATGATCGTCGTGGCGATCATCGGAATACTCGCCGCTATCGCAATACCTGCTTACCAGGACTTCACGATTCGCGCGCAGGTGACCGAAGGCCTCAACATGGCGGCGCATGCGAAGACGCCTATCATGGACGCCTTCCTCTCCAGCGGCGAAGCTCCAGTGGATCGAGCGGCGGCGGGTCTGACCCCCAATCCGACCGATACGGTCGGAAAATACGTGTCGTCCGTCGCCATCGACGACGGCGTCGTGACGGTTACCTTCGGTAACGATGCCAACGCGCAGATTCTCGGGCTGAACCTGACCGTGACACCGTACGAAACCGCCAACCTCGGCGTCGTCTGGCGTTGCGGAACGGCGCCGGCACCGGCGGGCCTGAGCCCCATGGGGACTTCAGGAGGCGGCGCCGCCGCGGTCTACGTGGCCCCCACCGTGCCGGGCCAGTATCTGCCGTCGTCCTGCAGGCTGTAGAACGCATCTCGAGCAAGCCGTGGCCGCGCTACTCCGTTTGGCCCGACCTCATTCCCTGCCAACGGCGCACTATTCCGACGTCGAGATCGAATAGATCCAGCACTCGGCCGACCGTTTGGCCGATCATGGCGTCGAGATCCTCGAGCTTCGCGTAGAACGAAGGTACCGGCGGAAAGATGACGCCGCCCATCTCCGTCACGGCCGTCATGTTCCGCAAGTGAGCCAAATTGAGCGGCGTCTCTCGCGTCACGAGCACCAACCGCCGGCGCTCCTTGAGCACGACGTCGGCCGCGCGCGCCACGAGGTTGTCTGCAAGGCCGGTCGCAACCGCCGCAAGCGTCTTCATCGAGCACGGCGCTATGATCATGCCATCGGTCTTGAACGATCCGCTCGCAATGCTCGCACCTATGTCGCGGTCCGAGTGAACGACGTCCGCCAAGGCCTCGATGTCGCCGCGCGGCATCGAAAGCTCCGTTGCGGCATTCAGCATGCCCGCGGCGGAGATCACGAGGTGAGTCTCGATATCCGCGAGCTTCTTGAGCTCGGCCAGCAGCCGAACGCCGTAGACCGAGCCCGTCGCGCCCGTGATCGCGACGATGATTCGTCTGCTCATGGCCGCGCAGGATAGCACGGCGTCAATTGCCCGCTTCGCGAAGTGCCTGGCTAGATCAGCGGCCTATGCGCTTGCAGACCCGACTGCTCCTCGTGCTCGCCGGGCTGGCAATCGGCTGCAGCGGACGCGCCGAGCAGACAGTCATCGCGGTCGCGGCAAATTTCGGCCCTGCGATGGAAGCCATCGGCGCCGAATTCCAGGAACAAACGGGCCAGACGGTCTACGCCTTGATCAACAACGTCGCCATCGACCGCAGCCTACTGGGTTAGGCGGCTGCGGCGCGCAGCCCCAACAGCTCCCGGGCCTGCCGCGCCGACGCCGGATAGGCGTCGAACTCCTCGCAAAGATCTATCGCCTGGCGCACCAACGCCGCGTTGCTCGGCGCCAGCGTATCGCGGTCCAGCTTGACGTTGTCCTCCAATCCCGTGCGGACGTGCCCGCCGAGCTCCAGGGACCACCGCGCCATCTCGAGCTGATGCCGCGCGATGCCGGCCGCCGTCCAAGTAGCCCCGGGCAGGACTTGCGCGAGCTCCGCCAACAGAAACTCCAAGGTCTGCCTGCGCGGCGGCAGGGCGTTCTTGATGCCCAGCACGAATTGCACGTGCGCGGGCGGCTTCAGCAAGCCCCGCTCGACCAGGTCCGCGGCGTTGTAAAGCATGGCCAGATCGAAAATCTCGACTTCGGGCTTGACGTCCTGCGCGAGCATCGTCTCCGCCAGGCTGTCGATGAGCTGAGGAGAGTTCTCGTACACGATGGAGCGAAAATTGACCGAGCCGGTCGCAAGCGACGCCATGTCCGGACGAAGGTGCAAAGACGATCCTCTTTCGGCCGGATCGCGCCCACGGCCGCCGGTCGAGAACTGTTGAATCATGTCCGGGCAATGCTTCCGGATCCCGGCTTGGACTTGAGCGAAGAGCTCGGCGTCGGACGACGGCGTCTCGTCGGCATTGCGGACGTGGATATGAACCAGCGCCGCCCCCGCGTCGTACGCCTCGTGGGTCGATTCGATCTGCTCCGCCGGCGTCACCGGGACGGCGGGGTTGTCGTGCTTGCGCGGCACCGATCCGGTGATCGCGACGGCGAAGATGACTGGGCGGGACATTCGGCTATGCGTTTCGGTCAGTCGTCGTTCGCGCCATTATAGACGCGCTCGAGGCGCGGCGCCTTCACGCGCGCCGGGCTTGGTCTCGGGGACTAGCAGCGCGAATATCAGTATCCCCACGACGCCGATTCCGGCCACGGTGACGCTCGCCAGAGCGAGGCTGGCGGCTTCTGCGAGAACGCCCGCAAGCAGCGGGCCGCCGACCCCGCCGACGTCGCCGATGAGCCGCCACACGCCTAGAAAATGATTGCGGCCCTCCGGCGGCGCGAGATCCATGCCGAGCACCATGACGATGCCGGTGCTCAAACCGTTGGCGAATCCGAGCACCAGCGAGCCGACCAGCAGATCGGCGAAGTCTCGCGCCTGCGGCAATAGGAGCAGGCCGGCGACGAATACGAGCATGCAGGGAATGCCCGTCCACTTGCGGCCCCAGCGATCCATGGCGATACCTGCCGGATAGGAGAGCGACATGTCGAGCACGGCCGACAATGAATAGGCCAAGCCGATCGCGGCTTCATCGAGCCCCACCAGCGTGCCGAACAGCGGCACCAGCAGCTGCCGAGCGGCGCGCATGAGCTGGATCGCAAGTCCCGCAAACCCGGCAGTCGCAAACATGCGCCTGTTATCGATGACGATGCGCCATATGACCGACAGCTTCATCGCATCATCGACGAGCGTGGGGCGAACGTTTCTTGCGGTCGCGAGCGCCACGAGGGCCGCGACGGCGGATAGTGCGGCGCCGGCCGCGAAGGCCGGCGAGTAGCCGAGCCATTCGGCGACGATCCCGCCACCGAGGGGGCCCAGGAAAGCACCGACGCGATTGATGCCGGCCATGACGGCGATCGCCCTGCCCCACTCGTGCGGAGGGCTGCTGTCGGTGACGTAGGACTGGCGCCCGAGGAACCAGGCCGCCGCGCCGGCGCCTTGCGGTATCGCGAGCACCGCGACCAGCCAGGGCTGCGACGCTAGCGCGAGCGCCAGCATCACGATCGCGTTGCACAGCAGTCCGCCCAACAACACCGGCTTATCGCCGAAGCGCGCGGCGAGCATCCCGGCCGGAATGTCGAACACGAGGATGCCGAGACCGCGCAAGCCCACGACGAGCGCGGCGAATGCGGGATCGCCGCTGACGTGCAGGGCGTACAGCGGCAACACCAGGATCATGCCCTGGTTACTGATTGCCATCAGCAGGGACGGCAGATATATCGGGACCAGCAGCCGATCGTAAGGTGGCGGCAAGGACATACGACTCATCGACGACCTGCGCGCTTGGAGAGCCTGCCTTCCGGCGGCAAGAGATCAGCTCAGAATCGAAACGATCGAATCGGCGACATAGTCGACGTTGGATCGATTGATTCCTGCAATGTTGATGCGGCTGGACTCCACCATGTAGACGTGGAACTTTTCCCTGAGCTCGACGACCAGATCCTTTTCGAGACCGAGGAAGGAAAACATGCCGCGCTCCCTGGCGATGAAGGAAAAGTCCATCGGCGACCCGCGTTCCTTGAGCTTGCCGACCAGCAACACACGCAAGCTGTTGAGCCGATGCCGCATCACATCGAGCTCTTGCACCCACAAGGAGCGCAATTCTTCATTTTGCATGATGTAACCCGCGATCGCCGCGCCGTGATCGGGGGGCATGGAGTAGATCCCACGTGCCACGTTGGCAAGATTGCTGGCGACGACTTTCGCCCGCGCGCCGCTGCTGGACACGACGGAGACTGCGCCGACACGCTCACGGTAGAGCCCCAGGTTCTTTGAGCAGGACGCGACCACAACGAGCTCCGGCACGCGCTCGGCCATGAGCCGAACGCCGTAGGCATCCTGCTCGAGGCCCTCGCTCAGGCCCTGGTAAGCGAGGTCGATGAACGGTATGACACCGCGCCGCTCACAGAGCTCGGCCAACTTGAGCCAATGATCCTGGGACAGGTCCGCGCCGCAAGGGTTATGACAACAGCCGTGAAGCAGCAGCACCTCGCCGGCGTCGAGCTGCTCGAGGCAGTGCAGCATCGCATCGAAGTCGATGGCGTGATCCTCGCGGCTGTAGTAGGGATAGAGCTCGAGCCGCAGTCCGGCGAGACGCAGCAACGGCAAATGATTGGGCCACGAGGGGTCGCTGAGCCAGATCCGCGTATCGGGATTCGCACGGCGCAGCAGGTGCCCCGCGACGCACAAGCCGCCGCTGCCCCCGGGGCTTTGCAAGGTCGTGACCCGACCGTCTCGGATCGCCGGATGCGCCGGGCCGAAGAGCAGGTTCTCCATGCCTAGATTGAAATCCATGTTGCCGGCGATACCGACGTAGGTCTTGGTGGTCTGAGCCTCGAGGATTTCGTGCTCGGCGCGGCGAACGCACTCGGGCACGGGCGTGTGGCCGTGCTCGTCTTGATAGACCCCGACGCTCAGATCGACCTTGTTGGGATCCTTGTCCTGGCGAAACAGCGCCATGATGCCGATGATCGCGTCGGGGGGTAGCGGCTCTAGTCTTTCAAACACGAAACGATCCTCGGCCCCGTGAGCTTCCGCGCATTGCCGTGACGGGCCGCGATCTTCGTCGGATTGCGCCCTGGAATCAAGACTTCCGAGGCTTTGCCGGCGCCGCGGCGAATCACAGTCGACGCGGAACGCCCCGGAAGCTGCCTTCAGCCGCCGAGGAGGTTTCGAACGGCCGGCCAGAGCCGCACCCAGATGAGCACCAGCGACATGCCGGTGAACACCAGCAGGCTCAGCCAACCGAACCAGGTAGCGAACGTCGATGGATAGAACATCTTGTCCGTCTTCGGAATGACCGTGAAGCAGTAGTAGAGATTCAGGTAGAAGATCACCGGCGCGACGAAGTAGGCGAGCGCCGAAGCGACCAGCACGAGGTAAACCGGACGCGGCAACCCGGCTATGATCGCCACCGATGTCACCAACGAGAAGATCATGCTCGCCCGGTAGATGTTGTACTCGGAGTACCAGGTGCGCCGGTGGCGCTCGTCGATATCGCCCCGCGAGGTTCCTGGCAAACCTGCGGTTCCATGAAACAGATTCCGGCAGCACGCGCCTATGACGCGCGGCCAACCGTCGAAATAGTTGAAAGCCGTCGAGTAAGTCGCCGCCAAAGCGCCAACGAGAAATACGACCATCATGTTGGGGCCGACGCTGTCGGTGAATATTCTCGCAATCTCGCCCATGACGGCGTTGCCCTGAACTTCGCTGGGATACATCCAAACGGCAGCCAGCAACATGAAAATACAGACGATCACGAACGAGATCAGATGCCCGACGCGGAAGTCCCACAAGCCGATGTGGAACCAGCGGCGGCAGTACTCGAGCGCGTGCGGCGGCAGCTTCGTGGTATCGACGGCAAGGTCTTGCTTGTGGTGCTCGAACGAGTCGAAGCGTTTCGCGAGGCCGTGATTCTCCATCTCCTCGCGAATCCGGCCCATGCCGGCCTTCTTCGCCTTGCCCCACTCCGAAGCCTGCAAGGAGACGTCGATCCCCGTCGGCAGCAGACCGAGGAAAGACGCGATGATCAGCCAGGATCCTTCGGGCGTACCGATGCGAAAGAAGTTCACGAACGCGCTTACGGGGGCGGGCTCGACGACGTACACCGCGACGCTACAGACGATAAGAATGCCCGCGGCGATCTTGGTCACGATCTCGACGGCCGCGTATTTGCCGCCGAGTATGATCGCGACGGATGTCACACCGAGCAGGAGCCCGTAAGCGGCGAGCTCCTGATCGTCGTCGATCCCCGGAATATCCATGCCCAGATACTGGCGAAAGAAATAGAACACGACCGCGGCCGCGGCGATAAGCCGGCCGGCCTGGCCGACGGCCGACTGAATGATCGTCGTGACGAGCACATACCATACCGGGAACTTCTTCCACGCCGTTGCATAGGCATCGAGCATGCTGCGGCCGGTCGCGTGCGTGAAGCGAAAAGCCATCTCGAACCCGTAGTACTTGAAGATATAGGCTATCGGGATGACCCAGAGCAGCGCGTACTCATAACGCCCGCCGGCGACCGGCGCCGTCACGAGGTGGCTGGTACCGATACCAGTCATCATCAGGATCAAGCCGGGGCCGAACTGGCGCACGAGGCTCAGCGGCGCCATCGACGGCAAGCGAATCCCTTCGAACGCCGGCTGCGCCCCGCTCGGACGCGGTTGATCTTGGTTCATATGCATCGCCCCCTTTTCTTGTTGTGCCGCGGTGCACCGAACCCGTGCATCTACGCTCGGCTCCGAGCTTACTCCAGTTCGACGAGCAGGTCATTGGCCGCCACGGTCATGCCGACGGATGCCGGCACCGCCTTGATTTTGCCGGGGCCCTCGGCGCGCAGCAGAGTTTCCATCTTCATCGCCTCGATCGACAGCAGCGGGTCGCCGCGCTCCACCGCTTGGCCGGGCTCGACGCTGATGCTCACGATGCGGCCCGGCATCGGTGCCGCGACTTGTTTCGGGTCGTCCGGATCGGCCTTGGGGTGGCTGCGAACCGACTGTGCGGCGCTGCGATCCGTGACCTCGACGGTCCTGGGTTGGCCATTGAGCTCGAAGAAAACCCGCCGCTGGCCTTGCAGGTCGAGATCGCTGACGCCGAGCAGCCGTATGATCAGCGTCTTGCCCTTCTCGAGATCGACTTCGATCTCCTCATGCGGCTTGAGCCCGTAGAAGAACACCGGCGTCGGTATCACGCTCGTATCGGAATAGCTTCGGCGGAAGCTCGCATATTCCTCGAACACCGACGGATAGAGCAGATACGAGCTCAAGTCCTGATCGCTGAGGCGCCGCCCGACGCGTTTTTCGGCCTGCGCGCGCTCGGCGGCAAAATCCACCGGCGGCATCAACGAGCCGGGGCGCACGGTCAACGGCTTCGCGCCGTTGAGAATCTTGCGCTGCAACGCCTCGGGAAAGCCACCGACGGGTTGGCCGAGATCCCCCTTGAAAAGCGACACGACCGAGTCCGGGAACGCGATCTCCTTGTCAGGATCCAGGACGTCGGCTGCCGAGAGCCCGCCGCTGACCATGGCAAGCGCCATATCGCCGACGACCTTCGACGTCGGCGTGACCTTGATGATGTCGCCGAAAAGCTCGTTCACCTCGGCATAGCGCTCGGCGACCTCCGGCCAGCGATGGCCGAGACCCATCGAGCGCGCCTGCTCGCGCAGGTTCGTATATTGGCCGCCCGGCATCGCGTGGCGGTAGACGTCGGCCGTGCCTGAACGGATGTCGCTTTCGAAAGCCTCATAATATTCGCGCACGAGCTCCCAGTAGCGAGAGATCTCGCGGATCGCCGCGTGATCGAGCTTGGGGTCGCGGGGGTGCCCGCGCAAGGCGTCGACGACGGAGCCCAGGTTCGGCTGGGACGTCAAGCCGCTGACCGCGTCCATTGCCAAATCGACGGCGTCCGCCCCGGCCTCCACGGCCGCCAGCACGGCGGCCGCACCGATGCCGCTGGTATCGTGCGTATGGAAATGAATCGGAATGCCGACTTCCTGCTTGAGCGCGCGAATCAACATCGTCGCCGCGGCCGGCTTGCACACGCCCGCCATGTCCTTGATACCCAGCAGATGGGCGCCGGCCTTCTCGAGTTCCCGCGCCAGGCCGAGGTAGTAGGCGAGATCGTATTTGTTCGGCGCGGGCCTGAGCAGATCGCCGGAGTAGCAGATGGCTGCCTCGCAGAGCTTGCCGGTATCGAGAACCGCGTCCAGCGCGATCCTCATGTTCTCTATCCAGTTCAGGGAGTCGAACACCCTGAAGAGATCCACGCCCGTCCGAGCCGCCTGCGAGACGAAGTCCTGCACGACGTTGTCCGGATAGTTCTTGTAGCCGACCGCATTCGAGGATCGCAGCAGCATCTGCAGCAGGATATTGGGCACGCTCTCCTTCAGAGCCGCGAGCCGCTTCCACGGGTCTTCATTGAGGAAACGCATCGCGACGTCGAAGGTCGCTCCGCCCCAGCACTCCAGAGACAAAAGCTCGGGCAGCCCCTCGGCGTATGCCGGCGCGATCTTGACGAGGTCGTAGCTTCGCATCCGGGTTGCGAGCAAGGATTGATGCGCATCGCGCATGCTCGTATCCGTGATCAGCACCGACTCCCGTGCGAGCATCCATTTGGCGAAGCCTTCGGGGCCCAGGCTCTCGAGCCTTTGCACCGATCCATCGACGGGAACGCTCGCGCGGGCCGGCACGGGCGCGGGCTGCCGGCTACGCGCTTCGACCCTTCCGGCGACTTCCGGATTGCCGTTGACGATGACCTCGGCCATGAATCGGAGCAGGCGCGTCGCTCGGTCGCGTCGCCGGCGAAACTCGAACAGCTCGGGCGTCTCGTCTATGAAGCGCGTCGTGTAGTCGGCGTGTAGAAACTTCGGATGACCGATGAGCTGCTCCAGAAAGATCAGATTGCTCGCCACGCCGCGAATGCGAAACTCGCGCAGCGCCCGAGTCATGCGGGCGACCGATTCCTCCGCCGTGGGCGCCCAGGCGGTCACCTTGGCGAGCAATGAGTCGTAATACGGTGTGATCAGGGCTCCCGAGTACGCCGTCCCGCCGTCCAGGCGAATTCCGAAACCCGCGGCGCTTCGATAGTTTCGAATCCGGCCGTAGTCGGGGATGAAGTTGTTTTCTGGATTCTCGGTCGTGATGCGGCACTGCAGGGCGTGGCCGTTCAAGCGAATGTTCTTCTGCGTCAACACGCCACTGTCCGCATCGCCGATCCGCGCGCCCTGCGCCAAACGGATCTGAGCCTTGACGATGTCGATCCCCGTGACTTCCTCGGTCACGGTATGCTCGACCTGGACACGCGGATTGACCTCGATGAAATAGAACGCGCCCGAATCGCAATCCATGAGAAATTCGACGGTCCCTGCATTGCTGTAGT
>Ga0214471_10003828_pt1 | contig 11634 bp, 10 predicted proteins | sample RVTome_5_FD_207665 | JGI IMG/M metagenome (GOLD analysis project Ga0214471, IMG submission 207665) | Soil microbial communities from uranium-contaminated site in the Upper Colorado River Basin, Wyoming, United States - RVT142D155 | ecosystem: Environmental > Terrestrial > Soil > Contaminated >... | reverse complement strand
GTGCAGGACCTGCGGGTCCTCGTGGAAGCGGCGGCCGATGCCGTGGCCGCAGAATTCGCGCACCACCGCGTAGCCGTGCTTCTCAGCGTGCGCCTGAATCGCCGCGCCGATGTCGCCGAGATGCGACCCGGCGCGCACCTGACGGATGCCCGCCCACATGCATTCGTAGGTCACTTCCACCAGCCTGCGCGCCTGGACGCTGGGCTCGCCGACGTAGTACATGCGGCTGGAATCGCCGTGAAAGCCGTCCTTGATCACGGTGACGTCGATGTTGAGGATGTCGCCGGGCTTGAGCACGCGCTCGCCCGGAATGCCGTGGCACACCTGATGGTTGACTGAAGTGCAGATTGACTTCGGGAACGGCTTGTACCCGGGCGGTGCGTAGTTGAGCGGCGCCGGCGTGGTGCCCTGCACGTCGACCATGTAGGCGTGGCACAGGTCGTTGAGGGCGCCCGTCGACACGCCCGGCTTCACGTGCGGAGCGATGTAGTCGAGGACTTCCGCGGCGAGCCGACCGGCGACGCGCATCTTTGCAGCTTCCTCGGGAGTCTTCAGAACGGCCGCCATGGGCTGAGAAAAAGGCTGATTATGCTAGAATTTCGCGCTGGTTCGCGGCTTGTCGCGGACCAAATTTCCCGTCCCGGCCGGTTAGGGTGCCCGCAAGGGTTTTCGGTTGACCGGGGCGGCAGACCATAACCCTAAGGAGCGCGAAGTGTCTGCAACCATGCGTCAAATGCTGGAGGCCGGGGTCCATTTCGGACACCAGACCCGGTACTGGAACCCGAAGATGGCGCCCTACATCTTCGGCCATCGCAACAAGATCCACATCATCAACCTGGAAAAGACCCTGGTCATGTACCAGGAGGCGCTGAAGTACGTGCGCCAGCTCGCCGCCAATCGCGGCTCCATCCTCATGGTCGGCACCAAGCGCCAGGCGCGCGAGATCGTGCGCGAGGAAGCGCTGCGCTGTGGCATGCCGTTCGTCGATCACCGCTGGCTCGGCGGCATGCTGACGAACTTCAAGACCGTGAAGCAGTCCATCAAGCGCCTGAAGGAAATGGAGCAGATGGCCGCGGACGGCACCTTCGACAACATGGCGAAGAAGGAGGCCCTGGGGCTGCAGCGCGAGCTGGCCAAGCTGCAGCGTTCGCTCGGCGGCATCAAGGACCTGAACAGCCTGCCCGATGCGCTGTTCGTGATCGACGTCGGTTACCAGAAGGGCGCCATCGCCGAGGCCGTGAAGCTGGGCATCCCCGTGGTCGGCATCGTCGACACCAATCACTCGCCCGAGGGCATCAGCTACGTGATCCCCGGCAACGACGACTCGAGCCGCGCCATCCGCCTGTACGCGCGCGGTATCGCCGACGCGGTCCTCGACGGCCGCTCGAACGCGGTCGAGGAAGTGGCCGCGGCGTCGAGGGACGAGTTCGTCGAAGTGGACGACGAGGGGGACGCCTGAGACCGGGCGCAAGCGCGCTACCCGGGGGCCTTCGGCCCCTTTTTTTGACTTCTGGAGCATGAGGCGATGGCGCAGATCAGTGCAGGCCTGGTGAAGGAGCTGCGCGAGCTGACCGGGCTCGGAATGATGGAATGCAAGAAGGCGCTCGCCGAGGCGGGCGGCGATCTGAAGAAGGCCGAGGAGCTGCTGCGCATCAAGAGCGGCGCCAGGGCGAGCAAGGCGGCCGCGCGCGTGGCGGCGGAGGGCGTGATCGGCGCCTGGCTGTCGCCGGAGGGCAAGCTCGGCGCTCTGGTGGAGCTCAATTGCGAAACCGATTTCGTGGCGAAGAACGAGGATTTCCTGGCGTTCGCGCAATCGCTCGCCGAAACGGTGGCGGCGAGCAATCCCCAGGACGTGGCGCAGCTCGCGACGACGCAGGTGGAAGAAAGGCGCAAGGCGCTGGTGCAGAAGATCGGCGAGAACATCTCCATCCGGCGCTTCGCGCGGCTGCAGGCGCAAGGCCGACTGGCGCTCTACCGCCACGGGGTCAGGATCGGCGTGCTGGTCGACTGCGACGGGCCCGAGGAGCTGGGCAAGGACCTCGCGATGCACATCGCCTTCGCCAAGCCGCAGTACCTGTCGAAAGCCGAAGTTCCCGCGGACATCGTCGCGCGCGAGCGCGACATAGCGGCGGCGCGGGCAAAGGACTCGGGCAAGCCCGCCGAGATCGTCGCCAAGATGGTCGACGGCGCGGTCAACAAGTTCCTCGGTGAGATCACGCTGCTCGGGCAGCCGTTCGTCAAAGACGACAAGCAGTCGGTGGAGAAGATCCTCGCGGCGAAGAAAGCCAAGCTGAACGCCTATCGATTCCTGGTGGTGGGCGAAGGCATCGAGAAGAAGTCCAGCGACTTCGCGGCCGAGGTCATGGCCACCGCGGGAGCCGGTCGCTAGTGCCGCCGATGAAGCTGCGCGAAGCCGCGATCGGCGCCAAGTACAAGCGCATCCTGCTGAAGCTCTCCGGCGAGGCGCTGATGGGCGAGGACGCCTACGGCATCAACCGGCAGACCATCGAGGGCATCGTGCAGGAAATCGCCGCTGTGGCCCGCCTCGGCGTGGAGCTGGGCGTGGTGATCGGCGGCGGCAACATCTTTCGCGGCGTCGCCCCGGGGGCGGCGGGCATGGACCGCGCCACTGCCGACTACATGGGTATGCTGGCGACGGTGATGAACGCGCTCGCGCTGCAGGACGCCATGCGGCGCGCGGGCCTCGACTGCAGGGTGCAGTCGGCGCTCAACATCGAGCAGGTCGTGGAACCGTACATCCGGGGCAAGGCGATCCGCTACCTGGAGGAGGGGAGGATCGTGGTGTTCGCGGCGGGCACCGGCAATCCGTTCTTCACCACCGACACGGCGGCCGCGCTGCGCGCGAGCGAAGTCGGGGCCGAGATCGTGCTCAAGGCGACCAAGGTGGACGGCGTCTATACCGCCGATCCGAAGAAGGACCGGGCGGCGACGCGCTACGCGCGGCTGAGCTTCGACGAAGCCATCCAGCGCAATCTCAGGGTGATGGACGCGACCGCGCTGACGCTGTGCCGCGACCAGAAGATCCCGGTGAACGTCTTCAGCATCTTCAAGAAGGATGCGCTGCTGCGCGTGGTCGCCGGCGAGGACGAGGGCACCCTGGTGCACGTCTGAAGGAGACCCTCATGCTAGCCGAACTCAGGAAGACGACCGAGCAGAAGATGGGGAAGAGCGTCGAGGCGTTCAAGGCCGACCTTTCCAAGGTGCGCACCGGTCGCGCGCACACCGGGCTGCTCGATCACATCACGGTCGACTACTACGGCACGCCAACGCCGCTCAATCAGGTGGCCAAGGTGACGCTGCTCGATGCGCGCACCATCGGCGTCGCCCCCTTCGAGAAGAAGATGCTGCAGGCGGTGGAGAAAGCGATCCGCGATTCCGATCTCGGCCTAAACCCGGCGAGCATGGGCGATACCGTGCGCGTGCCGATGCCCGCGCTGACCGAGGAGCGGCGCAAGGAGCTGATCAAGGTGGTGCGCCACGAGGCCGAAAACGCGCGCGTGGCGGTGCGCAACCTGCGCCGCGACGCCAACCACCATCTCAAGGAGGCGCTGAAGAAGAAGGAGGTCTCGGAGAACGACGAGCGGCGCGCGCAGGACGACGTGCAGAAGCTCACCGACCGCTCGATCGCCGAGATCGACAAGCTGTTGCAGCAGAAGGAAGCCGAGCTTCTGGGGGTCTAGGCGGCGTGACCTCCAAGAGTTCCACGCTGGCGGTACCCGGGCACGGCGATGTGCCGCGGCACATCGCCGTGATCATGGACGGCAACGGCCGCTGGGCCAAGCAGCGCCACCTGCCGCGCATCGCCGGGCACCAGCGCGGCGTCGAGGCCGTGCGCGGCACGGTGCAGGCCTGCGCCGAGCGCGGCGTGCAGTACCTCACCCTGTTCGCGTTCAGCTCGGAGAACTGGCGGCGGCCCGCGGAGGAGGTGGCGCTGCTGATGCAGCTGTTTCACATCGCGCTCACCAGCGAGGTGGGGAAGCTGCACCGCAACGGTATCCGCCTGCGCGTGGTGGGCGACCTGTCGCGCTTCGATGCGCGCATGCGCGCGCTCATCGAGCAGGGGGAGCGCACCACGGCCGCCAATACGCGGCTGACGCTCACCGTGGCCGCCAACTACGGCGGTCGCTGGGACATCCTGCAGGCGCTCAGCGCCCTGCTGCGGGAGCGTCCGGCACTGGCGCACGGTCCGATCGAGGAGGCGCAGCTTGCACCGTACCTGGCGATGAGCTACGCGCCCGAGCCGGACCTGTTCATCCGCACCGGCGGCGAGCAGCGCGTGAGCAACTTCCTGCTCTGGCAACTCGCCTACACCGAGCTGTATTTCACGCAGACGCTGTGGCCCGATTTCGACGCCGCGGCGCTGGATGCCGCTATCGCGTCCTATGCGCGCCGCGAGCGCCGGTTCGGGCGCACCAGCGAGCAGCTCGAGCAGGCCAAGCGCGACCCGTCCGCGGCGTCCGGTGCGCTCGCCTGAAGGACTGCTGCGGCGCATCCTGACGGCCGCGGTACTGCTGGCAGTCTTCACCGGCGCGCTGCTGCTGCTCGACCGGGGACTGTTCGCGCTGCTCGTCGCGGGCGTGCTGGTCCTCGCCGGACAGGAGTGGGGACGCCTTGCAGGAATGGGCGCGCGCGCGGCGCTCCTCTACGGCTTCGCGGTCGGTGTGCTCGGAAGCGCGGTCGCCTGGGTGCCCGACCCCGGGACCCTGTCGCGCGATGCGCTGCTGGGCGCGGGCGCCGTGTTCTGGCTGCTCCTGGTTCCGGCCTGGCTGCGCCGCGGCCTCGGGCAATCGCGGCGCGCCGCGCTGGCGCTTGCCGGCTGCGTAGCGCTCGCCCTGGCGGGCTTCGCCGCGTTGCTGCTGCCCCCCAACCTCCTGCTGGTCGTTCTCGGGCTGGCGTGGACTGCGGACACGGCTGCCTATTTCGCGGGCAAGGCCTTCGGCCGGCGCCGCCTGGCCCCGTCGATCAGTCCCGGCAAGACCTGGGAAGGCGTGGCGGGCGCCATCGGCGCCTGCCTTATCTACGCTATCATTTGTGCGCTGCCGGGTGCGCCGCTGGGGCAGTATGTGCGGGGGGCAACCTGGGCGACTTACCTGGCCGGTGCCGCCTTGCTATGCGGCGTGAGCATCGTGGGCGATCTGTTCGAGTCCGCGCTGAAGCGGCGCGCCGGCGCCAAGGACAGCGGCGCCTTGCTCCCGGGCCACGGCGGCGTGCTCGACCGCATCGATAGCGTGATGCCAACCCTGCCGATTGCCGCCATGCTTCTCAACCTGATCACCAGGACATGACGCCGGAGAATCGCACAGCAGCGTCGCGCGAGCCGCTCGGCATCGTGATCCTTGGCGCCACGGGGTCGATCGGCTCGAGCACCCTGGACGTCGTCGCGCGCCACCCGCGGCGCTATCGCGTGCATGCGCTGACGGCACACACTTCCGCGCAGCCACTGCTGGCGCTTTGCCAGCGTCATCGTCCCCGCCACGCCGTGCTTTCGGGCTGCACGGAGGATACGGCGCTGCACCAGCGCTTCGCCGATGCCGGATGCGACTTGCGCTTCGGCCCCGCGGCGCTCGCCGAGCTCGCCGCAGCCGCGGACTGCGACACGGTGATGGCGGCGATCGTGGGCGCCGCCGGACTGCCCGCCACGCTGGCCGCGGCCCGTGCGGGCAAGCGCGTGCTGCTGGCCAACAAGGAAGCGCTGGTGATGGCCGGGCCGCTGTTCATGCGTGCGGCGCGCGAGGCGCGCGCGGTCCTGCTGCCGATCGACAGCGAACACAACGCGGTGTTCCAGTGCCTGCCGCGGGACGGCGCCGGCGTCGGGCTGCGCGGCGTGCGCCGCATCCAGCTCACCGCCTCCGGCGGGCCGTTCCGCGTTACGCCGGTGGAGCGCCTGGCCGGCGTCACCCCGGACGAGGCCTGCGCCCACCCGAACTGGGTCATGGGGCGCAAGATCTCCGTCGACTCGGCCACCATGATGAACAAGGGGCTGGAGGTGATCGAGGCGCACTGGCTGTTCGGCCTGCCGGCCGAGCGCATCAGCGTGCTGATCCACCCGCAAAGCGTCGTGCATTCGCTGGTCGAGTACCTGGACGGCTCGGTGATCGCGCAGCTCTCCCATCCCGACATGCGCGTGCCGATCGCCCATGCGCTCGGCTTCCCCGAGCGCATCGAATCGGGCGCCCGTGCACTCGACCTCGGGGCCGTCGGGCAGCTCGGCTTCGAGCAGCCGGATGCGGCGCGCTTTCCCTGCCTGGGCCTGGCCTACGGTGCGCTGCGCGCCGGCGGCACCGGGCCGGCGGTGCTCAATGCCGCCAACGAGATCGCCGTGGAAGCGTTCCTCGCCGGCCGGCTGCGCTTCACCGGCATCGCGCCCGTCATTGAAGAAACGCTCGACCGCGTGGCGGCCGCAGCCGCCGCGTCGCTCGAGCACGTCATGGATGCGGATGCACGCGCGAGGCGCGCGGCCGCGGCGTGCGTCGCGCGCCTCATGGGTCAGGCCGCATGACGCTTCTGCATACCGTCGCGTCTTTCATCGTCGCGCTCGGGGTGCTGATCGTGGTGCATGAATACGGGCACTATCTGGTGGCGCGCCTGTGCGGGGTCAAGGTACTGCGTTTTTCCGTAGGCTTCGGACGGCCGCTCGCGACTTGGCGCAAGGGGCGCGACCAGACCGAGTGGGTGATCGCGGCGATTCCGTTCGGCGGCTACGTGAAGATGCTCGATGAGCGCGAGGCACCGGTAGCGCCCCGGGAAGCGGCGCGGGCCTTCAATCGGCAAGGCGTGCTCAAGCGCTCGCTCATCGTCACTGCCGGCCCGGCGTTCAATTTCCTGTTCGCCATCGCCGTCTACGCAGGCCTGTACATGGTCGGCCTGCCGGAGGCGCGGCCGGTGCTGGCGGAGCCGCCCGCCGCGACGCTGGCGAAAGCCGCGGGCGTGCGCGGCGGCGACCTGGTGCGTGCGATCGATGGCCAGCCGGTCGCCACGTGGCAGGAGCTGCGCTGGCGCGTGCTGCAGGCCGCGTTGCAGCGCGAGCCGCTGAGCCTGGAGCTCGTCAACACGCGCGACCAGATCTCCAGCGTGACGCTGGACCTGCGCGACTACCCGGCGGCGGAGGTGGAAAGCGACGTTCTCGAACGCATCGGCTTGCGGCTGTACCGCCCGACGCTGGAGCCGGTGCTGGGACAGGTCGTGTCCGGCAGCGCCGCCGAGCGCGCCGGGCTGGAGCAGGGCGACCGCGTGACGCACATCGACGGCCGCCCGGTGCCGACCTGGGAGGACCTGGTGCGCGAGGTGCGGCGCCGTCCCGGACGCGAGGCGGCTCTGCGCATCGAGCGGGGCGAGCTCAGCATGACCCTCCAGGTCACGCCCGAAGACGTCGCCGTGAACGGCGAGCGCATCGGGCGCATCGGCGCCGCGCCGGAGATTCCCGCCGCCCATGCCGAGCGCATCTTCGTGCAGGTGCGCCACGGACCGCTCGACAGCCTGGTGCAGGCGGTCGCCAAGACCTGGGACATTTCCGTTTTCAGCCTGCGCATGCTCGGCAGGATGCTGCTCGGCCAGGTGTCCTGGAAGAACCTGTCCGGGCCGGTGACGATCGCCGATTTCGCCGGCCAGTCGGCGCAGCTCGGCTGGATTCCCTACCTGACGTTCCTTGCCCTGATCAGCATCAGCCTCGGGGTGCTCAATCTGCTGCCCATTCCCCCGCTCGACGGCGGCCACCTCATGTTCTACGCCGTCGAAATCCTGAAGGGAAGCCCGGCGTCGGATCGCGCCATCGAGTTCGGCCAGCGCGTCGGCATTGCCCTGCTCCTGGTGCTGATGGCCTTCGCCTTCTACAACGACCTGACGCGCCTGTTCGCCGGCTGAAGCGGAAATTGCCGATGCGAAAGCGCATTCTCGCGGCGCTCGCCTGGGCGCTGCTGGTGGCGGCGGGCGCAGTGGCCGCCCAGGAGTTTCGCCCGTTCACGGTCAAGGACATTCGCGTCGAGGGCGTGCAACGCACCGACCCGGGCACCGTGTTCAGCTATCTGCCCGTCAAAGTGGGCGAGACGCTGACCGCGGAGAAGGCGCAGCAGGCGCTGCGCGCGCTGTTCGCCACGGGCTTCTTCAAGGACGTGCGGCTGGAGGCGGAGAACGGCGTGCTGGTGGTGCTGGTGGAGGAGCGCCCGGCGATCGCGCAGGTCGATTTTTCCGGGGTGAGCGAATTTCCGCTGGACGGCCTGCGGCGCGCGCTGCGCGACCTCGGCCTCGCCGAGGGGCGCATTTTCGACCGTGCCGTGCTGGAGAGCGCGGAGCAGGAGCTCAAGCGCCAGTACCTGTCGCGCGGCAAGTACGCCGCCGAAGTGCAGACCACGGTGACGCCGCTCGAGCGCAACCGCGTGGCGATCAGTTTCGCCGTCATCGAAGGCGAGGTCGCCAAGATCCGCGCCATCAACCTCGTCGGCGCGCGCGCCTTCACCGAGCAGGCGCTGCTCGGACTGTTCGTTCTGCGCACGCCGGGCTGGCTGACCTGGTACACGAAGCACGACCAGTATTCGCGCCAGCGCCTGGCCGCGGACCTGGAGACGCTGCGCTCGCACTACCTCGACCAGGGTTATCTCGACTTCAACATCGAGTCTACCCAGGTGTCGATCACGCCCGACCGCAAGGACATCTACATCACGATCAACATCAGCGAAGGGGAGAAGTACACGGTGTCGGACGTGCGCATCGGCGGGCAGACGCTGGTGCCGAAGGAGGAGCTGGAAAAGCTCTTGCGCATCGGGCCGGGGGATGTTTTCTCGCGCCAGAAGCTGATCGAATCGCAGAAGGCCATCGCCGACCGGCTCGGCAACGACGGCTACGCGTTCGCCAACGCCAACGCCGTGCCCGAGGTGAACCGGGAACAGCGCACGGTGGCATTCACCCTCCTCATCGACCCGGGGCGGCGCGTGTACGTGCGCCGCATCAACGTCGTCGGCAACAGCAAGACGCGCGACGAGGTCGTGCGCCGCGAGATGCGCCAGCTCGAGGGCGCCTACTACGATGCGTCGAAGATCCAGCTGTCGCGGCGGCGCATCGACCGCACGCGCTACTTCAGCGACGTCGCGGTCGACACGGCGCCGGTGGAAGGACGGCCCGACCAGGTGGATGTCACCTACACGGTCGAGGAACGCTCCACGGGCGCGCTGGCGCTGGGCGTGGGTTTTTCCACGCTCGACAGGCTGATCCTTTCGGCGTCCATCACGCAGCCCAACGTCTTCGGCACCGGCAAGTTCCTGGCGCTCGAGGTGAACAGCGGCACCGTCAACCAGATTTACTCCCTGTCCTACGTGGACCCGTACTACACCGTCGACGGCGTCAGCCGCGGCTTCGACATCTACAAGCGCGACGTCGATTTCACGACGCTCTCCACCGGCGCCTACGGCACCAACACGCTCGGCGGCGGCATCCGGTTCAGCTATCCGCTCTCGGAGCGCATCACCGTGAGCTTTGGCGCGCTCGCCGAAGGCGTCGAGGTGATCACGTTCGAGAACAGCGCGCAGCGCTACAAGGACTTCGTCGCCGCCTTCGGCAACGAGTACCAGTACGGCGCATTCACAGCGGCCTGGGCGCGCGACACGCGCGACAGCCTGATCGTCACCACGGACGGGCTGCTGACGCGCTTCAGCACGGAAGTGGCGGGGGGCGATCTGCAGTACTACCGTCTCGGCATCAACCAGCAGTTCTACTGGCCGCTCAGCCGTAGCCTGACCCTGTTCCTCAACGCCGATCTCGGCTATGCGAGCGGCGGCGGCGGCAAGCCGCTGCCGTTCTTCAAGAACTACTATGTCGGCGGCCCCGGCACCGTGCGCGGCTACCAGGATTTTTCGCTCGGGCCGCGCGACGCCGAGGGCAATTCGCTCGGCGGCACGCGCCGCGTGGTCGGCAACGTGGAGCTGCTGTTTCCGATGCCGGGTGCGGCGCAGGACAGGTCGCTGCGCCTCGGCCTGTTCGTGGACGCCGGCCAGGTGTACGCGGAGGGCGTGCCCGTCGAGCTTTCGGAGCTGCGCTATTCCGCGGGACTTGCGCTTGCCTGGGCCTCGCCCCTCGGGCCGCTGCGCCTGTCGTACGCTTCGCCGCTGAACGAGCGCGAAGGGTTCGACCGCGTGCAGAGGTTACAATTGAAGTTCGGCACCGCGTTCTGAACCACCGGGCGATTCATGCATAAGCTGATCTCGATACTGGCACTATCCTTGTCGCTGGCGCTCGCGCTGTCGGCGCCCCCCGCCGCCGCACAGGCCGAAGGGCGCATCGGCTTCGTCAATACGGCGCGCATCCTGCGCGACGCGGTGCCGGCGGTGCGCGCGCAGAAGAAGATCGAGGCGGAGTTCTCCAAGCGCGACCAGGAGCTGGCCAAGGCCGCGGAGCAGCTCAAGCGCATGCAGGACGAGCTCGAGCGGCAGGGCGTCACCATGCAGGAGAGCCAGCGCCGGACGAAGGAACGCGAGTTCAACGACCTGAATCGCGATTTCCAGCGCCGCCAGCGCGAGTTCCGCGAGGACCTCAACCAGCGCCGCAACGAGGAGCTGGCGCAGGTGGTCGAGCAGGCGAACCGCGTCATCCGCCAGATCGCCGAGCAGGAGAAGTACGACATCATCTTCCAGGACGCCGTCTACGCGAACCCGCGGATCGACATCACCGACCGGGTGATCAAGGCGCTCGAGGGCAAGCCGCCCGCGCGCTGACATGGCGGGCCCGATTTCCCTCGGCGAGATCGCGTCCAGGCTCGGCGGGCGCGTGGTCGGCGATGCCGGCGTTCTCATTGAGCAAGTGGCGTCCCTCGAGCACGCGCAGGGGCACGACATCGCCTTCTTCTCCAGCGCGCGCTACAAGGCGCAGCTCGCGGCGACGCGCGCCGCGGCCGTAATCCTCGGGCCGCAGGCCGAGCTGCTCACGCGGCTGCCGCGCATCGTGAGCGAGAACCCGTACGCCTATTTCGCGCGCGTGTCGCAGCTGCTCAACCCGGCTGCCGCGCCGCGCCCCGGCGTGCATGCGGCGGCGCACGTCGATGCGACCGCGCGTGTCGCCGCCAGCGCGCGCATCGACGCCGGCGCGGTGGTGGGCGCGGCAGCCGAAATCGGCGAGCGGACGTGGATCGGCGCGGGCTGCTATGTCGGCGAGGCGGCGGCAGTGGGCAATGACAGCCGGCTGCATCCTTCGGTGGTGGTGTACGCGGGCTGCCGCGTCGGCAAGCGCGCCCTCGTGCATGCGGGCGCGGTGATCGGCGCCGACGGCTTTGGCATGGCACTGGACGCCGGGCGTTGGCTGAAGGTGCCTCAGATCGGCCGCGTGCTGATCGGCGACGACGTCGAGATCGGGGCCAACACCACGATCGACCGCGGCACGGTGGACGACACCGTGATCGAGGACGGCGTCAAGCTCGACAACCAGGTGCAGATCGGCCACAACTGCCGCATCGGCGCGCATACCGCGATGGCGGGCTGCGCCGGCGTGGCGGGCAGCGCGCACATCGGCCGGCGCTGCACCCTCGGCGGGGCGGCGGTGGTGCTCGGTCACCTCAGCCTGTGCGACGACGTGCACGTGTCGGCGGCGACCGTCATCACGCGCTCGATCCACAAGCCGGGCACCTACACCGGC
>Ga0214471_10003827_pt1 | contig 11635 bp, 8 predicted proteins | sample RVTome_5_FD_207665 | JGI IMG/M metagenome (GOLD analysis project Ga0214471, IMG submission 207665) | Soil microbial communities from uranium-contaminated site in the Upper Colorado River Basin, Wyoming, United States - RVT142D155 | ecosystem: Environmental > Terrestrial > Soil > Contaminated >... | reverse complement strand
CTTCGTCGCCGCCAATGTGGATGTATGGGGCTGACGCCAGCGTGGCGATCTCGCGCAGAGTATCCTCCAGAAATTGGTAAGTGACCTCCCTGTGGATTGCAAGAGAACTGGCACCTCCCTCATAACCGGTGTAGAGCGTACGGGCCACACCGGTATCGTTCAAAATTGCATAAGAGGCCAGAGCGCTATTAACATGAGCAGGCATGTCTACTTCTGGGATGACGTTGATGTAATGAGCGGCGGCATACTCGACGATCTGGCGATATTCCTCCTGGGTGTAGAAACCTCCGCGACCGCCTGTAAAGTCTGTCTTTCCGCCGTACTCCGCCAGCCGCGGCCAGGAGTGGATCATCAGCCGCCAGCCTTGATCATCGGTCAGATGGAGGTGCAGAATGTTGAATTTGTAATATGCCATTTGGTCTATCAGGCGTTTGACATCAGCGATAGTAAAGAAGTGACGCGCCACATCGAGCATCACTCCTCGCCACACGAAGCGGGGAATATCCTGAATGGTGATGCAATTCATTTGCCATGAGCCAGACTGTCGGGTGTGTGCTTCGATAGCCGGAGGCAAAAGCTGCCGGATGGTCTGGACGCCGCGAAACAGTCCGGATGGATGCAGGGCACGCAGGAGAATCCCTTTGGGTTCAACAACCAGTTCATAGCCTTCTTGCCCAAGGTCTGTTCTTGCTCCATCCATTGTCAGGAGAATCCCGCCGGTAGAGTCAGGTTCAGCAGGCAAGACAGGCAGTTCGAATCCGGTGGCAGGTCGGAGACGATCCGCGAGGAATTGCCCAACGAGGCGGATTTCCTCCTGATCCGGGTGAACAAAGATGGCCGCGTCGGAGTGGAGCATATACATTCCCTGGCTGGGCTTGATCAAGGCGGGAAGTGGAATCAGGTTTTGCATGGTGTATGTCCTTAAGACATTATCGATTAGCCAACTGGAACTTGGCCCGCCAGTGAGGAGGATGCAGGCTCAAAACGGACTTGAAACGTTCCTGCGCTTCATGATCATTTCCCACCCCGAGCTGCGCCAGCCCCAAGTGGATGCGCCCACCGAAACGCGGCAGCACGATCAATTGGATATATTCGTTCTCGAGGAAGACAGCCTGGTATGGCTGGTCGATTTTCCGTTCGTGATTGACCCGGTCGGTGAAGGGATTGGGATACACCCGTCCGCTGACCCCTTGGTTGGCCCGGTTCTCGAAAAACATTGGGTTGAGGTCGGGTGGCGGGGCAGGATAGGTGGGGATGGTGACGGTCTCTTCCCAAATACGAGCAGGTAGTGAGGTCATGCGGGTTCCCTTGTCAGAATTGCCACGCCGTACGCGGGTAAAGCCAACTCGCCCTGACAGGTTGTATCGTTGAGGTGCTCACGCGCTTTCCAGGGCAGAGTGACCTTTTGGGGTTCCTTGCGATGGTTGATGATGATGTAAATTCTCCCCCCGGCTGGAGAGATGCGCTGGCAGATTTCGACACCCTGCGGGGCTTGCAGCGGCGTATGAATATCGCTGGCGATCAGAATTAAATTCATCAGGGCGGATTGGGCGGTCTGATCCAAATAGGCGCCCACATAGTAGACAAAAGCCATGCCATTCTTTTTGGGGTTGACCGTAATGGCAATCTGGTCATCCAGCCAGCCATTTTCTTTGCCGTAACGGGCAACAATTTGTGTCGATTGTGTTGTGTCGAGTATGCGCAGGCGTTCTGCCCACAAACTGGATGTGCCGCTTATGGATTTGCCGGCCACCGGCACTGGCGTTTCCAGTGGATAATATTCTTCGACTTCGGCATTGGTCAGTGCGGATAGGCCGCCGGGCTGGCGCTGAGGCAGCAGGGAGTTGAACTGGTCTTTCATCCCGGAGCGGAGTGTCAGAACCAGGTTCCCGCCGCGCTCGACAAATTCGATTAAGCACCGAACGCGCTCTGGGGTCAGGATGACCAACGCGGGGGCAATGACGAGGCGATAGCCATCGAGGGGCGCGTCGGCAGAGATAATGTCAACTGGGATATTCCGCTCGGCAAGGGGCTTGTAATATTGCCGCAGATGGTCAACGTAATCAAAGTCCTTGTGCTGGCGCTGCCAATTCAACGACCAGCGGCTGTTGTAATCGTTAAGGATCGCCACCCTGGCTTTGATTTCTGAACCTGCTAGAAGTTCGGATACTCTCGCGAATTCGCTTCCGAGTTGAGCAGCTTCAGAATAGAATGGGCGCGGCAGTCCCGATTGGTCAACCAGACTGCCGTGATACTGCTCTTGTCCGTTGTAAGCGGAGCGCCACTGCCAGTACAGCAATGCATCCGCGCCATGACCAACGGCGTGCCAGGCCATCGTCCGTGCTTCCCCCTGGTTGACCTGGTTGTTGATGTGAGACCAGTTGACGTTGCCGGGCTGGGTTTCAATCAACCAGAAGTTGCGGCGTTTGAAACCACGCGTGAGGTCATGTGTCGCGCCGCTCACAGTATGGTCAGGGTGGCCCGTGCCTACATACCAGTCCCACGAGGCGCGGTCGAGGTCAGCACTCACTTCGTAGTGGTCATAGGTGGGAAACCAGCCCATAAAATTATGGGTCGTCCAAATATGTTCGGGGACATATTTGCGCAGGATATCTAACTGCAACTTTTGGAATCGCTTGTACGATTGAGTGATGAATTGCTGGAATGCCAGCATCAGCCCGGGGTTGTGACCAGACTTGGGAATGGGAATCTGTTCCCAGGCGGAGTAAGTCTGACTCCAGTAGCGGGTCGTCCATTGTTTGTTTAGCGCATCCAGGCTGACGAAATTTTCCATTAGGTATTGCTGGAAAGCGGCGCGGCAGGTATCGCAGTAACAGACGGTGTTGAATTCATTATCGAATTGCCAGCCAATCACGTTTGGATTGCTGCCGAAGTGTTTGGCCATATTTTCGATGAGGCTGCGGGTACACTCGTGATAGTCGTGTGAGTTGACGCAGTAGTGGCAACGTTGCCCGTGCTCGTGGATGCGTCCGTCTTCGTGGACCGCCAGGGTCCGGGGATATTTTTGAGTCAACCAGGCGGGCGGTCCGGCTGTGGGCGTTCCGATAACGGTAGCAATGCCATTCGCTGCCAACAGCTCAATCGCGCGGTCGAGCCAGTCAAAGTGGAATTCGCCTTCTACCGGCTCGAACGTGCTCCAGGCGAATTCGCCCATACGGACGGCGGTGAATCCGGCTTCTTTCATCAAGCGGATATCGTCGGGCCAGCGCGCTTCGTCCCAGTGCTCAGGATAGTAAGACGCGCCAAAATGAAGTTTTTTGGTCGTGTGGTTCATAGCTTGATAATTTCTCCGTTTGATAAGCCAACCAGAAGTGGTTTGGCTGGATCTAGGCCGAGGGGGGCAGTCAACGCTGAAATATCGGCGGCAGGTTCAAATCCGGGTCGAGCCGCCTGCCAGGACTGGCCGCCATTCTCGGAAAGCAGGAGTTCTCCATCCCTGAGAATGAGCAGCCTTCCACTGGCATCCAGTTGGATTTGCTCAACGGTACCTTCAATGAGTTGCTCCCAGGTTCTTCCTTCATCGCACGAAACATGCAAGCCTTCAGCCTCGGTTCCGGCATAGATGGTTCCATCGCGGCGGATCGCCAGGCACAACACCGGAGCAAAATCAATGGGAAAATCGAGGTCGCGCCAGGAACGCCCGGCGTTGCTGCTGCGAAAAATGCCGCTTTGTGTGCCAGCGAGAACGATCTGCGGATCAAGGAACGCGAGGGCGTTGATGTTCGGATCATAGAGACCAAAGTTCCAACCTGTCCAGTTCACGCCGCGGTCGGTGGAACGGAGAATGCCGTCCTGTATTGTCGCGGCGAGTAAAGTGCCATCTTTCGCGAAATTGGGCGAGATGGCAAGAGCAGTGACCTGCGGTGCAGGGCTATCCAAATCAGCAACTTCCCAAGTCTCACCAGAGGTGAGCGAGCGAAGGATTTTGCCCTCTATACCGGCGAACACATAAGTGATTTCATTTAAGATGGAGATGGCTGCAGATGATGTTGGCAGGGGAGCAGCCAGCTTCAGGGAGGCGTAGGCATCCTTCCAGGTTTTGCCTTTATCTCTTGAATAATACAAGCCACTCTTTTTGGCGGCACAGACAAGCCCATCTTTCCTAAAGTTTGGAGAAGCTGTGATGTAGTATATATAGTCCTCGTATAGATTTTGATTTTGTTCCATACGTTAAATTCCCGGCGCGTTTGGTTCGGTGACTATTGGCGGATTTTTGCGGTGCACAAGGATATCGATGGTAAGCGCAAGCGCCGCGCCCCGAATGGCGCTGATGACAGCCTGTTTTTGGACCGCGGCAACATCCACGATCCCGTTGGGAATCATTTCGCAGATTCTTCCTGAAAGAATGTCGAAGCCAACCTCACAACCAGCCTGCTCCATTTCGCCAAGGATTTTGCCTTCGCTGTTGCCGCTATTGGATATCAGCGTGCGGAAGGGCGTTTCGAGCGCCCGGGTCAGGATGCGGTGGGCGGCGCGGGCGTCGAGCGAGTCTCTATCGGCTAGTAACTCATCCAAAGCCGGACGGCAGGCTAATAACGCGGTTCCTCCGCCGGGTAAAATTCCTTCGCGCGCCGCGCCGCGCAGGGTGCGGACCGTGCGTTTGGCAAGTTCCTTGCGCGTCTCCATTTCGGTTTCGGTCAAGCCGCCAACATCAATGGCTGCCGCGCCGCCGAGCAGTTTACCGATGCGTTCCTGCAGTCTCTGCCGCTCTTCATCTTTTGCGGCATTTTTGTACGCAACTCGCAGTGTATTGATATGGCGTCTGATTTCCTTGGGATCGCCTTGCGGATGGACAAGACCTGTATATTCTTCGTTCGCCCAGATGCGACGGGCATGACCGAAGTGTTGTGGGGTGACGCCAGTCAACGTGTCCCCAGCCGCTTTGACCAGCATTTTGCCGCCCATGAGTGCTGCCATGTCGAGCATGCTGGTCATCTGCACATCGGAGCGAAGGCCGGGTGTTTTTACGCCAATGATCTGCAGCTTGTCGGACTTCCGGCTCTGCAATAGGATCGCCTGCGCCTGCTCCGAGATGTTGCTGCACATCACCACCAGGCGGCTGGCCCCCGCTTCAACAGCCGCCTGAATGACGGGCACGAGTTCCTGAGGTGAGTCAATCGCTAGGTCTGTTATCAATATGGCGGCATTCTCGAAAACAGTGCGGGATCGACCGGTATCATAGATCATCGCTTTCGATACTAGGGCACCCGGCCAGTAACTGCCTGCAATCAGTTCATGCTCGATGTCCCGGCCGCGCCCGGCGCGAATTTCCAGCCAGCCATCCTCGCCAACAATACTAATGAGGTTTCCTAAAATTTCTGCCAGGGCCCGGTCATGGCATACCGTTTGCGCCACACCGATCAGGGCTTCGGTGCCAGCGATGGGCTGTGTCAGACCATCCAAGGCGTTGGCGATGATATCCGCGCCCTGCTCCAAGTAACTGCGTAGCGTCATTGGGCTGCCGCCCGCGGCGATATATTTCAATCCCTGATTGAAAACAGTTTGGAACAGTACCGCTGCCGTGGCAACGCCATCACCAACCCGTTCGTGCAGGTTCCACAGCACACCACGAATGTACATCGCACCGGCATCCTCATCCCGATTTGGCAAGGAAATAATGCGCCGGGCGATGATCCCGCCACTGTCGAGGAGCTCGGGGGAGCGGGTCGTTGTGGCCCGGGCAATGGCAACCGCCCGGGGAAACGGTCCCAGTGATGGGCGGATCGCATCAACGATTTTGTTGATACCGCCCTGGAATCCACGTGCGGTACGCGGCTGGAAAACGGTCTCGGGGGTTTGTTTGAATTCCGGGATACTGCTAGATGGGGCAGGGGTCACGAATTGTCCTCTGCAAGAAGTTTCCGAATATCGAACTTTGGAATTCCAAAGCGGTCACACAGGCCAAATGCTACGTGGATTGGGCTTTGTTCGACATTCCAGACTTTAGAATGATACAGGTTATCTCGCCATTCATAGAAATACAACGCTTTGATGCGCCCTTCGAAATCGGCATTGACGGTTTGAATTCGGGTCATGAAATCTGCCATCGCGGCAGCATAGAGGTCGTTGTCTGTTTCGGGGATAACAAGGGTCTGGTCTTCAATCTGAAAGCCAATGGCCGAGGGGAAGCCGGTCTCGGAGAACATCATGGGTTTATCGACACGTTCCAGTTGTGTCAGCACCTGGCGCAGTTGTAATTCGTACAGGGTCAGGCGGCCGTTGCGCACCCGGCGGTCGGTGAGAAATTTGCGGCTCTCATCGAAAGCGCCAAAGGTAAACCAGGCGGGCACATCCATAGGATATAAATTAATCGAGACAATATCGCAGGCGTCTATCAGCGGCGAAACCCACTCATGGAAGGTACCATATTGGTCGAAAACGATGCCTTCCATGGCGTAGGTCAGTGGGGTGGCGATCCCACGTTCAGCCATCCAGCGGCGATAGGTATCAAGGACGTTGGCCAGGCCAAACGCGAGCCGGGCGGTAAATCGTTTGGTGTCGAAGGCATCCCCGCCTTGCCGCAGTTCGTTGCCGACGCAGATGCCTTCCAAATCCACACCCAGATTGTGAATCTCAGCGAGATCGTCCAGGCGGACTTGTGAGCGCCAATCGGCGGCCAGGGCTTCGGCCTCGATGTGCATCCCGGCCAGCAGGGATAGGTCATATCGTTTGAGGGCAGGCGCGGCGCGCCGTGAATAATCCAGCGAATAGGAGCGAATGGATTGCAGTCCACTTTGCCGGGCCGCGAGGATTTGCTCTTCCAAAGAAAGGTCACGTTCATGAATCCAAGCTCCGAATTTCATACTGTTTCTTATCCTTTCAATGCAGCGTCAAGGCAGCAGACTCATAAGGTATTCGGTTCGGTCGAAATAACAGATCTTCCAATACAGCAAGGCCGTAAAACAGTAGCCCCTCGAGAATAAATAGGGGTTATTTCTCGAGGAGCTTATTTGTGCCTTGTTGGGTTATCCTTTCAGTCCAGAGGTGACCACGCCCTTGAGAATGTGTTTCTGACCGAAGAAAAACACAATGATCATCGGTAGGATATAAATCACGCTGGCCGCCAGGCTGATGGCTTTAAGGTCGAATCCCTGGGGATTTTTAAAAGCAGCCGCAAGCGTGACACCCAGAAGTGTTTTGCTGGCGTTCAAGTAGATGGACGGCATGAGGTAATCACCCCAGACATTCATAAAGCCAAAAATCATCACAGTGGCGATAACAGGCCTGGCGTTGGGGAGAAAGATTTTCCAGTAAATTTGGAAAGGACTGCAGCCATCTATTTCAGCCGCGTCTTCCAGTTCTTTTGGGAAGCCCAGGAAAAACTGGCGGAACATGAAGATGTTGTATGGACTGCCTGCCAGCGCTCCCAGAATCCAGGGCCAGTAGGTGTTGGTGAGCTTTAGCCTTGCGTAGAGAATGAACTGGGGGATCAAGATGACGATGAAAGGAACGATCAACATGGCAATGACCAACCCAAACAATTGTTTATTGCCTTTGACGTCGTTATAACGGGCGAAGCCAAACCCAACCATGGAACTGATAAATGCCGAGAGCGCCGCGGTTGAAATGGCCAATAGTGCAGTGCGCAATGCAACTTTCGCAAAGGGCGTCATTGTAAACACCAACTGGTAATTCTGCCACTGGGGTGTAGTAGGGAAGACTCTAATGGGATAAGTCAAATACTCCGCATCAACTTTTAAGGAAGAAACCACCATGAAAAAGACGGGTGCAATCAAGATGAGCGAGGTTAATATCAGAAGTGAATAACCGGAAAAACGGGTAACCCGCTTCATGATGAAGCCTTTTTGCTGGGCATCCATTAGTTGTCTCTTTCTGAAGCGCCGCTGTAAACCCAGTATTTCTCTGACCAGAAAACGATCCAGGTCAAGATCAGGATGCCGATAAACAACATCCATAACAGGGCTGTGCCATATCCATAGCGTCCATTTGTGAATATTTGTTGATAGGTATGGATCATGTAGAGATAAATTGGCCGGGGAGGAACGGAGGAGGCTGCAATACCCACTTTGGTAACAAGCAGAGGGAGATTAAGTTGCTGAAAGGAGCCAATCAATCCCAGCACCAGTTGGAAGAAGATGACAGGTGTCATCAGAGGCAGGGTAACGTGCCGAAAAACCTGCCAGCTATTGGCGCCATCAATCTGGGCAGCTTCCTTCAGTTCCTCCGGAATTCCCTGCAAACCAGCCAGGAATATCACCATCCCTATTCCGAGGCCACCCCAAATTGATATGCTTGTCATCCCGGGTAATGAATAATCGGAAAGCCAGCCTATCGCGACCGGCTCAGGGGTGAACAGGCTGATGGAAGCATTAAACATTCCAAAGTTTTTCTCCAGGATGATGCGCCAGGCGGTGACGGCCGCTGTAATAGGGATCAAACTGGGAAGATAGAAAATAGTACGGAAAAGCCCACGACCTTTGACATCCTGATTGAGTATCAATGCCAGTAGGAATGAAAGTACCAACCACAAGGGGAGATTGGCCAGCCCCCAAAGAATAGTGCGCACGAGGGAAAAGCTGACATCTGGGTCTTCGAAGGCGCGTGCATAATTACCCAGGCCGACAAATTTCACGGTGGCCAGATTCAGGCCATCATAATTCGTAAATGAAGTGAGAAGCCCTACCAGCAAGGGAAAGACACCCAGGAGAACGAAACCAATCAACCATGGAGAGACAAAAAGATAAAATGTGAATGTCCGTCTCTGATTGCGGGTCAGCGTGCGCTTCCCGGATTCATTTTGCTCGAGTTGTTTTGTGGTAACTCCAGTTTCCATTGACAACTCCTGAAGAAGCTTGATTTAGGGGGCCGGGTCTCTCCGGCCCCCTAAATTTGTGATCTACCAACAGGGCTTAAGGTATGATGCGGTCAATGCCTTCCTTGATGGCGATGTTCGTATCGTTTTCGATGTTCGTGAGCATCTCATCGAAGGTGATCGTCCCAGAAAGCGCCTGGTCCAGGTAGAGGTTCCATGCGTTGCTTACTACAGTCTCGCCGATGAACGGGTTGAACTGCAATGGGGGGGTATTGAGTTCCAGTTCACCCTGCAAGACCTTGTAAGCCTGTTTCTGGAAATCGGTTCCCTGAGGGATCAAAGACCACTGCGACTTGAGGGCCGGAACGCCCCAGCCGCTGCCAGCGCGTTCGATGGAAGGTTGGCCGGCATGATAGTACTCGAAGACCTTCCAGGCCGCATCGGGCACCTGTGTGGCGGATGTCATGATTGCGCCCGTGGCGGTGACCGTCGGGTCGCGGCGTTCGCCGGTCCAGGTGGGGCCGGGCAGCATTACGACAGCGTCCTTGTTGGCGTCGCCAATAGCCATTGCACTGAACCAGAAGCCGTATTGAGCCATTGAGGCGGTGGCGCCAACGAAGTCATTGCCGAACCAGCCCGCTGGGCTGGGGTTCTTGGGGCTGGGTGTGACTTGCTCGACGGCCAGGTCATAGAACCACTTGGCGACGGCTTTGGCATCTTCGCTGCCAGTAAGATTGATCTTCTCGTATCCTGCTGCGTAGAGGCTGCCACCAGTTTCAGCCAGGATATTCATCCAGAAGCGATCGATCCAGGCCGCATCATAACCATAGCCATATTGCACCATGCGCTCACCTTCGAAGACGGTCAGCTTCTTGGCCGCGTCCATAATTTCAGTATAGCTCATGGTTTTGGTATCATCGGGCGCGGGCAAGCCAGCTTTTTCGAAGTGGGCCGTGTTGGCGAAGACGGTGCAATCTGGAGAGAAGTCTTTGCACATGCCATAGATCTTGCCTGTGCCAATCTCGAGCGGGCTTTCAGCCTTGTAGTAGTCGTTGGCTGGGGCCAGGTCGGCAATGTCGATCAACTGGCTGGCTTCAAAGTATGGGGTGAGATCGAGCAGAAGTTTGCGGGCCAGCAAGCCAGGGATCGAGGGTGCCTGCAAGCGGTAGACATCCGGGGGTGAACCAGCCGCATACATGGCGAAGAAGCGGGTCGCATCTTGCCCATCCACAACTTCGACTGTAATGTCGGGATTGGCTTCTTGGAATGCCGCAACGTGATCCTCGGTGAACTCGTGCAGGAGGTGCATCACCACAACGTGGCCGCTGACAGGCTTGGCCACTGGTGCTTCCGTCACAGGCGCGGCAGTCGGTTCGGCGGGTTTTTCAGTGGGTTGTACCACGGGGGCGGGTGCCTCAGTAGCAGGGGCACAGCCAGCCAGCAAGGCACCACCGAAAAAGGTGCCAGACAGTTTCAACATGTCTCGGCGGGATAATTTTTTCAACGGTTTTTCATCCATTTCTCAAATCTCCTATATTTCCTGAAGCTGATGTTTATATATGGCGCTGCCTTTTCTACTTCTTCATTGGCACCTCCTACAGTTTAGACTGGTGTTCGCTCCGTTTGGCACTGCGAAAAGTTTTTAAACATTGAACTTGCCGAAAGAGTCCTCCTATGAACTCTGCATCGGTATATAAAGCCTTACAAAAAAGAATTGCATTGTACGTACAGGCAGACAACATAATAAATTTCATGCATTTCACCTGATATTTATCACGCACAAAAACTTGCCGAGCGGGAATGTAAACATCCCTTTACTTCGATGCTTCAACTGTTCGCAAAGAGCTCTTCCTGACAACCAAGTCTGCTGGCAATCGAACCGGCTGAAGACCAGACAAATCCTTTCCGTCGCGCTGAGCATTAATGACATCAACAAGCAGTTCGATTGTCTTTGCGCCCATCAACTCAAAATCTTGAGCCACGGTGGTGAGTGGTGGTGAACTAAAGGCGCTTTCGGCAATATTGTCATAGCCAATAACGGCAATATCACCTGGAACTCGCAGATCTCGTCCCTGGATAGTTTGCATGGCGCCAATCGCCATTTGGTCATTGCCGACAAAAATCGCATCCATTTCCGGATAATTGTCCAGCAGTGTTGCAGCTGCATGTGCGCCACTTGCAGCACTCCAGTCGCCTTCGGCCGAATGTGACGGACTGGGTTGCATGCCAGCTTTTTCGAGCGTGTCGCTCCAACCAGCTTTGCGTTCCTCTGCGTCCGCAAAGACCAGCGGCCCAGAAATGTGTGCAATGTTGCGAAATCTCTGATCGATGAGATGTTGGGTAGCCTGGCATCCCCCGTCATAATTGTCCACAATGACGAATAGGGCATTTTCAAGCGGAGCCGATCCTTGAAACACAACCGGCGTTGGAAGCCTCGAGAGCTTTTCAACCATCTCCTGCCGGTAATGCTCAATATCAGGGCATGCCCACGCGACCCCTTCCACTCGCATTTCATTCAGGAAGCGAACAAGCCCCTGATAATCATTAATTCGGAATCCGGTGAGATTTTTTATCAGGAGAGCATATCCCAACTCTTCGGCTTTGAGCGTGATCCCATTCAACACACTGGACGGGCCGACCAAATTCAGTCCGGCCGTGACCACCGCGATCGTATGTGTGCGCTGCTTGGTGAGGCTGCGGGCGACCGCGCTGGGGTGATAGCCTAACTCATCAATCACTTGTTGTACATGTTTCCTGGTAACGTCTGCAACATCGGGGTGATTGTTGATCACTCGCGATACAGTTTGCTTGGAGACCCCCGCAGTTTCAGCAACTCTTAGT
>Ga0214471_10003825_pt1 | contig 11639 bp, 12 predicted proteins | sample RVTome_5_FD_207665 | JGI IMG/M metagenome (GOLD analysis project Ga0214471, IMG submission 207665) | Soil microbial communities from uranium-contaminated site in the Upper Colorado River Basin, Wyoming, United States - RVT142D155 | ecosystem: Environmental > Terrestrial > Soil > Contaminated >... | reverse complement strand
GCGAGAACGGCGCGTGCCGGAAGCCGGCCGGGTTCAGCAGGAAGGTGCCGGCCGGATAGTCGCCGTGCTCGTCCGAGAACACGCCTTTCAGAACCAGGATCTCCTCGCCCTGCGGGTGGCCGTGCTTATGGAACGCCGACGTGGCGTCGTAGCGCACCACCGAGGTCACCCGGCTGAACTCGCCGTCCACCAGGTCGAGGCGCTTGCGCCACACGGTCGGGCTGGGACTCGCCTGCCAATCCATGGCGGCGGTGTCCATCCGGGCCGGCTTGCCGAAGTCGGCGTTCAGGCTGTCCTTCATGGCAGCATCCTCCCCGTCGCGCTGCGACAACTAAGTATCAAATCGGTAACGCCAGAGTGAGCCGCAAGGCGCGATCACAGACTTGTAATCCGCCCGCGCGGCCCGCATGTCTTCAAGGGCTCGCGCGCGGGCACGCCGGCCGGCGCGGCCAAATCCTCTTCTGGGTAGGGAGATTCTGCATGACCATCGAGCTCTATTCCTGGGCGACGCCGAACGGCCACAAGGTCCACATCATGCTGGAGGAACTGGGGCTGCGCTACAACGTGCATCCGGTCAATATCGGGGCGGGCGACCAGTTCAAGCCGGAGTTCCTGAAGATCAGCCCCAACAACAAGATGCCGGCCATCGTCGACCCGGACGGGCCGGACGGCCAGCCGATCTCCCTCTTCGAAAGCGGCGCCATCCTGATTTACCTGGCGGAGAAGCACGGCAGGTTCCTTTCGGACAGCCCGCGCGTCCGCCACACCACCCTGCAGTGGCTGATGTGGCAAATGGGCGGCCTCGGGCCCATGCTCGGGCAGGCGCATCACTTCCGCAACTATGCGCCAGAACGCATCGACTATGCCTACAACCGCTACACCAACGAGGCCAAGCGCCTCTATCAGGTTCTCGACAAACGGCTGGGCGAGGCACGCTTTCTGGCCGGCGACGAGTACTCCATCGCGGACATCGCCGCCTGGCCGTGGATGCGCCGACCGGAGAACCAGGGTGTCGACCGTGACGAGCTGCCGAACTACAAGCGCTGGTTCGACGAGATCGCCGAACGCCCGGCGGTGCAGCGCGGCGTGAAGGTGCTGGAGGAGCTGCGCAGCGAGGGTTTCGACGCCAAGGCGCGCGAGGTGCTGTTCGGCGCCGCCCAGTACGCCCGGCGCTAGCGGCGCGCGACAATACAGCAGCGATTGACGAGGCGGCGACCGGCTGGGACAAAGCAGGCCGGTCGTTCCGTTCGCGCGCGGGCGGTCCTTCCGGCAACGACAAACGACGGAGCCGCCCATGCCGACGCCAGACGCCGTCCCCAAGGAATGCATGCCGTCCGGTCCCAATCCGACCGGCATCGAGGCCTACAAGCCGGCCGAGATCGCCCGGCGCATCCAGGCGGCGGGGGTCGACAAGGTCGGGCTCGGCATGGTCCAGATGACGGCGCTGAGCCTCCTGGCCGGCGCTTTCATCGCTTTTGGCGCCGCCTTCTACACCGGCGTGATGACCGGCGTCGATGCCGGCTTTGGCCCGGCACGGCTGCTCGGCGGCGCAGCCTTTTCGCTGGGGCTCATCCTGGTGGTGGTCGGCGGGGCCGAACTCTTCACCGGCAATGCTCTCATGGTGATGGCCTGGGTCGACCGCCGCATCGGCACGGCGGCGATGCTGCGCGCCTGGCTCATCGTCTACCTCGGCAACCTGGCGGGCGCGCTCGGCATGGCGGTGCTGGTGTCACTCTCCGGCACGCTCGACGGCCCGGCCGGCGCGCTGGCGGTGAGCATCGCCGAGGCAAAGATGGCGCTGTCGCCGCTCGAGGCTTTCGTGCGCGGCATTCTCTGCAACGCGCTGGTCTGCCTGGCCGTCTGGCTGACCTTCGCGGCGCAGAGCGTGGCCGGCAAGATCCTCGCGATCCTCTGGCCGATCACCGCTTTCGTGGCGCTCGGCTACGAGCATTCCGTCGCCAACATGTACCTGATTCCGGTGGGCCTGCTGAACGGTGCTGAAGGCGGCCTCGCGGGGCTCGTAGCCAATCTGGTGCCCGTCACCCTCGGCAACATCATCGGCGGGGCGGGCGGCGTCGCGCTGTCCTACTGGGCAGCCTATCGCCGCTCCGCGGTCGAGGCTGGCGCGGATACCGCCTCAGGGAATGTGACAGACGGCTAAGCCCCGGCGCGCGAAGCGGCCGGAGGCATCCTCGTGCTGCTTGGAGGCCAGGGCGGAAAGGGGTGGTGCTGACGGTCTCGTGAACCGATAGTACTGGCGGGTCCCGCTGCTGCGGGGCCCATTTTTTGGCGCAGACCAGAAGAGGGGAGACGGAGTCGCGTGACCATCGAGCTTTACACCTGGAGCACGCCCAACGGCCGCAAGATCTCAATCGCCCTGGAAGAGCTGGGGCTGCCCTATAACGTGCATCCCATCAACATCTCCAAGGACGAGCAGTTCGCCCCGGATTACCTGAAGATCAGCCCGAACAACAAGATTCCAGCGATCGTCGATCCGCAGGGGCCGGACGGACGAGCGCTGGCGCTGTTCGAGAGCGGCGCGATCCTTCTCTATCTCGCCGAGAAGACCGGCCGGCTGCTGCCGGCGGCGGCGCGGGCGCGCTACGAAGCGCTGCAATGGCTGATGTGGCAGATGGGCGGCTTCGGCCCGATGCTGGGCCAGGCGCATCACTTCCGGCGCTTCGTGAAGGAGCAGATCCCCTACGCCATCGACCGCTACAGCAACGAGGCGCGGCGGCTCTACGGGGTGCTGGACAAGCGCCTGGGCCAAGCCGACTTCGTGGCCGGCGACTATGGCATCGCGGACATCGCCATCTTTCCCTGGGCCGCCCGCCACGAGTGGCAGGGCATTGCCCTGGAGGAATTCCCGAACGTGAAGCGCTGGTACGACGCCATCGCGGCGCGGCCGGCGGTGCAGAAAGGCATGGCGGTTCCCGGCTGACCAGGCCGGAAGCCTGTCGTCGCGTCGGATGCGCTCAGGCGTTGGGACGGCGACCGCGACGGCGGCCGCGCGGCAGGGCGATCAGCTCGGCGGGCGCCTTGTGGGTGATGCCGACGAGGTCCATCAGCTCCTCTTTGCAGCGCTGCAGGTTGACCAGCTCGCGGGAATCGTCGCGGTCGTAGACCTCGACGCAGCTCAGCTTGATTTCGACGAGATCGATGAGGGTCTCGACGGATGAACGCGACAGGCTCATGGAGTTTCCCCTACTGGAACTGATTAACCTCGAGAGGGCATTTTTGAGGTTAATGGGTTAAGGGGGGGTAAAGCCGGATCCAGAGTCCTGTGATTAGTTCTCCGCGCCCGCGGAATCAGCTGGGCGGTGTTGCACCGCGGCCTCGCGGGCGGTGGATTTCCGAGCGCGGCGGCCTGCGAAACAGGCCCAGCAGGCGGCCGTCGATGACGGCGAGGCCGGCGAAGATCAGCACCATGCCGGCCAGGGCCATGAGGGTGATCTGCTCGCCGAGGATCAGGGTGCCGAGCAGCAGCGCGGTGACTGGCACCAGGAAGGTGACCAGGAGCACGTTGGTGGCCCCGGCGCTGGCCAGGATGCGGAAGTAGAGAATGTAGGCGAAGGCGGTGCTCACCAGTCCGAGGACTGCGAGCGCGGCCCAGGTGGCGGCATCCGGGGAGGCGGTCCAGGGCCGGTCGAGCAGCGCGGCCAGCGGCAGCATGATGAGCGCGGCGGCCGCGGTCATGCCGGCGGCGGCGACGATCGGCGAGAGGTGGCGCAGGCGGCGCCCGTAGATGCCCGCCGAGGCATAGCAGACGGCGGCGGCGAGCACCGCGAACTGGCCCAGGGACTGGGCCTGGAGGCCGGCAAGCGCCCCGGGGCCGATGAGGACCAGGGCGCCGAGGAAGCCGACGGTGATGCCGAGCGCGCCGCGGCGGGTCATGCGCTCGTCGCTGGTCAGGAAATGCGCCAGCACGAAGGTGAACAGCGGCGTGGTGGCGTTGAGGATCGAGGCGAGGCCGCCGTCGATGCTGGTCTGCCCCCACATGATGAGCGAGAAGGGCAGCGCGTTGTTGATGAGGCCCATCAGCGCCAGCGGCGCCCAGTCGGCACGGCCGGCCGGGAGCCGGTGGCCGGCCACGACGGCGATCGCCAGCAGGGCGACGGCGGCGGTGGCGACGCGCCCGGCGGCGATCGTCAGCGGGTGAAGGTCACGCAAGCAGATCTCGGTCAGAAAGAACGACAGTCCCCAGACCATCGCGAGCACGACGATCTGGAGCCAATCGCTTGGCTTCATTTGCAGGGTTGGCATGCGCTCCGGCGCCGGCAGGGGTGGACAGGGGCGCCAGCATAGCGGCGCCGGCCGCCACGGCTATCCACTTCTTGCGGCTGGAAGGGCGTCAGTCAGGCGAACTGCCGGGCAGCCGCCGCGAGGCCGACGAAGGCCGCATCCGGCCGGGTGATGAGCCAGGTCGGGATGGCCGAGAGGTAGTCGCGGAAGCGCCCCTTGTCCTCGAAGCGGGCGCGGAAGCCGGAAGCGGCGAGGAACTCGGGAAAGCGCGGCAGGATGCCGCCGGCGAGGAAGACCCCGCCCTGGGCACCGTAGCTCAGCGCCACGTTGCCGGCGAAACCGCCGAGGAAGAGGCAGAAGCGCTCGAGGGCGAGCCGGCAGAGCTCGTCACCGCCTTCGAGGCCGAGGCGGGTGATCTCGTCGGGGCTCAGGGGCGCTGCCGTGCGGGCGTGAAGGCGGGCGAGGCCGCGGTGGACGTTGGCGAGGCCGGGTCCGGAGAGCACGCGCTCGGCGGAGACGTGGCCGAATTCCTCGCGCAGCACCGCGAGCAACTCGGCCTCGAGACCGTCGGCCGCCGGCATGGTCGAATGCCCCCCCTCGCTCACCAGGGGCAGGCCGTGGCCCGCGGTTGGCAGCAAGGCGGCCACCCCGAGGCCGGAGCCGGGCCCCAGCACCGCGAGGGCGCCCCGTGCCGCGGGCCGTGCCGGGCCGATGCGCAGCCGGTCGCCCACCGCCAGATGCTCTAGCCCGAGGGCCAGCGCCGCGTAATCGTTCAACAGCCGCACCTGGGCGAAGCCGAAGCGCTCGCTGAGGGCGTCGACAGTGGTGTCCCAGCCGGCATTGGTCATCACCGCGCGGCCCGCATCGACCGGACCCGCGAAGGCGAGCACGGCGCCGGCGGGCGGCCGCTCGCAGCCGAGCTGCTCGAGGGCGGCCGTCACGGCATCGTAGGCGGTCGGGTGATCGGCGACGGGGAGGTGGATGACCCGCCCAAGAGCGCCGTCGAGCAGCGCAAAGCGCGCGTTGGTGCCGCCGATATCCGCCAGCAGGGCGCTCATGTGCCGGTGCGCCGCGCGCGCCCGCCGCTGTCGCGCTGATGGGCGGCCGCGGCCTGCAGGGCCTGCAGGAACGACTCGCGCCACGCCGTCACGTCGTTGGCGGCGATGGCCCTGTACATGGAGCGCCAGCGCTCCTGGCGCGCCTTCAGCGGCATCGCGAGGGCTTCCTGGAGGCGCTCCGCGACGCCTTCGACGTCGTAGGGATTGACGATCAAGGCGCCGTCCAGATCCTGGGCTGCGCCGGCGAAGCGCGAGAGCACCAGCACACCGGGATCCTTCGGCGACTGCGCGGCGACGAACTCCTTGGCGACCAGGTTCATGCCGTCGCGCAGCGGCGTCACCAGTCCGACGCGGCCGACGCGAAAGAAGCCGGCCAGCACGCGCCGGCTGAAGCTCTTGTTGAGGTAGCGGATCGGCGCCCAGTCATACTCGGCAAAGGCGCCGTTGAGATGGCCGGCGGCGGCCTCGAGCTCGCGCCGGATGTCCACGTAGTCGGCGACATCGGAGCGCGACGGCGGATTGATCTGCAGGAAGACGACCTTGCTGCGGTTCTCCGGATAGGCGGTCAGCAGATGCTGGTAGGCCTCGACCCGCTTGATGAGGCCCTTCGAATAGTCGAGGCGGTCGACGCCGATGATGAGATCGCGGCCGCCGAGGCTCTGCTCCAGCCGGGCGACCTGCTTGCTGCCCTCGCTCTCGACCGCCATCTTGGCGAACATCTCGGTGTCGATGCCGATGGGGAAGGCCGCGGCCTTCAGCGTCCTGCCGAAGGCCCTGATGGTGCCATCGCGGCCGACTTCGCCGCCCGCCTCGCGCGTGATGTAGTCCTGGAAGCACAGCAGGTCGTCGTGCGTCTGGAAGCCGAGCAGGTCATAGGCGCAGAGCGCCTTCACGACCTGCCGATGCATGGGCAGCGCCAGCAGGACTTGCAGCGCCGGCCAGGGAATGTGGAGGAAGAAGCCGATCTTCTGATGACAGCCGGCGTTGCGCAGATTCTCGGCCAGCAGGGTGAAGTGGTAGTCGTGCACCCAGACGGTGTCCGATTCCGTCAGCAGGGGCTGCAGGCGGTGGGCGAACAGCGCGTTCACCCGCTGGTAGCCTGCCCAGGTGCGCTGGGCGAACTCGGCGAGGTCGAGCCGGTAGTGGAACAGCGGCCAGAGCGTCGAGTTCGCGAAGCCGACGTAGTACTCGTCATAGTCCCGCTGGGTCAGGTCGATCGTCGCATAGGTGATCTTGCCGACCTCGGCGATGGTCGCCTGACCATAGTCGCTTTCCGCCACGTTGCCGCTCCAGCCGAACCAGATGCCGCCGCGCTGCCTGAGGGCGGCGCGCACCGCGACCGAGAGGCCGCCCTCGGCCCCCGGCCGCGTCTGCTTCACGGCGGCGACCCGGTTGGAGACCACGACAAGGCGGCTCAATAGGCGTCCTCCCAGGTCTTGGACAGCTTCATCGCCGAGCTGATGAGGCCGACCATCGAGTAGGTCTGCGGGAAGTTGCCCCACAACTCGCGGCTGTCGGTCGCCATGTCCTCCGACAGCAGCCCGAGGGCGTTGCGCGCGGCGAGCATGGTTTCGAACAGCGCGCGCGCCTCCTCGCGGCGGCCGACGGCGGCGAGGGCGTCGATGTACCAGAAGGTGCAGACGTTGAAGGCGACCTCCGGCGGGCCGAAGTCGTCCGGCTTCGCATAGCGGTGCAGGAAGCCGCCATGGATGAGGTGACTTTCGACCTGTGTGAGGGTTCCGAGGAAGCGTGGATCGTCGGCCTTCAGGAAACCGACCTCGAGCAGACAGAGCAGGCTGGCGTCGATGTCGTCGCCTTCAAAGGCCGAGACCAGGCTGTTGAGTTTCTCGTTCCAGGCACGCTGCAGGATGCCCTCGCGGATGCGCCTGGCGGCATCCCGCCAGAAGGCGCTGCGCTCCGGCAGATCGAGGCGCGTCGCGATCTTTGCCAGGCGGTCGCAGGCGGCCCAGCACATCACGGCGGAGTAGGTGTGCACCTGTTGCCTGGTGCGCAGCTCCCAAAGCCCAGCGTCCGGCTGGTCCCACAAGCGGATGGCCTGGCGGCCAAGGCCTTCCAGCCTCTCGAAGAGGCTCACGTCGCCCGGGTGTTCGAGGCGACGGTCGAAGAAGCTCTGCGTGGAGGCCAGCACCACGCTGCCGTAGCCGTCGTTCTGAATCTGGGTGTAGGCGCTGTTGCCGAGCCGCACCGGCCCCATGCCGCGGTAGCCGGAGAGCGACTCGCAGACGGACTCGTCGAGATGGGACTCCAGCGCTATGCCGAAGACGGGCTGCAGATGGCCGCCGTCGCTGGTGGCCTGCTGGTTGGTGGAGACGATGTTGGAGATATAGGTGAGATAGCCCTCCATCGTCTTCGTCGCGCCGAGGCGGTTCAGGGCATGCACCACGAAGTAGGCATCGCGCAGCCAGCAGTAGCGATAGTCCCAGTTGCGTCCGGAGTTCGGCGCTTCGGGAATGGAGGTCGTCATCGCCGCGATGATGGCGCCGGTTTCCTCGAAGTTGCAGAGCTTCAACGTGATCGAGGCGCGGATCACCGCCTCCTGCCACTCGAAGGGGAGGGCGAGGTAGCGCGTCCATTCGCGCCAGTACTCGTCGGTCTTGCGGCAGAATTCGCTGGCGGTCTCATCTACGGGCGCCGTCAGGCTTTCGTCGGGCCCGAGCAACAGCGAAAGGGGGCGATCGAGGATGAAGGGCACCTCTTCCACCAGGTAGGTGATCGGTGCGTCGGTCGTCAGCCGCAGCGTCAGGTTGGGCATGACATAGCGCAGGTGGTTGCTGCCGCGGGTGATCTCCGGGCTGCTGCGGCCGTAGTCGTAGGCCGGGCGGATGCGCAGGCGGATGCGTGGGCTGCCGGAAACCGGGCGCAGCTGGCGCACAATGGTGGCCGGCCGGAAGCTGCGTCCGAAGTGACTGAAGCGCGGCGCGAAGTCGGTCACCTCGACGACGCCGTCGCTGTCGTCGTAGAGGCGCGTCACCACGACGGCGGAGTTGCGGCGGTAATACTGTTCGGAGCGCGTGAAGCCCTGCAGCTCGATGTCGAAAAGACCGCGCCGTGGGGTCTCTTCGCCGTCGAGCAGGCAGGAGAACACGGGGTCACTGTCGAAGCGAGGCAGGCAGCACCACACGATACTCGCCTTGGCATCGATGAGCGCTCCGAAGGTGCAGTTGCCTATGATGGCCAGGTCAAGCGAACTCATCGCCGCTCTCCGTCAGCAGCCCCGTCTGCCCAACGCAGCAGCCAGGCAAAGACGGCCGCCTCGTCGAGGAGGCGATGGCGAGCGGCACTCGGCGTATGGTCATGCCCGACGCGGATCGATAGGCCACCCTGCGCGTTGACCACGGCAAAGCCGTCCTCGTCGGTCACATCGTCACCGATGAAGACGGGCCGTCGACCGGCAAACGGAGGTTCCTGCATGAATGCCGCTATGGCGGTGCCCTTGTCGGCGTTACCCGGTGTCACTTCCAGAACCATCTTGCCCCGTTTCAGTTCCAATGACGACCCGCGTGCGGAAATCAGCCTGCGCAGGAGCGCCTCGGCTTCGGACGCGCAGGCCGGCGCCTTGCGGAAGTGCAGGGCCAAGGACTGGCCCTTGTCCTCCAGCAGCAGGCCTGCATGCGCGCGCACAAAATCAGCCAGTGGCGCGCGCAGCGGCGCCAGCAGTGCCGTGGCATCGTCGCGGTGCACGACAGCAGCGGCGTCACGACGCTCGAGGCCGTGAACGCCGGCGCAGGGCAGCCGCAGCGGCGCAAAAAGCGCGTCGAGGTTCGTGATCGACCGCCCGCTGATGAGCGCAAGGGCACCGCCGAACCGCCTCGCCAGGCGGTCGAGCGCTGTCACAAGCGGGGGTGGAACGCTCACAGCATCGGGGTGATGCGCGATCTCCAGAAGGGTGCCGTCGACATCGAGGAAAAGCGCATCACCGTCAGGCGCCATCCTGACCTCACTGTCACCGTCGACGAAGCGGAGTCGCCCGTTGCCGGGCGAGGGGGAGGTGTCGGTGCGCGTGGGTTCGGAGTTGCTGTCGGCGTCCGAAATCAATGGTCACTGTGCCCCGCTTGCAGACTTCGGGCAGCGGCACGGCGACCGAGCCCTCTCCAGTGCCTGTCATGAAGTAGCTGCCGAGGCCAGTGAAGGCAAGGCATTCATTTCCGCACCGGCGGCCGTGGGCAAACGCTGTCGCGGGCGGTTGCGGCGCGACCGCCAGTTGAGGCACCGCTTCGAGGCGCCGGGTGAGGCAAGCCGCTGAGTTCGGCAAAGACAGACGTCAGAAAACTCAGCTCCAGCGAGGCGGCTCCAAGCGCCGGCAGCGGGCTGGCGGGGGGCGGGGCGGGTGCGGCGGCTTCCTCAGGCTTTGCTGACGGCATCAGGCGATCTCCGGCAGGGGTGAGCAGTCACCGATATTACGATAATCGCAATAATCTGCAATCGGAGAATCCACCAGGGCACTATAATTCCACTTTCGGCTTTGCTGTTCTCAGGGTCGCAGGGCTAACACACGGCAGAAAGCGCAACGCGGGAAATGGGGTCAAGCCCGCGGGCGCAGCTTGACCCAGGTGACCGGGGCAACCCATTCGATGGCGACGTTCTGCTCGATCGGCGTCGCCGCATTGACGGAAACCAGCGTCACCTCGCCAGGCCGGTTGCCCGGCTCGACAATCTTCACCAGCTGGCGGCCGTCCTTGGTCTGCACCACACACTCGCGGCCGTAACACTTGGCAGGGTCGAGGCCTTCGTCGCGGGAGTAGCCGAGGTGCTCGCCGTCCTTGAAGCGCGGCGCCATGGAGCTGCCGCGCACGACCACGCAGACGCCGCCGCCTTCGCCTTGAGGCGCCTCGATTTTATAGAGGCCGGAGCCCTTTTCGTGGTCGTCGATGGAGAACACCGTCTCGCCGGCGCCGACGTAGCCGACCACCAGGCTGGAGGCCCTGGCGCCGGCAGCAACCGAGGAGCCGAGCTTGGTCACCAGATCGTCCAGGGAGGTCTCGAGATAGTCGGCCATCTCGACAGCCTCGTCGATCTTGATGCCGCGGCTCTTGTTGAGGATCTCGGTGATGCGCGAGGGATCCAGCCCCATGTGCTTGGCAAGGCCGCGCTGGGTCTTGCCAAGGTGGCGGAGGCGATCCTGGAACCAATGCTTCTGCATGGCGCTATGTTGCGAAATTTGCCATTTGATGTCCATTGCGAAATATGCAATTCTAGAACCGGTAAAGTTGAGGACGCGATGCCGATTGCCCTTGCAGGCCCCCTTGCCGGCCTCGACCCAGTCCCCTCCGCCTTCCAACCAGAGAGGAGTTCCATGCCAGCAGCAAGGCACCGCCCGATTCAGCGCCGGACCACGGCAGCCGCCCTGAAGCAACAGATCCTGAACTTTCTGGAAGACGCCCTGCCGGCCGGCTGGATCTGCCAGCCGCTCGAGCAGGCGGGGCGGCCGGCTGCGGCCGACATCCTGATCATCTCGCCCCGGGGTCGCTGCCACTTTCTGTTCGTCCGTGCCCCCGCAGACCGCTGGTGGGACGGCGGAGCGCATAGCGTGCCGGCCGAGGGCTTCCCGACCGAAGCCGTCTGCCTGACGCGCCGCCTGCGCGCCGCCGGCCACCGGGCACGCGCGGTGTGGGGCGCGCAGGACCTGGCGCGCGCGCTGCGCACCTGGGGCTGCGCAGCGGTGCGGCCCGTGCGCCTTGGGGCGCCGGTGTGTGAGCGCCAGCCATCGCCGGCGAAACCGGTGCGCCCGGTCCTGCATCTCAGCGGCTGGGGGAGGCGCGCCGATGCCTGAAGCAGCGCCCTGCGGACGGACCGCGTCAAGCGATCCGTCGCGCATCGACGCAGCAGTCGCCGAAGGCCTGCACCTGGCCCGGCAAGCCGGCCGCGAGGAGCCGACCCTGCGGGATGCCGTCTGGGAGCTGCTGCTGGAGGCCGGCGACACCTTGCGCCGGCTGCCGAACCGGGAGCACGGCTGGCTGACGGCGGCCTCCCGCGCGCACTGGCCCGACTTTGCCCGCAGCGCGGCGGCGGGCTCGCGCATGCGGCTGCCGCCGGCCAGCGGCGCGGCGATCGACCGCCTGGACAGCGTGCTGGCCTGGCTGCCGCAAGCCGCGGGCGCAAACCCGAAGCGCGACCTTGCCGTGCTCTTCGGCCTGGCCTGCGGTGTGCGGGCGGCCGTTCTGCGGCGCAATCTCGGCTGCGGCCGGCGCACCATCTATGACGTGCGCGACAGGGGAATCGCCCGCATCTGCGGCTGGCTTCGGGAGCGCAGCGCCTACTGCCGCAGCCTCGCGTGAGGGCACTCAGTTCGGCTGCAGCTGCCGGGGCACGTAGCGGCCG
>Ga0214471_10003824_pt1 | contig 11639 bp, 8 predicted proteins | sample RVTome_5_FD_207665 | JGI IMG/M metagenome (GOLD analysis project Ga0214471, IMG submission 207665) | Soil microbial communities from uranium-contaminated site in the Upper Colorado River Basin, Wyoming, United States - RVT142D155 | ecosystem: Environmental > Terrestrial > Soil > Contaminated >... | reverse complement strand
ACCTCCCGCACCGCCTGCAACGCCCCCGCGTTGAGCTCGGTCATCACGCGCACGGCCTCGGCCATCCCCCCGTCGTCCAGCGTGCCCCGCTTGAGCGCCGTGCTCAGGATCCCCGTCCCGATGGGCTTGGTGAGCACCAGGACGTCGCCGGGGCGGGCACCCGCGTTGGTGATTACCTTGTCCGGGCGCACTTCGCCGATGACGACCATGCCGTACTTGGGTTCGGGGTCGTCAATCGAATGGCCGCCCACTACCAGCGCCCCGGCGCGGGCGGCCGTATCGGATCCGCCGCGCAGGGTCTCGCCCAGCAGCTCGAGGATCGCCGGGTCCCGGGGCCACGCCACCAGGTTCAACGCCAGCAGCGGTTGCGCGCCCATGGCGTATACGTCGCTCATGGCGTTGGCGGCCGCGATCGCGCCAAAGGCATAGGGATCGTCCACGATGGGCGCAAAGAAGTCCACCGTGGCCACCACGGCGCGGTCGTCGGAGAGCCGGAACACGGCGGCATCATCCGCGGTCGCGGCGGCGACCACGACTCTCGGATCGCTGACGGGAGGCAGGTGGCGCAGGACCTGCGCCAGCTCGTCAGGCCCGAGCTTGCAGGCTCAACCCGCGCCGTGCGACAGGGTGGTCAGCCGGATGCGGGCTTTCTGGTCGCGCGGTGTGTCGGTCATGGGTCACTCCGGTGTGAGAGCAACATGAACGGATTGTGGGCTTCGTATGCGGCGGCCATTGCGCTGGGCGCGGCGCACGCCATTGAAGTGGATCACATGGTGGCCGTGACCGCGTTCGTGGGCGGCCAACCTCGGGTCGCCGCCGCCGCTGGGTTTGGGCTGCGCTGGGGTCTGGGACACGCCGGTGTGGTCTTCGTTGCAGGCGGCCTGCTGGCCGCGGCCCGGGTGCGCGTGCCGGACCCACTCATGCGCTGGGCGGAGCTGGGCGTGGGACTCACCCTGGTGGCGCTCGGCTTGTGGGCGGCGCGCCGGGCCGCGCGATTCCACGTGCATCCGCCCCACGACCACGGTGACCACGCTCACCTGCACGCGCACGGCGAGGCAACGCATCCGCACGGGCACCAGCACCATCCCGCGAGGCCGTCGGCGCGGCACCGGCACCTGTCCACGCTGGTCGGCGCGGTGCACGGCCTGGCAGGCACGGCGCCCATCGTGGCGCTGATCCCCGTCGCCCTCATGCCCGATCTGACCGCCGCTCTGGCTTACCTGGCGGCCTTTGGTGCCGGAACCGCCGCCGCAATGGCCGCGTACGCCGCGCTCGCCGCGCTGGCCGTCAGGCGAATGGCGAGCCGTCCTCGCGGCGCCCGGATCCTGGCGTTCGGCACCGCTGGCGCGAGCGCGGCGGTGGGGCTCTGGTGGATTGCCCGCGCCACCGTGTGAACGATTCGCCGCCGAGATCGCCCAGCGCGCGGAGACAAAGGTGGCTTCACGACGATCCGGCCTAGCAAGTTAGGCATCGGGCGTCAGGAGCGCGCGGAGGGCGATAAGCGCGCGTTCCTCCTGTTCGTCTCCATCGGTGAGACCGTCCTGCTCCAACGCGGCCCAGAGCGCCGGCGCGGTGCGCACCACCACCCGCCGCGCCTCCGCTCTCGGGACCGAGAGCAGCATGTCGGCGGCGTGGAACGCCGATGCCTCGGGCCAATTGCCATCCCTGCCTTGCCGGCTCGCCACGGCGTCGAGCGCCGCCCCGGCGCGCTCCCGCAGGTCGAGCGGCGCGAACGCCAGCGCGCCTATGGCGAACAACGCCAGATCGGTGCTCCAGCGGCCTGCTTGCTCCCACAGATCAGGCAGGTGGAGCAGGCTCTCCAAATGACGGCGCACGGCGGTGCGGCGATCCTCCCCCGCCCGTAGCACGCTGCGTAGCGCGAAACAACTCGCCGCGAACCGGGCCCCCGCTTCATCCGCCAGCTCCACCCCGCTGGGGAACCGTAGCGGGGCGAGCGCTTCATCCGCGGTCGCGGCCGAGAAGAATCCATTCAGATAGTGCTGGCATTCACGTCGCTCGTGGCGGTCGGGCGCACACCCCTCACCCCAATGGCGGCCGGGCTGATCCTGTCGCGGGATCAGGTAGCCGACGGTTCGCACCACTCCCGAATGGTCGGGAGGAGAATCGAGTTGGAGGAGTTCCCAGGTGGCCCACGCCGTGCGGACGAACGAACCCTGACTGCTTCCGTCCATCCGGGTGTAACGGCGGCGCTCTCGGACCAGGTGCTCTACCAGCACGTCCTCGTCCGGGGCCTCGATCTTCAGGAGGCGGCGGGCTAGAACGCCGGGACGGGTCTTGCGCGGCCGGAAGTACTCTGCCAGGCGATCCAAGCTTCGGCTCATGACGGCCGTCACGTTAGTGCCACCCGGCGCGCAGGTCCGCGGGCGACCGCGCCAGACCACGATACACGATCCGCTCAATCCGGCGGGTGTTCGCGATATCGTCGATGGGGCTGGCGGTCAGCACCACGAAATCCGCCACCGTTCCGGGGCGTATTGTACCGATGGAGTCGACGCCGATCACCCGCGCCGCGTCACGGGTCGCCGCCAGGAGCGCCTCGCGCGGCGTGAGACCCGCCCGGACCAGCAGCGAGAGCTCCTGGTGCAGACTCGCGCCGGGGGGAAGCAGGGGGTTGGGCGCGGCGCTACCGGCCGCGATCAGTCCCCCCGCCGCCTTGAACAGCCGCACCAGACGATCCTGGGCAGGACGGCCGCGGCGGAACGCGGCAAAGTGCTCAGGAAGAAGGCCGGAGCGACGAACCAGGCCGGGCAGATCCCAGGCCGTCCGCTCCGTCGCCGGCATACCGCTGAGATCGAGACCCGCGATGTAGGCGTTGTCCGTGAAGTGGGCGCGAGATTCGTGCAGCGCCAGCGTGGGAACCACCGCCACGCCGGTCTGCTCCAGTGCGCGCGCCACGCGGTGCAGCCTGGCCGAATCGAGGTCGGCCCACGCGCGGCCAAGGGCCTTCCAGGCGGTGATAGGGTCGTCGTGCGCTCGGAAGAGTGGGTCCGGATTGGCCACGGCCGCTTCCGCGATCCCGCTCAGATGCTCGATCGATGCCAGCCCCATGCGGGCCGCCGTCACTGCGTCCACCTTTCCCAGACGCCCGGTGACCCTGAGCCCCACCGTCTTTGCCTCATCCAGCATGGCCGTCAGCAATCGCTGGTCAATGCGCGACGACACCGCCGCCAGACTTGCGTCACGGAGAATGCGATCGTCAATGGCGCGCCGCGCGTCCTCCAGGGTATTCACCGCCGTGGCGTCGCGCCCGCCGGTGGGGGCCCGATCGATCATGGCCCCCGACACGAAAAGCCGCGGACCGACCAACCCACCCAAGCCGACTTCGTCGCGCAGCGCGAACACACTGTCGTTGGAACCGCCCAGGTCACGCAGACTGGTGACCCCATACGCCAGATACCTGGTCAGCGTCCAGCGGTCCGCGTGGGCGTGCGCGTCTATCAACCCGGGAATGATCCACTTGCCATCGAGACGAACCACCTCCGCGCCGCGAGGGACCCGGACGGCGTCCGGCGGGCCGGCCGCCTCGATGTGGCCGCTCGCGACCAGGATGACGGCGTCGAGGATCGGCGGGCCTCCGGACCCGTCCCACAGCGTGCCACCCACAAACGCCACACGGGGGCCCGCCGCGCCGCCGTCGCACGCGCCGAGCAGTCCGGCGGTCAGCACCATGACGATGCCCCCTGCCTCCCTCAAGCCCTTGCGCCTCACCGTCACGACCCTCGTACCCGCGTTAGGGGAAATGGAACAGCCGCTCCCGGCACGACAACAGCGGCTCGCGCCGGGAACGGCTGAGGGTGCCCTGCCGGGCGCCTAACGGCGCCGCTTCTTGCCGCCCTTTTTCGCCTTCTTCTTGGCCGCTTTGCGCGCCGCCTTTTTCTTAGGCGGTTTCCGCCGGGCCGCCTTCCGGGCCGGCCGCTTCACCTTGGGCCGCTTGGCGGCTTTCTTCTTCTTTGGCTTCGCCGCGGGCTTGGGAGCCGCCGCCGGTCGGGGGGCCGCAGGGGGCGGGCTGGGCGCCGGCGTGGACCAAATGGGCGCCGGCTCCGGCGGTCTCACCGGTGGAGTCAGCGGCATGGGATCCCACATTCCCGGACCGCCGATTCCGGAGCTGAGCTCGTCGCTTGCGAACATGGTGGCGGTACCTCCTGAACGGACCAAGGGTCGAAGTGGCTATTGATGCTACCTGCGGTACGCGAGGGCGCAAGGGAGGGACCGCGCTTGACGGTCCGGGTGGTGAGTCTTAACCTTGGCGTGACCCGCTGGTATCTATCGATGCCGTTTGATGTTACGCCCACTGTCCGGATGAGCGCGCTGCGATTGGTCGCGGTCATCTGGGTCGGCTCCCTCGTGGTGCCGACGCGTTCGGCGTTGGCACAGGCCGGCGCCGCGGTCGCGCAAATTGATGTGCTCCCACCAACCGTTTCCATCGGAGTGGGCCAGCGGCAGGGCGTGCTGGCCACCGCGTACGACGCCCGCGGGCAAGTGCTTCCCACCGTGCGCATCGCGTGGTCGTCCACCAACAACAACGTGGCCCGCGTGGAGCAGGATGCGGGGGAGCCCGGCGTCGCCACGATCGTGGGTGTCACGCCGGGCGTCGTGTCGGTGGAGGCGTCAGCCGGCGGACGCCGGGGTCAGGTGGCGGTCCAGGTGGTCGCTGGGGGAGCCGCGCCGCCTCTCCAGCAGATGACGCCGGCGCAGCCGGCAATGGTAGCCAGTAACGCCGTCGCCCTGCGTATCGAACCGAACGCGTTCCAGTTGCTTCCCTCCGAAGAGGTTCGGCTCGGACCGGTCTTCCTTCAGGCGGACGGATCTCCGGCCAGTCCCATGCCAGTGGCTTGGCGGTCGCTCAACGAGCAGGTGGCGACCGTGGATGCCAGCGGCAGCGTCGTGGGCATCTCCCCGGGGCAAGGAGTGGTGGAGGCGAGGACGGCTAATGACTTTGTGGGGCGCGCGTCGGTTCAGGTGGCGGTGGCTCCGTTCGCGTTTGCCGTCCCGGTCCTGTCCTTGTCGCCCACCCAGGACGACACGCTGCGGGTGATCGTTCCTCAACAGGGAAACCGTAGGGTCTCGTCGAGGTCCTTTACGTGGACGACCTCCAACCCGAACGTTGTCGTGGTGTCGCCACTCGGCGTTGCTACGGGCGTCAGCGCCGGCCGGGCTGAAGTATTCGCCAGCGGATTTGGGCAGACCGCCCGTACCGACGCGGTGGTCCACCGCGTCGTCGAAGAGTTGGGCGTCAGCCCGCCACCGGGTGCCGGGGCTGTGACGGTTCCCTTGAGCGGCACTGCGCGGTTCAACGCGGAACCGCGAGATAGTGCCGGCGCCGCCGTTCCAGAGGCGCCGGTTGTCTGGGACGTCACGGACACCACGGTCGCGACCTTCAATGCCGAAACCAAACTGGCGACCGGGAAGAGGATCGGGCGGACCACGCTCCGGGTGCGCGGCCCGGGCCGCGGCCTCCAGGCTACCTGGACCATTGACGTGGTGGCCGGTGGCCTGGGGTTCCGGCCCGCCCGCATGGGCATGGGGATAAACGAGCGACGCCCCATTGAGGTGGTGTTCACCAACGAGCGCGGGGAAGCGCTCGCTCCGGCCACCGGTATCTCCTGGACCTCCCTCCGGCCCGCGGTTGCTCAGGTGGACGCCCAGGGACTTGTGGCCGCGCTGGACTACGGGTACGCCCCGATGGTCGCCAGCACGTCCTGGGGCAAGGCGGACACGGTCCCGGTGTATGTCCAGGGCGAGCTCCTGGTCACGTCCACCCGATCGGGAACCGCCGATCTGTACGCCTTCGATCGGGGCACCATGACCCGCCTGAACCGCCTCACCACGGATTCGCTGCACGGGGAGTTTGAAGCCGCCTTCTCGCCCGACGGCTCACGCATGGCGTACGTCAGCGACCGCGACGAGAATCCCGAGCTTTACGTGATGAACGCGGACGGGAGCGGCGCCCGCCGGCTCACCAACACGCCGGCGACGGAAGGCTCGCCGAGTTGGACGCCGGACGGCGCGTGGCTGGTACACGCCTCCAATACCTCCGGAAACTTCCAGGTCTGGACCATGGGCGTTGATGGCTCCGAACCCCGGCAGCTCACCCAGGAGCCGGCCAGCAATTTCCAGCCGGCGGTGTCGCCCGACGGCAAGCTGATCGCGTTCTCCACCGACCGCGACCGGAATTACGAGATCTACGTGATGTCGGTGGATGGGACCGAAGCTCGGAACGTGTCGAATTCCCCGGGGACCGCTGAGACGGCGCCGGCATGGTTCCCGGATGGACAGTTGGCATACGTGCAGCAGGAATCTGGGCAAAGAGGGGCCCTGACCAGCCGCGTGATGAAGGTGAACCTGACCGGGGGTGCGCCCGCCGTCGTGCTATCGCCTGGAGCGGTCGCGGTGGGCGACATCGAAGTCTCCGGGGATGGCGAGATCCTCGCGCTGGTGGCCACCACGTTCGAGCAGACCGGGGCGGTTGCGCGCCTGTACCTGTATTCCCTCACATCGGCCGGCGCCGCACCGGTCGAAGTGCCGCGCTCCGGCCCGACGGACCGGTTGTCCTCGCCCTCGTTCCGCCGATAAGCCCCGCCGTTCGCGCGGCCGCCACCATGAGAGCCTTGGTGCTACAGGGTCACGGGGACCTGGGGCGACTGCGTCACGCCGATGTGCCGGCCCCCGGTATCCGCGGAGTTCGAGATGTGCTGGTGCGGCTGTACGCCGCGGCACTGAACCGTCTGGACCTGTGGACCGTCCAGGGGCTGCCCGGCCTGTCGCTCACGTTCCCGCACATCCTTGGCGGTGACGGCGCGGGCGTGGTCGAAGCCGTCGGGCCGGGCGTGAGTGCCGTTGCGCCGGGGCAGCGCGTCATGATCAACCCCGGCATCTCCTGCTATGCATGCGAGTATTGCCTGGCGGGCGAACACTCGCTGTGCGTCGAGTACAAGCTCCTGGGCGAACATCTGCCGGGTACGCTGGCCGAGTACGTGGTGGTGCCCGAGCAGAATGTCGCGATCGTTCCCACCCCGCCGCCGCCGCATCCGGAAATCACCTGGGCCGAAGCTGCGGCGTTTCCGCTGGTCACGCTGACCGCGTGGCGGATGCTGGTGACCCGGGCGCGGGTGCGTCCCGGGGAAACGGTACTGGTTTGGGGTGTGGGGGGCGGCGTGTCCGGCACGGCGGTGCGAATTGCCAAACTCATGGGCGCGTATGTGGTCGCGACGTCGTCGAGCGATGAGAAACTCGACCTCGCCCGCTCCCTGGGCGCCGATGTCACGCTCAATCACGGCCGGGTGGATGTCGCGAAGGAAGTCCGCGCGCTCACGGGCAGGCGGGGCGTGGACGTGGTGGTGGAGAACGTGGGCGAAGCGACCTGGGAGCAGTCGCTGCGCGCACTGGCGCGTCAGGGTCGGATCGTGACCTGCGGCGCCACCACGGGACCCAAGGTGGTCACGGACGTCCGGCGCCTCTACTGGCACCAGTACACCATTATGGGATCCACCATGGGGAATGCAGCCGAGTTCCGCGAGATCGTGCGGGTCCTGGCGCAGGGTCGGCTGCGCCCGCTGGTGGATTCGAGCTTTCGGTTTGAGGACGCGAGGCAGGCGTTCGAACGGCTCGCGGCTGGTCGGCAGATGGGGAAGATCGTGGTGGAGATCTAGTGTCCAGCAGCTCCGGCCTCACTCCGTGCGGATCAGCATCACGGTCGGCGCGGTAGGCCCGAAGGCCGGTTGCCCGCGGGGCGCCGCGATGGTCCCCAGTGCCCGGTTGCCGTCGTACAGCCGGTACCCGAGCGGCGGGCGCTCGCGATCCCGCCCCACCCTTGCGGCAGTCCATCGGTCCCACACGCAGCGCAAACCAGCATGTATGTGAACGGCCGGCATGGCCAGGTCCGGCCGAGTATCGTCGAAGGTCAGCGGTAAGGTCATTGGATCCCGATTCTTCGCCTCTCACGACGTTAGATGCGCGTTCGGGCGGGTTGGTTGCGGGGCCAGCGCCGCGGGCCCGAGAAGGCGGCGGAAGGGCGACTGACGCCGCACGCCGTAATTCCTTGTTATGTAATGCGTTAAGTCGCCCGTGCTTCGTTGATTTGCTGCCACCAAGCCGGTATATTGAAAAGACCTCTGACGGGGTCCTTCGCGGCCCCGTTTTGTGTATCGCCCTGCCGGGAGACCCATGACTGCTCCGAACCAACGCGAACGGATTCTGCCCCGCCTGATCGAGGACGAAATGCGCGAGTCATTCATCGACTATTCGATGAGCGTCATCGTGCAGCGTGCGCTGCCGGATGTGCGGGACGGCTTGAAGCCGGTACATCGGCGGATTCTCCACGCCATGAATGAGATCGGACTGCTGCCCGGACGCCCCTATAAGAAATCGGCGACGGTGGTGGGCGAAGTCTTGGGCAAGTATCACCCGCACGGCGACGCCGCGGTCTACGACTCGCTGGTCCGAATGGTGCAGGATTTCTCGCTGCGATATCCGCTGGTGGATGGCCAAGGGAACTTCGGCTCCGTGGATGGCGACAACGCAGCTGCCTACCGGTACACGGAGGCGCGGCTCACGCCGCTGGCGGTGGCGCTGCTGGACGACATCGACAAGAACACGGTGGATTTCGTCCCCAACTTCGACGACCGCCTCCAGGAACCCACGGTATTGCCGGGCCGCCTCCCCAACCTGCTGATCAACGGGTCCTCGGGGATCGCGGTGGGCATGGCGACCAACATCCCGCCCCACAATCTCCGCGAGGTGGCCGCGGCGGTGAATCACCTGGTGGACCACCCGGACAGTACGGTGGCGGACCTCCGGCAGTTCATCAAGGGCCCCGACTTTCCCACGGGTGGTTTCATCTACGGCGCCGACGGCATCAAGGAGTGCTACCACACGGGGCGCGGTCGCATCATCATGCGGGCGCGGGCCCAGGTCGAGGAGAAGGAGTCCTCCGGCAAATCCCAGATCGTCGTCACGGAGATTCCGTTTCAGGTGAACAAGGCGCGCCTGATTGAACAGATCGCCGAGCTGGTGCGCGCCAAGCGGGTTACCGACGTGTCCGATCTGCGGGACGAGTCCGATCGGGACGGCATGCGGATCGTCATCGAGCTCAAACGCGACGCCAACCCGTCGGTGGTGCTGAACCAGCTGTACAAGCACACCCAGATGCAGACCACGTTCGGGGCGATCATGCTGGCCCTGGTTAACGGTGTGCCGCAGGTGCTGGACCTGAGGCAGCTGCTCCAGTGCTATGTGGATCACCGGCACGAGGTGGTCACCCGGCGCACGCAGTTCGAGCTGGACGCGGCCCTGGCGCGCGAACACCTCCTGGAAGGTCTGAAGATCGCCGTCGACAACATCGACGACGTGATTGAGATCATCAAGAAGGCCAGGGACGTACCGACCGCGGATGGCGCGTTGCGGAAGCGGTTCGGGCTGTCCGAAAAGCAGAGCGAGGCCATTCTCAACATGCGCCTCGCCCGCCTGACGGCTCTCGAGGTGGACAAGCTGGACGACGAGATGAAAGAGGTGAAGAAGCTCATCAAGGAGTTCCGCGCCATCCTGGGGTCCAAACCCAGGCGGATGGGCATCGTGAAACAGGAGCTGGACGAGTTGGTCTCCCGGTTCGGCGACGACCGTCGCACCGATATCGTGGCCGACCAGCAGGACTTCACCGTTGAGGACCTGATCGCCGAAGAGGACATGGTGATCACGGTGTCCCACGGCGGCTACATCAAGCGGATTCCGGTCACCACCTACCGCCGGCAGCGGCGGGGCGGGCGTGGCCTGAACGGCATGGGGACCAAGGAGGACGATTGGGTAGAGCATCTCTTCGTGGCCTCCACGCACGACCATGTCCTGTTTTTCACCCAGGACGGGCAGGTGTACTGGCTCAAGGTGTACGACATTCCCCAGGGGGGCCGGGCGGCGCGCGGCAAGCCGGTCATCAATCTGATCGGGATCAAGCCCACCGAGCGAATCACGGCGTTCGTCCCGGTGCGGGAGTTCGACGACGCCCACTTCCTCATATTCTCGACGGCGAATGGCACGGTGAAGAAGACGGTGCTCTCGGCGTACGGCAACCCGCGCTCCTCAGGGATCAACGCCATCAACATCGAGCCGGGCGACGAGCTGATCGACGTCCAGGTCACCGACGGCACCAACGATGTGGTATTGGCCACGCGTGGCGGGATGAGCATCCGGTTCAGCGAGAAGGACGCGCGTGAGATGGGCCGCGCGACCAGCGGGGTGCGCGGCATCGAGCTGGAGAAGGACGACCGCGTGATCGGCATGGTCGTCATCCGGCGGGATGCAACGCTGCTGGTGGTGACCGAGAAGGGGCTGGGTAAGCGCTCGGAGCTGTCGGAGTATCGCGTCCAGCACCGCGGTGGCAAGGGCATCATCACGCTTAAGGTGACGGACAAGACGGGGGCCGTCGTGGCCCTCAAGGAAGTGTTGCCCGACGACGAGTTGATGCTGATCTCGCGGCACGGCGTGATCATTCGGATGCCGGTGGAGGGGATTCGGGTGATTGGCCGTAACACCCAGGGTGTCAAGGTGATGCAGTTAGAAGAAGGCGACGCCGTGGTGGACGTGACGCGGGTGGTGAAGGAGGACGAGGGCGGTGACGAAGAGCCCACCGGCGACGAGGGCCCCGTGGCGTCCGAGGGCAACGACCAGCAACAGCTGTCCGTTGAGTAGCATCGGCGTCCTTGATCACGCCTGACGACATCCGGGAGGCGGCTGCGGGCCTTCAGGGCATCGCGGTGCGCACCCCGCTGATGGCCATGCCGGAGCTCGCAGCGCTGGCGGGCGTCCCGGTTTTCCTCAAGCTGGAAAGCCAGCAGCCCACGGGAGCCTTCAAGCTGCGCGGCGCGTGGACCGCGCTCCGGCGGATGGCGCCTGAGACGCGGGCCCGGGGTGTGATCACCTATTCCAGCGGCAATCACGGACAGGCGGTGGCGTTCGCCGCTCAGCGGATGGGCGTCCGGGCAGTTATCGTGATGCCCGAGACGGCGCCGGCCGCCAAGGTCGCTGGTGTCAAACGGTGGGGGGGGGAAGCCGTGTTTGCGGGGCGGACATCCGAGGACCGGTACACCCGGGCCACCGCTCTGGTGGCGGAGCAGGGATTGACCATGATCCCGCCGTTTGACCACCCGGACATCATCGCGGGCCAAGCGACCGTGGGACTCGAGATCGTCGAGCAGCTCCCCGAGGTCGGGACCGTAGCCGCGCCCGTCGGCGGCGGTGGCCTGGCCGCGGGGATCGCGGTGGCCCTTGACGCCTTCAAGCCGGCGGCCCGGCTGGTCAGCGTGGAGCCCGTTAACTCGGCCGCGCTCGCGGCCGCCATCAGGGCCGGACGTATCGTCCGCCTGGAACGGACCGCGAGCGTGGCGGACGGTCTCTTGCCCCTTTCGGTGGGCGTCCTCAATTTCGCCCACCTCCGCGACCGCGCTCAGCCGGTGACGGTTTCCGAGGACGCGATCGTCGAGGCTACCCGCTGGCTGTACTTCGAGCAGAAGCTCCTGGTGGAGCCGTCCGGCGCCGTTACCACGGCGGCGGTCCGGTCCGGCGCCTTCACGCCCGCTGGACCGACCGTGCTGGTGGTGAGCGGGGGCAACGTGGACCCGGCCGCCGTT
>Ga0214471_10003823_pt1 | contig 11639 bp, 11 predicted proteins | sample RVTome_5_FD_207665 | JGI IMG/M metagenome (GOLD analysis project Ga0214471, IMG submission 207665) | Soil microbial communities from uranium-contaminated site in the Upper Colorado River Basin, Wyoming, United States - RVT142D155 | ecosystem: Environmental > Terrestrial > Soil > Contaminated >... | reverse complement strand
CCGCGCTCGTCGGCTACTTCGTGCTGATGGCGGCGGCGGGCGAGGCGCACCTGCTCAACCTGTCGATCGCCGCCGCCTGGCAGCGGCGCGGCCACGGCACGGCGCTGCTCGGCGAGGCGATGCGCATCGGCCGCGACATGGGCGCGCGCAACATCTTTCTCGAGGTGCGGCCGAGCAACCTGCCGGGGCAGGCGCTCTACGAGCGCCTCGGCTTCAGGAAGATCGCGCAGCGCCGCAACTACTACCCGGCGCCGGACGGGCGCGAGGACGCGCTGGTGCTGAGCAGGGCGCTGTGAGCCGGCGGCTGGAGATTCTCGCCGAGATGGGTTTGACGCCTGTCTGGCGATTGCGGCAGCAAAAGACTCCCCCCGTTTCCGCAAGAGCGGCGGAAACGGGGGGATCTAGAGAAGAACAAATAGCGCGGATGGAATGGCCGGAGCTCAAGGCGACGGTCAAGGGCTGCACCGCCTGCGGCCTGCGCGCCGGCTGCACGCAGACCGTGTTCGGCGTCGGCGACGAAGCCGCCGACTGGCTGCTCGTCGGCGAAGCCCCGGGCGCGGAAGAAGACCGGCTCGGCGAGCCCTTCGTAGGCCAGGCCGGGAAGCTGCTCGACAACATGCTCGCCGCGCTCGGCCTCGCGCGCGGCAAGAACGTCTACATCGCCAACGTCCTCAAGTGCCGGCCGCCCGGCAACCGCAATCCCGAGCCCACCGAAGTCGCCACGTGCTCGCCGTACCTCGCGCGCCAGATCGAGCTCATCCAGCCCAAGCTCATCCTGGCGATGGGGCGCTTCGCGGTGCAGACGCTGCTCAACACCGATGCCACCATCGGCAGCCTGCGCGGCAAGGTGCACGCCTATCACGGCGTGCCGCTGGTGGTGACCTACCACCCCGCGTATTTGCTGAGAAACCTGCCGGACAAGGCGAAGGCGTGGGCGGATCTGGTGTTTGCGAGGAAAACCATCGCCGGTGGCTGAGGCAGTGCCGGGTTTGATTTTCTATGATCTCGGCTTTTCCGGCCGGGTGAATCTTCCGGCCGGAAAAGCCGAGACGTATTAAACGCAAAACCCGCGACGCGTTGCACTTCGCCGCCTGCTCAGTGTTTCTCCGACCGCGCAATCTCCAGCAGCGCCTCGATCTCGTCCCGGTGAACGCGCCGGTTGCGCCGGTACCAGACGAGCACCAGCGTCATGCTGCCGGCCATGAACAGGCCGAAGATGAAGATCACCGTGTAGATGGACAGGCCGGCGCCGAGCAGCGCCGAGTACACCGCGATCATGACCAGGATCGAGGCGTTCTCGTTGAAGTTCTGCACGGCGATCGAGCGGCCGGCGCCCATGAGGTTGTGGCCGCGGTGCTGCAGCAGCGCGTTCATCGGCACCACGAAGTAGCCGGCCATGGCGCCCATGGCGACGAGCAGCGGGATGGCGATCGCCACGCTGCCGACGAAGTTCATGACGATGATGACCAGGCCCATGCCGATGCCTAGGGGAATCACGCCCACGGCGCGATCGAGCGACACGCGCAGCGACGCCAACACGGCGCCGAGCGCGATGCCGAGCGCCACCACGCCCTGCAGGATGGCGGCGCGCGACAGGTTGTAGCCGAGCGCGGCGCGCGCCCATTCGATGACGATGAACTGCAGCGTGGCGCCCGCGCCCCAGAACAGCGTGGTCACGGCGAGCGAGATCTGCCCGAGCCGGTCGGTCCACAGGCGGCGGCAGCAGTTGTAGAAATCGCGCAGCGTCTCCGCCGGATACGCGGGCAGCGGCTTCAGCGCCACGCCGGTGCGCGGCACGTACAGGTTGAAGACGGCGGCCGCCACGTACACGGCGACGATGAGGGCGATGGCGGCCTCGGCCGGGCTGTCGATGCCGGTGTCGAAATGCGGCACGTCGTAGCCCAGCAGGCGGCCCGAGACGCGCGCGCTGATGAGCACGCCGCCGAGCACCGTGCCGAGGATGATGGAGCAGACGGTCAGCCCCTCGATCCAGCCGTTGGCGATCACCAGCTTGGTGGGCGGCAGGTATTCGGTGAGGATGCCGTACTTGGCCGGCGAGTAGGCGGCGGCGCCCAGGCCGACCAGCGCGTAGGCGGCGAGCGGGTTGACCTGGAAAAGCATCAGCGCGCAGCCGACGATCTTGATGGCGTTCGACACGAACATGACGTGGCCCTTGGGCAGGCGGTCGGCGAAGGCGCCGACGTAAGGGGCGAGCGCCACGTAGGAGATGACGAAGAAGAACTTGAGATACGGGGTGAGCCAGGTGGGCGAGTGGCTCTGCATGAGCATCGCGATCGCGGCCACCAGCAGCGCGTTGTCGGCGAGCGACGAGAAGAACTGCGCCGCCATGATGATGTAGAAGCCGAGGCTCATGGCGGCGCACTTATAGCACGCCGCGAGCGGTAGGCTATGCTTACGGCCCCATGCCGCGCCCGATCCGCGCCGTCGTCAAGGCGTCCGCCCTGCGCCACAATCTGCAGGTGGCGCGCGAGGCCGCCGGCGAGGCGAGAATCTGGGCGGTGGTGAAGGCGAACGCCTACGGCCACGGACTGGAGCGCGCGGCGCGCGCGCTCGACGCGGCCGACGGCTTCGCGCTGCTCGATTTCCAGGAGGCGGTGCGCCTGCGGCTGGCCGGAATCACGAAGCCGATCCTCATGCTGGAGGGATTCTTCAGGCCGCTCGACGTCAACCTGCTGTTCAAGTACGGGCTCACCCCGGTGATCCACAACCCCGAGCAGGTCGAGCTGCTCAAGCACATGGACTTCCCGGCCGAGCTGGACCTGTACCTGAAGGTGAACAGCGGCATGAACCGGCTCGGCTTCGGCGTGGACGACGTGCGCCTCATGTACAACGCGCTGCGCCTGCACCCGAGAGTCGGCAGCATCACGCTGATGACGCACTTCGCCGACGCCGAAGGGCCGGGCGGCGTGCACGACCAGCTGCGCTGGTTCAACGAGCTGGTAAAGCCCTTCGCGGCGCCGCGCTCGCTCGCCAACTCGGCCGCGCTGCTGCGCTTCAAGGAGGCGCGCGAGGGCTGGGTGCGCCCCGGGATCATGCTCTACGGCTGCTCGCCGTTCGTCGACTGGAGCGCGGACGAGATCGGCCTGCAGCCGGCCATGACGCTCAGCTCCGAGCTGATCGCGGTGCAGAACCTGGCGCCGGGCGAGCGCGTGGGCTACGGCTTCAGCTTCGAGGCGGAGGCGCCGATGACGCTCGGCGTGGTGGCCTGCGGCTACGCCGACGGCTATCCGCGGCACGCGCCCACGGGAACGCCCGTGCTGGTGAAGGGCCGGCGCACGCGCCTCGTCGGGCGCGTGTCGATGGACATGATGTGCGTGGACATCACCGACATCGAGGAGGCCTACATCGGCACCGCGGTGACGCTGTGGGGGGAGGGCCTGTCCGCCGACGAGGTCGCCGCCGCCGCGGGCACGGTGAGCTACGAGCTGCTGTGCGCGCTCGCGCCGCGCGTGCCGGTGCGCGAGGAAGCCTGATGGCGAAGGCGAAGTCCGTGTACCTGTGCGCCGAGTGCGGCGCCAGCGCGCTGAAGTGGATGGGCATGTGCCCGTCGTGCGGCGAGGCCGGCACGATGAGCGAGCAGGCGGCGGAGCGCGGTGCGCGCAGTCGCGGCGCCGCGCCGGCGGCGAGCCCGGTGCCGCTCGCCGGGATCGAGGCGCGCGAGGTCGAGCGCGTGGCCACGGGGCTGGCCGAGCTGGACCGTGTGCTCGGGGGCGGGCTGGTGGCCGGGCAGGTCACGCTGATCGGCGGCGATCCCGGCATCGGCAAGTCGACGCTGCTGCTGCAGGCGCTCGCCGCGCTCGGCGCGCAGCGCAAGGTGCTGTACGTGTCGGGCGAGGAGTCCGCCGAGCAGGTGGCGCTGCGCGCGCGGCGCCTGGGCGTCGGCGCCGCGCGCGTGGGCCTGCTCGCCGAGATCCAGCTCGAGCGCGTGCTCGGCGCGCTGCAGGCGGCGCGGCCCGAGGTGGCGGTGGTGGACTCGATCCAGACGCTGTGGTCCGAGACGCTGCAGTCGGCGCCCGGCTCGGTGGCGCAGGTGCGCGAATGCGCCGCGCAGCTCACGCGCCACGCGAAGAAGGCGGGCACGGCGCTGTTCATCGTCGGCCATGTCACCAAGGAGGGCGCGATCGCCGGCCCGCGCGTGCTCGAGCACATCGTCGACACGGTGCTCTATTTCGAGGGCGATCCGCACTCCGCGTTCCGCCTGGTGCGCGCGGTGAAGAACCGCTTCGGCGCGGTGAACGAGCTGGGCGTCTTCGCCATGACGGACGCCGGGCTGCGCGCGGTGGCCAACCCCTCGGCGCTGTTCCTGCAGCGCCACGAAAAGGACGTCGCCGGCTCCTGCGTGCTCGCCACGCTCGAGGGCACGCGCCCGCTGCTGGTGGAGATCCAGGCCCTGGTGGACGCGGCGCACGCGCCCAACCCGCGGCGGCTCACGGTGGGGCTGGAGCCGAACCGCCTGGCGATGCTGCTCGCCGTGCTGCACCGGCACGCGGGCGTCGCCACCCTGGATCAGGACGTGTTCGTGAACGCCGTGGGCGGCGTGCGCATCGGCGAGCCGGCGGCCGACCTGGCGGCGGCGCTCGCCATCGTGTCCTCGCTCACCGACCGGCCGATCCCGGGCAAGCTCCTCGCCTTCGGCGAGATCGGGCTCGCCGGCGAGGTGCGCCCCGCACCGCGCGGCCAGGACCGCCTGAAGGAGGCGGCGAAGCTCGGCTTCGAGCGCGCGATCGTGCCGCAGGCGAACAAGCCGAAGGGCGGGATCGCCGGGCTGGAGGTCATCGCCGTCGAGCGCGTGGACCAGGCGGTGCGGCTGCTGCGCGAGCTTTGATCATACCGGCGGCGGGTTGCGCTCGCCGTAGATCGCGCGCTGGTGCCAGTAGGGGTAGGCGAGGGGCACCGCGCTCGCGGCGTCGAGCTTCGCGATCTGCGCCGCGGTCAGCGACCAGCCCGCGGCGCCGAGGTTGTCGCGCAGCTGCGCTTCGTTGCGCGCGCCGATGATGACGGACGCCACGCTGGGCCTTTGCAGCAGCCAATTGAGGGCCACCTGCGGGATGCTCTTTGCGGTCTCGCCGGCCACCTCGTCGAGCGCGTCGACCACGCGGTAGAGGCGCTCCTCGGGGACCTGCGGGCCGCGCTCGGCGGTGACCGCGGACGCGAGCCGCGTGCTCTGCGGGACGGGCCGGCCGCGGCGGAATTTGCCGGTGAGCCGGCCCCAGGCGAGCGGGCTCCATACCAGCGTGGCGATGCCCTGGTCGAGGGCGAGCGGCATCAGCTCCCATTCGTAGTCGCGTCCGGCGAGCGAGTAGTAGGCCTGGTGCGCGACGTGGCGCGCGAGACCGTATTTCTCCGCCACCGCCAGCGACTTCATCAGCTGCCAGCCGGAAAAGTTGGAGCAGCCGAGGTAGCGGATCTTCCCGGCGCGCACCATCGCGTCCAGCGTCTGCAAGACCTCTTCGACCGGCGTAAAGGCATCGAAGCCGTGGAGCTGGTAGAGATCGATGTAGTCGGTGCCCAGGCGCCGCAGGCTCGCGTCGACGGCGTTGGTCAGGTGGTGCCGCGACGAGCCGACCTGATTCGGGCCGGGACCGCGCCGGAAGCTGCCTTTCGTAGAGACGAGCACCTGGTCGCGGCGTCCCCGGATCGCTTGGCCGAGGATTTCCTCGGCGAGCCCGCCCGAGTACACGTCGGCGGCGTCGAACAGGGTCACGCCGGCCTCCAGGCAGATGTCGACCAGCCGCGTCGCCTCGGCGACGTCGGTCGCGCCCCAGGCCTTGAAGAATTCGGTGCCGCCGCCGAAGGTGCCGGTGCCGAGGCTCAATGCGGGAACCTTCAGGCCGGAGGCGCCCAATTGCCGGTATTCCATTGATGTGCTCCTCTATGCGTAGGTCAGCGCGCGCTCGGCCGCCCGCACGCCGCTGCGCGCCGCGGCTTCGAGCGTCGGCGGGTATTCGGGATCCGTATAGTCGCCCGCCAGGAAGACGCCGGGTAGCGGCGTTTCGATCGCGGGGCGCCGCAGCCCCGGCGGTACCGCGATCGTGGCGCGCTTCTCGGCGATGACCTGCGTCCACAGCGGCTCGGGCAGCTTGTCCAGCGCCGCCGCGAGCTCGCGATGGCAGGCGCGCGCGAGCTCTTCCTGCGTCATCTGCTGGTGATCGCCCTGCGCGCTGATCACCGCGGCGAGCAGGCCTTTCTCGCCGGTGAGCCGGCCGCGATCGAATACCCACTGCACCAGGCCGTCGGCCAGCCCGAGCATGGGGAAGGGCAGCCGGGTGCGCGCGTCGTACTGCAGGTAGCAGGTGGTGATCGGCTGATACTCGAATTCGCAGGCGTGCTCCGGCAGCAGCGTCTTCAGCTGGTGCGGTCCGACCGCGACGATCACGGCCTCGTGCTCCGACCGCAGCCGGCTCAGGTCGCGCACCGTGGACTCGCAGCGTACTGCGGCGCCTCTCGCTTGCAGCCACGCCATCGCCGGCTCGGGAAACAGGCGCGACAGGTCGACCCGCGGCAGGAGCAGGTCGCTCGCCTCGGCCTCGCCGCCGAGCGTGTCGCGCAGCACGGCGAGGAACACGTTCGCCGAGGCGGACTCGGGCAGGGTATTCAGCGCGGACACGCACAGCGGCTTCCACAGGTAGTGCCCGATGCGGCCGGCTTGCCCGTACCGCTCGAGTAGTGCGCTCACGCTGCAGTCCTCGCGCAGGCGATAGCCCGTCCGGCGCAGCGCCCGCATGAAGCGCACCGCGTCCACGCGTTCGCGCCAGGGCAGGCCGCGCGCGAGCAGCAGCCCGCCCAGCAGCCCGAACGGGGCAGGCAGGTACAAGGCGTTGAACCGGAAGCCGTCCGCGTATCGCAATTCGAGCGGCAGGCGCAGCACCGCGTCCGCGGGCACGCCCACGGCGCGCATCAGGGAAAACAGCGTCGCGTAGGCACCGATGAGGATGTGCTGTCCGTTGTCCAGCGCATGGCCCTGGGTGGTGACGCGGCGCGCGCGCCCCCCGGGCACGGGGCCGGACTCGAGCACGGTGACGAGCGCGCCGCGCGCGGCGAGCGTCACCGCCGCCGCCATGCCGGCGTAGCCGGCGCCGACCACGGCTATGCGGCGAGCCACGTCTTCCAGGCGATCCAGAGCTTGCGCAGCGGCGTGAGCGAAGTGCGGCCGCGCAGCACCTGGAAGCCGTCGCGCTCGATCTCGTCGAGCAGCGCCGAATAGATCGCGGCCATGATCAGCCCCGGGCGCTGCGCGCGGCGGTCGGCTTGGGGCAGCGCCGCCAGCGCTTCGCCGTAGCACCGGCGCGCGCGCTCGGCCTGGAAGCGCATCAGCGCCACGAAGGCCTCGCTGTGCCGCGCCTGCAGCAGGTCGGCGGCGCCGACGCCGAACTGCTGCAGGTCGGCGATCGGCAGGTAGATGCGATTCTTGCGCGCGTCTTCGCCCACGTCGCGGATGATGTTGGTGAGCTGGAACGCGGTGCCGAGGCTGCGCGCGAAGTCGAGCGTGCGCGCGTCGCTGTAGCCGAAGATGCCGGCGGCGAGCATGCCCACCACGCCCGCGACGTGGTAGCAATAGCGCTCGAGCGCGGCGAAATCCAGGTAGCGCGTCTGCGTGAGGTCCATTTCCATGCCGTCGATGATCTCGTTGAGGCGCGCGGCGGTGATGCCGTAGGCGGCGATCGCCGGTTGCAGCGCGCGCGACACGGGATGCTGCGGCTTGCCGGCGTAGAGCAGGCCCAGCTCCTGGCGCCACCAAGCGAGCTTGGTGGCGGCGAGCTGCGCATCCGCGGTCTCGTCGACCACGTCGTCCACCTCGCGGCAGAACGCGTACAGCGCGGTGATGGCGCGCCGGCGCTCGCGCGGCAGGAACAGGAACGAGTAGTAGAAGCTCGAGCCGCTCGCCGCGGCCTTCTGCTGGCAGTATTGGTCGGGCGTCACAGCGCCCGAGCGACCAGCAGCGGCCAGTCGAACCAGCGCAGCACCGGGCGGCGGCGGAAGACATCGAAATCCGCCTTCTCGATCTTCTCCAGGATGCGCAGGCCGCCCTGCACGGTGGCCCGGATCTCGAGGCCGAGGCGACCCGGCAGCTCGCGACCGAGCGGCGCGCCGGCGAGCATGAGTTCGCGCGTGCGCCCGACCTGGAAGGCCATGAGCGATCGCCAGGCCGCGTCGCAGCGCTGCGCGGCGATGTGCGCCTCGGTCACGCCGTGCCTTTGCATCTCGGCCTGCGGCAGGTAGACGCGGCCCTTGGCGAAGTCGATGGCCACGTCTTGCCAGAAGTTGATGAGCTGCAGCGAGGTGCAGATGGCGTCGGACTGCCGCAGCTGCGCTTCGGACGTGCGCTTGAACAAATGCAGCAGCAGACGGCCCACCGGATTGGCGGAGCGCCGGCAATAGTCGGTCAGCTCAGCGTAGTCGGCGTAGCGCGTCTTGGTAACGTCCTGCGCGAACGCATCGAGCAGGTCGCCGAACAGGTCGCGTGGCAGGCCATGCTCGGCGGCAATGCGCTCCACATCGCGCAACAGTGGCTCGGCGGGCGCGCCGAGCTGGCGGCGGTATGCGTCGAGCTTCGCCAACCGGCGCTCCGGCGGGTCGCTGCCTTCGTCGGCAAGATCGTCGGCGCTGCGCGCGAAGCGGTAGATGACGTCGACCGGCGCGCGCAGCCGCGCGGGCAGCAGCAGCGATGCGACCGGGAAGTTCTCGTAATGGGCGACGGACACGCGCGGATATGGTATTGGACCGCACGGGAAAGGTACGGGGAGGACGGATCGGCTATTTCTTCACGTTCGCCAGCATCTCGTCGATCACCGGGTCCATCTTCTCCTTGGTGCTCGCCCATTTTGTCAGTGATAGTCCGCCTTTCCCGCGAAGATGATATGTCGCCGTACCAACCATGCGCCCATTTCTTTCTAACCGCAGTTCGGCACGGTGCAGGTAGGTGGCCATGTCCCAAGTCTTGAACGCCGTGTATGTCAATACGTACTCGCATTCCCTGGGCACAGGCTTGGGATATACCTTCGTTGCAATGCCATGGCGATCAAATCCGTCACGAACAACCGGCAGGAAATCGTCAACGATAACGGCTGGATTCTCCTCGATACATACTTCGCCGATGTTCAGGCCAGCGCTGACTGGCCGCACTTCAATCGAAGTGCAACCCGAAAGAATTATGGCCGTAATCACAACAGGCGGGTGAACCCTCATGGCTCCCTCCACATTGCGCGACTCGACAAACAAGTAGCGTGCGCTAGATTCGACTGCCGCGACCAATCATAGCCCCTCTGGCATACGAGCCGCTTCTGCGTCAAAGCTGCGCATGTGGCGGACTAGGGAGGCGGTCCCGAAAGACCAGCGGACGGGATGCAATGAACGGGCATTCTCCCGGCCTAAACCCTTGATTCCGTATGACCGCCCCGCACCCGCCGGAGGGGGTGCCACGAAGCATCTATAATACTTTCTTTCCATTCGCTTTTTCGCGCGAAGGTGGCGGAATTGGCAGACGCACCAGACTTAGGCTCTGACGCCGCAAGGCATGAGGGTTCGAGTCCCTCCCTTCGCACCAGCGTACCCCACTGAGGAACTCTAGAGGCATGGCGGCAAACGTCGAGCAACTGGGCGCACTGGAGCGGCGCCTGCAGATGTCGGTGCCGCTCGAAGGCATCGAGCGCGAGATCGGCGAGCGCCTGAAGAAGCTCGCGCGCAACGCGAAGATGCCGGGTTTTCGCCCGGGCAAGGTGCCGATGAAGGTCCTCGCGCAGACCTACGGCCCGCAGCTGCGCTCCGAGGTGCTCGGCGACGCGGTGCAAAAGACGTTCAGCGACGCGGTGCGCGAAGCCAAGCTGAAGGTCGCCGGCCAGCCGCGCATCGAGCCGAACAAGGAAGCGGCCGCGGACGCGCTGGAGTTCAGCGCCACCTTCGAGGTGTATCCGGAATTCAGGATCGGCGATGTTACTGCGGCGACCGTCGAGCGGCCGCGAGTCGCAGTGGACGACGCGGCGGTGGAGAAGACCCTCGAAATCCTGCGCCGGCAACGTGTTACCTACGCGGCCGCGGCGCGCCCCGCGCAGGCCGGCGACCGCGTGACGGTGGACTTCACGGGAACGATCGGCGGCGAGCCGTTCCCCGGCGGCAAGGCCGAGGGCTTCGCCTTCGTGCTGGGGGAAGGCCGCATGCTGCCGGAGTTCGAGGCCGCGGCGAGCGGCGCGGCGCCGGGCGAGGCGAAGCGCTTCGCGGTGACGTTTCCGCCGGACTATCACGGCAAGGACGTGGCGGGGAAGACCGCCGAGTTCGCGCTCACGCTCAAGAAAGTGGAGGCGCCCCGGCTGCCGGCGCTGGACGCCGAATTCGCCAAGGGTCTGGGCGTGGCGGACGGCGACCTGGCGAAGATGCGCGCCGAGGTGCGGCAGAACGTGGAGCGCGAGACGCAAAAGCGCATCGAGGCGCGCATCAAGCAGCAGGCGATGCAGGCCCTGCTCGACGCGACGCCGCTCGAGCTGCCGAAGTCGCTCGTGGCGCTCGAAACCCGCGAGCTCGTGCAGCGCGCCGCCGCCGACCTGCGCGCGCGCGGCCTGAAGTTCGAGAAGCTGCCGCTCGACCCGCAGGCGCTCGAGCAGAGCGCGAAACGGCGCGTGGCGCTCGGCCTGATCATCGCCGAGCTCGCGCGCGCGGAAAAGCTGCAGCCCAAGCCCGCCGAGGTGCGCGCCCTGGTCGAGCAGGAGGCCCAGTCCTACGAGAGTCCCGCCGAGGTAGTAAAATGGATGTACATGCAGCCGCAACGCCTGCAGGAGATGGAAGGGCTGGCGCTGGAGGCCAACGTGGTGCAGTGGGTCCTGCAGAAAGCGCAGGTGGTGGACAAGGCGATGCCATTCGACGAACTGATGGGAAGCAAGGCATGAACTGGCGCAACCGCATGCCCGACCCTACCGACCTCGGCCTCATCCCGATGGTCATCGAGCAGTCGGGGCGCGGCGAGCGCGCCTACGACATCTATTCGCGGCTGCTCAAGGAGCGGGTGGTGTTCCTGGTCGGCCCGGTGACCGAGTCGACGGCCAACCTGATCGTGGCGCAGCTGCTGTTTCTCGAGTCCGAGAACCCGGACAAGGACATCTTCTTCTACATCAATTCGCCCGGCGGCTCGGTGTCGGCGGGGCTCGCCGTGTACGACACCATGCAGTTCATCAAGCCCGACGTGTCGACGCTGTGCGTCGGGCAGGCCGCCAGCATGGGCTCGCTGCTGCTCGCGGCCGGCGACAAGGACAAGCGCTTCATCCTGCCGAATTCGCGCGTCATGATCCACCAGCCCATGGGCGGCTTCCAGGGCCAGGCCACCGACATCGAGATCCACGCCAAGGAGATCCTGTACCTGCGCGGGCGGCTGAACGAGATCCTGGCCAAGCACTCGGGCAAGACCGTCGAGGCCATCGCCCGCGACACCGAGCGCGACTTTTTCCTGGGGGCCGAAGACGCGGTAAAGTACGGTCTCGTGGACAAGGTGCTCACCACCCGGGAGCCCGCCTAGATGTCGGACAAGCCCGCCGCCGGCGACAAGCTGCTGTACTGCTCGTTCTGCGGCAAGAGCCAGCACGAGGTCAGGAAGCTCATCGCCGGCCCGTCGGTGTTCATCTGCGACGAGTGCA
>Ga0214471_10003821_pt1 | contig 11640 bp, 14 predicted proteins | sample RVTome_5_FD_207665 | JGI IMG/M metagenome (GOLD analysis project Ga0214471, IMG submission 207665) | Soil microbial communities from uranium-contaminated site in the Upper Colorado River Basin, Wyoming, United States - RVT142D155 | ecosystem: Environmental > Terrestrial > Soil > Contaminated >... | reverse complement strand
TCGGCGGTGAGGCGGTAGCCGCCGGCGCCGCGCTCCCACTTCGCCTCGGCGTTCAGCACGTGCATGCCGCCGAAGTAGACCACGTAGCTGGCGCTGACCGGCTCGGCGCGGACGGGGCCGGCCAGTGCGAGCGCCGCGCCCAAGAGGGCCGCCACCGGAGTTAGCGGGCGAAGCGAAGGCAGGAGAGGTTGTAAGCGCACCGTCATTCCCTCCGTAAGCCTGCAAACGTCAGGAAAACCGCCGAATCCGAAGCTATCACAGGTTGACGCCGCGCCGCTATGTCCTCTTTGCGGCGGGCAGATCAGGGGATGGGGAAGGGGCTGGTGCCGGCTGCAGGATTCGAACCCGATATGGTGGTCCGCGTGGCAGAAGCTGTGGAGGCTGCAGCTCAGTAGGCCGGATTATAGGGCGGCGCCGCTGCATTTGAGGTGATTTCAGCCCCCGCGCCTTGGGGATTTTTCGTTGCGAGTCGGTGCAGCGTGATTTGCGTTGAATTTTGCTTAGTCCTCCCCTTGATGGGGGCAGCGCGGGGAGGGATAGGGCCAGCTCTACCGCTGTGTGCATGCGGTACAGCTAGGCAAGCTCCTGTCAGATGATCTGATTGAAGTGCGCGCACAACCGGCCCTGCCCGCCTCTATTCCCCAGGGGCCTTTATTGGCTCAGCACGCCGACGTCCTCCAACACCGATCATTGCGCTCGCAAATTCCCGCAAATCGCCGAACCGGGGCTTGTAGTAGAACTTCCAGAAAATTGCTGACCACACACCATGTGCAATTATGCAAAACGAGAATACGGTCAGCGTATTGTCACCAGTCAGTTCGAGGAATGCCTGACGTTCCTCAAGAGGTAGCGCGCTAGGGTCTACCAAATGCCGCGCCGTGAAGGCAGCAGTCAGCCCCACTGTTAGCGGTACAATGTGCGCTATGGCGATCACGACGGGAATGCGTGGCATATCCTCGTGCTTGGATAGGCGCTCCCATAGAACCATGTAGCGATAGAACAGATAGATTGAGCCGAGGGCGATGATGGGCACCATCGCCACGCCGGGTGTCAAAACTGCAGCTACTTGAAAACCAATCGTCTGTTGGAGGACGAAGATGGATACGGCCGTGCCGGCAAAAAAATATGTCAGCCCCACATCCCAGTGAGCCGCTCGCTTCCGTCGCCGGTTCTTATCGCACTGATACCACTCTATCGCCAGTCGGACAGCAAAGTAGAGGATCAAGACCAGAACAACGACAGGTATGACCTCAGGATGTTTGAGCTTCAGCGCCACCCCTCCTGGTACCATCGCTGTCGCACCTCGTCCGTCATCGCCCACGCTGAACCCGACATATTCCCAGGCAATCAAGAGACCGCTGAACAGAGCCAAGTTTCGTCGCGCTTTGTGATAAGCGTCAGATAGAGGTTCCAGTGAAGCGTTTGGTTCTGTGGCGTTGGTCATCGGCCTGATGCCCCTCTCTTGTCATCCGGCGAGCAGGGTGTAGCCCAGCCATGCGCCGCCAATCGCCGCGACAAGGTTGGCGAGGCCAATCCAGATTTTCAGTGATGGATTTTCTCTGACGCGCATATGGCGACCGCCGCTTAGGGCCATGGATAGAATGCCCGCCCCGACGATGTAGCCGCCTATCAGGCCGATAATTGCCCCAACAAATCCCATGATGCCCACCCCCCGGTGACGCTTCACGGTACTCTACCGCAGATTGGCGCGGCCGTCGTGGCGGATGAAGGGTTCATAGGTGGCATTGGGAACTAGCGATCCTTTTAGCGCGCGCTGGCTTGGCACCACATCTTGATAAGGACAGGATCGTAACCATATATCCAGTGGGTCGTGGTATGGATCAGGAGCACAGACTGATGGAGACTGCTTCGAAGTGGCCTCTGTATTGCCGGAACTGTCGGAGGTTGGGCTGTACTTGCGCGGTTGTCGCTGGCGTGCTCGTCGCCGGGTGGGCCTCGGCGACTTGCGAGGGGGGCACGTGCAATTCGGCCGACCTGGGTCGGATACCGATGCCTCAGTACGTCGTTACGAGCACCAGCACGGCCGGCCCGTCCGACGCCGTCTCGCTCTACAACAACATCACCGACGAAGAGCTCGAGTTCGCCGTGTATAACGCCAAGCGCTTCCAGCGCTACGACGCGGGCGCGCTTCTGATCTCATCGACCGCCGCCAGCACCTGACCTAGGTGAGCGCCTCTTGCAGCGCGCCGGTTGTCGCGTCCGTCTTGCGTCGTGCCACCGCGCCCAGCGACCAACCGCAGCTTGCTGTGGCTTACCCCGCGAAGCCATCTCGCTGCCGCTCTGAGCGCCGCCCGGTGCGCTAGCTGTGCGCTAGGCCTGACGCCACCGCCCGCTAAGTCTATGAAAAATGGTGCCGGCTGCAGGATTCGAACCCGCGACCCCCTGATTACAAATCAGCGACAGTAGCATAACCGACGCTAACAAATCAGAACGTCGCGCCGCGTCGAAAGCCTCTGTTTCCCTTGCTTTCTGCCGATTGTTATGGAAGGTTAGTAACACCGGGTAACAAGCCCTTACGGGGAGATTCCGTTACCCCAGCGTTACCCCAGGCGGACGGGAGCACCTGATTATGGCGAAGAAACTAGCGACGAAGAGCGTCGAGAACGTGAAGGCGACGGCCACGCGGCAGGAGATCCCGGACGCGCTGCTGCCTGGCCTGTACCTGGTGGTGCAGCCGTCCGGTGCGAAGTCTTGGGCTGTGCGGTATCGGCACGGCGGACGCCCGCGCAAGCTGACGTTGGGACCGCTGGCGCCGACGATCGAAGGCGCGCCGGAACCCGAGCCGGTGCTAGGCGCGCCGCTGACACTCAAGGGCGCCCGCATCGTCGGCCGGCAACAACTCGAGATCGTCGCCACGGGGCGCGACCCGGCGACGGTGAAGAAGGCGGCGCGCGCCGAGGCCAGCGACGAACGGAACCTCTATGCGAACGTCGCCACCGATTTCGTGACGCGCTACGCTCGGAAGAAAAATCGATCATGGCGGGAGACGGCGCGCCTTCTCGGCCTTCGGGAAGTCGACGGCGAGCTAAAATCGATCAAGGGCGGGCTTGCTGACGGTCGCCAGTGGGGTAAGCGCCGCGTGCAAGAGATCACCCGCCGCGACGTTCGCGAGTTGATCGAAGGTATAGCGGAGCGCGCCCCCGTGGCCGCAAACCGCACACTCGCCGCGGTGCGGAAACTGTTCAACTGGTGTGTAGAACGCGACATTCTCGACGCATCGCCCATCGCCGGATTGCCGCCGCCGGCCGCAGAGGCGAGCCGCGATCGGATATTGACCGACGATGAAATCCGCTGGTTTTGGAAAGGCTGCGTCGAGATCGGCGCCCCGTTCGGCCCGTTCTTCCGCCTGCTGCTGGTGACGGCGCAGCGCCGCGGCGAGGTACGGGCGATGACCACGGGGCAGCTAGACCTTGCCGAGCGGCTTTGGACGATCCCTGCAGCGATCGCAAAGAACAACGTTGAACATGTCGTGCCGCTGGCGCCGCAGGCTGTGGCGATCATTGAGGCCGCGCCGCGTATCAAGGGCAAGGCCGGGCTGATCTTCACCACGAACGGCGAGACGCCCGTGAGCGGCTGGAGCCGAGCGAAGGCGAACCTTGACGCGGCGATGCTGCGGATCGCCCGGAAGGAACGGAAGGGCGCCACCGTCCCCGACTGGCGCCTGCACGATCTGCGGCGAACGGCAGCGTCGGGCATGGCGCGCCTAGGCCAGCCGGTGCATGTGGTCGAGGCCGCGTTGAACCACAAGAGCGGAACAATCAAGGGCGTCGCCGCGGTCTACAACCGGTACAGTTATGCTGATGAAAAGCGGGTGGCGCTCGAGGCGTGGGCGAACAGTCTCGACGCGCTGCTGACGGGCGACTCGGCGAGCAACGTTGTCACGCTTCGTTCCGGAAAGGGCAAGCGGGCGGCTGGTCAGCGCAAATAACTAGCCAATGATCGGTGGGTCAAAAGGGGTATATCCCATGTCACAGGTCGTCACAGGTCGTCACAGGTTGTCATCATCGCCGGCTTATTGATAAGAGTATCAACTAATTCTTGTTGATCTTCTTATGCGATGTTTATAACTAATTGCCCCGTTGGAAGCCGCACCGTTGCGGCGAGAACCCGCGAGGCAAGCATGGCAAAATCACAGCTGCTTAAATCATCGGACGTTCGGGCGCGCTACCGCGTGACCGACATGGCGCTTTGGCGCTGGGTTAATCACCCGACGATGGGCTTTCCGCAGCCGATCTACATCAACCGGCGCCGCTACTGGCGCGAGGCCGATCTCGACGCGTTCGACGCGCGGTGCGAGAAGGCGAGCGCGGTCGCATGAAAACCGCCCGCCCCGGGGCATCGGGAGCGGGCGGCGGATCGGTACAGGGGAATGTGAACGTCCCCCAGAATAGCGCCCCCGCCGCCTCCCTGCAAGACCTCGCCGTTGCCAAGCGCGTCGCTCATGCCGAACGCGAGGCGATCCGCGACGTCATCATCGCGTACCAGCGAAACCCCGCGAGCATCCTCGAAGAGCTTGAACGCCTATATCGCGAGGCCGATCGCCGGCTTGCCGCTATGCGGCGCGCGATCCGGGAGGCTGGTCGGTGAAGAGGAAGCGATCCAACAACGGGCGACGGCTGACCGCCCGCGATTGGCCGGCCCCGGGCGAGCGGTGCGTCAAGTCATCGAATCGCAAAAAACGGCGGGCTGCGGCCGTTGCACGGCGCCGCCAGAAGCGGGGCAGCGCCGATGAACGTTAACCAGATCCCCGAGCCGCTACGGGCGACGCCCCGTTGGCGCGCGTGGCAGGCGGTGCCGCGGGCGAACGGGAAGGTCGACAAGATCCCGGCCGGTGGTGCCAGTACCACGAACCCGTCGCAATGGGGAGACTTCGCCGCTGCGGTCGAAGAACAGCGCCGCGGCGGCTTCGCAGGCGTCGGCTTGTGTATCACGGGGCTGACCGGTCTAGTCGCGCTCGACTTCGACAGCGTGATTGCCGACAACGTGATTGCCCCTTGGGCTGCGGAAATCGTCCGCGCGTGCAATTCCTACGCCGAGGTTTCCCCAAGCGGGCGCGGCCTTCGCGTCTTCGCCCACGGCGCGCTGCCCGGCGGCGATCTGATCAATCACGACCAGGGCCTAGAAGCCTACACGGGCGCCAAGGCGCGTTTCCTGACGGTGACGGGGCACCGACTGACAGGCGTTCCCGCCGATCTCGGCGAGCTATCCCCCGAAACCGTGGCGCTGATCGAAGGCTATCGTGCGCGCCCGGTGGCGAACGGCAGCGCGCCGGCCGTGCAAGATTGGACGCGAGCCGCAACGCTCGGCACGGTGGACGCGGCGACGATCACGGACCTCCGCAGCGCCTTGCGCGACATGGCCCCGGTGCGCGCCGACGATCGGGATCAATGGATTGAAGTGTTGATGGCGCTGGCGAGCCTCAAGGGAACGCAGTTCGCGGGCGACGCGCTGCGCCTGGCGACCGAGTTTTCCCAGCGATGCCCGGCGAAGTTTGACCTTGGCGACCTGTGGAAGCGGTGGGAAGGGCTGCGGCCCGGCGCGATCACCTACAAGTCAATTTTCAAATGGGCGGCGGAAGACGGGTGGATCAACCCGCGAACCGTGAGCGCGGCGCCGGTCGCTGCGTCGCCCTATGATGACCTTTTGGCGTACCTTCCCGGCCATGCCTACATCTACCGGCCGACGCGGCAACTATGGCCGGCATCGGCGGTTGACGGCGCGTTGCCCTGGCCGACAAACGATGACGATAAGAAGTTTCGCCCCAGCGCATGGCTCGACGTGAACCGTCCTGTCCATTGCATGACGTGGCATCCGGCGCACGCCGAGGTAATTGACGGTAAGGTGGTGACGGGCGGCGGCTGGGTAGATCACGCCGCGTCGCGAACCTATAACCTCTATCTTTCGCCGGTCGTTGTGGCCGGTGACGCGAGCGCGGCGCGACCTTGGCTCGAGCATCTGCACCGCGTCTATCCGAACGATGCCAACCACATTACCGGATGGCTGGCGCACCGACTGCAGCGCCCCGGCGAGAAGATCAATCACGCCCTGGTGCTTGGCGGCGAACAGGGCATCGGCAAGGACTCGCTCTTGGAGCCGGTGAAGCAGGGCGTTGGCCCGTGGAATTTTCAAGAGATCGCCCCGCCGCAGTTGCTCGGCCGGTTCAATTCCTGGGTTCGCGCCGTCGTGCTGCGAATCAATGAGGCGCGCGACCTGGGGGAAATGGATCGCTTCGCCTTTTACGAACATTGCAAGCCTCTGTTCGCTGCGCCGCCTGACGTCCTTCTGTGCGACGAAAAGAACACCAAAGAACACTACGTCTTTAACGTTCTCGGCGCGATCGTCACAACGAATTATCTATCCGGTGGCCTCTATCTTCCCCCGGGCGATCGTCGCCACTACATCGCGTGGTCCGATGCGAAACAGAAGGACTTCGACGCTGCCTATTGGCAAGCCTTCTGGGGATGGCTGAACAGCGGCGGCATTGGTCACGTTGTGGCCCTGCTGCGGTCGTGGGATCTCTCCCGCTTCGACCCGAAGGCGCCGCCGCCAAAGACCGAGGCATGGCATCAAATCGTTTCCAGTGGCATCGCACCCGAAGACGCGGACCTATCCGACCTAATCATCTCGCTTGGCGAGCCGCCCGTGCTGACGTTCGATCTGCTGCGTAAGGCCGCGCCTGTTCACATGATTGGCGCCTTTGACGACCGGAAACAGCTTAAGGCGATGGTGCATCGGCTGGACCGCGCCGGCTATCGACAGGTTCGCAATCCCGATGAGAAGTCCGGACGCTGGTTTATCGGCGGTAAGAAGACAACAGTTTATGGGAGCAAGGACAAGACGACGCGCGATCTGATCGTTGCCGCCCGTCTACTGGCGTGAATGGCGCGATTGGCGCGATTTCTCTACTCCACCACTGAGGCACACTATGCGTTACATAAATTATCTAGTGAGCAAGAAGCGCGCGCGTGGTGAAGAAGGAAAATCGCGCCAATCGCGCCAATGGCGCCAGCCCGTGCCCGTCGTCACCCCCACGGGGGTGGTTTTGAAAGTCCCCTTGGCCACTACCCAGGACCGGCCGGGGTAGTACAAATTTACCGCGTGCATATTTCGGCAAAAATGGTTCCGCACGTTTCCATAAATTTATAGGCGTCCCGGAAGCCTGATCGCAAATTCACCGGACTGATTGGAGCGCAGAATTATGAAATCTCCTGACGAAGTTATAGCCAGCGACAAATTGGCCGATGCGATGACGGCTGCAGTCGACGCGGGCGTTCCTGACGCCGTGGTGATCAACGAAGTCGTGAAACTCGCGCTAACGCTGATCCAGGCGGCACAGGGCGGGCGCCGTGAAGCCGTGCCCGTGGTGCTGCGGAACATCGCCGACCACATCGAGGCGAACCCGGAAGCCCCTGTGACCATCAACTGAGGACGGACCGATGACCAGACGCACTTACGACCCGGCGCTGCGCGCCGAGATCCGCAGCCTGATCGACCTTGGCGAAGCGTTCAAAAAGCGCCAGACCGAACGCGCTCGCGGGCGCGAAGAGACGGACCGCAAGATGGATGCGATCATCTTGAACAACGACCCGTTGCCGCCGCCTGACCCTGACGCCGCGTGACTCTTGCACCCGGCGCGTGTCGGCGCTATATTGTGAGTGCCTGCTTCTGGACTCGGCGCGATGCTGACCGGCCAGCAGGCACTCCCAAGAGCCATCCGGCGCGACGCTGGGGCGAGATTGGATCTCTCCAATTTTGACGCCCGGAGTACGCCCGTGATTGAGCGCAGCCCCATTATCGAATTCAAATTTGTAGCGGCCGAAGCGGGCGAGATCGCCGGCCTTGCCGCAGCGTTCAACAACGTCGACGCGACCGGCGATATCCTGGCGCCTGGCGCCTTCGCTGCCTCCCTCGCAAAGCACAAGGCCGAAGAGACGGCGCCGGCCATGCTGTGGTCACACATGATGGGCGAGCCCATCGGCCGATGGATCGACTTCCGCGAGACGGCGCGCGGCCTCGAGGTTCGCGGCAAGTTTTCCGACGTGCCCCGCGGACGCGACGCGCGGACGCTGGCGAAGGACGGCGCGCTAGGATTTAGCATCGGCTTCCGGGCGCTCGACTTCGATCACAACGACGCCGGCAACCGCATCTTGCGCACCGTGGATCTTGTCGAGGTTTCGCTCGTCGCCGCGCCGGCCAACAGCCGCGCCAAGATCACCAGCGTCAAGAGTGCGCTGGCGAACGGCGAAGAACTTACCGCCCATATTCTGGAGCGAACCCTGCGCGACGCAGGTTGCCCCAAGAAGCTAGCCGCAAATGTGATCACGCGCGGCTGGCGTAGTGCTACGGACGATCGGCGCGAAGCTGACGACGGAGCCGTTAAATCCATCGTTCAGAAACTCAACGCCGCCACTGCGGCACTACGGAGCTAATCATGCCAGATCTTTCCGAACTTCAGGCCGCTATCGAGGCGCATGCCGCCGCGACGCAGGCCACAGTCACCAAGCAGGCCGCGACCATCGAAACGCTGCGCGACGAACTCAAGGCGACGGCGGCGAACCTTCTTGAAGTCGAGCAGAAAATGGCCGATCGCATCACCACCATGCCCGGCCTCGGTGGCGTTGACGGCGCGTCGGCCCTCGCCGAAGCATTGCTAAAAAACGATCTCGTGCAGGGCGTCGCCGCGAAGTCCAATCGTGCCGGCGGTGCTATCCAGGTCAAAACGGCCGATCTGCTCGGCCTGGAGCAGAAGTCCACCACGACACAGAATGACGCCCCGCTCGGCCCGCGTGGCTTTGCTGGGATCTACGCTGGCCTGGAGCGTCGGCGCTTCATCTTCGATTTGGTTCACAAGATCCCCACCACCGCCGGCACCGTCGACACGGTTCGTGAGCTTACGTTCGTCAACAACGCCGCCACCCAGGCGGCCGGCAGCCCGTTGGTGTTCACGGAAGGTGCGGCGAAGGCGGAGTCGGATATCACGTTCGAATCTGTGTCGCTGCGTCTTGGCACGACGGCACATTTCCTCAAGGCTTCGAATCAGGCGCTTGCCGACTCGGCACAATTGCGTGCCTTGCTCGACCGTCGTCTCCGCTACGGATTGCTGATCAAGACAGACGCAAACATCGTCTCCACCATCACGACCAGCGGTAATTTCACCGCTTTCACGCCGACGTCGGGCGACGATGCGATCGCCAGTGTGAACCGGGCGATTGCGGCGGCGGAAGTCCTCGAATCGCAGCCGAGCGTGATTCTCATGTCGCCGGTATCGTGGCGCCAAATCCAAAGAATCCGCGCCGTAGCGGGCGACGGCCAGCACATCGTTGGCCATCCGCAGCAGGTTACGGGTGAGATGCTTTGGGGCGTGCCCGTCATGCCCACGAACGCCGTCGCCGTCGGCAAGTTTATCGTCGCCGACTTCATGACCGCTGGCGAATATTTCCTTCGCCAGGACAGCGTGATCGACTTCGGTTTCGTCAACGATGATTTCACGAAGAACCTCGTCACGATCCGCGGTGAGAATCGCGGCGCGTATCAGGTCATCCGGGCGGTTGCCATTCAATATGGCGATCTCACGCTGTAACTGATCGCAGCCGCGGGGTTTCCCTCCGCTTTCCTCGCGGCGCGTAGGCGTCCGGTGCCTCACGGCGGCACCGGACGCCGCCTTCCTCACTAGGCGACACATGACGGCACGACGACCACGCTTCCAACGCTACACCGACGCCGAACGCAAAGCCGCGCTGCGCAAGTACCGCAAGGCACGCGCCGCCGGCAAGTCGCCGACCGCCGCGGCGCGATCGGCGGGGACCGATATCGCCGTCATTGAGCGTTGGGAGGACGAAGCCGCCACACCTGTGAAATTCACGCCGCGCGATCGCGCGTGCCTTGGTTGCTCGATAACCTTCCGCAGCGCGCACCCCGGCAATCGCCTGTGCCCCAAGTGCAGCGGCGCGATCGCCGCGCTCCCGGCCGCGTGGTCGGCATAACCGATGGCGCAGCATCCGCTGGTACTTCCGAACGTCGACGGCATGGATCTGCGCGCGGAGTTGAATGACTTCGCCGAGGCGCTGGCGACCAACAACAGCGGGCCGAGCGAGCCGCCGAATCCGTTCAAATTCATGTGGTGGGCCGACACGACAACCGGGCTTCTAAAGCAGCGGGCCGCCGATAACATGTCGTGGATCACCGTCGGGACGCTCGACACTCCGAACCTTGGCCTAGCGACGCGCGGCGCCAACACCTTCACCGGAGCGCAGAACTTCAACGGCCAGACGTTGCAACGGCCGGTTCTCCGCGACTACGGCGAAGTCGTGAACGCGCTGGGGTCGATCGCCGGCCCTGTGGCGATCTCCACGGCGAGCGGGAACGTCGTGACGGCCACGGTTGCCGGTGACGTGACGTTCAGTTTCGCGACCAGCTGGCCGGCAGGCGTCGCCAGCACGATCACGCTTCGCCTGACGAACGGCGGGGCGCACGGCGTCACGTGGCCGGCGGGAACCAAGTGGCCGGGCGGTATCGTCCCGGCATTGGCCGTGATGGGCGTTGATATCCTGACGTTCATCACATTGGACGGCTCGACCAGCTGGTTCGGCGTGCAAGTCACGCCGCGCGCCGCGCCAGTGTTCCCCCAGGTCACCAGCGTCACGCCCTCGACGTTCACCACGCTCGACACGTCGCACGCTGTGGCAATGCCGGCAGCGGTGGCGGCGGGCGATCTCCTGCTCGCCGTGCTGACCAGCCGTGCCGCGTCGCTCACAACGCCTGCTGCGTGGACCGCGAAGCTGAACGCGGTATTTCAAGGCGAGCCGTTCACCGGCTCGGCAGGGTTCGGCGTGTTCGCCAAGATCGCCGACGGCAGCGAGGCTAGCGGCACCGTGAACTTCGAAACGACGACCGCCACGCCGTCGCTAGCGGCGCAAGTGTACCGCGTGCGGCGCTGGCGCGGCGACCTGGCGGGTGTGGCGATCGGGACCGCCGTGGCGGGATCGTCGCTCTCTCCAAATCCCACTAGCTTGACGGCACCTTGGGGCGCGGCGCGCACGCTCTGGATTGCCGCGGCCGGCTCTGTGAACGATGGCGAGCCGTTCATCGCAGCGCCAGCGGGCTATTCGGGGCTCGTGTCCACCGTCGCTGCGGCTGGCAGCAACAACCGCAGCGCCGTCGGCAGCGCGTGGCTCGAGTCGGAAGCGGCATCGGAGAATGCGGGCGCGTTCATGCTCGACGGGCCGGAAGCGTGGGCCGCGGTGATGATCGGCGTGCAGCCGGCATGACCGACTATCCCCCGCCTCCCGGTTACGTCGCGCTACTCGCCAGACGCCCCGATCTCGCCTTTACGGGCCGGGAGCCTTGGCCTGTGGACTTGGCGTTGCTGCGCCACGTGAACCGCGACGTCAACCGATCGATGACGTACCGCGCCGAGCCGGTCGACGTCTGGGGCGAAGGCAGCGATTGCGAGGACTTCGCCCTAGCCAAGCTCGAGGCGCTACAGGCCGCAGGCGTTCCCCGCGGTGCGATGCGCTTCGCCGCGTGCCGTGTCGACGGGCGAGGGCACGCCGTGCTGGTCGTCAACGAAGAGTGGGTCTTGACCAACGGCCGCGACGACGTGTTTTCGCGTCATCGATC
>Ga0214471_10003820_pt1 | contig 11641 bp, 11 predicted proteins | sample RVTome_5_FD_207665 | JGI IMG/M metagenome (GOLD analysis project Ga0214471, IMG submission 207665) | Soil microbial communities from uranium-contaminated site in the Upper Colorado River Basin, Wyoming, United States - RVT142D155 | ecosystem: Environmental > Terrestrial > Soil > Contaminated >... | reverse complement strand
CAGCATGTTCTCGCCGATCTGCTCCTGGCGGGTCGGATGCCACACCAGAAGACCGCTGGTGTCGAACACGAAGAAGTAGTTCTTGCCGTCGAAGGTCATGCCGGCGATTGCGGCGAGGGCCGCCGCACGGGCCTGCTCCGGCGTGAGCGATCCGTCGGCCTCCAGCTGGGAGTAGTGGTTCACCACGTTGACCGCCGACTCGACGAGGGAGCTGAGCTTCACCCGGCGCCCCTCGATCATGGTGTCCTTGAGCTCGAAGAGCATGTAGGTGGAGAGCGCGACCAGCACGACCGAAAGCGTGAGGCTGATGAGCGCGAGTTTCTTGCCGATGGAGAGACGCTTGAGCACGGTGAACCGTCCGTCTGCTGATGGGATTGCTCAGCGTTTCTACCACCGGTTCCTTAGTAAGAGGTTACTCCAACAGCCAAATCAACCACTTAGATTTATCAGTCGCTGAGAACGTTGCCACCTCTGCGGGTCCTGCCGACCTTCGCGTCAATGGCTGCCGGCCTCGCCTTCGGTGATCTGCAGGAGCTGGCGGCCGAGCACCTCGATCTCCGCGCGCAGCTTGTCGAGCTCGCGGCCCTGGGCCACGACGACTTCGCTGAGGTCATTGATCATCTTTTCGTTGTAGGCGACATGCGCCTGGAGGTCCTCGACCGTGTTGATGTCGCGATCCATTGAGTTCTCCCTTCGCGGATCCAGTGGTTTCACATGGAGGTCATGGCTGCCGGTGCAGCCGGGTGATGCTGCCGACGGTGCGCAGCACCTCCTCGTCCGACAGCGGCGGCCGGCAGCGCTGTCGGTTCCAGCACAGCAGCAGCTCGCTCACCACGTCGGGGTCGACCTCGTGCCACAGCAGATGCCCGGCGAGCGAGGCGATGGTGCTGTTGCGGCGGCCTTCGGGCACGCCCTCGGTAACGACGCCGCGCCAGTAGGCCGGCGGGTGGCCCTGGCGGCTGCCGCGCCCGGTCACCTCCGTCAGCAGGCGCGGCGGCAGCGGGGCGGGGTCGGCCTCCCCGAAGCCGTGGCCGGGCGCCCAGGCATAGCGCTGCCCGCTGGGGTGCAGCGAGGGCGGCGCCACGACGAGGCCGCCGTCGCCGCGCAGGTCGATGCCGGGCCTGAGGCCGGCGCGGTTGCGCAGCGGCCGGCCGGGGTGCGCGAAGTAGAGATGGCGCCCGCCGCCGCCGGTCGTCGCCTCCAGGGTGCTGGGAATCGGCCCGGCATCGTCCTCCAGGAGCTGCAGGGCCGCCTCGCCGCCGTGGCGCGCGTCGATGTCGATCACCACGATGTTGGAGATGGCGCCGGTCACCACGGCCAGGTTGGCCCCGGGCCAGCGCTGGAACCAGCCACGGATCTCCTCGGGCAGGGCCCGACGCTGCTGGAATTCCAGCCAGGCGAGCAGCGGCTGCTTGCTGCGCGGCGCGATCGGCACCACCGACCAGCGCGCCTCTGCATGGGCGAGTGTAGCGTCGAGAAATTCGTCTGTAGGTTGCGTCATCTTTCGGTCTCGCGCGGTCTCCAGCTGCCCCGGTGGCTCCGAGGCCGGTTCCTCCCGGTCAACTGTGTCAAGGGTGCGAGGTTGCCGCGGTGGGCGCCCCTTGCGGATTGATCCGCCTCAATGCGACCCTTAGGTCTTCCAGAGAGGCTAACGAGGCCCGACTGTACAGTGCAATGTCCGTGGGAGAACGCGCATGACGATGGAAACGCCCCTGGAAATCACCTTCCGCAACCTGGATCACTCCGATGCCGTCGAGGCCAAGGTGCGGGAAAAGGCGGTGAAGCTGGAGAAGGCTTTCGACCGCATCACCTCCTGCCGGGTGATGATCGAGGCCCTCAACCGCCAGCACACCAAGGGCAACCTCTTCCATGTCCACATCGAGGTGGGCGTGCCCGGCAGGCAGGTCGTGGTCGACCGCAATTCGGGCAAGAACCACGCCCACGAGGACGTCTACGTCGCCCTGCGCGACGCCTTTAACGCTGCTCGCCGCCGCCTGGAGGATCACTCGCGCAAGCGCGCCGGCCGGGTGAAGACCCACGAGGTGCCGCCGCACGGCAAGGTCGCCCGGCTCAACGGCTTCGAAGGCTACGGCTTCATCGTGACGCCGGACGGCGGCGAGATCTACTTTCACCGCAACAGCCTGGTCGATGCCGACTTCGACAAGCTGGAGGAGGGCCAGGAGGTGCGCTACGTCATCGCCGAGGGCGAGAGCGACAAGGGCCCGCAGGCGAGCACCGTGAAGCTGATCGGCAAGCATCATCTGGCGACCTGACGGTCAGCCGGCTGCCGGTGCTTCGGACTTGTTCACCACCGCGGCAGATGCGGTTGCGCCGGAATTCGCGCGCAACCGCCTGCTGCAGGGCTTCGCCGCCGCCTATGCCCTGTGGTGGCTGGCGCTGGCGGTGGCGCCCTACGACCGCTTCGACTGGTTCCTCGAGAACCTGCTGGTGTTCGTCTTCGTCGGCCTGCTGGCGGCGAGCTACCGCCGCTTTCCGCTCTCCAACCTCTCCTACCTGCTGATCGCCGTCTTTCTCGCCCTCCACGCGGTGGGCGCCCACTATACCTACTCCAAGGCGCCGGTCGGCTGGTGGATGACCGAGCAGCTCGGCTGGGAGCGCAACCACTACGACCGCGTCGTGCACTTCCTGTTCGGCCTGCTCTGCGCCTATCCGCTGCGCGAGGCAGTGATGCGCGGCTGCGGCGTCGCCGGCTGGCGCGCCGGGCTGCTCGCCTTCGCCGTCGTGCTCGCCTTCTCGAGCGGCTATGAGATGCTGGAGTGGGCCGTTGCCATGGTGCTCAGCCCCGCCGAGGGCATGGCCTTCCTCGGCACCCAGGGCGACGTGTTCGACGCCCAGAAGGACACCACCCTCGCCACGCTCGGCTCCGTGCTGGCGCTGCTGCTGGCGCCGCTCGCCGAGCGGCGGCGGCCCTAGCCGGCCGGCGGCGCGGCACAGACCTGCTCGTAGCGGTAGCGCTCTTTCAAAAGTCCATTGTACTCGAAGACGTCGAGCGTTGCCTCGAAGGCCGGCCGCGTGATCTCGACGTGCGGCGTCCAGCAGCCGAGCTGCTGGTAGGTGGCGATGCAGTCGGCCAGCACCGCCTCGTGGATCTTCGGGAAGAACGGCTTCTCCGCCCGCGCGATCTCGGCGGCCGGCGTCTCGTTCAGGTAGGCCCGGGTCTTGCGGTAGGCGCGCATGAAGGCCCGCGCCATGTCGCTCCGCAGCCACGCGCGCGTGGCGGCCAGGCTGGAAAAGCCGCAGGGGCCGATCTGCCGGCCGACCTGTGCCACGATGGTGCCGACGCCCTCGGCCTGCAGCTGCTGCGGAAAGGGGCCCTGCTGCTGCACGTAGTCTCCCTGGCCGTCGCGGAAGGCGCGGTCGATGTCGGCGGCGCCGCCGGGGGTGATCGCCTTGATCTTCGCGAAGTCGATGCCGGCCTTGTGGCAGGCGTAGCGGAACATGGCGTTCGGCTGGCCGCCCTTGAACATGACGACCTCGGCGCCCTCCAGCTTCCTCCAGGCGAAGTCGGGGTCGGCCTCGCGGGCGGTGAGGAAGAAGCCGTCCATCTCGTTCACCTGGGCGAAGTGCACGACGGGCGGGGTGCGGCCCTCGTTCAGCGGCGTGAAGGCCTGGCTGAGCGCCGACTGCACCACCTGCGCCGAGCCGTCGACGAGGGCGTCGATGGCGGAGACGCCGGGCGGCGCGACCGACCAGTCGGGCTCGAGCCCCTCCGCCTTCAGGAAGCCGCCCGACATGGTCGAGATGAGCGGCGAGTAGAAGGCGGAGAACAGGGTGAACTGGATGGCGATCTTTTCCATGACGCCCGGTCCCTCGCTGGCAAGCCTGCATTGTAGGGTCGAGAGCCTAACTGCAGAGTGGTGCTGCGGACAACCGCCTGGCTGCCGGCTCAGTTGATGATGATGCGGCGCCATTCATCCGTGACCTCGCGCGGGGCGACGCTACCATGGCCGCTGCCTTCCGGCCCCCCTTGCGGGGCTGGGCGGAACTCGATGATCTCTCCCGCCGTTGAACGCGGCCGGCACGCTTCGGCAAGCCGCTTCCTTGGTTTCCTGCCTGCCTGCTGTCGGCCAATGGATGCAAGAGCAGGAAGGAAGACCATGCCCCTCCTTGCCAGAGGCGTAGACGGCCCGACCAGGGCCTTCAGGTCGCTCGGTTTCAGGCTGCTGAGCGCAGTCGGTCACGCCGACTTCACGAAGCTCATCGTGCTCTCGCGATCGCGCACCGGCTCCAACATGCTCATGTCCCTGCTGACCTCCCATCCGGAGGTCATCGCCGAGCACGAGATCCTCGCCCGGCTGAACGGGCGCGACGCCGGCGAGGTGGTCGCCAAGGCCTACGCCAAGCAGCCCTACTATGTGAAGGCCAAGGGCTTCAAAGTCTTCTACTACCATCCGCTGGACGGCGACTCGGCCGCCCTGCTGCACGATCTCGCCGGCGCCAAGAGCATCCGCGTGATCCACCTGAAGCGGCGCAACATCCTGCGCACCCTCATCTCGCGCAAGATCGCCGGCATGCAGGACGTCTGGGCCGCCACCTCCGAGGCACTCCTGGACGTTGGCCGACACAAGGCGACGCGCTTCACCGCCGAGGAGTTGGAGGAGGGCTTCCGGCGGACGCGTGACTGGGAGGTCGACGGCGGCCGCCGCTTTGCGCGGCACCCGCTGATGTCGCTCTACTACGAGAACCTGGTGCGCGATCACGACAGCAGCCTCGCCGAGGTGCTGGACTTCCTCGGCCTGCAGCACTTCCCGCTGCAAACCAACCTGCGCAAGCAAAACCCGGAGCGGCTGGCGGACCTGGTGACCAACTACGGCGAGCTGAAGGCCGCCTTCGCCGGCACCGAGTGGGAAGCCTTCTTCGAGGAGTGAACCGCCCTCTCGAGTGCAGCCTCCAGTTGCCGGCAATCATCTTGCCAGTTGAGCGGCGAAGGCGTAAATTTACACACAATAGGTGTAAGAGCGCCCGTTTCAGGGTCGTTCGGCACCGCAGGCGACAGACTCCTCCGGGCGCTCAGGTTGCTCACTCTGCGGCTTGAAGGGAGGAGTTTTTCATGACTGCCTCTATCCAAAAAGGATGGTTCACCGAGCATCGCGGCTGGGAGGATCTCATCTCGGCCGGATGTGGCGTGCTCATCGTCCTGTCGCCGGCGATTGCCCATGAGGAAGTCGGCGTCGCCATCATCATCAGTGCCGGCCTGGCCGGCGTGCTCATCACCATGCTGGCGCTGCTGGACCTGATGGAGCACGCGCGCTGGGAGGAGCTGGCGGAACTCGCCGGCGGCCTGTGGGTCGTCATCTCGCCGCTGGTGTTCGGCTACGGCGGCATGCTGCGTCTCAGCCACTTCGTGCTGGGCGCCGCCGTCGTCGCGCTGGCGCTGCTGGAGCTCTGGCAGGACCGCCGCCAGGGCGCCAAGGGCTGACCACGTCGCGTTGACGTGCCGCGGCGGGACCGTCGAGAGAGGCGTCCCGCCGCGCGGGGAGATATTCTTGAGGCGGGCGGCGGCGCGGCAGGACGCTTCCTGGCGGAGATTCTCGCCACCCGCGCTAATCACTTTCGCCTCGACAGGAGCAGCTTCGGCCTCTGCCGTCAGTTGTAGCGGGCGATGATCTCCGCCTGGGCGCCCTCGGCGATCATCGCCGTCAGGGCCTTCTGCATACGGGCGACGATGGCGTCGGGCGTCTGCAGCGAGCAGGCGACGGAGAAGACCTGCTCGTGGAGCACGGCAACCTCCTCCACCGCGGCACCCTGGTCGCGCAGCCGGTGGAAGAAGGATTCCGAAACGGCCATGAGATCGACGCGGCCGCTCAGCAGCTTTTTCAGCGTCAGGTCCAGATCGCGCGCCAGGTCGATCTCGCCGAAGCCGGCGTTCTGCAGCAGCTCCACCGTGTAGTCACCGGTCTGCGTGCCGGTGCGGTAGGCCGTTGCCGCGGCGAGGTCCGTCGGGTTCACGCCGGAGCCGGCGGCGCGGACCAGCAGGGTGCGCTCGACCAGCAGCGGCTCGACCCACTTGAACTGCGTGTCGCGGTCGACGGTGTGCGCCGTGGTGAAGACGCAGGTCATCGGTTTCTCGCGGGCGAGCCCGATGGCCCGCGACCACGGCAGCAGTTCCATGTCGTAGGCGATGCCGCTGCGCCGCATGATCTCCTTCACCTGATCGGCGCCGAGTCCCCTGATCTCGCCGCCTTCGTCGAAGTTGAAGGGTGCGTACTGCTCAGTCGTGAGATGCAGGCTGTCCCCGGCGGCGGCGGGCCGGGGGGGCAGAAGAAGCAGGGCGGCGAGGGCGATGGATGCAATGGCAGCAGCGATCCGAAACATGCGGGATCTCCGTCGGTTCAGAAGGCGCGCTGCGTCAATTCCCCGCAGCGCGAATAGATATCGTTTGCACCCAGACGGCGCTTGGTCAGGGTCCTATGATTACTTAGGGATAATGGAGATTGCATAAACAATAGTTTAAGAAGCGCCCCCTATTCTGGAGATCTTCGGGTCCGGGCTGACGCCGTTCAGGGCCTTCCTCCCCTGTCTGCAGATGCCGTGACAGGGCTGCAAGACCAACCAGATGCGACGCAAGCAAACGAGATTCACCGGCAGCTCGATCCGCAACCGCATCGCCATGACCGTCCTGGCGATCGTGGTGGTGGTGTCGCTGATCGGTACGGCCCTCTCGGGGCAGGATCATGCCGCGCGGCTGATGAGCGACCTGGCAGCCGAGACTCAGGTGCTCACCAGCGTGTTCGGCGACAGCCTCTCCGACCCGCTGTGGGACTACGACTATGAGATGGTGCAGCAGCGCCTTGAGCGCCTGCTGGAGACCCGGGCCATCGCCGGCGCCCGCGTCGTGGATATGCAGGGCAGACTGCTCGCCGAGGTCAAGACCGGCGGCTTCGACCCGGACTGGCCGACCGGCCATCTCGTCTTCGACCGCAAGATCACCGCCGAGACGGGCGAGGCCGTCGGCATGCTCTTCGTCTGGGTCTCGACGGCGGGAGTCTCCGCCGAGGTGTGGCAGGCGGTGCGCGACGATGCCACCACCGCGGCCATCCTGGCGGTCGTCACCGCGGTGGTCGTCTTCCTCGGCGTGAACCTCATCGCCGCGCCGCTGGCGCGCATCACCGCGGCGATGATCCGCATCGGCGAGGGCGACCTCGATACCGAGGTTCCTTCCGGCAACCGCAATGACGAGGTCAGCCGCATGGCAGCCGCGCTGGAGCGCCTGCGCCTCAACGGCCTCAGGGTCGAGCAGGCCGAGCGCGACCTCAGGCGGGCCAACGCGCACCTGGAGCAGCGGGTGTCGGAGCGCACGGCGGAGCTGGAGAAGGCCCGCCTGCAGGCGGAGGAAGCCAACCGCGCGAAGACCGAGTTTCTCGCCAACATGAGCCACGACCTGCGCACGCCGCTGAACGCCATCCTCGGGTTCAGCGAGCTCATGCGCGTCGAGGCCTTCGGCCCGCTCGGCGACGCGCACTATGCCGAATACGCCGAGGACATCCACCACAGCGGCTCGCTGCTGATCTCGCTGATCAATGATCTGCTCGACATCGCCAAGGTCGAGGCAGGCAAGTACGACCTGGTGGAGGAGGACATCGACGTCGAAGCGCTGGTCCACGGCTGCTTCCGTCAGCTGGCGCCGCCCGCGGCCGCCGCCGAGCAGACGCTGACCGCCGCGGTGCAGCCCGGCTTGCCGATCCTGCTGGGCGACCAGCGGGTGCTGGTGCAGATCCTCAACAACCTGCTGTCCAACGCGGTGAAGTTCACCCCGCAGGGTGGCAGCGTCACGGTGCGCGCCTGGAGCGACGCCGAGGGTCGCATCCTGCTGAGCGTCGCGGACAACGGCATCGGCATGACGGACGACGGACTCGCGAAGGCGCTGCGGCCGTTCGAGCAGGCGCACAATGCGCGCGCCCGCGAGCACAAGGGCACCGGCCTCGGCCTGCACCTCTGCGACAACTTCATGCGCCTCTTCGGGGGCACCCTCACGATCGAGAGCCGGCTGGGCGAAGGGACGACAGCGACGATCGCCTTCCCGCCGGAGCGCGCCAAGCCGGCACGCCAGTCCGCGTAAAGCTTCCCTCAGCGGAAGCGCCAGGCCCCTAGCGGAAGCGCCAGGCCTGAGTGCGCCGCAGCACGCCCTTGGAGACGATGAGGTGGAGGATGCGGGCGCCGGCATTGGTGTAGAGGATCATCATGCCCATGGCGGCGGCCGGCGCGATGTCGCCGGCGTCGTCCATGTTCAGCACGGCCACCGAGGCCAGCGTGGTGGTCGGCGAATAGAGGAAGACCACCGCCGAGACCGTCGTCATGGCATTCACGAAGAGGTAGATCGAGATGTCGAGGATGGTCGGCAGGCAGACCGGCACGGTGACCACCCGGAACAGGCGATAGAACGGCTGCTTCAGCGAGGCGGCAACCGATTCGAACTCGCGGTCCATCTGCTTCAGCGCGGTCACCGCCGTGAGATGCGAGACGGTGTAGAAGTGGGTCACCGTGCAGATCACCAGGATCGCCATGGTGCCGTAGAGGAAGTGCAGCGGGTTGCGCGGATCGTTGAAGAAGAAGATGTAGGCGAGGCCGAGCACCATGCCGGGGATCGCCATCGGCAGCATGGCGAGCAGCTGGAACAGCGAGCGCCCGGCCTCGAAGCCCTTGGTCTTTTCCACCATGTAGGCGCCGACGAAAACCACCAGGGTGCCGACCACCGCGGTCAGCAGTGCCATCTCGATGGAGTTGTAGTAGGAGTCCCAGCCGCCGCCGTCCATCAGGTCGAAGGCGTAGTTCTTCAGGCTGAGGCTGAGGTCGTAGGGCCAGAACTTGATCAGTGCGGCGAACTGGCAGACCGCCAGCAGGCCGAGGATGAAGACGGCGACCAGGATGCAGTAGCCGAAGGCGAGGGCATCGAAGCGCGGGTGGCGCTTCGGCTGATAGGGGACCGAGCGGGCCGACAGCGCCGCCACCTGGCGCTTCTGCACGATGCGGTCGACCGCGAAGGCGATGACCGCCGGGAACAGCAGCACTACCGAGACCACCGCGCCCATCTCGAAGTTCTGCTGGCCGATCACCTGCTTGTAGATGTCGACCGCCAGCATGTTGAACTGGCCGCCGATCACCTTGGGCAGCCCGAAGTCGGTGATCACCAGATTGAACACTACGAAGGCGGCTGAGATCAGGCCGTAGCGCGCGCCGGGCACGGTGACCGTCCAGAAGATCTTCCAGCGGCTCGCCTTCAGGCACTCGGCCGCCTCGTAGAGCCGCGCGTCGGAGATCGCCAGCGCGGTGGTGATGATGATCATCGCGTGCGGAAAGGTGAAGAACACCGAGCCGATGACGATGCCGATGGGGCCGTAGATGCTCTCGCCGAGCAGCAGCGCCTTCAGCATGCCCTGGTTGCCGAAGAGGTAGACCAGGGCGATGCCGGGCAGCAGCGAGGGCACCAGGATAGGCGCCATGGCGACCAGCCGGAAGACGCCCTTGTAGGGCATGCAGCTGCGGCTCAGGGCATAAGCGAAGCCGAAGGCCAGCGCGACGGTGATGACGGTGCTGACGACCGCGATGACCAGCGAGTTCTGGATCGACTGGAACAGCGCCGGCGTCGAGAAGTAGGTGGTGTAGTTCGCCAGGCCGAGGTCGCGCGACGGACGCAGCATGACGCGGCGGAAGGTGTTGGAATCGACCTCCTGCCAGGCGGTGCCGCTGAACAGCTCCGAGCCGATCAGGAAGGCGGCCTCGTCGTCGGTGCCGCGGATGCGGTAGTGGACCGGGCTGCGGAAGCTGAAATCGGGAAACAAGCTGGTCGCCGGCAGGCGGCCGTCTCCCGAGGTGGCGAGGGCCGCCGGCGGCACCGCCTGCAGCCGCTCGTTCAGCTCGGCGGCGCTGACCGGCGGGCTTGGGAAGTTGCCCTCGGCGTCGCTCACCTGGAATTCATAGGCCGTGAGATCGAAGCGGAAGGTCGAGAACGACTTCGACAGCATGGCATAGAGCGGCAGGGCGAGGCCGACCACCAGGTAGAGCGCAATGACCACCATGAAGGCGCGCATGACGAAGTCGTCGTGGCCGAGCCTGCCCTTCACCGGCCTGCCCTTCGGCAGTGCGGCTCCGGCGGCGGCGACTGCCTCAGCTGGCATGGGTTGCGTCCTGTGCCGGGAAGGCGATCAGGCGGCTGGGCGGCAGCTCGATGGTGAGCCGGATGCCCTCGCCAAGGGCGAGGCGGCGCACCGCGTTGATCGAGAAGTCGGCGACGAGCTCCGCGCCGCCCAGCGCCTCGCCGCTGAGGCGCGAGCGCCAGAACGATCCCAGGAATTCCATCTGGCCGATGGTGACCTCGACAAGGCCGCCGTCGCTGGCCGCGGCGCGGCTGCCGGCGGCGTGCGGGATGATGTCCTCCGGCCGGATGGTCACCACGATGGGCTGTCCGGGCTGCAGGCCGTCGGTCATGGCCTCCAGGCTGGCGCTGCCGAGAGTGAAGCGCCCGGGTGCGGCGAGGGTCGCGCGGAGCTGGTTGGTCTCGCCGATGAAGTCGGCGACGAAGAGCGACCTCGGCTCGCGGTAGATCTCGGTCGGCGTGCCGATCTGCTCGATGACGCCGTGGTTCATCACCACGATGCGGTCGGCCATGGAGAGCGCTTCTTCCTGGTCGTGCGTCACCATGATGGTGGTGACGCCGAGCTTGCGCTGCAGCTCCTTGATCTGGTGGCGCAGCCGGACGCGCACCTTGGCGTCAAGCGCCGACAGCGGCTCGTCGAGCAGCAGCAGGCCGGGCGAGCTGGCGATGGCGCGCGCCAGCGCGATGCGCTGCTGCTGGCCACCGGAGAGCTGCGCCGGGTACTTTCTGCGCTGGTCGGCGAGGCCGACGAGGTCGAGCAGCTCGCTGACGCGCGCGGCGATCTCGGCCCTGGAGCGGCCGCTATTCTCCAGGCCGAAGGCGACGTTGCGCTCGATGGTGAGGTTGGGGAACAGCGCATAGGACTGGAACACGATGCCGAAGTCGCGCGCGGCGATCGGCAGGGCGGAGATGTCGCGGCCGGCCTGTTCGATGCTGCCGCGGGTCTGCAGGTCGAGCCCGGCGATGGCGCGCAGCAGGGTGGTCTTGCCGCAACCGGAGGGACCCAGGAAGCAGACGAACTCGCCTTCCTCGACGTCGAGCGAGATGTCGCGCAGCGCCGTGAAGTCGCCGAACGTCTTGTGCAGGTCGCGGATGCGCAGGTAGCTGGACAAGGAACAACCTCGCTCGATGGGGGCCAGCAGGCCTGAGCGGTCAGTATGCGGCAGGGCCGGCCGGATCGAAAGAGGGCGCCGCTTGCGCGGCGCCCTCGTCGGCACTCTCGGACCGTACGGTCAGCTCTTCGGCTCGGACTTCGAGTCGTAGCGCTTCTGCCACTCTTCGAGGATCTTCGCCCGGTTGTTGGCGGCGAACTCGAAGTCGTTGTCGATCATCTTCTCGATGAGGTTGTCCGGGAAGAACTTCACCGGCTTGGCGACGCCCGGCATGGCGACCACGGCGTAGCCGGTGTTGTACATCTCGTTGGCCTTCTTGGTGATCGACCAGTCGACCAGGGTCTGGGCAGCCTCCAGCTTGGAGGTGCCGGCCACGATGGCGGTCGCCTCCATGTCCCAGCCCACGCCCTCCTCG
>Ga0214471_10003819_pt1 | contig 11642 bp, 11 predicted proteins | sample RVTome_5_FD_207665 | JGI IMG/M metagenome (GOLD analysis project Ga0214471, IMG submission 207665) | Soil microbial communities from uranium-contaminated site in the Upper Colorado River Basin, Wyoming, United States - RVT142D155 | ecosystem: Environmental > Terrestrial > Soil > Contaminated >... | reverse complement strand
CGACCGCGATCAGGTGCCGCACGGTCTGGTACAGCGCGGTCGTCTTGCCCACACGACGGGGACCGAGCACGAGCTGGAAGCGGTGGGGGTCGTCGTCCCGCAGCCGCTTCCAGAGCAACGTCGCCAGCGGACGCTCGATCGGACGCGCCAACGTTGCGGGCACCTCGCCCCGTCGATGCCACGGGTTCTGCTCGTCGAAGACCCGCTGGAGATCCTCGGGTTGCGGCCGCCACGTAGCCAACCTGGGTCCTGTGAGAGAGGGCTAGTGAAGAGATAGCATATCTTGGATGAATGCTATGTCTCCTGGAACAGAAACAGCCAAGAGGTCGCCGTTGGCTGATGGCTCCACGGCACGGCCACGCCCGCCGCACCGGCCGTGACCAGGTTGCGCTCGTATCCGAGCGGTTCCTGCTCACGGATGCGCGGTACCCCTGCCGCTCTACGGCACCACGACGACGAACGAGGCGTCGACGGTCGGCGCCGAGCCACCGTCGAGGCGGTAGGTCTGGACCTCGACCTGGCCGGTCGCGCACACGCTCTCGCCCGTCCCGACCCAGTGCGCCACCAGGTCGTCGCCCACGCTGTCGCCCCAGTCGATGGTCGTCAGCACGACCGCGGTGGCCAGGTCGATCTCGCGCGACGCGTCGAGCGTGAGGCAGTACACGCCGGGCACCGGGCTGGTGACCGCCGTGAACCCGTAGGTACGAGCGGGGTCGAACCCCGGGTCGGCCCCGCCCCACACCAGCGCCTGTGCACGGCCGCCGGGGTCGCGGACGCGGACGAACCCGGCGTCGTACTCGTCCAGCAGCGCAGCCAGCGCCGCGGCGGTCTCGGTGCGCCCCTCGCCGGCGACCCGCCGGGTGTCGTAGCCGAGCGCCTCGACGTCGGTCTGGACCTTCGGCATGAGCGCGGCCTCGCCGCCGGCCAGGATCACCAGGTCCGGGTCGGCCGCCAGGATGCCGTCACGTGCCGCCGCGCCGAGCTCGGCCGGGAACGTCAGCAGGACCACCCCGCCGAGCTGCGCGGCGACGGTCGAGGCCGCGAGCGCATCGACCGGGTTGTCGGCGCGCGCCAGCACCACGATCGACGGGGGTGCCGCGCTGCGTGCCAGGACGGTCGCGGCGGTCGCGCCCAGCGCCAGCAGCGCCACGAGCGTGGCGGCGACCCAGCTCCGTCGGCTCAAACCGTCCCCTCCTCGACCTTCCAGCTGTACTCGACCTTGCCTCCTGCCTTGCCGGTGTCGTCGTAGGGCGTGTAGGTCACCTTGATCTCCTCGTAGTTCAGCGAGAAGCTCTCGGTCGGCACGGCGCCCGTGGAGCCGTTCAGGTCGTAGCTGGTGATCTGGACGTTCGTGAGCTCGATCTTGAGGTACACGGCCGGGGGCGCGTCGCTGCCCACGTCGCGCAGCAGCTCGACCATCGTCGTCGCGTGGTTCCTGCCGCTGGAGATCGACTCCATCAGCTTGGGCGTGGACTTGTCGAGCTGCTTGACACACACGATGTCGCCGAAGGTGGCCGAGCTTCGTTGCCTGGTCGCGCCCGTGTTGCTGCCGCTGGGCCTCTGGATGGAATGCGAGACCGACTGCAGGTCGATCCACTCGCCGTGGGCGGCGTCGGTCGACTCACCCTTGATGTCACCGATCTTGATGTACATGGTGACCGCGGCGGCGATGTTGGCCTGGACCGATCGGGCCACCGCCTGCGGTGAGCTGAGGTCCAGGCCGGGCCCCGAGTCGCCGGAGCCCGCCGTCGTCCGTGCCCCCAGCGCGAAGCTGGTGGCAGCCAGCAGCAGGGCCGCGAGCAGCGCCCCGGCCACCTTCCACCGCTGATCGATACGTGCGGACATGGCCCGTCCTTCCGCGTGGGGCGACCACGACCGGGCCGCGCCAGATCCGTCGCCGCCTGGTAGGTCCGTGAGCCTGCTCTGTCCACCGGATCACGTCCAGCCTCGTCCCGGGTCGTGCGGCGTGGCCGCACACCGCGGCTCGTCGGGTGCACGGTCACACCGTCCCGGGCGGGGGCGGGGAAGCGTCCGTGCGGGGGCGGGGGAGCGTCCGTGCGGGGGCGGGGGAGCGTCCGGGCGGGGGCGGGGAAGCGTCCGGGCGGGGGCGGGGAAGCGTCCGGGCGGGGGCCCCGCAGTAGCGTGTGCGCGACCGAGGAGGGCGGGTGTCCACGACCACCGAGCGGAGCGTCGCGGCCGGCACGGGGCAGACGTTCGTGTTCGAGGAGCTGGGCGAGGGGCCGCTGGTGGTCCTGCAGCACGGCTTCCCCGACACGCCGGCGGGCTGGCTGCCCACCCAGGTCGCGCTGGCCGGGGCCGGCTACCGCACGATCGCCCCGTGGCTGCGCGGCTACCGGCCGGAGAACCGCGTGGCCGGACGTGGCTACGGACCGGAGCTGCTGGGCCGCGACCTCCTGGAGCTGCTCGACGCGCTCGGAGAGGAGCGGGCCGTCGTGGTCGGGCACGACTGGGGCGCGCTGGCGGCCTACACCGCAGCGGCCCTGGACACGACCGACCGCATCCGGGGGATCGTCGCGATCGCGATCCCGCACCCGCGCGTCACGCCGAGGAACCTCGACAGCGCCAGGATGGGGCGCCACTTCCTCACGTTCAAGCTGCCGACCGGCCCGTGGATGGCTCGGCGCAACGACTTCGCCTACATCGACACGCTCTACCGCCGCTGGTCGCCGAGCTGGGACGGCCCGGTCCGCGAGCGCGCGGTCGCCGGCGTCAAGGCGCTGTTCCGGCAGGACTCCGAGGCGCTGCTGGGTGCCCTGAGCTGGTACCGCGAGTTCCCGCTGGTGCCTCCACGGGCCGTCACCGCGCGCGTGAACGTGCCGGGCCTGGTGTTCGCCGGCGACGAGGACTGGGGCGGCGACCCCGGGCCGTTCCGGCGGAGCTGCGAGGCGTTCGACGCGCCGTGCGAGGTCGTCATCGTCCCGGGCGCCGGCCACTGGGCCCACCTCGAGTGCCAGGACCGCTTCACCACCGAGCTGCTGCGCTTCCTCGAGGCAACACCGGACTGAACGCGCGCCTGGCCGGGCGCACCCGGCTCACCCCCGGCTCGACCCTGGCTCGACCGTGGCTCGACCCCCGGGCGCGTCACCACCGGGCCAGGTGGTCACTTGGTGACCTCGACCTCGTCGGCGATGTGGGCGACGCCGCTGAAGAGCTGGAGCGACCAGATGCTGCCGCTGGCGATGGGGGTGGTGTCGAGGATCGTGAACGAGGCGTGGTTGGACGCGAACCGCTCCCACTCCCACGGCTGAGGGGCGATCCCGAGCAGGTGGCTCAGCACGACCGAGTTGGTCCCGGCGTGCGCGACGATCACGAGCCGGCCGGCGTGCTCGGGCACCGACCAGAGGTGCTCGGGATCGTCGGGATGGCGGGTGACGTCACGCTCGGCGAGCGCGCCCTCGAGCCCGGTGGTCACGCGCTCGTGGAAGTCACGGAACGACTCGCTGCCCTGTCCCAGCCCGATCCACCACTGGTCGCGCGGCCGCGCCCGGGCATCGCGCAGGCGACGGCCGACCTCCTGGGCGGGCGTGCCCTCCCAGTCCGGCGGGAGCCGGATCTCGTGGATCCAGTCGTGGTGGGTGGCCTCGAGCCCCATCGCCTCGGCGATCGGCTCGGCGGTCTGGCGGGCGCGCCGCGCGGTCGACACCAGCAGCTCGGTTGGCCCGTCGTAGGACAGGGTCGCCAGGCGCGCCGCGATCGTCTGGGCCTGGAGCCGACCCAGGTCCGTCAGCCCCGGGTCGTTCACGGCGGTGCCGTCGGGCTCGGCCCACGCGGGCTGGGCGTGCCGGATGAGGATGAGCTCCATGCCGCGACGCTACCTCGCGTCCGCCGCGCCGGAGGTCCGCCGTTCAGGCGGAGCGGATGAGCTTGCCGGCGTGGCGCAGGCGCTGCTCGAGCTGCCTGACGGTCGCCTCCGAGATGCGCTCGATGCCGGCGAGCGCGTTCAGCTCGGCGTTGATCTCGCGGTGCGTGCGGCCCGTCAGCCGGGTGAGCTCGCGGGCAGCGTCGGCGTTGTCGTCGCGCAGCCGGCGCTTGTAGTCGCGGCGGCTGAGCAGCTCGTCCTCCGGCGCGGCGAACGCCGGGTCGCTGACCGCGTCGTGGCCGCCGGCGACCGCCGGAGGAGGCAGCAGCTCGATCCGCAGCGACTCGTCGTGCTCGTGGGCGCCGTGGTAGGCGACGTCCTCGGGGTGGTCGGCGGCGAACACGTCGCGGCTGTGCTCCCGCTCCAGGGCGACGGCGGAGATGGCCTGGAACAGGTCCATCTGGACCCGCTCCTCCTGGTTGGCCCGCGCGAGCAGCTCCTGCTCCTCGTCGAGGTCGAGGTCACGGTCGACCTCGCGCTTCCTCAACGAGTGCCTGCGCTGCTCGGCGATGCCGAACGCGAACTGGCGCAGCCGCGGGTCGTCGGGGATGAACATGAACGCCCGCTGGCGCGACATCCCCGCGGTCCAGCGCACCAGGCGGCCCACGGCCTGGCGGAAGAACAGCTCGGTGGTGGTGTTGGTGGCGTACACCCCGACGCGCAGGCGCGGGATGTCCACCCCCTCGGACACCATCCGGACCGCGACCATCCACTCGTCCGTGCTGCGTGCGAAGGCCGCGATCTTGTCGGAGGCCTGCGGGTCGTCGGAGGTGGCGACCCGCGCCCTCACGCCGAGCTGGTCGCGCATCAGCCGGACGATCCCCCGGGCGTGCTCCTGGTCCATCGCGATCACCAGGCCGCCCGCCTGGGGGTGGGTGGCCCGCAGCCCGGTCAGGGTCTCGTGCGCCCGGTGCAGCACGGCCCGGATCCACTCGCCCGACAGGTCGAGCGCGGTCCGCAGCCGCTGGCTGTTGCCCGCGACGTCGAGGTGGTCGTCGAAGGTCGCCGCCATCTGTGCCCCGTCGGGGGCGGTCCACTCCATGTGTCCGTTGGTGCGCGGGAAGAACACCGGGCGCACGACGCCGCCGTCGCGCAGGGCATCGGCGTAGCCGTACTCGTAGTCGGCCAGCGAGGCGTCCCCGTCGTAGCGCACGAACGGGATCGGGTTGGTGTCGCTGCGGAACGGCGTGCCGCTGATGGACAGGCGCTGGGCGGCGACGCTGAAGGCGAGGTAGGTGCTGTCGCCCCAGGCTCGCTCGTGGCCCGCGTGGTGGATCTCGTCGAAGACCACGAACGCGTCGGTGGCCAGCGCGCGCAGCTCGACGGCCGACGTCGAGACCTGTGCGTAGGTGACGACGATGCCGTGCATGTCGGCGGGCAGCCGGCCGTCGCGCACCGACCACTGGGGCTCGAGGTGCAGGCCGAACAGGGCGGCGGCGCGCACCCACTGGAGCTTGAGGTGCTGCGTGGGCGCGACCACGACGACGCGGCGGCGCGGGTGGTCGGCCAGGTGCCGGACGGCGGCGGTGAGCGCGAAGGTGGTCTTGCCCGCGCCTGGCGTGGCGACGGTCAGGAAGTCCTGGTGTCCGCTGGCCTCGAACAGCTCGAGCGCGGACTTCTGCCACGGGCGCATGCGCAGGGTGGTGCGGCGTGCCATCGGTCCTCGACGGGGTCGGAGCCGGAGCCGGCCCCGTGGGAACGGGGAGCGGTCCGCGTGGGAGCGGTCAGCGGTCCGCGGCGGGCGGAAGGCCAGCGGGTCCGCACTGTGCCACGCCGGCCCCGGGCCTCCGAAGCACGCCCGCTCCACGCGCGAACTCGAGGCCCCGACGTCCCGCCGCGCTCAGGTGGGGGCGTTGCCGCGCGTCGAGCGGGTGGCGACGACGAAGAGGCGGGTGAAGGGGAACCAGGTGGTGCCGTCGGGCTCGCTGGGGTAGGCGGCCCGGAGGCGCTCGCGGTACCCGGCGTCGAAGGCCGCTGCCTCCTCGTCGGTGAGCTCGGCCAGCAGCGGGCGGAGCAGGCTGCCGCGGGTCCACTCCGCGACCGGGTCCCGGCCCTGCATCGGCTGGAGGTAGGTGGTGGTCCAGACGTCGAGGTGCGAGACCAGCGGAGCCAGCAGCCGCGCGTAGGCCTGCGGAGCCAGGATCGGCCGCTCGCGCAGGAGCGGCACGAGCCGGTCCGCCCAGCGGGGGTCGCGGGCGAGCGCGTACGCCTCGCGGTGGCTGGGCTCGCGGTAGTTGTCGGGCACCTGGAAGGCCAGCGTCCCTCGTCCCGGGACGAGCAGGTCGAGAAGCCGGGGCACCAGCCGTTCGTGCTCGTCCAGCCAGTGCAGCAGCGCGTTGCTGAAGATCACGTCGACCGGGCGGTCGGGCTCCCAGGTCGCGGCCTCGTGCTGGACCCAGGTGGTCTCGAGGCCGGGGTGGTCGCGCCGTGCCCGGGCCAGCATCTCGGCCGAGTCGTCGACCCCGATCACCTCCGCGTCGGGCCAGCGCCCGGCCAGCCACGGCGTGACGTTGCCCGGCCCGCAACCGAGGTCCACCACCACCTCGGCCCGCTCGTTGGGCACGCGCCCGAGCAGCTCCAGCGCCGGCCGCAGCCGCAGGTCCTGGTACGCCAGGTACTGCTCGGGGTCCCAGGTCACCGCGTCGCTCCTCCACGTGGGGTTGGCAGGGTGCCACCTCCGAGGTGGGGACGTCCGGGCACGCCGGGCGTACCCGGGGTGTCCCCACGTCGGTAGGCCATTGGTCCGACCAGTTGACCTCTGTACCGGTGGGGCGGTAGAGTCGCCGGGACCACTTGGACCCGGAGGCAGCGTGCCGCTCGAGCCCGTGACGCGCCGATCGCTGCCGGACGCGGTCTACGAGCAGCTCCTGGGCGGGATCGTCGGGGGCGAGTACGAGCCCGGCGAGGCACTGCCCTCGGAGCGGCGCCTGGCGGAGGCGCTGGGCGTCTCGCGCCCGGCGGTCCGCGAGGCCCTGAAGCGGCTGGCCCAGGGCGGGCTGGTGGCCATCCGCCAGGGCGACGCGACCACCGTCCGCGACTACCTCGACTCGGGCGGGCTGGACCTGCTGGCCGGGATGCTCGTGCTCAGCGACGGCTCGCTGGACCTGACCGTCGCACGCTCGATCGTCGAGGTACGGGGCCTGGTCGGGCCGCACATCGCGCGCCTGGCCGCCCGTCGCGCCACCCCGGCCCAGGTCGAGGCCATCCGTGCCGTCGTCGGCGAGATGGCAGCGACCGACCCGGACGACACGGCGAGCCTCCAGCGGCTGGCGCTGACCTTCTGGGACCGCCTGGTGCAGGCCTCCGACAACCTCGCCTTCCGGCTGATGTTCAACAGCCTGCGCGGCACCTACGAGCAGCTCCTCGAGGTGACCGAGGTCCTGGTGGCCGACGAGGTCACCGACGTCGATGCCCACCGGGCCATCGCGGACGCGGTCGCGGCCGGGGACTCCGCCGACGCCGAGGCCGCCGCCAGCGTCGCACTCGACCGCACGACCCGCGCGGCGATCGCGCTCATCGACCACCTCCGCGCCGCGTCGAGCAGCGTCGGAGCCGGAGGCGGAGACGATCTCGCGGTCGGGCGGGACTGACCGCGCCCCGAAGCCGCGCCCGAGCACGAACAGGAAGCCGGGTACGAACAGGAGGATCACCGTGGCATCCGCAGACGTCGCCACCACACGCAGCAGCCGGCGCGAGCGCGCCGGTCCGAGCCTCTGGACGGTCGGCCGGGAGTTCTGGCGCTACCCCTCGCCGCGCATCATCGCCGTGGTCCTGGCGGTCGGCCTGACCGGGCGGATCGCGCTGGCCGGCTGGTCGACCGGTGACGCGGTCGTGCTGGGCGTCCTGGCGGCCTACCACCCGCTCAACGAGTGGCTGCTGCACAACTTCCTGCTGCACATGCGCCCCGTGCGGGTGCTCGGCCGCACGCTCGACCCGTTGCTCGCGCGCAAGCACCGGGCGCACCACGCCGACCCGAACGACACCCCGCTGGTGTTCATCCCGACCCCCGCGGTCTGGGGGGCGCTCGTGCTGATCGCCGCCGGATCGCTGCTCCTGCCCACCTGGGAGCTGCGGGTCACGACCATCGTGTCGATGAGCGCCATCGGGCTGGTCTACGAGTGGACCCACCACCTCGTGCACACCGACTACAGGCCGCGCACGCGCTGGTACCGCTGGATCTGGCGCACCCACCGCCTGCACCACTACAAGAACGAGAACTACTGGTACGCGTTCACGGTCCCGGCCATCGACGTGGCGCTGCGCACCTGGCCCCAGCCCAGCGACGTGCCCACGTCGCCGACCGTGCGCGACCTACTCGGCACGGGTGAGTTCGATGACACCGGCGAGGCAGCCTGACACGCGACCCGTGGGACCTGCAACGGGTGGACTCGAGGCAACGTGCCCGTCAGGCGGGCGTGCCCAGCGCCTGACACACAGCCCGTGGGACCCGCACCGGGCGGATCGTCGTCGGCGCCGCGCCGGGCCCCCAGCGCCCAGCGCCTGACACGCGGCCCGTGGGACCCGCACCGGGCGGGACCCTTGCCACTACCCTTCGTGTACGCGTCGGTACGGAGCGTGCTGTGCGGGGTTGGTGGATCGTCGGGTGGCTGTCGGCCTGCGCCCTCGTGGCCTGCGGAGGTGGCCAGGTCGCTGCCGGGTCGGCGTTCGGGTCGGGCGACACGCTGGCCGCGCTGGCCGTCATCGACACCCGCACCGACCACCGGCCCGTGACCGCCACCGTCTACGACGAGGCGTCCGACGGCCAGGCGCTGGTCCCCGGTGACGCCGTGCGGACCGACGAGCGCGGCTTCGCCGAGGTCGTGTACGCCGACGGCTCGCTGACCCGGCTCGGCCCCGGCACGGAGTTCTCGCTGGTCGCCCTGGGCGGCGACACGACCGTGCCCGAGATCGAGGTCGAGCTCGAGGTCGGGGAGACCTGGCACCGGGTGAAGACGGTGACCGGCGAGCGTGGCCGCTTCGAGGTGCAGACCGCAGTGGGCACCGCTGCCGTGCGGGGCACGGCCTTCGCCATCGCCTGCACGGACGAGCCGGTGTGCACCTTCACGGTCACCGAGGGGATCGTGGTCGTCACGACCCTCGACGGCCGGGAGATCGAGGTCGTCGCCGGTGACGCGCTCACCATCGGTCTCGCGCAGGACCCCGACGGCGGCGACGGCAGCGACGGCAGCGGGGCGGGCGGGGATGAAACCGGCGACGGCGTCGCGACCGGCGACGGTGGCAGCGGTGCGGACGGGGCCAGCGATGGGGTCTCGGACGGCACGACGGACGCAAGCTCCGGTGACGGCGACGGTGGCACTGGTGCGGGCGGGGCCAGCGACGGGGTCTCGGACGGCACCACGGACGCAGGGTCCGGTGACGGGGATGGTGGCGACACCGGGACGGCGGGGGGCGTCGCGCAGGGCGGCGCACGGACCGTGGTCCTCGCACACGGCGCCATCGACGAGGTCGACGAGACCGGCGGCGCCGGCGTCCGGGCGCTCGGCACGTGGGTCGCGCGCAACCAGCCGCTGGACGTGGCGACCGGCCGGTTCTCGGAGCAGCGGGAGGCCTGCTCGGTCACGGTCAACGGCCGCAACGTCGAGCATGCCGACAGCCCGGAAACCGCGATCGAGGCACCGATCGACGAGCTGCTGCGCATCGACGCCGTGGCGACCGGCGTGCTCGAGACCTACCAGGTGGACCTGCGGTTCGCGGGCGTCAACGTCAGGGCGGCGCAGGGGCGGGTGCTGGCCGACGAGTCGGGCGACCGCACCACGTTCCGGGGCGACGTCGCCGTCGCGCGCTACGCACAGTGGGGCGTGGGCCTGTACGAGGTGATCGCCACCACCACCGGGACGCGGTGCGACGCGGGCGCGTTCGTGAACGTCACGGGGCGCAACCCGCTGACGACCGGCACGGGCATCGCGGCGCTGCTGCTGGCCCTCGGGGGCGCGGCCGGGCTGGTCGCGGCGATCAACCTCGCGACCGGCCGTGAAACCGCCACGTTCATCGACCCGCCCACGACGATGACCACCACGACGCAGACCACCTCGATGCTCCCCGGCACGACCTTCACCGCCGATGGCGGCACCCAGCGCCTCGAGGAACCGCCGCCCGAGGGACAGCACGACCCCGGGTCGTGGCTCACCCGGATCGCCGACTGGTTCCGCAGTGGTGGCTCCACGGGGGAGGGTGAGGGTTGAGGCGCATCCGGCCGGTGACCGTCGCAGCTACCTCCGGGCTGCTGCTGGGCCTGGGCGTGACCGTGCTGCTCCAGCAGTTCGCGGTCTGGACCCTCACGGTGCTGACCCTGGTCGTGCTGCCGCTGGCCGTCGCCGGAGCTGGCGCTTGCGTGGCGTGGCTGGCCCAGCGCCGGTCGGAGGTGTCGCCGTGAGGCCGTCACGGCTCGGCCTGGGAGCCACGGTCGCTGCCCTCGTGGTCGGTGGGTGCACCATCGAGCAGGACCTCACGCCCCGGATCGATGCGGCCGGGGACCTCCGGCAACCGAGCGACGGGCCGTCCGGGCGCGGGCAGGACCCGTCGCCCGATCCGTCGCCGGACCCGTCGCCCGATCCGTCGCCCGATCCGGTGTCGGAGCAGCCGGAGCCGACCCAGGAGCCCGAGCCGTCCCGGCAGCCGGAGCCGACCGCGGAGCCGGAGCCGTCCGAGCAGTCGTCGGAGGAGGTGAGTCCCGTGCCGGACAACTCGCCGCCCGTCGCCCGGGACGACGACGCCCGAACGCCGGAGGACCGGGCGGTCACCATCGACGTGCTGGCCAACGACAGCGACCCGGAGGGGGACAGCCTGACCGTGGTGGGCGTGACCCAGCCGGCGTTGGGCAGGGCGACGTTCTCGGCCGGCAGCGTCACCTTCACGCCGGACCCGGACGTCAACGGCAGCACCTCGTTCACCTACACCGTCAGCGACGGCGAGCTGTCCGACAGCGCCACCGTCAACGTCACCATCACCCCCGTCAACGACGCCCCTGTGGCGCGGGGTGACACCTCGGATCTGGTCCAGTCGGGCGGCGCGGTCACCATCGACGTGCTGGCCAACGACAGCGACGTGGACGGCGACGAGCTGACGTGGGAGATCGTCGATCAGCCCGCGCAGGGCACGATCTCGCAGGGCCCGGACGGGACGGTCCACTACGACCACGCCGCTGGAGGGACGTTCATCAGGCAGGACACGTTCACCTACCGTGCCGTGGACCCATCGGGAGCCGCGTCCGACACCGTGACCGTCACCGTTCCCATCAACCACGCCCCCGTCGCGGGCGGCGAGTCCATGACGATCTACGGTGGGTCCAACTCCCAGCGCGACCTCTTCTTCAACGTCATCACCGGGCAGCAGGTCAGCGGTTGGACCGGGAGCGACTCGTTCAGTGGAGGGCCCGACAGCGACCCCGACGGGGATGCGCTGACGTACGCGGGCCCGGCCAACCCGACGTCCCCCGATGTGAGCCAGGTCGCCGTGCAGTGTGACCAGTCCGGCCTGTGCCAGATCCGCGTCGCGCCGGGGCTCAACTGCTTCCCGAGCTTCTCGTGGAACTACACGGTGCAGGACGGGCGCGGCGGGTCCGACACCGCGACGGTTCAGGTCAACATCAGCCCGTGCATCACGTGAGCTCGCCGTGGATGCTGACCGACCGGTTCGCCGAGGCGGTCGCGTACGCGCACGAGGCCCACGCGGGTCATACCCGCAAGGGCACGGGCGTTCCGTACATCGCCCACCTGCTGGCGGTGTGCTCGCTGGTGCTCGA
>Ga0214471_10003818_pt1 | contig 11644 bp, 11 predicted proteins | sample RVTome_5_FD_207665 | JGI IMG/M metagenome (GOLD analysis project Ga0214471, IMG submission 207665) | Soil microbial communities from uranium-contaminated site in the Upper Colorado River Basin, Wyoming, United States - RVT142D155 | ecosystem: Environmental > Terrestrial > Soil > Contaminated >... | reverse complement strand
GTCCTCGGTGATGATGTCGAACTCCGTCAGGGCGCCGATCAGCGCGGTCCACTGCTCCGGGGTCTGCCAGCCGTAGCCATAGGTGTTGGTCAGGGGCGTGGAAGCCCTCGCCAGCTCCGTGGTGAGCATGAACTCCTGCTGCTCTCGCACTTCCTGCGGCGCGTACTTGAGGACGATATCCAATGCTTCTTCGACGTTCTCACTGGCATACTCGATGCCCTTGAGGGCGCCGCGCAGGAAGCGCTCCAGTGCCTCCGGGTCCTTCGCGATCATGTCCTCGCTGCTGATGTAGGTCAGGCCCAGCACGGGGATGTTGTAGTCGCTGGGGTCGAAGAGGGTTACAGGGTAGCCGATACGCTCCAGCTGGCCCGGCTCGTTGGAGACGAAGACGGCGAGGATGTCGACCTGGCCCTCGCTGAGCACGCGCGGATCGAAGCTGACCTTGACCTGGTCCACCGCGTCGGGGTCGAGGCCGTTCGCCTTCGCGATGGCGAGGAACTCGACCGGCACGGTGCCTTTGTAGCCGAACCTCTTGCCGGCCCAGTCGGACACCGAGCGAATGCCGGAGCCGGCTCCGACGGCGAAACCCTGCTCGCTCTTCTGACCGATGAGCGCGATCGAGACGATGGGAAGGTCTTCGGCCCGGCGCTGGACGACCTGCGCGGCGTTGGCGGTGGCGACCTGGACTTCGCCCGCGAGGAGAAGCTGGAGGTGCTCACCGGACTGCGCGTGGCGGATGTCGACGTCGAGGTTGAGCTCTTCGAAGAAGCCCTTCTCCTGGGCCACGTAGACGCCGACGAAGGGCAGGTTGGCCTGCGGCTTGAAGCCTGCCATGAAGGTGATGCTCTTGCGCTCGTTCGACGTTGATCGCGACGCGGACGGCGAATCGTCGTCGTCGCCACCGCAGGCAGCGACGAGCGTAATTAGCAATAACGCGAAGAGTACGGGAAGCCGAATGCCGGCTAGATGACGCATAGACCTGCTCCTCAGGTTGTCGATCTATCCGGACCGGCGAGCGCTAGCTGTATTGACCGCTAGGGGTGTAAAGACGGCGCCGGGGGCCGGGTTGGACGTTACGAGTAAAGGTAGGGCCGTCCTTGGCGGTCCGTGGTCCTGGTTTTCGTTTGTCAGCGGGTTTCACCGCGACGAGGCCATCGTGCCCATCGTTGTCGCGTACGCCGAAGCGTGAGCGATTGTGGCCATGGGAAGGCTTCGCTGTCAATTAGGCGACGGTTGTAATGCGGCCCAGTAGGGGCTGGTAGGCGTTTGTTAGCCATTACGACCTAGCCTCAAAGAGGGCAGGATGCCGCGAGGGCAATCCCGGCCTCAATTAGAGTAAGGAGGAATTGCTAAATGAAGGCAATACCAAGGGCGCTTGCTGTCGCAGGCGCAGTCATAACGGCGGCGACGCTGGCTGTCGCGCCGGGGCCAGCGAATGCAGCTACGGTTTCGTTTGTTGTGCAGGCCGCGGGCGCGAATGTGACACCGGCGGTTGTGAGCGGCGGCGCCGCGAACGCGCAGTTCTACTTCGATGACGAGACGAACGAGTTGACCTACACGGTGGCGATCGTCGGCATGTCGCTGGAGCAGATCATGGGTGCTCAGCTGAACCGCGGCGCGGCCGGTGAAGAGGGTCCCGTGGCCTACACGCTCTCAGACGAGCCGTTTACGCAGATCGTTGGGTCCCTGGAGCTGAGCGATGAGGACGTTGACGCACTGTTTGCGGGGGAGCTTTACCTGAACGTCCTGTCCGTCGACTTCCCCGAAGGCTTTGCGCGCGGCCAGCTGATCCCGCCGGAGGTCGCCACTTCTGAGGACGGCGTGGAAGCGAGCACGGATATCGAAGCATCCGAGGAAATTGACGCCGACGCCTCTGAGGAAGATGTCGCCGCCTCCGCTGCGGTGCAGCCGCCGAACACCGGGGATGCCGGGTTGGCCGACAGCAACCGAGGGACGGGTCTGGCTGCCGCGATCTTCCTGCTAGGCCTGATCGGGGCAGGTTCGACTGCTGTGCTTATCCGACGCCGTGCCTGACCCCTGAGGGCACGACATTCTTGAGGAGCGGGCCCGGCCGGGCCCGCTCTCTTCATGCTTGACAGGCTTGCTATGCTGCGCACGATGAGTTACACACGTGAGATATAGTCGTACACGTTTGTTGGAGCCGACGGGCGTGGCCGGGGACGAGCGCGAGGCTGGTCTGCCGGGAATCCGGGTTTACGTCAACGCCCTGAGGTACGCTTTTTTGCAGCAGTGGCGGCAGATGTTCGTGCTCAGCGGGATCGTGAGTCCGATGATCGGGGCGTTGGGGCCGGCGGCGGTCATCGGCTACATCGCTGGGCGCAGCGACAGCGTGACCGCGATTTCGTATGTCTTCGTCGGGGCGTCGCTTTCGATCATGTGGAACAACGGCATCTTCAGGACGGGCTGGTCGCTGGCGGAGGAGCAGAGCGCCGGGACGCTGGACCTGATGATGACGACGCGGACGCCGGTGGCGTTGATCATGCTGGGCAAGGCGCTGGCAATCATGGCCTTCGCCGCGGTGGCCGGGATCGTGACGTTCTTCGTGGTGTTGGGCATATCGAGCCAGGTACCGCCTGTGGACAACGCGGCGTTGTTCCTGGCGTCTGGGATTGTGGCGCTGATCGCAGTCGTCGTGTCGAGCTTCTTTTTCGCGCCGTTTTCGTTCCTGGCGGGCGTCCGAGGCGGGTTCTTCAACGCGATCATGCCGTTTGGCGCGGTGGTCAGCGGTTTCCTCTATCCGATCGACCTGCTGCCGGGCTCCCTGGAGGCGGTCGCGCGGCTGATGCCGACCGCCTGGGCGATGCAAGCAGTGGTCGATTCGCTGGACGGCAGCGCGTCTGACCTGGCGGTCGTGATCGACCTGGCGGTTGCGTTGGCGTTGAGCGCCGTGCTGTTGACAGTCTCCTTCCTGCTGTTCATCAAGGTGGAGCGGCGGGTCAGGCTGAGTGGTAGTCTGGGCACCGTCTGAATTGCAACAGAGGTGTCCCATGACGGCGCCGCGACACTCCTTCCCCACCGAGCGCATCGCAAGAGAGATCATCACGGACCCGGAGGACGTTGTCTTCTTCTCAGGCTCGCTGGTTGAGGGATTCGGGAACGAGAACTCCGACCTCGACCTGTTCCTCGTGCGCCGGGAGGGTGAGGCGACGCCGGACCCACGGCTCGTGTTGGCGACGGTCGGCGTCGAGGGCGCTTACGTGGACTACGAGGTCTACAACCAGGCGAACATGGCGGCGGTCAGCGGCGCGATCAACACGACGGACGTCACCGACTTTCGCGCCGTCTGGGAGACGTCGCTGGACCGCATCGACCTCTATTACCGCACCGCCATCGCAGAGGCCGCCTACAACCCGGCGGGCCTTCGGCGGCTGCAGCGCGACTTCGACCGGGACGTCGCGGCGCGATTGCTGCAGGTGTGGACGGGACTGCGGAGCGTGATCAAGCTGCAAGAGGCGCGCGAGAGCCTGGACGCCGGTTACGCGCCGCAGGCCCTGATCGCGGCGCAGGCGGCGGCGGCGTACGCCTGCGACTCACATATGGCGTCGGAGGGCGAGGCGTATCCCAACCTGAAATGGCGCTACGAGAAGATTGCACGGCGCTTCGGCAGGGACTCGGCCCTGTATCGGCGCATGTGGGGGTTGAAGTCGCCGGGTACGCGGGGCCTGACCGTGTACATGGATGAGGTTGCTGCGTTCTGCGATGAGATGGGGATGGGCGCGTACGCAGCGTGGGACGCCGATCGGCTGATGCTACGGCAGGCAAGGGACGTAAAGCTGTTTCCGGTCGGCCAGCGACAGTTCCTCGTGCAGAACAAGACGATGGCCTTTGAGCTGAGCGCGCAGGCGGCTGCAGCGTGGCGACCGCTGCGGCGTCCGGTGACGCGGCCGCAGCTTGATGAGCGCATGGCGAAGCGGTGGCGCATTGGTGTCGACGAGGCGCGGCGTGAGGTTGATGGCCTGCTGCGGGTCTGGAAGCGCTACCGGCTGGTGAGGGAGAGCTGATGGCGACGAAGGCGACGACAACGCACGTATCGCGCCTCGAGGAAGCGCCGGCCGAGCTGGCGCTGCAGCAGTACGTGCTGACGGCGATCGCGGGCGGCGCCTTCGCGGGCTTTGGGTTCGACTTTGCGGGCGGGCTGAAGGCGGGCCAGCACGGCATGGCGTTCACGATGGCGAAGGCGGCGCTGCGCACGTCGATCCGGATCTACCTCAAGGCGAAGGGCCAAATCGTGGCGGACGCGCCGGACGAGGAGGTCTACGAGCTGCTGCGGCTGGAGAGCCCGGACGTGGCGGAACGGGCGTGGCGGTTGGAGTGCGAGAACCCGATCTCGGACGACGAGGTGGCGTCGTTCGTGCGGCGGGTGCAGGCGTTCTACGAGGACGGCCTGGGGATCAAGCAGATGTCGCCGGTGTACAGAAAAATGAACCGCGACCGGGACTGGGGCCGCATGTTCAGGATGTCGAAGCAGTCGGCGGAGCTGCTGGAGCACTTGGGAGTTGAGGGCGTGGCGCCTCGGCTGCACCGGTTCGATAACTTGATGCGGGAGCGGAAGAACATTCAGCGCGGGCTGAAGGGGTAACCTCTCCTCCGCTGCCGCGCGCCCCTCTCCTTGCGAGGAGAGGGGCTGCGGACGTTGTGAGGTCTGTGGCGCTGCGCGGTGGTTTGGGTGAGACGGCCGTGGGTTTGACTGGTAGGCGGGCTCTGTAGGTGATGAGGCGTTTGTTGCCGGGAGGACCGCGCAACGGAAGGTGGGGGCTGGGGAAGTAGGACTCGGGGCGTCGACGGCTTCGTGTCCGGCACCCGCCCTATCGGTTGGGCTTGTGCGCTTCGCGTTCTAATGAAACCTACATTCCGAGGGGACACCCCTCGGGCTCCCCGCGCATGGGCTGCGCCCCCGCTACCCCTGCTTTCAGTTTGATATCGGTGCAAGGAGCACTCAACGGGGCGTCTGGTGGACCTGTGAGATTGCTGCGTCGGCTGACGCCTCCTCGCAATGCGCTGAGTAGAGACTGCGTCGTTGATGGCTGCGGCCAGATTCTTCGTTCCTCAGAATGACAATCGGGTCGTCGTTAGTTCGGCGGCCGTGGTTCTAGGTGAGTTGGTTTGTTACTTTCAGCGTGATGGTTTGCTTTGTTTGGATGTCGATGGCTTTGAGGGCTATGGCGACTCGTTTGTCGGTGGGGAGGAGATCGTCCCAGATGGCGGCGGCGGCTTCTTCCGGGGTGCCGGGGAGCTCGATGTCGTAGGGGTCGGCGTCGAAGGCGGGGATGGGGTTGCCGTCGCCGGCGTAGGTGTGGAGGCAGTAGCCGACGCCGGGCGTTAGCTGCTGGTAGACGTAGAAGGCGTGGACCGGCGCGCCGGCGACGCTGTGGACGATCTTCGACAAGCGGGCTTCGGGGCGCGCGCCGGAGAGGTCGATCAGGCCGGAGATGCGGTCGGTGTAGTTCGGGGCGTCATTTTCGTAGAGGTGCGTTAGTAGGGCGCTTTCGAAGCTGCCGCTGCCGCTGAGATGCTCGACGATGGTGTCGGTCTGGATGCCGTTGCTGACGACGTGGCGGTCACCGGCGCGGGCGATGGCGCGGTACCAGATATTGGGGTCGTCCGAGCGGTCAGCGGCGTCGAAAGGCTGCGTGCGGACGTCTTCGCCATCGATCTCGAGGATGCGGTTCCTGGAGCCGGCGCTGCGGGCCGTGATCCAGTAGATCTGTAGCGCGTAGCGGCCGGTGGCGTCGAGGCCGAGGACGATGCCGCGGCCGGGATAGGGGTTCGATTTCAGCCGCTCGCTGCCGCTTTCTCTCCGGGGCGAGTCTTCGACCATGCGTGAGCTCCCGTGGTCCTGACTTCGGACAGCGTGAACAGCGTCCAGAGGTCGACGCCGAGGCGCGCCAGACGCTCCGCGGCGCCCTGATCGCGGTCGACCATGACCATCATAGCGACGACGTTGTGACCCAGCGAGCGCAGCGTCTCGACGCAGCGGACGCCGCTGGCGCCGGTGGCGGCGACGTCGTCGACGAGGAAAACGTTGCTCGAGGCGGGCAGCGGGGCGTTGAGCAGCCCGGGCATGCCGTACTGGCGCGCTTGCTTGCGGACGTAGCGTCCGGTTAGAGGGCTGCCGGTCCCGGCGGAGAGGGCGACGCCGCCGCTAACGAGGGCGCAGGCGGCGGAGACCTCACCGGCGACGACTGTAGCGGGGGTTTGGCGGATCGCGTCCAGGATCAGGGACGAGGCGCGGCGCAGGCCTTCGGGGTCGCCGAGGACGAGGTGCCCTTGTACGTAGTTGGTGACGGTGCGGCCGTCACTGCGCGTGAAGGGTTGCGCAGCGAGGCAGGAGGCGACGATGTGAAGGAGGCGCTCGCGGTCGTCGTGTCGCGATTCGGGGTTGAAGACGCGACCGTGGGTCACTTCGCGGGCTGCCGCGCCTCGAGCAGGGGGTCGATGAGGGCGAGGGCCGCGGCGACGGCGGTGGCGGGCTCGCCGCTGGTGTCGATTCGGGTTAGCTCACCAGCGGCGGCGAGGGCGGCATAGGCATCATAGAGGCCGCGGATGTAGGGCTCGTTGAGGCTGCGGCGCTCGGCAGGGCGGGCGCGGACGCGATCGATGGCGAGGCCGGGCGGCGCGTCGGCCCAGAGGGAGAGGTGGGGCGTGGGCAGGTAGGCGCAGACCTCGCGCAGCCAGGGCTCGAAGTCGTGACCGCGGGAGAGCAGGTTGGCGAAGGTGGTGAAAACGTAGCGGTCGCAGACTACGACTTCGCCGGCAGCGAGATGCGGGGCGAGCACGGTGTTGCGGTGGTAGAGGCGGTCGCCGATGGTGGAGAGATAGAGGGCGCGGTACTCACCCGGCGTGGCGTCGTTGTGCAGGCCGAGTTGAAAGATCTCGGTGGCGCGCAGTGACGGAGTGGGTTGTAGCGTGGCGAAGGCCGGGACGCCGCGGCGCCGCATCTCCGCCTCGACCGCGTCGACGAGCGTCGACTTGCCGCTGCCGTCGGTGCCCTCGATGACGATGAGCAGGCCGGTCTCAGGCATGGGGCCGAGTACGACCGGGCGGTCCCAGCGCATCAGAGGACGACCACGCGCCCGTCGACGATCTGGATCTTGAGCAGCGTCTTGACGGTGATGCCGGTCTCTTTGAGGACTCGTTCGACGCCGTGGTTGTCGACCTTCTCGACCAGCGCGACGACATCGTGGATCACGGCGCCGAGCTCCCGGACGGCGCGCAGCAGCGCGATCAAGGTGCCGCCGGTGCTGATGGTGTCGTCGATGACGATGACGCGGTCGCCGGGCTGGATGCCGTTCACGTAGAGATGCCCTTCGATGTATTCGGATTCGAGCGGCACTTTGAAGCTGGGGATGTCGTAGTTGTAGCGGCGCGCCATGGCCAGTGGCAGGCCGGCCTTGAGCGCGACGACGCCACCCAGCGCGGCGCCTTTCTCCTCTTCGACCAGCAGCTTATCGCAGTCGAAGTCACCGATGCGGAGGATTTCGTCCGCGGCCTCGGCCATGATCTCGGGGCGTAGCGCGGGGAGCTGGTCGGTGAGCTCGTTGACGGTGGTCTCGAAACGGCCGGAGAAGACGACGCCGGCGTGCTGATAGACGGTCCTAAGTCCATTCACTGGTGCCTCCTGGGCTGAATTCGCGGCGAATACGGGGCAGGTCGGGCTTGCCGGACACGGTGCGGGGCAGGTCCGTTTCGAAGTGGATAAGGGCGGGGACCTTGTAGGTGGAGAGCAGGGCGCGGCAGTGATCTCGAAGCGCTCGTTCGGTGATGACGGCGGCGGGGCGCGGGACGACGACCGCGGCGACGGCCTCGCCGAGCGCTGCGTCCGGGAGGGCGAAGGCGACGGCCTCAGAGACGCCGGCGTGGGCGAGCAGAGCGTCCTCGACCTCGCGGGGGGCGACCTTGGCGCCGGCGACGTTGATCATCGCTTTGATGCGGCCCGTCAGGGTGAGGCGTCCGGAGGCGTCGAGGCGGCCGAGGTCGCCGGTACGGATGCCGTGGGGCGTGAAGGTCTCGCGGGTCTCGGTGGGGTGGTCGAGGTAGCCGGAGGGCGGGAAGGCGCGACGCACCATGACTTCGCCGATGGCGCCGGGTGGCAGGTCGCGCGTGGGGTCCGTGGTGTCGGCGATGCGCAGCTCGACGTTGGGGATGGGAGGGCCGGCGGAGGCGGGCGGTCCGTCGAGGTTGAGGGTGACGATGCCGGCCTCGGAGAGGCCGTACTCCTGGACGAGCGGCGCGCCAAAGCGGTCGCGGAAGCGGGATGCGGTCGCGGGGTGGAGGTGGGCGCCGCCGGAGACCGCGAGGCGGAGGGCGGGCAACGTTTGTTTGCTGGAGAGCGATGTCAGGGTTTCGAAGACGTAGGGCACGCCCGCGATTACGGACGCTTTTTCACGTCCCGCGAGATCGAGCAGCGTGGCGGGAGCGAGGCGGTCCATGAGCAGGCAGGGCGTGGCGGCGTAGAGGCAGGCGGCGAGCAGGCCGGATGCGAAGCTGTGGTAGACGGGGGTGGCGCAGAGGACGGCGTCGTCCGGGATAAGGCGAAGCGCCGTGGCGACGTTGCGGGCTTCTTCCGTGAGGTCGGGCTCGGTGCGCAGGACGCCTTTCGGGGTCCCGGAGGAGCCGGACGTCAGGTGAATGAGGGCGGCGTTTGAGCGGAGTGAGGCGGCGCTTTTGGGGAGATCGCGCAGGCCTGAAGGCCTGCAGCTACAGAGGTCGTCCTCGGTGAGGACGAGGCGGACGTTGAAGCGCGAGACGAGGGCATCGAGCTCGGCGGGGCGGGCGCGGTCGCCGATCGAGACGGCGGTGAGGCCGAGGCGGCGCAGGGCGAGGAATGCCGCGACCCAGACCGGCGCGCTGGGGAGGCAGAGGCAGACTCGGTCGCCCGGGGCGAGGTTGCGGCGCGAGACTGTGGCTGCAAAGGCTTCGGCGCGCGCCAGCAGCTCGGCCCAGGTAAAGCGCTGCGCAGGGCCGGCGACAGCGAGGTGGTTGGGATTCAGCGCGGCGTTGCGCTCAGCCAGGGCCAGCAGCGAGGTGGCGGGCGGGCTAGACGCGGGCATGGGGTTGGACCACGAGCGTGACGCAGCCCGACATGAGGCCGCAGGTGTTGATCAGGACGGGACGTCCGGGCGGGAACGCGGGGTCGCCTCGAAGCACTGCGTCCTGGGGCCAGCGGCCGACAGCGGCTGCGTCGAGCGTGACCTTCATAGCCAGCGGTGCGGAGGCGGCGAGGCAGTTGCAGTAGATGGGAACGAGGTCAATCAGCGTCACGCTGCCGGGGAAGAGCGTCGCGATGGCAGAGCGTTGCGCTTCGCGCGTGTTGGCGTGGGGGTCGAGGGTGACGGCGCCGATGTCGCGGGGCTGGATAGCGGCCCGGGCAAGAGCGGCGCGCATTGACGCGAGGAGGTCTTCGGCGTCAGGCCACATTACGGCGGGAGCGCAGGCGGTGTGGCCGAGGATGCTCGCGAGCGCGGTGGCGCCCCGGCTCTGGGCTGAGGCCTCGTCCTCGATGGCGAGGAGGCAGACCGCTTCGGCCGCATCGCATTCGCCGAGACTGGCCAGGAGGCGTTGGAAGTAGGGGGTGACCTCCTCGTAGGCGCCGGTCAGCACGCGGCGGGCGCGGCCGGAGGTGATGAGACGGCTGGACTCTTCGATCGCGGTTGCGCCGGCCGTTGCGCCGACGAAGACGAGGTTGGCGCCGCCGTAACCGTAGGCGCTGGCGACCGCCGAGCCGGGCGCGTTGAAGGTGCTGAGCGCGAAGTCGTTGGGGTCGACGGCGCGCGGGCCGTCGCTGGCGAGCGCGGCCCACATGCTTTCGTGGCGTGCCTGCGAGCCGTAGCTGGTGCCGAGGACAACGGCGGCCTCGGGGTCGATCTGCGGCGCGCTCGCGGGGCCGAGGAGGCGCGCGGCGCCCGACATGACGAGGCCGGCGATGCGGTCGAGGGGTAGGGAGTGGCTGCCGGGCCAGAATGGCGCTTCGCCGGGCGGGGGCAGCGTGCCGTCGCGTGCCGTCAGGGCGGCGCATGCGGTGATTACGGCGCGCCGTGTGGGCATGTGCTGTGCGGGTCGTGGTGGCGCCAGCTTCTCGAAGAGAAGGGCCGCGTTTGCGCCGCCGAAGCCGGAGGCGTTGACCAGGACGTTGCGTCCCGGGTGGGGTTGAGGGTTGTTCAGGGTGAGGCGCAGCGGTGGCAGTGAAGGGTCCGTCTCCGTGTAGCCGGCCAGAGGCGGCAGCGCGTCGTGTTGCAACGAGAGCACGGCGGCGAGGGCGCCGAATGCGCCGGCGGCGCCTTCGGTGTGGCCCGTGGTTCCCTTGATCGCGGTAACCGGTACGTCCGGGAGGCGGTCGCCGAGCAGGGTGGCGATGGCGTGGGCCTCGGCGGCGTCGTTGGCGGGGGAGCCGGTACCGTGGGCGCTGACTTGGTCGAGAGCGCCGGGTGCCAAGGCGGCGTCGTTAAGGGCGCTGGTCATGGCGCGCAGGACGCCGTCGCTGCCGGGTGTCGTCGGGTGGGCGGCGTCGCAGCTGAAGCCGTAGCCGGTGAGGCGGGCGAGAATCGTGGCGCCGCGGTCGCGGGCGTGAGACTCGGATTCGAGCACCAGGATGGCGGCGCCTTCGCTGAGGACGAGGCCGCGACGGCTGGCGCTGAAGGGGCGGCAGGCGTCGTCCGCCAGCAGGCGCATGGCATGGAAGCCGGCGAAGACGACTTCTGTGAGCGCGTCGGCGGCGCCGGCGAGCATGACTTCGGCGTCGCCGTCATGGATACGCTGGGCGGCCCAGGCGATGGCGCTGGAGGCGGCGGCGCAGGCTGGCGAGAGCAGGGCGGACGGTCCGTGCAAGTCGAAGCAGGAGGCGACTGCGAAGAGGACGGCTTCTTTGAACAGCTCCTCGGGTGAATAGGACGCGGCCGGCTTGGCATCTCGGCGAAAAGACTCGAAGAGGTGAGGGGTCGCCGTCCAGCCCGCGGCGGTGGTTGCCATTGCGACACCGCAGCCGGGGAGCATCGTGACGCTCAGACCGGCGTGGGAGATGGCCTCCTCGGCGGCAGTCAGGGCAAAGGCGATGGCGGGGTCGCCGGGGCCGCGCAGGCCGGCGCAGACCGTCTGCGCGATGCGGGTGCGGTAGGGCGCGGCGTCGAAGATCTCGACCGACGTTACGTTGGGGCGGCCAGCGAGCAGGGCGCCTTCGAAGGCGACGACGCCGTTGCCGATGGGCGAGACGACGCCGAGGCCGGTGACTACGATGTCGCGGGTCATTGGGTGAGCCTTTCGACCAGCGCGACGGCGTCGCCGAAGGTACTCAGCGATTCGTAGTCGCGGTCGCTGATGCCGACGCCGAAGTCGCGCTCGATGACGGCGATGAAGCTGAGCATGCCAAGGGAGTCGAGCCCCACGTCCTCGAGGAGCGTATCGTGCGAGAGGATGGTCTCTTCAGGGAGGCGAAGCTGGCGGACCAGGATTGTGGTCAGCGCTTGCTCAAGTTGGGAAACGGTCCGCATAGCAGTTCCCTCCTCCAGGCCTGCTGCCACCACGTACTACTTGTGTACGCTCAGTGCGTATCAGGTTTTATCGTTAGCGGACTGTATATAAGACGATAGAAGCCTGTCAAGCCCCAAGGGGCGCGATCTCGCGGGTTTGG